>Ga0268386_10000040_pt1 | contig 64043 bp, 54 predicted proteins | sample RVTome_15_FD_200260 | JGI IMG/M metagenome (GOLD analysis project Ga0268386, IMG submission 200260) | Soil microbial communities from uranium-contaminated site in the Upper Colorado River Basin, Wyoming, United States - RVT150D86... ... | reverse complement strand
TCAAAATTGCGGAGCGATGGCCTTCGGCATAATGGTCGATTCTCCTCCGCAATTTTGAATTTTCCACACCCGACCCCGAATTGTGGCGTTAACTCACGAGCTTCTGAAACCGCTCCACCGCCTGCTCCACGTTTTCGCGGCTGTTGAAGGCGCTCAGGCGGAAGTAGCCTTCGCCGCTGGCGCCGAAGCCGCTGCCGGGCGTGCCGACGAGGTGGGCTTTCGTCAGCAGTTCGTCGAAGAACTCCCAGCTCTTCCTGCCGGCGGGGGTCTTCAGCCAGATGTACGGGGCGTTGACACCGCCGAATACCGAAATGCCCACCTTCCGCAGGCCCTCGCGGAGCAGCCTCGCGTTGGTGAGGTAGAAGTCGATGAGCTGCCGCACCTGGGCCTTGCCGTCGGGGCTGTACACCGCTTCGGCCCCGCGCTGGATGATGTACGAGACGCCGTTGAACTTCGTGTTGTGCCGGCGGGCCCACAGCGGATGCAGCGGCTGCTCTTTGCCGGCGGCGGTGCGGCCAGTGAGGGATTCGGGAATGACCGTGTACGCGCACCGCGTGCCGGTGAACCCGGCGGTCTTCGAGAAGCTGCGGAACTCGATCGCCACGTCCCGCGCGCCGTCGATTTCATAGATCGAATGCGGGATCTCCGGGTCGGTGATGTAGGCCTCGTAAGCGGCGTCGTAGAAGATGACCGAGTTGTGCTCGCGGGCGAAGTCGACCCACTTCTTCAGTTCCGCTTTCGGCAGCACCGTTCCGGTCGGGTTGTTGGGGTAGCAGAGATAGATGATGTCCACCGGCGACGCGGGCAGGGCCGGGGTGAAGTTGTTCTCGGCCGTCACGGAGAGATACGTAATGCCGGCGTATTCCCCGCGGTCGTTCGCCGGGCCGGTGTTGCCGGCCATCACGTTGCTGTCCACGTAGACCGGGTAGACCGGGTCGGTGACGGCGAGCCGGTTTTCTCCTCTGGTGAAGATGTCGAGGATGTTCGCCGTGTCGGACTTCGCGCCTTCGGAAACGAAGATCTCACCGGCGATCACGTCGCAACCGCGGGCGCGGAAGTCGTGCCCGGCGATTGCTTCCCGCAGCCAGTCGTACCCCTGGCTGTCGTCCATGTAGCCGCGGAACGTCTCGCGGCGGCCCATGTCGTCGACCGCCTTGTGCATCGCCGCGATGCAGGCCGGCGGCAGAGGCTCGGTGACGTCGCCGATCCCCAGCCGGATGATCTTCGCCTCGGGGTGCTCCTTCTGAAACGCGCGGACGCGGCGGCCGATTTCGGGGAAGAGATAGCCGGCTTTGAGCTTGAGGTAATTGTCGTTGATGCGAGCCATGATGGTCTTTGTCGGCGGGGGAAACTGCGTTTCGAGCGGTTGTAGATTGCGGAATGCGGGAATGCAACGGGGGAACGCGGAGAGCGCTGATTGAGCGGATTCGCGCGGATGGCAAGAGACTCGGCAGAAAGAGAGTTTTTCACCCCCCAATTTATAACCCGCCCTCGACCAGATTCAGAAAGAGGCGGGTTATAAATTGAGGGGGAAAAATGGCTCACTTGTCAGCGGTCAGTTCTTCGCCGGCGTGCGTTTGAACATCCGCCGGCTGCGCCATTCGCCGGCGCGTTTGGGGTCGTGGTGCGGGTTGGCCGTGGGCATTTTCGCACCAACGCTCTTCCGCCAGGATTTCAGCATCGCGTGCAGCTCTTTCGTTTTCTTCGGCTCTTTCTTCGTGAGGTCGGTCGTTTCGCTGATGTCGGTCTTCAGGTTGTACAACTCCAGTTTCCCGTCTTCGAAGTATTCGATGAGCTTGTAGTCCCCGTAGCGAATGACGCCGCCGGGGGACGTGTGGTGATAGTGCGGGTAGTGCCAGTACAGCGCCCGGTCCTTGAGTTTGCCCGTTCCCTTCAGCAACGGCACCAGACTGACTCCGTCGAGCGCGTGCTTGAATTTCGCCCGAGTGCCGGCGATTTCCGCGATCGTCGGCCAGAAGTCGACGCTGGTGATCGGCACGTGGCTGGTCGTCCCCGGCTTCACGACGCCCGGCCAGCGGATGATGCACGGCTCGCGGATGCCCCCTTCATACAGCGACCCCTTCTCGTCCCGCAGTGGGTGGTTCGACATCACCGCCTCGCCCTTCCCGTCGAACCGCCGGTACAGGCCGCCGTTGTCGGAGAAGAAGATCACGACCGTGTTGTCGGCGAGTTTCAGGTCGTCGAGTTTCCGCATGATACGGCCGAGGCTCTGGTCGATGTGTTCGACCATCGCTGCGTAGGTGGGATTCTGAACGGCCGTGACGCGAAGATCATCGACGACAACGTTTTTGGGAAGTTTCTCCGCAACGTATTTTTTGACCGATTTCAACACGTCGTCGATGTTCGTGCCCGAAGCAAACCGAACATTCAGCGAGGCCATGAAGAGCATGCCCCTTGGCGAAGTCTTCGTCGTTTTGCCGACCGATGCCACTCGTCCGTTGGACTTCATGATATTCAGGATTTGTTTCAGTGTGTCAGCACCGATGCCTTCTTTGGACGAGAGCTTCAGATACAGAACGGGAGAACCGCGTTTCTTGCGGTATTTCTCGATCAGCTTCGCCTTCGCCTCCAACGGAATATGCACCGCATAATGCGGCAGGTACAGCAGGAACGGCTTGTCGCGGTTCTTCTCGATGAACCGCTCGGCCCGGTCGGTGAGGAAGTCGGCGAGGTAGGTGCCCTTCTTCACCGGGACCTCGTTCCCAAGCTGGAGCTTGGGAACGAGGGTGCGGAAGCCGAAGTGCCGGCCGGCGGTGACGACGTGCTCGTCGAAGCCCTGCTTGTCCGGGAAGAACGCCGGGCCGCCGAGGTGCCACTTGCCGAACGACCCGCTGACGTACCCGGCCGGTTTGACGGCTTCGGCCAGCGAGATTTCGCTCAGCGGCAACTGGTTGTGAATCGGCGGGACGACGAGCTTCGCCCACGGCCGCAGATGCCCGGGGATGAAATCGGTGACGCCGACCCGCGCGGGATACCGCCCGGTCATGATGCTCACCCGCGTCGGCGAGCAGACCGGGCAGGCGGCATAGGCGTTCGTGAATCGCAGGCCCTGTTTGGCGAGCTTCGCCACGTTGGGCGTTTCGTGGAACTTGTTGCCGTAGGGTTGCGTGTCGTTCCAGCCCATGTCGTCGACGAGAAAGACGACGATGTTGGGCGGGCGTTTGGCGGCGTGAACCGGGGCGGAAAGCAACAACACGGAGACAATGGTCGTCAGTGCGAGACGCATGCTGAATCCCCTCGAAAGAATCGAACAGGAGCAAACGGAGACAACAGAGAAGCCGGTCTGCGGAAGTCGCGACATGGGAGATTATGGACTGACAGAAGGATTGATGACAGAAAAATGAAGCGGAAGTCGGATCTTTTTTGCCATCAATCTTTCTGTCCATCCAAGATCCCTTCTCCGTTTCCTCAGTTTGCTCCTGTTCAAGGCGTCGAATTTGCTTCCGTAAACAGTTTCGCCGTTTGTGGGTGTTTTTGTTTCGCCCAGTCGATGAGCGGCTGCGGGTCGGCGTCGGCGAACTCGATGTACCAGTGGCCGCCGGTGACGGTCTTGCCGAGCTTGTCGAGCATCTCCTGTTTGCTGCGGACGCGAAACGCCTGGACGACGGCCTCGCGGCGGGCGCCGACGACCCACTCTTTCGCGGGGACCGGGTCGTTGAGCTTGCGCCCGATGAGCTTCTTTCTGCCGATTTTCGCGTCCTGTTTCGCGATGAGATTCAGCAGGCTGTCGGCGTACAGAACGAGCGATTCGTCGCGATTGCCGCCGGCGGTGCCGGCGAGCTGCCGCAGGTTCTTCACGTCCTGCGAAAGGACCGACAGCGTTTCGGTGCTGGCTCTGGTGTTGGCGAGAATGCGGGGCAGGTCGCTGTCGAGCGTCTCCGCCGTCTGTTTGATCGTGGCGGTGGTCTCCTTCAGTTCCAGCCGCAGGTCGTTCACGCTCCAGCACAGAAAGCCCGCGACAGCGACGGCGGCGAGCAGGCAGAGCCATTTGAACAAATCGTCGGATCGGGCGGTCGCGGTTCGCTGCACTTCGGACGCCACGTGAATGCCCTCCGCGGTTGGGTTGTCGACGAGTCAGAATCGCATCAGTCGTCAATTGCTCCGGTCGCTGACGCTCCCGGCTCGCCGGGGGTTACTTCTTCTTCGCAGCCGGCTTCTTCGCCGGGACGGGACCCGGTTTCACCGGCAGCCGGAAGGGTTGCGAGAACGCCGTCGCGACGATGCGGCCGGAATAGGGATGCGGAACGAGGTCCGCCCGCACGACGAACTCGATCTCCGGTTCGGCGACGTCCGGCGGGACCACGATCAGCAGATTGCCTTCCGTACCTTTTGCGGCGATCGCCTGTCCCGGCAAAGCTCGGACCAGCGGCTTGTTCCCCTGCTTCGGGTTCTTCGTGTTCCGCAATCGCGGGTGCTCCGTCGAAATCAGCGACAGCCGCACGGCGTAGCCGGAAAGTTTCGTGTCGCGCTTCACCCGCACCGCGGCGCGGGCCTGCGCTCCCTTGACGAGTTCCAGCGGCCGTTGCGCAACCCGCACTGAAAACGGCGACGACTGCCCGATCGCCATCGGCAGGTCGGTCTCCCAGCCGGCGACGGTCTGCGCGCGGTTGGTGAGGCGGGCGAGTTTCTGGATGGCCGGTTTCAGCCCGACCGACTCGCCGACCAGCCGCACGTGGCGGAAGCTGCCAGCTTCCGCGCCGACGCTGGCAGCGTCGGCCACGGGCTTCCCACGATGCCGCACGACGATGAACACCGGCCCGCTGCGCCCGGCGGGAATGGCGGCGGGAAGCAGCGATAAAGCGTCCCGGACGCTGGCAACGTCTGGGACGCTGGCACCGTCTGGGACGCTGGCACCGTCGAGCGACAGCTTGATCGGCCCGTTGTAACCGTTCCGCTGCACCTGCAACTGGATGAACCCCGAGCCGCCCGCCGGGATGGTCAGCCGGGCCGAGGCGACGGAGAGCGAGAAATCGGGCGTTCCGGCCGGCTGCACGAGCAAGCGGTACAGAAATTGGCTTCCACCGCGGCCGTGCAGGTCGCGGACGGCGACTTCGAGCTGCTTCGCACCCGCCGGCGCGGCGGCGTCCACCTGCGGGTCGCGCGATTGTGGCCGATCCTGGCCGACGGCGAGCACCGATTTCTGCGGCAGCGAGCGAACGGTAATTTCGCCGTCGATGGGGGAATCGATCGCCCGGCCGAGCAGCGAGAACCGCAGCTTCCGTCCCGGCTCGACGTTCAGCACGTAGCGGTCCGTTTCACCGGGTTTCGCAATGATGCCGTTGATCGCCACGGTCTGTGTCGACCCCGCTTTGAACGTCGCATCGATCGGCGGCACGGTTGTTGAGGACCCGAGCGTTGCGAGCGGCTCGGTGACTTCCCGCGCGTCGCTGACGGTCACCGGCGGCTGCAGGACCGGCGACAGCCCCTGGCGGGGAAGAAGCGTCTTGTCGGTGTCCGGGCGTCGGGCGTCGATGCTGAGCTTGTCGTCAGGTCGAACGCCCGCGCCGATGGGCCGCACGACCGCCGTGCCCTCGCTGGGAATCGCCGGCGGGTACCACGCGTCGACGATCTTCAGGTCGCCGATCTTCAACCGGAACGGGTTGCGGCCCGGCGCGTTGTATTCGAGGTCGTGCAGTTCGACGTAGTACAGTCCGTCGGCGGGCAGGACGGTCTCCGCCCGCGTGTCGCCTTTCAGCGGGACCTTCGCCATCGCGATGACCAGCGGCGTGCCGCGGTCGGTTTTGATTTCCAGCACCGGATCCATCGCCGCCCCCAGCCGGCGGGCCTCGACGTCGGCTACGATACGCTGGCCCTTCTTCCCGCTGAAATAGACCCGCTGCCGCGACGCCCCCGATAGTTCGCCGACGAACGCAGCGGGCAGTTCGGCGGGTTTCATCGCGGAATTCTCCGCCGCCGGGCGTTGTGGCAGATGATCGACGGCTACCGGCACGGGAGCACTCAAGCCGTCTTCCGACTGAATGCGCAGCGGATAAAGGGAAGCCGGCACGTCTTTCGGAATCGTCACGTCGAAGACCGCGCGATTGGCAGACGCTCCCGACTGCAGCGTCTGCTTCACGGCAAACGGCAGCCGGACTCGCGGCGACTTGCCGATGTTGGAACCGGAGATCACCAGCCGCGACGTCGTGCCGATCTGTAAGCCGTGGGTCGACAACGCCGCGATCTGCGGGACCGGCGCCTGCGGCGGTTTGAGCTCCTCAGCGGCGAGCTTCGCGGCGTTCTTGCCGGCGACCTCGCGGAACAGCCGGGCGACCTCTTTCGGATTGAGCGCCCGGTCGAACAGCGTGAATTCGTCGATCAGCCCGCTCGTGAATTCGATCGTTTCGTTGGTGCTGCCCAGCGTCAGCGGGACGTCGTTGAGCAGCCGCTTGACGTTGACTTTCGTCGCCCAGGCGTCGTTGCGGCGGATGACGACGCCGACGCCCCGCTTCGGTTTCACCTGCCTGCCGTTGACGAAGAACCGCAAGCGGACGTCGTCTTTCTTGTTGTCGGCGAGGTTTCCCGGCCCGTCGGCGACTTCGAAGGTGGCCGTCAGATAGACCAGCCGCCGCGAGCCGACCGTCTGCCGCAGGCTGAAGTCGGGGTACTTGAACCCGCTGCCGTCGTTGATGTAGGGGCGGATGGAATCCTGTCTGCCGATGTAGTTCATGCCGAAGTTGGTGCTGGTCTTGTCCCCGCCGTCGATCCGCTTGCCGAAAACGCCCCGCGCCTGGTTGTCGTTCAGCGGGTGCAGGTTCAGGAAGAAAAAGGCGACGGTCGCGCCGGTGGGCCGGTTGGTGTCGGGGGCGGATGGAAGCCGAACGTGCTGTTTGCGGGCGGCGTTCAACAGCAGCGCGTGGCGGCCGCTCTGGTTCCAGAACGGGCTGTCCACCCGCCGCGGCCCGTTCACCAGCGTCGCGGCGTCCTTCCCCGATCCTCGTTTCGCCAAGTCGACCGGGTTGCCGGTGAGTTCGTCGAAACCCAGGTCCACGACGGCCTGCGCGCGAATCGACTTCGGCTGAGCGACGGCGACGGATGCCAAGCCAGACAAAAGCAGCGCCGCGAGCAGCAACGGGAAGCGCAACATGGTGGGAGTCTCTCCGATTCGGTGGGTAGGACGGATTGCCAATCCGTCTTACGAAGGCGGACGGCCGCGAGCGACCGGTTCAGGCCATCTTACCCCCAGCACCCCCCATTCTGCACGCCGCCGAACGGTTGCTCGTCCAAAAACAGGGGTTCGGAAGATGAGGAATGGACAAAAAATGATCGATTCTACCACCTGATTTTGAAAAATTTCTCAAAAAGGGAGGGAAAACCCTTCATTTGGCTTGCTGAACGGCGTCGATTCACCTACATACGTCACGTATGGACAAAACCGCAATTGGCCCGCGGGGCTCGTTTCCGTCGGGCGACCGTTTTCCCGGCCGTCTGTTCCCGCAATGCGTCCCGTCTCTACATTCCTCTGCGAGATTTACTAAACTCTTGATTACACAGAGACACGTGCGTACTATACGGCGGTGCGGGTGTCCGGTCCAGTGGCTGATGAGTTTTTTCGAGTGGCCGCGATTTCACCGGTTTCCGGTTTCGTGTATCGACACTTTCAAAGGAGGGTCTGACAAATGGCGAAAATGGCGAATGTGACGAGCGACCCGGTCCTGACCAAACGGCAGAAGGAAATCTACGACTTCCTCAAAGACAAGATCGTCAACCGAGGCTACGGGCCGACGGTTCGCGAGATCGGCAACGAGTTCGGAATTCGCTCCCCGAACGGCGTGATGTGCCACCTCAAAGCGCTGGAAAAGAAGGGGCTGATCACCCGCGAATCGCACATGTCGCGGGCGATTCAGCTCACCGAGGCGCCGCAGAAGCGAATGAGCCTGCGGATGGCGGGGCAGATCGCCGCGGGCAGCCCGCTGCTGGCGGTCGAATCGCCCGAGAAGGTCGACTTCTCCCCCCTCTTCAACACCGACGACCACTTCTGTCTGAAGGTGAAAGGGGACTCGATGATCGACGACCAGATCGCCGAGGGGGATTACGTCATCGTCCGCAAGCAGCGGACCGCTCGCAACGGCGACATCGTCGTGGCCCTCCTCGACGGGCAGGACGCGACGCTGAAACGGTTCTACAAGGAATCGGGCCGCGTCCGCCTCGAACCGGCCAACGCCAAGATGAAGCCGATCTACACCAACAAGGTCGAGATTCTGGGTGTCGTGATCGGCGTGATCCGGAAGTATTAAGAGAGTCGAGAGTCGAGAGTCGAGAGTCGAGAGCCAGCCTCTGAATCGCGAATCAGAACTCTGGCTCTGGACTCTCGACTCTGGACTCTCGACGGTTCAGCCGGCCTGTTTCTGGGCCTGGTGCTGGTTGAGCTTATTGTACAGCGTCTTCAGCGCGATGCCGAGTTCGCGGGCGGCTTTTGGTTTGTCCCCGTCGTGCTTTTCGAGCACGCGCAGAATGACGTCCATCTCGATTTCCCGCAGCGTGCGGGATTCGTCCGGGTCGCCGAACGGGAGCGTTCCCACCGGTCGGCCTGCGCTCCCCGTCACGCTCGAGGGCAGGTCGGCGGCTTCGATCGTCTTGCCGTCGTAGAGAATCAGCGCGTGCTCCAGCGCGTTGGCGAGTTCGCGCACGTTGCCCGACCAGTGGTGGTTGATCAGCGCTTCGGTCGCCTCGGGCGAGAGGATGCCTTCCGGCATGTCGCGGCGCTTGAGGTGCCGCGCGATCAGGTGCCGCGCGATCTGCGGGATGTCTTCCCGCCGTTCGCGGAGCGGCGACAGGCGGATTTCGAACGTGTTGATGCGGAAGAACAGGTCCTCGCGGAAGCTGCCTTCGGCGACCATCTCCTGCAGGTCGCGGTTGGTCGCGCAGACGACGCGGACGTCGACGTGAAACGGCTCGTTTTCGCCGATTCGCCGGATTTCGCCCGATTCCAGAAACCGCAGCAGCTTGACCTGCATCGATTTGTCGAGCTCGCCGAGCTCGTCGAGAAACAACGTCCCGCAGTTGGCGACCTCGAACAGCCCCTTCCGCGGTGCATCAGCCCCGGTGAAGGCTCCTTTGCGGTGGCCGAAGAATTCGCTTTCCACCAGGTTTTCGGTGAGCGCCCCGCAGTTGACGGGGACGAACGGCGCCGCGGCCCGCGGGCTGCGCTCGTGAATGCTGCGGGCGACCAGCTCCTTGCCCGTCCCCGTTTCACCGAGAATCAGTACGCTCGAGTCGGTCGGGGCCACTTTTTCGATCAGCTTCTGCACGCGCTGCATCGACGGCGTGTCTCCGACGAGCCGCGTCTTCCCTTCGACGCCGGCCAGCCGGCTTTCCAGCGCGATGGCCCGGTTCGTCAGCGCCCGCTTTTCGCCGATGCGTTGCAGCACGTTGGCGATTTCGAACAGCTTGCACGGCTTGGGGAGAAAGTCGTAGGCCCCGTGCCGCAGCGCCATGATCGCCGAGTCCATATCCCCGTGGCCGGTGCTGATGACGAACTCGGTGTCGGGGGCGATTTTCTGGAGGTGCTCGACGACGTCCCAGCCGGAAAGCCCCGGCATCCGCAGGTCGATGATCGCCGCGTCGAACGTCTGCGTCTTGAGGGTTTCGATCGCCCGCTCGCCGTCTTCGCAGAGGGTGACGTCGTGCCCCATCCGCGGCAACTCGATCCCCATCACGTCGCGAATCGCCTGCTCGTCGTCGACGAACAGCACCCGCAGTTTGTGCCCGGCCGTCGCGTTCAAGAGTTCCGTCTCCGAAATGCGTTTCGCGGGAAGTAGGACGGATTTCCAATCCGTCTCAGGTCGGGCTTCGCGCGTCCGTGCGCGAAGGGAACGTCATTCCGGATCGCGTCTCGCGTTCGGTGGACAGGCCGAGTTGCCGCCAGGGACTTGCGGAGAGACCCCCGGAATGGGTGCGGGTTGATAGCAGATTCCGGAAAGCGCCGCAATCGGAGTCCCCGCCGAGAGACAGAAAAATTGGTGACAGAAAAATAAGAAAGGGGATTGCGAATTCCTCTCCGTTGCCTCAGTTGCCTTCTGTCGGCGCCCGTGATGTGAACGATCTGCGAGCGTGAATTCGAAAACTCCGTCTCCAATTGCTCCGTACCGACTCACGCTGAGACTCACGGCGACTTGTAATCCGCTGCCGGATTCGTTGTTCGTTTGAGTCTGCATTTTTCTGTCACCAATGTTTCTGTCTAACATTGGTTGCGGCTACGCCCCGCTGGTCAAATCCGCTCGATTGGCGTTTTTCCGCGTTCCCCTTGGCGGCGGATCGACAAGGGATTGTTGGCAACGCCACTTTTCGATTCGCACGACGGTGTGATACGATACGCGGGAACGTCCCATTGCACCCAATCGAGGGAGATCCGCCATGCCGCGTCGCTTTGTGTTGACCGTTGCCGTTTGCGTGTGGGGTTTCGTCGCGGCCGTCGCGCTGGCCGACAAGGGAGATCCGGCCGAGCAGAACGAAAAGGCCAGGCTGCTGAAACAGATCGCCGAACTGAAGCTGATGGTGGCCAAGCTGCAGAACGTCGGCGCCCAGAGACAGGTCGAGGCCGAAAAGCAGCGGGCGGTCGCCGAACAACAGCGGGCCAATGCCGAACAGGCCCGGCTGGTCGCCGAGAAGAGGCTGGCCGAACAACAGAAACGACAGTTCGCCGAGAAGGGGTTCCACAAAGGTCCCCATCCCGGGCACCGCGAGGCGATGGAAAAGCTGGACAACATTCGCGCCGCCGTCAAGCACCTCAACGCAGCCGGGTTGAAGGAGATCGCCGCCGCCGTCGCCAAACACGGCGAACAGATCCAGGCGGGGATTGAAAAGTCGCCGAAGGGACCGTTCAAACCAGGACGATTCCAGGGTGGCAAATCGCCGTTCTTCAAGGGAGGGCCGCAACCCTCCTTCAAAGGCGACAAACCGGGGTTTCCCAAAGGCGGACCGCCGCAATTCGTCAAGGGACCTCAGCCGCCGCAGTTCAAAGGGGGCCGGTTTCACAAACCGGCCAACGGCGCGCTGAATCATCACCTCAACGAGATGAGCGAGGCGATCGGGCGGCTCAGCAAACAGGTCGATCAACTGCAGAAGACGGTCGCCGAATTGCAGAAACGGAAGTAGCTCCGTCGTTCGTAGCGTGGGTTTTAACCCACGCGAATGCCGTCTCGCGTGGGTTAAAACCCACGCTACGGATTTCGCGTTGAACACGGCAAGTTGGTACAATCGGTTCGTGAGGATTCCGCCCGGCGCCACCCCTCCTACGCGCGCCGTTCCTTTTTCAACGGAGCTTGCCATGCGTTCCCGGCCCCGTGGGATGAACCGTCCGGCAACGATTGCCGCCGTGATGTTGCTTGCAGTTGGCGGGGTCGCGCAGGCCGACCCGTGCGGCATGGTCCCGCCGATCTACGTCGGCCCCGGCGCACCCATTGCCCGCGTCGGCGACCAGAACACCTATGTGTTTTACAAAGGCGGCGTGGAGACGTTCATCATTCATCCCGGCTTCACGGGGAAGGTCGAGCAGTTCGGGATGCTGATTCCCTTCCCGAAAGTCCCCGAGCTGCGGAAGGTCTCCGACAGCATCTTCCCCCACCTGCGAGCCGCGATCGACCCGCCGGAAATCGTGGTCTACGTGAACCGCTTTCCGCGGAGACGGTTTCTCGCCCGCGGCGGCAGGCCGACACCGCAGTCCGCCGCCGCTCCACTGGGCCTCAAACGCAAAGAAGTCCGCGTGGTGAAGGAAGAGGCCGTCGGCATGTACGAGGTCGCGGTGCTCGAAGCCGGCTCGGCGGCGGCCCTCAACAAATGGATGACCGACCACGGCTACAAGTACCCCAAGGGGATGGACGCCGCCTGCGAAGACTACGTCAAAATCGGCTGGTGCTTCGTCGCCGTCAAATCGAAAGTCGGCAGCAAGAAGCAGATCGACCCCAGGCCCGGCATGCGCAAAGTCGACGACGGCCTGCCGAAAGGGGCGACCTTCGACGGCAACGTGCAGGCGATGGGTTTTCGCTTCCGCACCGAGCGGCTCGTCGTCCCCATGCGGCTCTCGGCATTCAACGAAGGGGACCTGCACAACATCGTCTACGTGCTGACCGACAAGCCGCAGCGGATTCGCTCGGTGCCGGAGGAATACGTCGTGCGGCAGATTTCCGGCGACGAGTTGTTCAAGAACGTCACGCAGCCGCTGCCGCTGCGGATCGTCGGCGGGACTGCGAAAGACCTGCAGCCGTTTCAAAAACAGAGGCTCAAGCAGCAGCGCGACCCCGTGCCGCACAACGGCGCCGCCCGCGACGTGTTCGCCGCCGACCTGCTGGCCGTGTCGAGCGGGCAGTTGTCGCACCCGCACGAAGAGAAGGAAAAGATGCTGCTACGGATCGGCGAGGAACTCGGTCTGCGGGGACCGGCGATCGACAACCTCAACGAAAACGCGCTCAAGGACGAACGCGAAAAGATCGTCGCGAAATCGCTGAAGGACCTGAAAGGGCTGTCGCTGTCGGTCATCGACGGCAACTTCCCCCGAGAGGTGCTGGCCAACCAGAACCTCACCTTCACGACCTACAACATGCCCGCCCGCCGCAACAGCCCGCGGTTCTACGACGCAAAAATAAAGAAGCCCGCCGCGCGGCAGCAGGGGATTCTGGTGGAAGGGGCAATCAGCTTCGACGACGCGCCGGCCGTCGACGCCGCCGGCCAACTCGCTGCCACGCCGCAGCGCGACTGGAAACCGGCCGGCCTGGCGCTGGTGCTGTCGGTGACGGCATTGGGACTGGTGCTGCTCCGCGGCCGTAGTGCGAAATCCATTTCGCACGAAATCTCGACCGCACGAAACGTGCACCGTGCGAAATGAATTTCGCACTACGTTCTTTCACCAGCAACTCCATGACGCAACGGATTCTGAGCATCTCCGGCCTCCGCGGCGTCATCGGCGACGGCCTCGATCCGGCTTACGTCGCCGAGTTCGCGGCGGCCGTCGGGACGTGGGCGGGCGGCGGCACGGTGATCGTCTCGCAGGACGGCCGGCCCACCGGACCAATGCTGCGGCACGCGGTGCTTGCCGGATTGACGTCCGTCGGTTGCCGCGTGCTGGATCTGGAAGTTGCCGCGACACCGACGTGCGGTGTGGTTGTCGCCGAACAGAAAGCGGCGGCGGGTTTGCAAATCACCGCCAGCCACAACCCGGCGGAATGGAACGGCCTGAAACCGTTCGGCCCCGACGGTGCGGTCTTCAACGCCGAGTGCGGCCGGCAACTGCTGGAGATTCTGGAGACGCGGAATTTCGCGTACCGCCCCTGGGACGGCATTGGTTCGGTGGAATCGCTTGAGAATGCCGGCGACGTCCATCTCGACAAGGTGCGGCGACTCGTGGACGTCGACCAGATTCGCCGCCGGAAGTTCCGCGTCGTCCTCGACTGCAACCACGGCTCCGGCGGCGTGCTGGGGCCGGCGTTGCTGAACTCGCTGGGGTGCGAAGCGATCGTGCTCGGCGGCGTGCCGGATGGGCGGTTTGAACATCCGCCGGAGCCGTTGGAGCAGAATCTCACCGGCCTGTGCGACGCCGTCCGCCAGCACAACGCCGACGCCGGTTTCGCGCAGGACCCGGACGCCGACCGGCTGGCGATCGTCGACGGCACCGGGCGGTACATCGGCGAGGAACTGACGCTCGCGCTCTGCGTCGACCACGTGCTGGCGACGCGGAAGGGACCGGTCGTCGTCAACGCCTCGACGAGCCGGGTAACAGCCGACGTCGCCGCGAAGCACGGCTGCGAATTTCACCGCTCGCACGTCGGCGAAGCGAACGTCGTGGCGAAGATGCGCGAAGTGAACGCCGTCATCGGCGGCGAAGGGAACGGCGGCGTGATCGAACCGAGCGTCGGCTGGGTCCGCGACAGCTTCATGGGGATCGCCTACGTGCTCGACGGCCTCGCCGCCCGCGAGACGCCGCTCTCCGCGTGGGTCGACTCGCTACCAATGTACGTGATCGTGAAAGACAAAATCACGTGCCCGCGCGAGGCCGTCCCCGCGGCATGCGCTGCGCTGAAGAGCGCATTCCCGGATGCCACCGCCGACGAAGGTGACGGCCTGCGGCTCGACTGGCCGGACCGCTGGGTGCAGGTCCGCGGCAGCAACACCGAGCCGATCGTGCGCGTGATCGCGGAAGCGCCGGACGCGGAACAGGCCCGCGAGCTTTGCGGGCGTGCGATGGAACTCGTGCGCAAGTCCGCGAAATCGTAGAGTGGACTTTAGTCCACGCGAGGGGAAGCGAACGGCGTCGTTTCTCTTCGCTGGGATCCGTCGGCCGCCACTCGCGTGGACTAAAGTCCACGCTACGATGCCAACACGTCTTTCGCGGCGGCGATCGTCGCGTCGATGTCTGCGTCGCTGTGCGCCGTCGACACGAAGTTTGCCTCGAACTGGCTGCACGGCAGGTAGACGCCGTGGTCCAACATGCCGCGGAAGTAGCTCCCGAACCGTTGTGTGTCGCTTTTGCCGGCGACCGACATGCTTGTCACGCGGTCGGGATTGAAAAACAGCGTGAACATGCTGCCGACCTGCGCGCAGTGATGCGGGATGCCGGCGTCCTTAACGGCGGCGGAGAGACCGGCGACGAGCCGCGTCGTTGTTTCTTCGAGCTTTGCGTAGGGGTTGGTTTCGCGGAGAATCTTCAACGTCGCGATCCCGCAGGCCATCGCGACGGGGTTGCCGGAGAGCGTACCGGCCTGATAGACGGGGCCGACGGGGGAGACCGTATCCATCACATCCGCCCTTCCGCCGTAGGCGCCGACGGGCATGCCGCCGCCGAGGATTTTGCCCAGCGTCGTCAGGTCGGGCGTCACGCCGTACCGCTCTTGCGCCCCGCCGAGCGCGACGCGGAAGCCGGTCATCACTTCGTCGAAGATCAACAGCGCCCCGTGCGTCGTGCAGAGTTCACGCGCGGCTTCCAGAAATCCCGGTTCCGGTGGGACGACTCCCATGTTCCCGACGACGGGCTCCAGAATCACGCAGGCGATTTCCTTTCCTCGCTTCGAAAAGGCATCGGCGAGCCGGTTCGCGTCGTTGAATTCCAGCACCAGCGTGTCGTCCGTGCAGCCCTTGGGCACGCCGGGGCTGGAGGGCGTGCCGTGCGTGAGCGCCCCGCTGCCGGCCTGCACGAGCAGGCTGTCGACGTGGCCGTGGTAGCAGCCGGCGAACTTCACGATGACGTCCCGCCCGGTGAACCCGCGGGCCAGCCGGATGGCGCTCATCGTCGCTTCCGTCCCGGAATTCACCATGCGGACCTTCTCGACCGACGGCACGAGCGTGACGACCAGCTCGGCCAACTCGGTCTCCAGTTCCGTTGGCGCACCGAAGCTCGTGCCGCGATTGAGGGCGGCTTCGACGGCGGCCATCACGTCCGGCTGCCGATGCCCCAGAATGTGGGGTCCCCACGAGCCGACGTAATCGACGTAGCGGTTGCCGTCGATGTCGAACAGATACGCCCCCTCGCCGCGGTCGATGATCGGCGGCTCCCCGCCGACGGCCCCGAAGGCGCGGGCGGGGGAGTTCACGCCGCCGGGGATGGACTTCAGCGCCCGCTGGAAGTGGGCGCGGCTTTTGTCGTGGTTCATTGCAGTCTGTTCCCGAGCGGCTCGCCGGGCGAGGTCGTCCATGTAACGCATCTGATCGTCGTACAGTTCGGTGAGCGACGGACCAAACGCCCGGCGTACCCGATCCTCATGACCTTGAAAGTCGAAGTACTCGAGGAAGGATACGCGAATCGCGTTCTCAAACTCCGTACGTGGCTGAGACGTACGATACGCCTCGTCAAGGAGACGAAAGACGCGGTCGATTTCACTCCATCTCTCAAGAGAAATCTGCTCCTGGGTGTATCGATACAGATCGCCCATGACGACGTGCAGCAGGCTTCGATTCTCTGCTAGGTCGTCAGCGACAGCTGGAAATCGGCGAATGGCATGTTCCACGAAGTCTTTGGGTGTCATCTGTCCGTTGCAAACCTTTCATCCCTCAACCCTCATCCCTCATCCCTCATCCCTTATCCCTAATCCCTTATCATTTATCTCTTCAATTATTCAACGGCTGCGCGCTCTTCAGATACGCGAACAGGTCGCGCACCTGCTGCTCACTCAACTCCTTCAGCAGCCCCTCCGGCATCAGCGATTTCTTCTGCCGGACCATCGCTTCGATCTTGTCCCGCGGAATCGTGATGTTCTGCCCGTCGGTGCCGCGGACGACGACCACACGGTTGTCACGGTCGAACAGGAAGCCGGTGACGGTGCGGCCGTCTTCGGTGACGACGAGGTACGTCTCGAACCCTTCGCGGATTTCGGCGCTGGGGTTGACGATGTTGATCAGCATTCGAGTGGTGTCGTCCCGTTTGAAGGCGGTCAGGTCGGGGCCGATGCGGCCGCCGCCGCCGAACAGGATGTGGCATTTGCCGCAGGAGTTGTTGTAGTGCAGTTTCCCCTTGTACGGGTCGCCGCTGCCGGCCGCGAGGACTTTCTGGAAGCGGGCGACGGCGGCCTGCATTTCGGCGGTGGTCGCGCCGCGGATGTCCTTCCAGTGCTTTTTCACGAGTGCGGCGATGCGTTCGTCGCGATGCAGCGTCATCTGGCGGACGACGTCGAGGGGGATCGTCTTCCTGTCGATTTTTCCGGCATCGACGGCTTCGAGGAACAGCCGGTTCCACGCGGGGCGGCTGACGAGCAGCGTCTGCGCGACGGCCCGCACGTCGGGTGAGAACTTGCCGTAGAGGGACAGTGTCGTCGTCGCGATGCCGTCGTCTTTGTAGGGCTGCAAGGCGGTGAGGATCGTCATTTGCAATTTGTCACTCTTCGCGTCCCCCAGGACTCGCAGCAGCACGGGAACGCTGGCCGGCTCGCGGACTTCGCCGAAGACCTGGGCGTATTCGATGCGTTTCGTCAGCGGCGTCTTCGCATTGCTGATCGCCGCCAGCGCGGTTTTCACCGCGGCTTTGTCCCCTTGCCGGACGCGGAACGTCAGCGAACCGCCGCCGGCTTTGGAAAGCTGCTTTGTGAGTTCCGCCGGCAGGCCGGTCAGCGGGCGGCCTTTGAACGCGGCTTCGAAACCGCGCATCAGCACGGCGTTGGCGTCATTTCCGGGGGACTGGGCGAACAGTTCGGCGCACATCAGCAGGTCGTTTCGCGTGCCGGACTGCGCGAACCGCCGCATCACCCGTTCGAGGATCGTCTGCTTCACGATCGGCAGCGACCAGAGTTTCGCATCTTTGAACAAATCGACAATGGCCTGCGGGTCGCTTTTCGCCTTCGATTCCATCGCCCACCACAACAGCAGCGGCAAGTGCGGATCGCTCGCGTCTTCGGAATGCGCCAGCAGATTGCGGACGATCGGCAGCCCGTCGCCCGCCGGCAGCCGCTTCGCCGAACACGCCAACTGGCTGCGGACCTCGACGTAGGACTCGCTCTTCGCCAGCGCCGCAAGCTGCTTCGCGATCGCCGGCGAGACGCGGTGATCGTCGCACAGCAGCCTCACCGTCCACAGGCGGACGAAGGGATCGTCGTGGCCGAGCGTCTTCGCGGCGACGGCGTCGTCGAGCCCGCCGCTGAGGTTCAGCGCCCACAGGCATTCCAGCGCGAGCTGGCCGTCGGATTCCGCGATGCGTATCTTCAGCAGCGGAATCATCGACTTGTCGCGACGGTCCCCAATCAATCGCAGCGCCGACTGTCGATACCACTTGTTCGGGTGCGCGAGAAGATCGACGAGTTCGCGCGTCGTCTTCTTTCCGAGATCGACCGCCGCTCGCGATTTCGCACGAGCATTCACCAGCCGGTAGATCCGGCCATCCGACTTGTCGATCTGCCCGCTGAAATGCTCGCGATGGCTGATCTGCGGTTCGTACAGGTCGGCGACGTAGATCGCCCCGTCGGGTCCGACCTTGATGTCCACCGGGCGGAACCGGCGGTCGCTGGTCTTGACGACGCGGTTGATGTCCTTCGTGCGGAACGTCGAACCGTCGCCGTCGATCTCCGCCTGCACGACCTGTCCCTGCATCGGTTCGACGCCGAACAGTTTGCCGTGGTATTGCGCCGGCAGGCCGAGAGTAGCAGAATTCGTGAGAATTCTGCCGTCCCGTCGGCCACCGGCAGAATTCTTACGAATTCTGCTACGGCCGGCAGCCGGCAGTGACCCGGCTTCGTAGATGACGAAGTTGTGCGTGAACCGCTGCACGGCGTGGTGCTTCATCGCCTCGAAGAAGCCGAACGAATACGGGTTCGACAGCGGCCCGTGCTTGCCGAAGCCTTTCCGATAATACGCCCCCTGCACGTAATGGAACCCGCGGGTGTTGCCGCCGTTGTGGCCGGAGTAGATGCGGCCCTTGGCGTCGATTTCCACGCCGAACGAGTTCCCGCCCCCCTCGGCGAAGATTTCATACCGGCGGGTTTCCGGGTGATACCGCCAGATGAGCTGCCCCATCGAGTAGACCGGCTGCGGCTTCTTCTCGCCGTAGCGAGAGACATTGCCGTTGACGGTGCTTCCCTGGGCCGCGTACAGCCAGCCGTCGGGACCCCAGCGAAGGCTGTTGACGACCGAGTGCGTGTCCTGCATGCCGAAGCCCTGCAGGTGGACTTCCGGCGGGCCGTCGGGTTGGTCGTCGTTGTCGCGGTCGGGGTAGAACAGCAGGTACGGCGGGTTCAGCACCCACACGCCGCCTCGGCCGCGGGCGAACGACGACGCGATGTTCAACCCGTCGAGGAACGTCGTGTGCCTGTCGAAGACGCCGTCGCCGTTGGTGTCTTCGTGAATCGTGATCTTGTCGGCCCCGCGCGTGCCGTGCGGCGGCGGCAGCGGGACCTTGTCGTAAACGGCCCGCCAGAACTGGTCCTTGCTGACCATCTTCAGCCCGGCGGGATAGGGGTACTGGATGTACTGCATCACCCACAGCCGGCCGCGCTCGTCGAAGTTCATGAACAACGGTTGGCGGACGACCGGTTCCGTCAGCACCTGCTCGATGCGGAGATCGTCGGGAACCACGAACGTCTTCAGCGCAGCTTTCGGTTCCAGCCCCGTCCAGCCCTTCGCGATCTTCAGCGCATCGGCCGTATCCATCACCCGCCAGTAGATGCCGACGTCGGTGCGGGCCGCCGGACCCTTTGCCCAATTCGGGTCGTCGCCGGTGCGGAATTCCCAGCGGCCGTTCAAGGCGATCGCCTGCTTGCCGTTGATGAGCGTCGGCGCCGCCCCTTTGAACCCGCCGCGGCCGTCGTGGTCGTAGACGCGAATCGCCAGCAGATTGTTCTTTCCCGGCTGCACGGCCTTCGCGGGGACGGTGTAGCGGCCGGAGTAAGCGAGGCCGCTTTCATACTTCGGCGGAAACGCCCCGGCGCCGCCGACCTTCACGCCGTTGAAGTACGCTTCGTGGGCGTTGTCGATCTTCTCGACGTGCAGTTGCAGGTCTTTCCCCTTCCAGCCGCGCGGGACGGTGATCGCACAGCGGTACCAGGCGAAGCCGTCGTACTTTTTGATCCGCGTTTGCAGGTCGCCGATTGCGTTGTCGTCCCAGGTGCCGGGGACGCGGAGCGGGGTCCAGGGCATCGCTTGCGGTTTGGCGGCGTCCTGGGCGGCGGAGTTCAGGTTCGCGGCGACCACCGCGGCAACGAGCGCCGCGCAGAGCACGCCGGCGACCGCCAGCGTTCTTGAAGTCAAGGCCATGTGGGTTTCCAAAGCTGAGACAAAGGTCTGAGAATCGCATTTTCCGCGTTTTGCCGAGGCGATTGCAAGGACCCCCGTGGGCTGAGTCGGATGAGTCGTGCATTCAACTTGACGAGACGTATAATGAAGTCATTCCCGCCAACACTGCGGAGTCGCGGCCATGCAGCTTCCTGAATTCCTGACCGAACAGCCAGGCGGTTCGATCCGTCTGAACGGGCATCGCATCGCGCTTGAACACGTGGTCTACTTCTACAACCAGGGCTGGTCGGCTGAGATGATCCTGGGCCAGTTCCCCAGCTTGCCGCTGGCGCTGATCCACAAGGTGATTGCGTTCTACCTGGAGCATCAGGACGAAGTCGACGCTTACGTGACGGCGTGCCAGTCCGAGGTCGAGCGACAGCGCAGCGAAGCGCCGGCGTCGCCTGATCTCGCCGAACTGCGCCGCCGCGCCTCCCGACTGGCCAGCACAGAATCTTCGTAATTAGTGCGACGTCTTCATGAAAGAGACCGCATAGACATTTCGCGAGAAGATCAAATGGCGACAGTCACACTTCCCCCCCCGACGCAAACGGCCGCTCCCATGGCGGTCGTGCTGCACGGCGTGAGTTGGGAGTTCTACGAGCGGTTCCTCGAAGAAATCGGCGATCAACGCATTCCGCACAGCTTCGTGGACGGAGAACTCACGCTCATGGCCCCCGGCATCCGTCATGAATCTCCCAAGGAGTGGATCACGCGGCTCGTTGGGGCTCTCACGGAGGAATTGGGACTGCCCTTGCGAAGCATTGGCTCGACAAGGCTGAAGGCGCAGTTTGCGAAGAAGGGCGCTGAGCCTGACTCCGGGTTTTTGATCGCCAACGAGCCGGCGGTGCGCGGCCGACGCGAATGGGACATCGAGGAGGACCCGCCGCCGGACCTGCTGGTCGAGATTGACATCACCAGCCCCTCGCTGAACCGCCTGCCGGTCTACGCCGCACTGGGAGTTCCCGAAGTCTGGCTCTACGACGGCGAACAACTGCACGTGCGGTTGCTGCAGGAGAACGGATACGTTGACAGTGAAACCAGCCGGTCGTTTCCTCAACTCCCCATCCTCGAGTTCGCCGAGTGGATTGAGAGGGCCTGGGTGACAGACGAAACGACCTGGCTGAAGAACTTCCGCCAGTGGGTTCGTAGACTGTAAGTCTGCCGGCGTTCAGCACTCGCCCACCACGGGATTCTGATCGACTCGCTCCTCGGGTTCTCGAATCGAGACGGAGAGACTGCCATGAAACTCACGTCGACCACCCTTCTCCTCCTGCTGTTCGCGACTTCGGCATCCGCCGCCGGGAATTCGCCCGACTGGCAATCGCTGCTCGCCCACCAGCCGCGGGTCAAACTCCCGGAGCCGCTGCCGAAGGTGGAATGGCGTCCCCGGCTCGCCCCGGCGTTGAAACTGGCGAAGGAGACGGGACGGCCGCTGTTCGTCACCTTCCGCTGTCTCCCCTGCAAACAGTGCGCGGACTTCGACAAGAGCGTACTCGAAGGGGGGCCGGCGCTTGACCCGCTGCTGTCGCAGTTCGTCACAGTCCGCATCACAAACGCCGAGCACATCGACCGGCGGCTGTTTCCCTTCGAAGGCTACCAGGACCTCGATCTGTCGTGGTGGGGGTACTTCCTCTCGTCGGAGGGGAAACTCTACGGCATCTTCGGCGGCCGTGACGACGTCTCGGTGAAGACCCGCATCTCGGTCAAAGCGCTGGCCAACACTCTGCAGCGGGTGCTGAACCACCACTATGACCCGAAACGCTCGCAGTGGGGCGTCGACGGCCCCAAACCGGACCTCTCGACGAAATACGTTCCCAACTACAAGCTCCCCGGATTCAAGTCGTGGGCGAAACGGCAGCACGAAAAGGTCGGCTGCATGCACTGCCATCACGTGGTCGAAGTGCTGCGGCAGGACAAAATCGACCGCGGCACATTCGACAAGAAACGCGACCTGCAGATGTGGCCGCTGCCGGAAAACGTGGGCATCGTCCTCGACCGCGACCACGGCCTGCTGGTGAAGAACGTGAAGCCCGGCAGCCCCGCCGCGAACGCCGGACTCCAGGCCGGCGACGTCCTCGGGGCAGCCAATTCCACGCGGCTGTATGGCCAGGCCGACTTCCGCGGCGTGCTGCATCGCGGTCCGAAAGGGGACGGCGAAATCTCCGCGCACTGGCTCCGCGACGGCCGCGTGATGAGCGGCAAACTGCACGTGAAAGCCGGCTGGCGGAAGACGTCGCTCGACTGGCGGATGAGCGTCTCGCAGGGCAATATCGGCGCCGGCCCCAGCGGGTTCTTTCCATTGCGCGTGAATGAAAGGCAACGGAAGCGGCTGGGGATCAAGCCGGGCAGCATGGCGGTCGAGCCTTTCATGGGAAAGAAGCACGCGCAATTTGCCGCCTACAAAGCCGGGCTTCGGCGGAATCACGTCATCACGGCGGTCAACGGCGAAAGCCCCGACCTGGTCGGCCGGGCGTTTCTCGTCTGGTTCCGGCTGAAATTCAACCCCGACGATCGAGTCAAGCTGACGGTCGTCGACGGGGCCGGCAAGAAACGCACGATCGCGTACACATTGAAATGATTGAGGGCGGGTGCGCGACGCACTTTGCGAATTGCATGCGCAGCCGAGGGAGAACGCGGATTCAGCGGATCGAGCGGATTTGCGCGGATCAGAAAGAAAAGAAGAGTAAGGCAGAATGATTTTGGGGCAGAATGATCCCCACGAGCTTTCCGCGGTCGACTTTCACGTTGCGGGCAGGAATTGGGACCGCTGAAAGCTGACGCCTGTCAGCTTTCGAAATCATTCTGCCGCAAAATCGTTCTGCCAAACCTTTTTTTGATCCGCGCAGATCCGCTCAATCGGCGTTGATCCGCGTTCCCCTGTCGGCGGATCGACAACGGTCTGCAATGTGCGTCTCGCACCCATTGAGGGCGACCGGGCGAAATTCCTCTTGCCGCGATGAACCATTCCCGGCAAACTACGCCCCCGAACCCGCGACCTGTCACTTCTGCCGGCCCGTTCTTCATGTCGTTGCCGCAACCCCGGCGATTCCACGCAATTCAACCGCTGCTGGCCGGCATCGTATTGATGACCGGCGGGTGCCAGATGCTGTCGCTGCGCACCCCGGCCGGACCGCCGCAGCCGCTGTTCGTGGCCTCGACGAACTCTGAACTCGTCTGGGAGCGAATCGTCGACGTGCTGCACGATTACCCGTTTGAAATCGAGCGGGAAAACAAGCTCGACGGCATTATCGAGACGAAATACCGCATCGGGTCGACGATGCTCGAGCCGTGGTTCCGCGATTCGCCGGGGCTGAGGAATCGCGTGGAAAGCGGCATTCAGACCGTTCGCCGCAAGGTGTTCGTCACGATGAGCCCCGTCGAAGGAGGCTTCGTGGTCACCGTGCGGGCCGACAAGGAAATCGAAAACTTCCGCAACACGCAGGCGAACACCGTCGGCGGAGCCACGTTTCAGGAAAACCAGCCGCTGCAGCGCGACCTGAACGCCGTGCTGGGGCCGGAAGCCGCCGCCGACTGGGTCCGCCGCGGCCGGGATTTTCCGCTGGAACAGGACCTGACGTCCCGGCTGCGGGCGGTGCTGCCGCAGTAGGTCCGGACGGGCCGTCCAGACCTCGAATCGCCAGAGCGGTCACAAACACGAGAACGCCTTCCACCAAGGCCGGTTGCTTTGCTGCATGCTGTTGGGCCCACCGAGGTCCGGACGGGCCGCCCGGACCTACTTGCCCTGGTTGACGTACAGCTTCACGTTGTGCGTGTAGCGTCCGCCGGCGACGATGTCGGGCCTGCCGTCGCCGTTGAAGTCGGCAACGATCGCGTCTTCCACGGCGATGCCCCCTTCGTCGATGATGTGCTTCTTCCATTTCGTGCCGTCGGGGGTGACGGCGTCGAACACATACAGCCCGCGGGAAAGCTTCGGCCCGTCTTTCGTGTTGCTGTGGCCGACGAGGATTTCATCGCTGCCGTCGCCGTCGAAATCGGCGACCCACAGCGCGTGGCCGCGGACGAGTTTGTCGGTCAGGACGTGTCTTTTGAACTCCGCTTCGTGGAATGGGGGTGATCCCGGTCCCGGCTTTCCAGGAAGATACACGACCAGCATGTTGCCGTGCATCGGCTCGACGGTGGCGATCAAACGCCGACCCGAACTCAGTTTCGCATATTTGACTTCGCCCGCCCCGCTCTTTTCCGGCGTCGTTCCCTTCGCGCCATCGCCGAGTTTGAGCTTGGTGAAAGCGCCGTGCGACAAATGGATAATTGCATGAACCCCTTCGCTGCTGGCCGTCAACGTGAAGTCACCCTTCTTGCCTTTTATGTGCCAGTGGTTGTGCATGCGGTTCAGGGACGCGTCCATCAGATACCGCGGCCAGCGGTCAGTCTTCGGGTTCTTCGGGATCTCAAACGCCGTCAGCCGCACGCCCTTGCCGGTGGTCTTGTTCAGCGGCGAGATCACGAGCTGCGGTCGGCCTTTGCCGAGGACGTCTGCGAATCGCATGCGGTGCAGCCACGGCTCTTTGCCGATCATGTGCACCCTCCACTTTTCGCCGGGTTTTCCGCGAGTGATCCACTGGATCGTGCCGACTTTCGTCCACCCGGCCCCCAGCGCGAAGTCGACCTTGCCGTCGCCGTCGACGTCCAGTGGGGCGATGCAGACGTTGTCGCGGACGGTCTGGTTTTCGAGGATGACGTGCTTCTTCCACGACGGGTTCTCGTACCAGATGACGCGGTTCTCGGTGACGGCGACGATGTCGGGTTTCCTGTCGCCGTTGACGTCCGCCACGGTGACAGCGTAACAGACCTTGCCGCAGTTGGGGTCGATCGTGACGGCTTTGAATTTCGGAAACGGCCCCGCGGCGGATGCGGCCGCCGCGAACAGAAGCGTGAAAGCGATCCCGGTCAATGGCGTGAAACGGCGCTGCATGGGAGTACCCGTTCAAACAGGGAATGGGCAGAAGTGGACAGTGACGTCACTCTGCCAGATTCCCAGAGTGAAGACAACTCCACCCGTTGTGGTATGATAAACCCACCCAAGCCGATGGCTTGCCGTCGCTGCGGGGAGTTCAACAGAAGGGAACAAAGGGAACGAAGACTGTCGCCTTTCGCTCCGCGAAAGGACGTTTCGCGGGATGAACATTGGCAGTGAATGAGGTTGCGAAACCATGAAAACCATCGTTGCGTTCCTGATCGGGTTCACTTGCTCTTTTCCCGCATTCGCCGAGTCACCCCGGCCGGCGAAGGTCCCGCTCGTCGAGACGAACTGGAAAGGCGTGCAAAAGCTCGTCGCGTCGCACAAAGGCAAAGTCGTCGTCGTCGACATCTGGACGACCACCTGCCCCGGCTGCCTCAAGAAGTTTCCCGACTTCGTCGCCCTGCGCAAGCGGCACAAAGGCAAGGTCGCGCTGATCTCGGTGAACTGCGACTACGACGGCATCCCCGACAAGCCGCCGAAGCATTACCGGCCCGACGTGCTGAAGTTCCTGCGGAAGCAGAACGCGACGTTCGACAACGTGATGCTCAACATCCCCTTCCTCGGCTTCCTGAACGCCGCGAAGCTCGAATCGACGCCGGCGATGTACGTCTACGACAAAACCGGCAAGCTCGTCCAACGCTTCGACAACGACAAGGCGGTGAAGGAAGCGGACGAGTTCACGATGCAGCAGGTGCGGGAACTGGTGGCGAAACTGGTGAAGCAATGAACGTTGACTCGGCAAATTGTGAGTGAGGATGGAGGATCGAGGATGGATGATGGCAGGATTGGCCATCCTCCATCCTCACTTCTCCGACCTCCGATCTCTGACCTCCGACCTCCGACGCCCGTGTTTTCCCCCCGCATTCACACCAAGAGCCTCGCCGTCGCCTGCCGCTCGCTGAGCACGATGCTCGACGCCGGCGTGCCGATCGAGCGGGCGTTTCGCGTCATTGCCGACAAGACCGCCGACGGTCGTTGCGCTGCGGCGCTGCGGGGGATCGCGGAAGCCGTCGCCGACGGGAACGAAGTCGCCGACGCGATGCGGGAGCAGGGGGAACGCTTCCCCGATCTCGTGGTCGAAATGGTCGCCGTCGCCGAAGAGACCGGGACGCTGCCGGAAATCCTCAAGGGGCTGGCGGAACACTACGAGAACAACCTGCGACTGAGGCGGGATTTCCTCGCGTCGATCACGTGGCCCTGCATCCAGTTCGTGCTGGCGGTGCTGATCATCGCGCTGGTGATTTACATCCTGGGCTGGATCGCCGCTTCGCGCGGCGGGCAACCGCTCGACGTGCTCGGCTTCGGCCTGGTGGGGACGAAAGGGGCGATCATCTGGCTGGCAATGGCAGCCGGCACCGTCGTCTCGCTGGCAACGGCCTACATGCTCGTCGCGAACAGCCTCGCCGGCAAGCGGGCGCTGGACGGCTTCCTGCTGGGCGTGCCCGTCGTCGGCCACTGCATGCGGTCGTTCGCGATCGCCCGCTTTTCGTGGGCGTTCTACCTCACGCAGCAGAGCGGCATGTCGATCGACAAGAGCTTGCAGTCGAGCCTGCGGGCGACGAACAACGGCGCGTTCATCGCCGCCGGGGCCGTCATCTGCCGGCGGGTCAACGAGGGGGACGACCTCGCGACGGCGCTCCGCGCCTCGAACCTGTTCCCGATCGACTTCCTGAGCATGGTCGAAGTCGCCGAGCATTCCGGCACCGTCCCCGAGGCTCTGCACCGCCTCAGCCCCCAGTTCGAAGACAACGCCCGCCGGTCGCTGGCCGCGATGACGGCTTTCCTCGGCTGGCTGGTGTGGGGAGTCGTTGCGCTGTTCATCATCTTCTTCATCTTCCGCATCGCGCTGTGGTACGTGGGGATGATCAACGACGCCGTGCGGGCGATCAAGTAGGGTCGAAGGTCGGAAGGTCGAAAGTCGCCGCTTGCGGCTTAGCCGTTCGCGAATCCGCGGCGTATGATTGAGGAGTCGAAGGTCGGAAAGTCGAAGGTCGGAAAGTCGACGGTCAACAGGGATCTCCAGTACGCAGTACCGAGTACCAAGTACGCAGTATTCGGTACTCCGTACACCGTACTCCGTACTCGATAACGTTCGACCGGCAATCGCGCCGGCTAATCCGCAAGCGGCCGTTACAACCGTCCGACTCTTCGACTCTTCGACTCTTCGACCTTCGACTCTTCGACCTTCGACTCTTCGACCTTCCGACCTTCGACTCCCCGACCGCCGTGTTCGACCGCCCCACGATCCTCATGTGCCGTCCCGACTTCTACGGCATCGAGTACGAAATCAACCCCTGGATGAGCCGCAGCCGGCAGAGCGATTCGGCGGTCGCCCGGCAGCAGTGGGAGGCGCTGTTCGGATTGTTGCAATCGCTGGGGGCGGACGTGCGGTTGCAGGAACCCGTGCAGGGGTTGCCCGACCTGGTCTTCACGGCCAACGCGGGGCTGGTGTTGCGGACGACGGTGTTTCTGTCCCGCTTCCGCCACGCGGCCCGGCAGGGGGAGACGCCGCTGGACGACGCCTGGTTCACCACGAACGGCTTCACGACCGTCACGCTGCCGGAAGGGCTGTTCTTCGAAGGGGCCGGCGACGCGCTGTTCTGCGGGGAGACGCTGTTCGCGGGGTACATCATCCGCAGCGACGCGCGGTCGGCCCAGTGGATGGCGGGAGAGATCGGTTGCAGCGCGATCCCGGTGCAGCTCGTCGACGAGCGGTACTATCACCTCGACACCTGCTTCTGCCCGCTGAGCGCGACGGAAGCCGTCTGGTTCCCGCCGGCGTTCGACGAGTACGCTCAGCGGGCGATTCGCGAGCACATTCCGGAACTGCTCGAAGTCGCCCCCGAAGAAGCCCCCCGCTTCGCCTGCAACGCGGTCGTCGTGGGGAAGCACGTCGCCCTGAACACCGGCTGCCGGCAACTCGAAGCCGCCCTGACTGAGCACGGCTACACCCCGCACAGCACGCCGCTCGACGAATTCATCAAAGCCGGCGGCAGCGCGAAATGCCTGACGCTGCGACTCGACGGCGAAGACGCGGCGGTGTGGCCGGCGGCGCGATGATCGGCGAACTCTTTCCTCGTTCCCAAGCTTCCTCGTTCCCAAGCTCCGCTTGGGAACGCACTCGTCGCCAGGCTCCGCCTGGCAACGCGTGGAAGGTTCAATCAGCTCACAGCCTGGCGGTGGCGACATCGAATAACCGGAAATGGCGATGCGTCCTTGGGCGCCGCCTGAAGGAAATCGACGTCGATGTGCAGTGAACGCGTCGCGAAGCGGAGCTTCGCAGGAGTGCGTTCCCAAACGGAGCTTGGGAACGAGGGCGATGAAAGAAACGACGATTGAACAATTTGAGCAGGGCCCGCGTTCGGTCGTCGAAGCCTCGCAGCGCGAACGGATCGTCCTGACACAGGACGGCACGCCGGTCGCGGTCGTCGTGGGATTGACGAACCGGGATGCGGAAGACGCCGCGCTGGAGAACTCGCCGGAGTTCTGGCGGATGATCGAATACCGTCGCCGGCGGGCGACGCGGACGCTGGAGGAGGCGAAGGCGCGGTTGCTGGCAGAGAACTGAACGCGGTTGCAGCCGGTGGAATCAGAAGAGCGCTTTCGTAGCCTCGGTTTCCCGCAACTTCCGCAGCCGCTCAACAACCTCGCCCGGCTGCTGTTCCGCTTTCGCCCGCAGATCCTCCCAGACCCGATCCTGCCGCGCGAGGTACGCCTGCGCCTCGTCCGGGTGCGCCAGATACCACGTGATCGCCCCGTAGACCTCGGCCAGCCTCAGCGACGGATACTGCTGGCGGATCATCTCCGGCGAATGCCCCTGCTCGAACGCCGCCACGACCGAATCGAACATGACCCGCGTCCCACCGACGCGCAACATGCCGTGCTCGTCTTTGCGAACGTAGCCGTCGCAGTCGTTCATCATCGTTGCTCCGCGGATCACCGTGCAGTTCTTTGGCCTTCCTCAACTATCGGCGTGTCATCCCCGATTTTCAAGGCTTTCCGCGGGAATTCCATTCCACGGGGCGCGAACCAGCATAGAATCCAGAACGACGTTCGTGTCGAGCAGAACCCGCATCAGGCGTGCTTTCTGATCCGCTCTTCTTCAAGAATCCGCTCGATCTCGTCGTCGGTGGGAACGTGGTCGGTCTTCCACGCGCCGATCAGGTCGGAAAGCGTCCCGTGTTCCGCGACCACCGGCTCCACCGGCGTGACGACCCGAATCATCACCTGCTGGTCGTCCCCCAGCCGGCGGCCGAGGATGGTCTCCAGCGACTGCCGGTTGCCGGCGTCGAGGTCCCGGACGTTGCGCACGAATGATTCCATGGCGGCATTATACGGCCGTTTCGTTCGCGGCGGCAACGGCGGTCGCGGGATGAAGGCTTCGCCGGAGTTCTGGCGGATGATCGAGGACCGCCGCCGGCGGGCGACGCGATCGCTGGAAGAGGCGAAGGCGGGGTTGTTTGTCGACGAATGAACGTAACTCGCTGTGGATTCACCTACCTCTGTTACGGCCCTGGGTTTTCGATCGCTTTCCTCAGTTGCTGCTGGGCTTCGTGAAGGAACTGCATTGGCCCACCCTCTGGACGCCCACGGTGCTTCCAGATCTCCGTGGCGAGATCTTCCGACTTCTCGTGAAACAATCTCGCCCGTCTAGCGTCTTCCTTCTCCTGCGATCCGATTCCGGGGCTGTCAAGTCGAAGAGACGTAACGATGTCGGCAGCAACGCTGTGGTGGTCGCAGTATGCTTTGAACCAACCAGAGACAACTCGCCCTGCCGAAAGGATTGGCAGGCTCACCTCCCAAAGTGCCGTCAGAAACAGCCATGTCAACAAGTTCCTTTTTCCATTCAGTTCGTTGAGACATTCAACAAACTGTCGCTGTCGTCGATCATCCGGCTGATGAGCGTACTGCGTGTAAAGGAAGATGTCGATCAGGCGTTTTCGGTCGAACGTGCAATCCCCACGGTTTGGCCCTCCTGGGACAAAGTGTGGGGGCTCGTTCAGTCTTCTTTCTTGCGAACGGGCGGTGCCTGCGACCCACTTTCCGAGTGGATGATCGCCCATCGCCTTTTGAAATACTTCCACCGCCCTATAGAGGTTCGCGGGTTCATTGTGCATGTACAATCGACGGAAGATGGTCACAAACGATCGAATCTCATCGTCCGTGACTGCTGTTTCAAGGGTTGGATCGCGATCATTCGGGAACGGAACGCCTCCTTTCATTCCCACCTCGGAAGTGATCGTTCCAGGTCCGTCCTTCAAAAAGGCTGATTCCGCCAGCTCCTGAAAGTCGCGAGCAAAGTATCCGAGGATCCTTGTCTCGTCAGTGGAGAGCGAGACATCCGCCATCGGAACAGGCTGCGCTTCGGCGAGCATATAGTCGATGTCATGTTGTTCCGCTCCACTCGGGATCAGGCGGGCGGTTGGACTCCCAGTGATGACCCGTCCAATCTCATCAAGAGTGATTTCGATCCCATTCTCGTCTTCAAAGTATTCCGACGGCCCGACTCCGATAATTCCTCTCGCGCGCTCGATCCTCGAATGAATCGATTCTGGGGAGTCTTCCACAAACAGATTGCGAAATCGCAGGATGTTTCGATCAGTCGAATGCGTCCTCGTCTCCACCAGCAACTCGACGGCTGCCTGCGTCGGTTTATCGAGGGAATCAGTGTCGAGGTACAGGTAACGGTCCTTGAACTCCTTTTCGGCGCGATCAAGGTACCGGATTTTCCAAGTCAGAAGCATTGAATGGTCTCCGTTCGCGGCCTACACGCGCACCCGTGGAAGGGCAGTTACCGTATCTCGAAAAAATCGAGCCAAGTCGACGATTTCGCGAATTGGGCGGCTAGAGCCGCCTTTATGTTCAAATGGATATCTCTCGGAAACGAATGAAGATGCGTAGCACCGCAGAATCGCATCGAGATTCTCGTAATCGTGTCGAAGGAAATGCCTGCCGAACGAAGAGTTGATATGCTCCTGCATTTCCGGCGGTAGTCCCCGGAATAGGTTGTCGAGGCGATGTCCTTTGATGTTCGCTCTGGTGGTAATCGCGAACGCACCCTCCCCGATCTCGGGAATCTCTTCGAGTTCCCAGCGGGAATCCAGGGATTTGATAAACAACTCGACTGCCAGTGCGGCATTGCACCGAAGTGGCGAAACAATCACGCGATTTGGAATCTGCTCGAGGAGTATCTCTGCAGCCTCACAAAACTCTGCGGCAATCGACAGCACATGTGCATCTGGAATTTCTGCGAATCGTTCCATGACAGCCACTTCCATTCGTTAGGATGGACAATCGAGGCGATGAATTGGTTCGCTTGGACCTACGCCCCCGCCCGCTTCCCCGGATGCGACCGCTCAATCTGCTCCATCCCGCACGCCCCCGCCGTCGGCAGCATTTTTGCGGGGCTGCAGCGGTTGGCGGGGTTGAAGACGTGCCGGATTTCCGTCATCACGGCCAGATCGTCCTCCGTGAACAGCCGGTTCATGAAGCCGATTTTTTCCACGCCGATGCCGTGCTCTCCGGTGACGCTGCCGCCGAGTTCAATGCACTTGCTGAGGATTTCGTCGCTGGCTTTGAGCACGCGTTGAATCTGCTCGGCGTCCCGTTCGTCGAACAGCAGGATCGGATGGATGTTGCCGTCGCCGGCGTGGAACACGTTCACGATGCGGATGCCCCACTTCTTTCCGACCGCCGTGATGTGCTCCAGAATCTCCGGCAGCTTCGTCCGCGGGACGACGCCGTCCTGCGTGCAGTAGCTGGGGGAGAGCCGGCCGATGGCGCCGAACGCCTGTTTGCGGCACTTCCACAGGAGTTGCCGTTCCTTCGGGTCGTTCGCGCTGCGGACTTCGCGTGCGCCGGATTCTTCACAGATCCGCACAATCCGCTTCGCCTCTTCGTCGACGGCCACTTCCAGTCCGTCGACTTCGATCAAGAGCACGGCCCCGGCGTCCAGCGGGAAGCCGAAGCGGAACGCGGCTTCCAGGGCCTCGATGATGCCGTGGTCCATCATCTCCAACGCCGCCGGGACGATGCCCGCGCCGATGATGCTGCTGATGGCGGCCGTGGCGTCGGCGACGGTTTCGAACACGCCGAGCATGGTGCGGTAGGCGGCGGGGTCTCGCGTGAGGCGGACGATGACCTTCGTGCAGATGCCGAACGTCCCCTCGCTGCCGACGAACAGGCCGGCCAGGTCGTAGCCCGGCAGGTCTTCGCAGGGGCCGCCGAGCTGGGCGACTTCGCCGTCCGGCAGCACGACTTCCAGCCCCAGCACGTGGTTGACGGTGACGCCGTACTTCAACGTGTGCGGCCCGCCGGAATTGGTGGCGACGTTCCCGCCGATGGTACACGCCCCCTGGCTGCTGGGGTCGGGCGCGTAATGAAACCCGCTGCCGGCCAGCCTGCGCGTGAGATGCACGTTGACCAGCCCCGGCTCGACGACGGCGTAGCGGTCGCGGAGATTGATGTCGAGGATGCGGTTCATCCGCGTCAGGCAGATCATCACCCCCCCGCCGACCGGCAGGCACCCCCCCGCCAGCGACGTCCCCGCCCCCCGCGGCACAAACGGCACATCATGCTCGTTGCAGGTCTTCACGATCGCGACCACCTGCTCGGTCGTCGTGGGGAAGAGCACGACGTCCGGCGTTTTCTTCTCGACGACGTAGCCGTCGCACTCGTAGACGAGGAGCTCGTCTGGGTTGTAGAGGAGGCCGGACTCGCCGACGATTTCGCGGAGGCGGGCGAGGAGGGGGTGGAGTGGGGCCGCTGTGATTACGGGCACAGCCTTACCTTGCAATAGTTGGGTGATTTCAACAGCCTTGGCGCACGATTCAGGTTCGCCAAGCAGAAACGATTGGCGAATCTTCGACTCCAGTTGTCTGCCCTGGTGTGTATTTGTCCTTCGCCATTTCGTTGATGAGTTGATCGGGCGTTTCGGCCGATTGCCCCATTCTTCGACGGAAGTTTCGGCGTTCGATCATGGCTTTCAACACTGCCGCAGCAAGCAGCCGCGCATTGCTCAAGTCCAACGGCATCGCATCGAAACTGCTGCCGTGCAGAATCTTCGAACGCAAATCGTAAAGCTTTCTGCACCATGCAACCGCGTCGGCTCGAAACCTCGGATCAGGCTCCAGAAGTGTCGCTGCATTCTCAGCAAACATGGCAGCCAAGCCGGCTTCGTTTCGACACAACATCGCTTCGATTGCTGCAACAGACAGCGCAAGGCCGACGCCATTTGAGGCTTGCATGTCAGCTTGTGCCAACAGCCGTGTTGCAGTTGTGAGGCGTCGCGGAATTGAATCCTTTTTAGTGGGATGCGAAAAGTAGGCCTCAAGGCAATCCGGAATAAACCTGAACCACGGGCCCAATTCGCCATCCGCAACGAAGTAGCCTTCCGAGAGCATGTATTTGAAGATCACATTCTCTTCAACCGGATCATCTTCGAAAGATTCATCGACCAACGAATCCTCGCCTGGCGATTCTTCTGTGGCTTCTACCGAGAATGCTTCGTCTTCGGCAATTGTTGCTTCAGACATGTGGGCTGCGAAAAACTGCTGTGCGTGCGCCTCGGAGAGCAGAACTCCGCACTTGATCAGAGTGGAAAGGGCCGACCGCATTTCAGCGATCGCGGCCACCAATGCCTTGGGCGTACAATCCGCTTCGATCTGGATGCAAGCGGCATTGAAAAAGTCGTTGTAGCGATGGCCGTCTTCATCCGCAGCGGGGAAAACCCCCAGAAGCCTGACCGCGAAGCCCGATTCCGACTTGAAGGTTGTGACGGGATCAATTGAGTGAACGTGGTTTCCGTTCTGTACCGCAATGAATGAACCCGCTTCGAGCTGCATCGTCCGGGACCAACGTGGCGCGATCGGAATCGTCTCGAGGTGGGCGACGAAAGTTGCGAGATCGTGTTTCAGGTCCTCTTGGGTCTTTTCCGTATCGTCATCTTCGTCGAGTGAGAAAGCGGCAAGAAATGGTGCAACCAAGTCCTCTCCGACAACGACGGGTGGCTGGCTAAGCCGGTCGGCGAGAGTGTGATTCAGACACTTTGTACAGACGGCAAAAAGACTTCTGCGAGGGCTGATAGTGACACCTGCGAGCAAGCCCGCTTCAATCAATTGTTCGATCGGATCGGTCACGTGTGCCGCAAGTTCGACCATCTCCATCCGCACCCGTTCATCTCGCAGCAGTGCTTCGATTTCTTGGACAAAACCCATTCTGTTCTCCGCAAGTGGATGCGTGGGAAAAGGGCAGACCTGCACGAGCACGCCGGTTCCCCATGATCGGCAAAAGCCGCCGGGAAGGAAAGGGACCGCGAGCCGTGCGACCCGTAGGATGGCCTTCCAAGGCCGTCCGCCCGTTGGAGTTCAAGCTTCAGCTTGTCCCGTTGTGCGAGCAATGACCTGAGACCGGGGACGGGTTGGTTGGGGATTGGAATTCAAGCGTTGGAGTCACTTTCGACGGAATGAGGTGGAAGTTCTGTTTGGTTCAAGACTTCGTCAACTCGTTGCCAATCGATGATGTCAGCCTGCACCGGCCAGTTGACAAAGTCCCGATAGATCTCTGCAAAACTCTGAAGAAACAGCCCAAGAACGTAGCCAACTGCGGCCCACAAGAAATACACGTCAATCGTGGAAGCCGTCGAGATGAGGAAAATCGCGAACAGCCCCAACATCAGATAGTATCTTCGACTTCGCCACAATCGGGATGCCAGGCTTGGTGGAGTGGCATGGTCTTGGTGGAGATCCGTGATCCATCGCAGTTGAGTCGGCGTCGGTTTCATAGATTCACCTCGGTAGTCCGCCGTTGCGTTCCTGTGCCGTTGTTTGCCGCCCACGATTGCGTTCAATCAACCGCCGCGCGGCCGCGAGCAGGGCTTCGTCCTCCACGTCCCAGATCGCGGCGGCATCGACGCCGCCGGCGGCGGTGACGAGGTTCACCACGAGTTGGCCGAAGCGCCAGTCCGGGAAGACTTCCCGCAGTTCCGCCACGGCTTCGAGCAGGTCTTCGGATACGGTGGCGTTCATATTATCTCACGGCAGCACGTTCCGCCCGCCACCGGCTGGCTTCGGCGAACCGTTCGGCGAAATCCGCCTCCGTCGCCCACGGCCACGCCGGTTGGGGATTCACCGCGGCGTCGAGGATGTCCGCGTCCTTCGTCCCTTCTTCGACCGTCCAGGCCTTGATGAATTCAATGAGCTGCGCACCAGAGACGCGATGGGAAAGCTGCAGCCGATGTGCTGGCAACTGGTAACACGCCGGCTCCCATTCCTCGCGGGCCCAGGCGGAGAGGTATTCGAGTTCGCTGGGCGTGAGTTTCATGGGGTTATCGTAGCAGAATTCGTGAGAATTCTGGGGTCAGGTGCTGCACTCCAGAATTCTCACGAATTCTGCTACCCGTTGCCGAAACCCCCGCTGACCACCCGGCCGGCGGCGACGTCCTCGCGGGCCTTTTGAGCCAGCCGCGCTAACTGGTCCTGCGAGCGGGCGAAACTCTCTTGCCAGCGGCGTTCGTCGGCGAGTTCGTCGAGAATCAACGCGGCGATCGCGTCCTGCTCGGGTTCCGGCAGCTTGTGGACCTCGTCGAGTGCTTCTTCGAGAAGGCGGGTCATGGGAGGCACTCTGGGGTTTCCGAAATTGTATCCTGGCGTTCAACGGTGAGGAAGTTGCCGTTAAACATTCATGGTTCGGGTCTTCAAGCATGTAACAGTTTATGTCGTCTTCGCAGGCCGACCCCGCGAACCGCGTCTCTCCCGCAGTTCCTTTTCACCCAGGATTTGACGTCCTGATTTGCGTTCGTCCTCCTGCAACTTCGCGACCAGTGCCGCGACCGTCCCGCCGGCTTCCACCAGCAGTGCTTCGCGCGTTTCGCGCAGTTCGTCAAGAATCGGATTCTTCGGCATCGTAAAGACCTCCCAGGAATTCGGCGGGCGTGGTGATGAGCATGCCGCCGCCGTAAGTCCACGATACTATGACATCGACACGTCAAATCCAAAAATCCAAAGCGGTGAAGAATCACCGCACTCCAAGGCTACGGGGCCGTCCCGATCGCATCCACAATCCCCTCCGCCGTTTTCCGGTCGAGGCCGAACGATTCGACGAAGCGGACGACCTCGTCGCGTTTCGAGCGGGTGATTTTCTCGCCGCGGCGGGCGTCGTAGGGGGCGGCGCGGCCGCCGGCGAGGCCGCGCTCGGGGAGGAACGTGTGCGTGACGCGGCCGGCGTCGTTCCGCGTGAGCCAGACGGCCGATGCCGGGTTGCCGATGTCCCCCATCAGGACCCACAGCAGCGATTGCTTGAGGTAGGCGGCGATTTCGTCTCTGGTGAGCGGCTTCGTCAGAATGTTGTCGGTGGAAGCGTGGGAGAGTTCTTCCGCCGTGCGGAATCGGTACTCCGGCTCATAGGGGTCCTGGAACCATTTGATTGTGTACCGCCGCCTGGGAGACAACGGGTCCCCTTCGTCGGCAACGATGCCATACGTCTCTTGCCCGCCGAGGTCGAACGTCACCCATTCCCCAACGTGAAACTCGGGTTTGGATGTCTTCGTCGTCGCCATGATTTCTCCCTCCTACCAGGGGCTGGTTCCCAGAATCGATTGTAGGTGAACGCGCATCACTTCGTCGAATGAATTTGCCAGAGCGCGCAATCCCCGTCGCCAGTCGCGAATGACGCGAAGCTGCAAAACCGTCGACCCGCCCAACCGAATGGCGTCAAAGTCCTGATGGGCGATCGCGTTCCTCCACTCGTTCAGTTCTCTCAGATACCGTTGCCTGATTCCGGTTCGGGCATCCCGATTCTCGACTTCGCTCCAAAAGGGAATGTCAAAACGTTTGAAGTCCGCTCCGATCGCGCCGGGATGCGGATTCCCGCGATCGAGCTGTCGATGCTCTTCAAGTGCGCCGCGGAAAATCTCACGCAATTCAGGCGATGCGACAGAGTCGGTGAGATTCCTGACACATTCATCATGCAAATCGCGGCAGAAACCCTGAAATTGCGACGACAGAAGAACGGCATAGGCGCGATTGATCTGCTGCGTCGTCACCCGGCGGCCGGGGCCTGTTCCCCCCATCCGCGCGTGCGCCTCCTCCATTTCATCGAGCGACGTCTGACGTTCCGTTTCCCAGACCTGAAAGGCAAGCGACGGCATTCGAATTTGTCCGATCCAGAATCAGATCGCGATTGACTCGTTCAATAATTCAACCCGTTCTTCCGAAGATGCACCCACGGCTTCCCCGTTTCGAGGTCCTCCCCGGCGGTGGCCTCGGTGAGTTCGATGACGTAGACGTAATGGTCTCCGGCGTCGGTTCGCGAGACGACGGTGCCTTCCAGGCAGCCCATCGCGTCGGACAGCGACGGCAGGCCGTTGGCGGCGCGGGTGAGGTGCAGGCCTTCGAACGCCGCCGCGTCGGGTTCGAAGCCTTTGCCGAAGTGTTTCAGGAACTTGCCGTCGTCTTCGCTCAGCAGGTTCAGCGTGACCGGGGCGCCCGTCTTCAGCCAATCGTTGAGGTAGCGTTTGCGGTTGACGGCTACGGTGACCATCGGCGGGTCGAACGACGCCTGCTGCACCCAGCTTGCCAGCATGCCGGTCTCGCGGCCGCGACCGTCGCCGGCGATGAGGATCGAGATGCCGCTGGGGATGCGGCCGAGGACGGGGGCGATGGTCTCTTTGCTCACGAACCTGCTCCTGAATGAAGTTGGGTGAGAGCTCGCCGACGGGGAACGCGGATCAACGCCGATTGAGCGGATATGCGCGGATCAGAAACAGATTTGGGTCAGGCATTTGCAACTGCAGCACGTCTTGACGGCGAATCATGCGAATCAGCGCGAATGGCCGATCGCAACTGACAGAACGATTGATGACACAAAAACGCCTCAGTGCCTCCATCTTTCTATCATCGATGTTTCTGTCATCCTCTCTTGTCAACTCGCGGCAATTCGAACATTTTTTTGATTCTGATCCGCGAAAATCCGCCCGATCCGCGGCATCCGCGTTCTCTCGTGATCACGCGCGGAATTCACGTGCATCTCGCGGTGTGTTTCCCGCGGCCGTTTCAGAAGGCTATCGCTTCGGCGCCTTTTTTTTCAGCGCCGCCGCCAGTCGCGGTTTCGCCTGTTTGGCTTCCTTCGACTTCGGGAAGCGATTGATGAGGTCCTGGAACGTTTTCGCCGCCGCTTTGAAGTCGCCCAGCTTTTCCTCGCAGTGGCCGGCGAGGAGCAGGGCGGGGGCCTGGTATTCGGGGAAGGCGTAGAGGGCTTCGACCTTGAAGTATTCCAGCCGGGCGGTTTTGAAGTCGTCCTGCATGAAATACGTGTCGGCGATGAGGGCCTGGCACTTGGCGGCGGTCGCGGTGCGGCGGCTCTTGGGGTGGGCGATGACGCGGCCGAGCGCCTCGCGGGCCTCTTTGAACTTCGCCTGCTGCTTGTACGCGCGGCCCAGGATTTCGTCGAACAGGTACACCTGCGGCCATTTCGCGAAGCGGGTCTTCGCGTCGGCGATCGTCTTCTCCACCGTGTCGTAGGAACGCTCGCGAACGGCAATCTCGGCTTCAAGCAGCCAGACCCGCTGAAACCACGGCGACTTCGCGGCGACGGATTCCGGCTTCTCCGTTTTCAGCGCGGCAAGCAGCTTCTTCGCGCCGGCGTAATCCCGCAGCGAGAAGCGGGCCTCGGCTTCGCTGAAGGCGGCGTACCAGCGGTGGTCGCTCTTGGGGAACTCACTACGGAAAGCGGCCGCGAGTTTTCGCGCGTCGGTCCACTGTTCCTGCTCGATCGCGATGCCGATCAGCCGGTACAGCGAGACTTCCTTCACGGTCGCGTCGGATTTCGCACTCGCGTGCAGCTCGGAGAAGACCTTTTTCGCGTCGTTCAGCTTGCCGGCGTTGAGGTCGCTTTCGGCCAGCGTGTAGCGGGCGTTGTCGACGAGCGGGCTGTTGGGGACGTCGCGGATGAGCCGGCGGAAGATCTCGTCGGACCGTTTGTAATTCTTCGCGTTGTAGTTCAACAGCGCCCATTCATCGAGCCGCAGGTCGAGCTGCTCCGGCTTCGGGAACAGCTTGAAGAGCTTCTCGTAGGCGGCGTCGGCTTCTTTCGTTTTCTCCTTCTGCTTCGCAAGGACGCGGGCGGCGTTCAGCCCCGCGTGATAGGTGTAGTAGTGCTTGCCGTTGCGTTTCTCATCGCCGGGTTTGGCCGGGTCTTTCGGGGCGAATTTGTTGAAGACGGCGAGATATTTCTCGGCGGCGGCGGCGAGCTTGTCGAGCTTCTCTTCGCACTCGGCTTCCTTGTAGCCGGCCTGCGGAACGAGCGCGTCGGTGGGATGGTCCTTCTGCAGCGCGGCGAACGTGTCGGCGGCTTTGCGGTAGTCCTTCTGCTCGAACAGCGACCAGCCGAGGCCGGAGAGCGCGGCGGCGTGGTAGCGCGACTCCTTCCCGAGCGCCGCCAGCTTCGTGAACAGCGCGACGGACCAATCCCATTTCTTGCGGTTGTAGGCGGCTTCGGCGATGCGGTGCATCGTCTGCGCGGCCAGGGGTTCCTTCGGAAAGTCCTTGATCAGCGCATCGACGTCGGCCTCGGTTTTCGTTTTGTCGCCGAGTTCGAAGTATGCTTCCGCGCGCGTCGCCAGCGCCCAGAGCGACCCGGACGCTGGCAGCGTCCGGGTCGCTGCGGGTGATGAGAGTTTCAGATACAGCGTCGCGGAATCGACGGCCGGCTGATATTGCTTCTCGGCGAGCCGGCTGGCGGCGGCGTAGAGCAGGGCATCGACGAATTCCGTCGGCTTGTCGCTCTTTTTGATTTCCGCCACGAGCGGGGCGACGGCTTGCAGCGCGTTCTTGTGGTCCTTCAACAGGCGATACGTGCGGGCGAGATGGAACCGGGCCAGCGAACGCGTGTGGTCGATCTTCGTTTTGCGAACGATCGCTTCCAGCAATTCCACCGCCGCCTGATGCTTCGCCTTGTCGGTGCCGGCGGTGTGAATGCGGGCCTGCAGCAGGTCGCGGTAGGCCCACAGGTCGCTGTCGGGGTACTCGCGGCGGAAGCGGTCGACGAGCTTCTGGGCCTCGGTCGGTTTGTTGTCGAGCAGGGCCGTCTCGCCGGCGAAGTGCAACGCGTCGTCGGCGTCGGCGTTCTTCGGCCAGCGTTTGACGTAATCGAGATACAGCCTGCCCGCCGTCGCGTGGTGCTCTTGCATCCGTTCGGCGGCAGCCCATTGAAAGAGGATGTCGGCGGCCTGCGGCGACTTCGCGTCGCGCTCGAATTCGGTTTTGAGGACAGCGGCCGCTTTGTCGTATTCCTTGAGCTGCCGGTGCGCGACCCCCTGCCAGTAAGCCGCCTCGGGGAGCAGCGGTTTCGATTCCGCCGCGGATTGAAATCGCTGAATCGCCTTGCGGAACTCCGATTCCCGGAAGTACGCGAAGCCGGAGTTCAACCGGGCGCGGAAGCGTTTCTCGTTCTTCGGGAATCTCGTGTCGAATTCGTCATACGCTTTCGCGGCTTCGGCGAAGCGTTTCCGCTTGAACAGCAGCGAGCCGGCTTCGAGCTGCGCGTCGGGAGCGAACGACGACCCGCTCTTCGCCGCCAGCTCGCGGTACAGCTTGAGCGCGTCATCCGGGCGTTTCAGATCCGCATAACAGTGGGCGAGGCCGAAGCGGGCGTCGTCGGCCATGCGGCCGTCTTTGTAGCGCTTCAACGCCAGTTCGAAATTCGCCGCCGCCTGTTTCGGTTTCTTCAAACGGAACTGCACGTCGCCGAGGTACGGCAGGGCGAACTCGGCGAAGGCGTGCTTCGCATCGGCCTTGAGGAACGCCTGAAACTCCGTTTCGGCCGTCTTCAGTTCGTTCAGAAAGTAGCTGCACTCGGCGACGCGGAACAGCGCGTCGGTCCGCAGCTTGTTCTTGGGGTAATCCTTCACAAACCCCCGCAGCACCGCGCGGGCTTCCTTGTACTTTTCCGTGTTCTCCAGCGAGATCCCCAGATAGAACCGCACGAACGGCACGCGGCGGTCGGTCTTATGGGCCTTGAGGAACGACCGCATCGCCGCGGAGGCGTCTTTCCATCGCTGCTTCTTGTAATGGCCGATCGCGACGTCGTAATCATCGTCGGCCTGGTCGGCCCGGCAGACGGTCGACAGCGAGAATAGCAATCCCAGCGCGATCCAGGCGAGCCGGGAGCGTAAGCGACCGGAGTGAGAGACGTGTTGATTCGACATGATTCCGTCCCGTTTGCCCGCACATCCCAGGGATTTCAGAGAATCCCTGGGATGTGAAGGCGACGAATGGCGATCGCACCGCCGACCAGGCACGGCTAAGCCGCAAGCGGTGTGCTGCGGCGCATCTTACTTCCACGGCGGAAAGCGTCGCAAGGTGCGTCCGTCGCGCACGGAGCCGGTTACTTCGCGGGCAGCTTCGAGACGAACCGGATCGCGCGGGCGATCCAGTCCCGCAGGTCGGCATCGTCGTCCGTCCCTTCCGGCTGGACCATCGCCCAGCCGGTCATGGCCCGGCCGGTGATGTCGAACTCCTTGACGAACGGCTGCCGCAGCGCTTCGTCTGCGGCTGCGGGACCCAGGCGGACGATCAGGAATTCCTTCCAGACTCCCACGCACATGTTGTTGCGCAGCAGGAACCCGACGCCGCCGAACATTTTCTTCTCCGTGAAACCCTTGCGCCGCGAAACGGCGTCGCGGACGCGGTCGGCAAGCTGGGCGTTGTAGGGCATGGGAGGGTCGAGGGCTGAGGTTCGAGTGAACGTCGTGCGAAATTCATTTCGCACGGTCCACACCTCGTGCGAAACGAATCTCGCACTACGAAATCTGCACGGTGCGGCCTTCCGCGGCGGTGACGTAGCCGGCGAGGATGGCCTCGACGGCGTGGGCGCCGATGCCGGCGGGGACGTCGCTCTCGCGGTCGTGTTCGATGCAGTCCAGGAAGTAGCTCGCGTCGGATTGCACCGCGGAGTCGGTGGGGAACCAATCCGTCTTCGGCTCGATTCCCGCCTCCTTCTGCGTGCTCGACCAGAAGCCCATCGGGTCTTCGGGATGCGGGACGGCCGGCTGCTGCCAGGCCGGGGCGTCGCAGAAGAATTCCAGCCGCGGCTCGGAGGCGTCGAGCGTGACGGCATCCCGAGTCCCGACGAGATGCAGGCGGTGGACGCCGTGGCTGGGGTGGCTCTTCCACCCGGTGCGGCCGACGGTGACGGTGGTTTCGAGGCCGTCATCCATGCCGAGCATCAGGCAGGCGAAGTCTTCCACGTCGTTGTGCTGATGTTCCGCGAAGAAGTAGTTGCTCGTCGTGCCGGTGACGTTCGTGAACCGCCGGCCGGTGAGCCATTGGAACAGCACCAGCGGGTACAGCCCCACGCAGAACAGTTCGCGCTTCGAATCGATGAACGTGAACCGCTCGGCCAGCGATTTTTCCCGCCGCGGCCGCGACAAGTCGGCTGTCCCCGAGATGCCCTTCGCGAACAGCAGCTCGCAATGCAGTCCGACGAGCTTGCCGAGCCGGCCCGAGTCGAGGATGCGTTTCGCCTTGGCCGCGACAGGCGTGCGGACGAGGCTGAACATCTGGCTTTTGACGCCGGCTTCGCGAATGGCGGCGACGACTTCTCTCGCAGCATCGACGGAAGTCGTCAACGGCTTGTCGATGTAAACGTGCTTGCCGGCTCGCGCGCACCGGGCGGCGAGCACTCCACGGCGTTCCGGTTCCGGACAGACGCTGACGAGGTGCACGTCTTCGCGCGACAGTGCCGCGTCGAAATCGTCGAGAAACGGGACCTGCAGTTCGCCGGCCAGCCGGCGGTTCAACGCATCCCGTCGCGGGGAGACGCCGGCTTCGTCCGCCAGACCAATCAAACGACAGCGCGGATCGGCCGCGAACGCCCGCGCGTAGTTTTCCTGGTGCGTGTGCGAACCGGCGATCAGAAGCAGGCCGAAGGGAGGCATGGCGCGTGAATCCGCAAGCGACAGAACGAAAGATTGAGAATTGAAAACTGAGAATTGAAAAATGCAAATTGGGAAGAACGTCGTCGCTCGAAGTCCTCCAATTCTCAATTTTCAATTCTCAATTCTCAATTTTCATTTTTCAATCCTCTCGATGAAGCGCTCTCTACGTCAATTGACTGCAACGATCTTCCCCGACGCGATGCTCTTCGCCTCCGCGTGGCAGAGTCTCAGCGCGTCGCGGGCGAGGGCGCCGGACAGCACCACGGGTGTCGTCCCCGCCTTCACGCCATTCACGGCTTCCTGCAGCTCCGCGGTGAAGGCGGAGTACCATTCGCCGCCGCCGCGGAGCTTTGGTTCCCGCGGCTTGCCTTTGGCGGGAATGAGCGTCAGCGGGCGTTCGACGACCCATTCGCCGCCGATCGTCCCGGCGCTGTAGAGCAGCGTGGCTTTTTCCAGGTAAATCTCGAAGCCGTGGGCGAACTGCAACTGCGGGGCCGCGATGCCGCCGCTGACGCAACTGACGGCCACGTTCGGGTCGTCGTAGATGTACTGGCTGTGGACGTGGTTCACGAGCCCGTCCTGGGCGATGCCCCGTGCGAAGACGGCCCGCGGGACGCCGCACGCCAGGCCGATGAAGTGGTTGTCGTGGATGTGCAGATCGATTCCCCAGCCGCCGAGCTTGCGGTAGTCGGACATTCCCGCGGACCAGTTCGGCTCGGCGATGACCCGGCGGAAATGCGCCGCCCGCAGCTTGCCGTACAGGCCGCTCTGGATGCACTCGCGGGCGTAGCAGAACTCAGGGAAGAACGGCAGCACTTGCGCGACCATCAGGATGCGGTTGCTCCTTTCCGCGGCCTTCACCATCCGGTCGGCGGCTTTGAGGTCAACCGCGATCGGCTTCTCGACCAGCACGTGCTTGCCGGCAGTGAGTGCCTCCAGCACGACGGCTTCGTGCATGTCGGTCGGCAGGCAGATGTCGACCAGGTCGACGTCGGGGTCGGCCAGCAGTTCGCGGTAGTCGGCATATCCGCGGATTCCCGTCAGATCGACCCGTCCGGCGGGGGGGCCGAAATTCCCTTGGATGCCACGCCAATCCCCGGTGAGCCGTTTCGGGTTGCGGGTGGCGATGGCGGCGATCTTTCCACCCTTCAGATGCCTGGCCCCTTCGAAATGGGTGTATCCCATGAACCCGATGCCGACGATTCCGACGCGTACCATCCGATTGGCTCCCGAATTGCCGACGAGACTTGAGGTTGCGATTCCGGTGCATTGAGAAACAGGATGCCCGTTTCGGCCGGAAACGTCAAGTTGGCGACGCCAGCCATCCCGGACAAAGCCTGCTCTGCCTGATAATAGCGCAAATCTGCACGGCCAGTGGGCAATCTGGCTGCTGGAAAAGCGGGCAATCGGCTAATGATTCGTCAGCCGGCGGGCGCTAGCCTCCGGTTCCGGTGAATGGCACCGCTAAACCGGGGGCGAGCGCCCGCTGGCTGATTTGTGCGAACTTTGTCACGGGCCGGCGTCGGAATTAGAAATCTGGCCGGATTCTGCTGGTAATTCTGGAGTGTTCAGTGTTATCCTTTCCGCTGCGCATTCGGAATGACGACAGGGGTGTACAGCCAGGGTGGTCGGGTGCGGGTCGACATGGGGTTGTTCCCGATCGACATCCAGCCGTTCGTCTCTAAAACGGATGGAACTGCAAAGAGAGGAGCCAACACGATGCTGGTGCTTTCACGAAAACCGGGAGAGCGGATTCACATCGGGGACGACATCGTCGTCACGATCGTGCGGATCGGGCCGAACAACGTTCGCGTCGGAATCGAAGCCCCCAAGGATTTGAACATCGTCCGCGAAGAGTTGTTCGGCCGGGAGCCGGTCGCCGCCTCCGGGCTCTCTGCCGGTTACGCCCCGGTTCCCACGGCGCGACACTGACCCGGTTGATTCATCAGCCGGCGGGCGCCAGCCCCCGGTTCTGGTGAATTGCACCCCCACACCGGGGGCTAGCGCCCGACGACAAAAGTGCGCGCTGCTTGTTCGCGCTGGGATTCCGTGATAAACTCGCGGAAGTTGATTCGTCAGCGGCTCTTTCCCTGCGCACCCTTCGCAGCCGGCGGGCGCTAGCTCCCGGTTGTCGGAACGCTGATCAATCGCACAAAAACGGACGCTAGCGCGTCCCGGCTAATGGGGAGTTCAGCCATGCTCAACGTCTCGGGAAACGGAACAGCCCATACCTGCGACGGCGTCTCCCGCCGCGACTTTCTGCAGGCCGGCGCGCTGGGGGCGGTCGGGCTGTCGCTGGTCGACTATGAAGAGTTGAAGGCGAAGGAAGCGGTCGCGAAGGACAAGACGGACCGCAATGTGATCATGATCTTCAACCTCGGCGCCCCCAGCCAGATGGACTGCTGGGACATGAAGCCCCAGGCCCCGAAGGAAATCCGCGGGCCGTTCCAACCGATCGCGACGAAAGCCAAGGGGGTCGAGATCAGCGAGATCTTCCCCGAGCACGCGAAACTCGGCGAGCACATCTCCTACGTTCGCAGTTGCTACCACACCGGCGCGGCGGTGCACGACACCGGCCACCAGTTGATGCAGACCGGGCGGCTGTTCTCCGGCGGCATCGTCACGCCGCACGCCGGCTGCGTGCTGGAATACCTCCGCGGCCGCAAGACCGACCTGCCGGCAAACGTGATCCTCCCCGAAACGATGGGCAACACCGGCGGCGGGTTGCCGCACGGGCAGGACGCGGGGTTTCTCGGCAAAGCCTACGACCCGTTCTTCCTGAACGCCGACCCGTCGAAACCGAACTTCAAAGTCCCCGACCTGCTGCCGCCGAAATCGATCGGCGAAGCCCGGCTCGCGCGGCGGAAGAAGCTGCGGTCGATCGTCGACGGCACGGTGAAGTCCTTCGAGCAGAGCCAGGACGCGAAACTGCTCGACAGCAGCTTCCAGTCGGCGTTCCGGCTCGTCACCAGCAAAGACGCGCGGGCGGCATTCGATCTCTCCAAAGAATCGAAGAAGGTCCGCGAACGCTACGGCCTGAACCGCTTCGGCCAGTGCTGCCTGCTCGCCCGGCGGCTGATCGAAGCCGGCGTGCGGTTCGTGACGATCAACACGTTCCTGACGGTGTTCAACGAAGTCACGTGGGACATCCACGGCACGAAGCCGTTCACGTCGATCGAGGGGATGAAGAACATCGTCGCCCCGATGTACGACCGGGCGTATTCCGCCCTGCTGACCGACCTCGTCGACCGCGGGCTGTTGAAGAACACGCTGGTCTGCAACCTGGCCGAGTTCGGCCGCACGCCGCGGGTCAACCCGGCGGCAGGCCGCGACCACTGGCCGCAATGCTGGACGGTGTACTTCGCCGGCGGCGGCGTGCGGGGAGGCCGGGCCGTCGGCAAGAGCGACCCCAGCGGCGGCTACCCGGCGGAGCGGCCGGTGAATCCGTCGGAGGTCGTGGCGACGATCTTCCACAGCCTGGGGCTGAAACTCGACGCCCACCTGCCGGGTCCCGCCGGCCGCCCGTTCCCGCTGGTGGATTTTGGGACGAAGCCGGTGACGGAGCTGTTTTGACCCAATGCCGGAGTATGGGCGATGACGCTTTCGATTCCGACTGAACTCGAAGAATTCGTGGCGGAACGAGTGGCCAGCGGGGAGTATCCGTCTCCGGAAGCCGTCGTGTCTGCGGGAATACAGCTTCTCAAGGAACGGGACAAGCAACGCGATGCGCTTCGGCAAGACATCGACGCGGCGATTCAACAGATCGAAAACGGTGATTACTTCGAGTACGACGAAGCATCCTTGGATGAGTTTTTTGCAGAGCTGCAGGCGAAGCTGAACCAGCCGAAGCAGACGATCCACAACACGTCGGTCGGCCAATGAAATATCGACTTTCCGCATTGGCGCGAGCCGACATTGACGACATCGCCGAGTATTTCGCCCAGCACAATCCCGGAGCCGGGCAGCGCCTGCTCGGCGAAATCAGAGCCCGGCTGAGATTCCTGACCGTCCACCCGAAAACCGGCGCACCCCGCGACGATTTGCGACCGGGACTGCGATGCTCGGTCGTAGGGAAATACGTGATTTACTACTGTATTCGGCAGTCGCTGATCGAGGTTCTGCGGATCATATACGGTTCGCGAGACATCAACGCGATTCAGCTTGACTGACGGTTAACCTCAATCGTTGAAGCCGAATTTCTGATCGACGACCTGACATGAAGATGCGCTCAATCAATCACACCATTGACGTCGTCATCCTGCTTGCGCTCACGGGACCACCGTCGTTCGCCGCCGACGGCTCAATCACCGTCCTCCCCTCGAAGTTCACCCTCTCCGGCCCCAATGCCCGGCAGACGCTCATCGTCGAGCGATTGCAGAACGGCGAACTGACCGGAGAGGTGACGGGGAAGATTGCCTTCCAGTCGTCCAACCCGAACGTCGTTCGCATCGAAAACGGCGTCGTCATTCCCGTCGGCAACGGCACGGCGGATATCGTCGCCACCGCCAACGGCCGGGCCGCGACGGCAACGGTCATGGTGACGAGGTTCGACAAAACGGCCCCGTGGTCGTTCCGCAATCACGTCCAGTCGGTGCTGACGAAAGCCGGCTGCAACTCCGGCGCCTGCCACGGGGCGGCGGCGGGGAAGAACGGGTTCAAGCTCTCGTTGCGGGGATACGACCCGGTCGCGGATTTCAACACGATCACCCGGCAGGCCCGCGGCCGGCGGATCGTGCCGTCCGATCCGGGACGCAGTCTGTTGCTGACGAAGCCGTCCGGGGCCGTGCCGCACAAAGGGGGGCTGCGGTTCGAGGTCGATTCGCCGGAATACCGCGCCATTTCCGAATGGATCGCCGCCGGCACCCCCGCGCCGAACGAGAGCGACCCGCGGATCAAGCGGCTCGAAATCCTGCCCAAGGCCACGCTGCAGAAGGCCGGCGCGACGCAGCAGCTCATCGTACGGGCGCACTTTACCGACGGGCACAGCGAAGACGTCACCCGCTGGGCGAAATTCACCTCGACGAATCTCTCCGTCGCGAAAGTCGACGATCGCGGCAAGGTCTCCGTCATCGGCCACGGCGAAGGAGCGATTGTCGCGTGGTATCTCGCGCAGAACGCCGTCGCCACGGTCACCGTGCCGTATGCGAACAAGGTTCCGTCGTTGGTCTTCACGCAGGCGGCACGGCGGAACGTCATCGACCGGCTTGTGCTGGCGAAGCTGCAACGGCTCAACCTGCCGCCGTCGCCGCGGTGCAGCAACGGCGAGTTTCTGCGGCGGGCGTATCTCGACACCATCGGCGTGCTGCCGACGGCCGACGAAGTCAAAACATTCCTCGCCGACAAGTCGCCGGACAAGCGGGACAAGGTGATCGAACAACTCCTCAAGCGGCCCGAGTTCGTCGATTACTGGACGTACAAATGGTCCGACCTGCTGCTGCTCAGCGGCCAACGGCTGCGGCCAAAAGCGCTCGACGCATTTTCGAAGTGGATTCGCCAACGGGTCGAGCAGAATACGGCGTGGGACGAGTTCGTCACGCAGATCGTCACCGCCGGCGGCAGCACGTATGAAAACGGGGCCGCGAACTTCTACTCGCTGCACGACGACCCACTGGACATGGCCGAAACGACCTCGATGGCGTTTCTCGGCATGTCGATTCAATGCGCGAAGTGCCACGACCACCCGCTGGAAAAGTGGACCAACGACCAATACTACGGCTTCGCGAACATGTTCGCCCGCGTCCGCGGCAAGGGCTGGGGCGGCGATTACCGCAGCGGCGACGGCCAGCGCATGATCTTCACCGTCCCCGACGGCGAACTGATCCAGCCCCGCACCGGCAAACCGCAGGCCCCGCGCCCGCTGGACGGCGAGCCGCTCGCCTTCGATTCGACAAGAGACCGCCGCATCGCCGTCGCGAAATGGCTCACGTCGCCGAAGAATCCCTACTTCAGCCGGGCGATCGTGAACCGCGTCTGGGCGAACTACTTCGGCATCGGGATCGTCAACAACGTGGACGACCTGCGACTGACGAACCCGGCGAGCAACGAACCGCTGCTGGCCGCGCTGGCCGCGGAACTCGTGAAGCGAAAGTTCGACCTGAAATCGCTGATGCGGACGATACTGCAGTCGGAAACCTACCAGCGGTCGGGCAAAGTGCTGACGGGGAACAGGGCGGACGACCGGTTTTTCTCCCGGTTCTACCCGCGGCGACTGAAGGCGGAAGTGCTGCTGGACGCCGTGGCGAAAGTCACCGCCGCGCCGACGACATTCAAAGGCTATCCGAAGGGAACCCGCGCCCTGCAACTGCGGGACGCGAACGTGGAATCGTACTTCCTGCAGACGTTCGGCCGCCCCGACCGGCTGCTGACCTGCGAATGCGAACGCACCGACCAGCCGAGCATGACCCAGGTGCTGCACATCGTCAACGGCGACACGCTGAACCAGAAACTGGCCGCCAAAGACAACGCGATTTCGAAACTGTTGAATGCGAAAACGCCGGACGCGGAGATCGTCGACCGGTTGTATCTCGCGGCGCTGTCCCGCTATCCGCGGCCGGAAGAGAAGAAACAGATTCTTGCGGTGCTGAAGGGGGTGGATGCGAAGGAACGGCGGACGGTGCTGGAGGATTTGTACTGGGGGGTGTTGAGCAGCAAGGAGTTTTTGTTTCAGCACTGAACGTTGGAGTTCAAGCTTCAGCTTGCGGCGTTGTGCGTGCAAGAGCCGTTGATTTCACGACGGGACAGGCTGAACGCCAAATCCGGGAATCATCACGATGAACGACATGCCGGCGCAAAACCTGGAACAGCGAGTCGTGAAGCTCGAGCGCGAGGTCGCTGAACTCCGGCGGTTGCTGACGAAGCCGCAGAAAGGAAAGGACTGGCGAGCGACAGTCGGTACGTTCGACGGCGACCCGTATTTCGAGGAGATCGTGGAACTCGGGCGGCAATGGCGCGAGGAAGAGAATCGCAGGTCGCTCAAGGAGTTCGACCGATCGTCTGAATCAGGATGCGGGTAGGGCAAGCAAGTTGGAGTTCAAGCTTCAGCTTGCCCCGTTGTGCGTGCAGGGGCCATTGAATCCACAACGGGACACGCTAAAGCGTGAACTCCAACGGGGCATTCTGAAGCTTGTACCTCCAACTCCAACTTGGTGATCCCATGACTGTCATCGTGAAGCCCGATCGTGAGATGTACCGCTGGAGGAACCTTACGCCGGAACAGAGAGAACGTGTCCTCGCGTATCGAAAGGACAATCGTCTGCCGTGGCACAGTCCGCCGCATTTCGAGGCCGAATCGCAGACCTATCTGCTCACGGCCGCGTGCTACGAACACGTTTCGATCATTGGAAAGAATCCGGAGCGAATGGAAGAATTCGAATCAAGTCTGCTGGAGACTCTGCAACAAGCTCAGACAGTCCATGCATGGGTTGTGTTGCCGAATCATTATCACGCGCTGGTGCGTGCTGCGAAAGTGAAAGAGCTGTTGAAAGCGATTGGGCTGCTTCACGGACGCACCTCGTACCAGTGGAACGGTGAGGACAACCGTCGCGGTCGAAAGGTCTGGTTCAACTGCGTCGAGACGGCGATGAAGTCCGATCGCCACTTCTGGGCAACGCTGAATTACGTTCTGAATAACGCCGTTCATCACGGATACGTGGAGCGGTGGCAGGACTGGCCGTATTCCAATGCCGCACAATATCTGGAGGAGATTGGACGCGATGAAGTGCTGCGGCGCTGGCGCGAATATCCGGTTCTGGATTACGGCAAGGACTGGGACGCTCCGAGCCTTTAGTTGGAGTTCAAGCTTCAGCTTGCCTCGTTGTGCGTGCAGGGGCCATTGAATCCACAACGGGACACGCTGAAGCGTGAACTCCAACGGGACAACGGGACAAGCTGAAGCTTGAACTCCAACTCCGGCAACTGCGGAATTGAATGATGAATCGAAAAACGCAAATAGCAGGCATCCTGTTGGTAGCATTGCTTTCGGTCGCCGCGCTTGCCGACAAGCAATCCCCCGGCTACGCCCGATACGTCGCTCCCGTCTTCCGCAAATACTGCGTCGGCTGCCACAACGCCAAGGACCTTGAAGGCAACCTCAATCTTCAGTCCTATGCCGGGCTGATCCGCGGCGGCGAAGGGGGGAAGGTGCTCGTTGCGAAGGACGTCGCCAAGAGCCGCATCATCGGCATGCTGGAAGGCAAGCTCGAACCCGTCATGCCGCCGGAAGGAAACAAGGGGCCGACGAAAGCCGAGATCGCGTTGCTCAAGGCGTGGATCAAGGCGGGAGCGATCGCACCGAAAGGCATCTCGCCGGACGACACGCTCGTCGTCCCGATGATCAAGCCCAAGGGAAAGGTCCGACGGGCCATTCATTCCGTCGCGGCGTCGTCGCGATGGGTCGCCGTCGCGCGGCACGGCGTCGTCGAACTGCTCGACGCGAAATCCCGCAAGCTCAAGCGCAAGCTCACCGGGTTGAAGGGGGACGTCACCGAAGTCGTCTTCTCGAAAGACGGCAAGCTGCTCGTAGCGGCTTGCGGCGAGCCGGGGCTGTTCGGGCTGGCGATCGTCTGGGAAACCAAGTCCTGGAAACCGGTCGCGGAGCTCAAAGGCCACCACGACGGCCTGTACTGCGTCGCGATCAGTCCCGACGGCAAGATGCTCGCCAGCGGCAGTTACGATCAAAAGATCAAACTGTGGGACATCGCGAAGAAAACCGAGTTGCGGCAACTTGACGGCCACAACGGCCCGGTCCACGACCTCGCGTTTTATCCCACGGGAAAAATCCTCGCCTCCGCCAGCGGCGACCGCACGGTGAAGCTGTGGGACGTCGCCGGCGGCAAGCGGCTCGACACGCTCGGCCAGCCGGAAAAAGACCAGTATGCCGTCGCCTTCAGCCCCGACGGCAAGCACGTCGTCGCCGGCGGGGTCGACAACCGCATCCGCGTGTGGGCCGTCACGCGGATGGGGAAGGAAGGCACCAACCCGCTGCTCTATTCGCGGTTCGCCCACGAGGGGGCCATTCTGCGGCTCGTTTTCTCGCCCGACGGCAAGCGGCTGTATTCGTCCAGCGAAGACCGCACCGTGAAAGCGTGGAACACAAAAGAGTTCACACAGTTGTGGACGCTCAAGGGGCAATCGGACTGGGTCACCGGCCTCGCGGCGTCCGCCGACGGATCGGCGTTGTTGATCGGCCGGCTGAACGGCTCGTTCGATTCCCCACCGCTGACCAGCGCCGCGACAGAGGCGGCGGAAACGAAACCGGTCCTGCTGGAACCAATTCCGCAGGTCTCGCCCGAACAGTTCAAACCGCCGGTTTCCCTGAAGGAATCGGAACCGAACGACGTCCCCAAAACGGCGCAGCGGATTCCCATTCCGGCGAACGTGGAAGGCGTGCTCCAGCCAAACAAGACGGCGACGAAGGACTTCGACGTCTACCGCTTCCAGGCGAAGGCCGGCCAGACCTGGATTCTGGAAACCAACGCCGCCCGCCGCAAATCCCCGGCCGACACGAAGCTCGAAGTTTTGCACGCCGACGGCAAACCCGTGCTGCGATATCTGCTGCGGGCGGTGCGGGATTCGTACATCACCTTCCGCCCGATCGACTCGCGGCAGGCCCAGGTCCGCGTGACGAACTGGGAAGAGATGGACCTCAACCAGTACATGTACCTCGGGGGGGAAGTCTGCCGGCTGTTCCGCGCCCCGCGGGGGCCCGATTCCGGCTGGGACTTCTACACCGGCCGCGGCAAACGGCGGACCTACTTCGACACCAGCGCCACCGTGCACGCGAACGAGGAACCCGTCTACATCGTCGAGGCCCACAGGCCGGATGCGAAGCTCGTGGACAACGGCCTGCCGGTCTTTCCGCTGTACTACGCCAACGACGACGACGGCGAGCGGAAACTCGGCTCCGACTCGCGGCTGGCGTTCACCGCTCCCGCCGACGGCGATTACCTGCTGCGAGTGAGCGACGTGCTGGGACGCGGCGGCAAGGACTACAAATACACGCTCACCATCCGCGCGCCGAAGCCCGACTTCAAGGTGTCGCTCTCGGTGAACAAGACGATCCCCGCGGGGAGCGGCCAGCGATTGACCGTTAACGTCGACCGCGTCGACGGCTTCAACGGCGAGATTCGCATCGACGTCGCCGGGATGCCGCGCGGGTTCGGCGTGACGTCGCCGATATTCGTGGAAGCCGATCACCTCTCGGAGAACGGGGTCGTCACCGTCGAATCGTGGGTCACGCCGACGGTGTTGCCGAAAGCAAAGAAGACGAAGAAGGGGCGGCGAAGAGGCAAGCGGAATCGACGACAAGCTGTTCCCGTCGTCGCGGCAAAGCCGGTGGACTGGTCGCGCGTGACGATTACGGCGACGGCGTGGATTCACGGGAAAAAAGTTATGAAGTCGCTGCCGTCGTTGGGGCCGATCCGCATTTCGCCGAAGCCGCCGGTCGTTGTGCGGCTGGTGCCCGATCCCGAGGCGAAACCGCAAGCGGGGGTGAAAACCGGAGAGTTGGCGATCGTGCCGGGAACGACGTCCACGGCGATGCTGCTCGTCGAGCGCAACGGGTACAAAGGCGACCTGAAGTTCGACGTGGACCATCTGCCGCACGGCGTGATCGTGGACAACATCGGCCTCAGCGGCATCCTCGTGCGGGCCGGCGAAACGAAACGCCGGATTTACCTGACGGCCGCCGGTTGGGTCGGCGCAACGACACGGACGATCAACGCCGTCGCGCAGGGACAGGGGAACCAGGCGTCGCCGCCGATCGTATTTCACGTGCGGCGGAAATGAGCGGACGGGGTGCGACCATGTCCGATTCTCGTGAAGCTGAAATGGTTCGCCGCCGCGTGATCTACACAGGCCGTGTGCAGGGGGTCGGGTTCCGCTACACGACACACTCGATCGCGCGCCGGTATTCCGTCAGCGGGTACGTGCGAAACTGTTCCGACGGGACGGTGGAGTTGGAAGCGCAGGGAACCGAATCCGCCGTGAACGAGTTCCTCGCCGAGGTCAGCCGGCGGTTTGAGGGGTACATTACGGATCGTGAGACCGCCGACGTCTCGCCGGACGACGATGACGCCGACGACTTTTCGATCCGCTATTAGAATCCATTAAACAGAAGGCAACAAAGGAAACGAAGAGGGGAGGGAGGGGATTGCGGCGACTCGTCGACGGATGGCACCGCCTGTCAAACCTGCGGTCTGCCATCCAGTCAGATAATCCGGCCGAGTCGGTTTATTCCTTGTTCCTTCGTTCCCTTCGTTTCCTTCTGTTCCAGATCACATTACTTTCTGCGCGTTGCCGTTCCGCGTTTTCCCGGCGGCGAGAAGCGATAGATGCCCTGACCCGTCGGCGACACGATGCAGAAGTAGATCTCGCCCGCTTCATCTTCACCGAACGTGATCACCGGCATCTTGTTGCCCGGAATCTCCTGATTGGCCGTGACCTTCCGCGTCCGCTCGTTGTAACTCAGCGCCCAGATCTTGCCGGAGACGTAGTCGGCGTAGACGTAGCGGCCGATGAGTTGCGGTACGCGCTTGCCGCGGTACACGTGGCCGCCGGTGATCGACTTGCCGATGCTGTGGTGGTATTCCCAGATGGGGTCGATCAGGTCGCGGCGGGGTCCGGAGCCGGCGGGTCCGAAAGGGTGCTTCCCTTCCCGCAGGTTCCAGCCGTAGTTGCCTCCTTTGACGATAATGTCGATCTCCTCCCACAGGTCCTGTCCGACGTCCCCCGCCCACAGTTTCTTCGTCACCGGGTCGAAGGCCATCCGCCACACGTTGCGCAGTCCATAGGCGTAGATTTCCGGCTTCGCACCTTTGCGGTTCACGAACGGGTTGTCAGCGGGAATCGCATAATTGCGGCCCTTTTCCTTGCGGTCGACGTCGATCCGCAGAATGCTCCCCAGCCACGTCCCCAGATTCTGCCCGTTGCCGAAGGGGTCTTTCGCGCTGCCGCCGTCGCCGAGGCCGACGTAGAGGTAGCCGTCCGGCCCGAAGATGATCGTCCCGCCGTTGTGGTTCCAGAACGGCTGCTTGATCCGCATGATCTCGACTTCCGATTTCGGGTCGGCGCGGTCGGGGTTGTCCTTGGAAACGCGGAAGCTGGAAATGACCGACATCTGCGGCGTATCGGTCGTCGTGTAATAGACGAAGAACCGGCCGTCGGACTTGTACTTCGGGTGGAACGCGACGCCGAGCAGCCCCTCTTCGTTCTTCTTGTCGTGGTAGACGACTTTCTTCTGAATGTCGAGAAACACCTTGGTCCGCTTCGCATCGCGGCGGTTGGGGAAGACGTGAATCACACCCTGCTGCGTGGCGACGAACAGCCGGCCCGATTTGTCGCCGGCGTGCGTGACGACGATCGGCCGCAATGGCTGCGGCTTGCCGCGGTCGTCGACGGGGGACCAGCCGGTCCATTTGAGGTTCGGGAAGGCGGGTTCGATGTTGAGCCGCAGGGGGCGGGTGTCGATTTTCTGCGCCGATGCGGACGGTAGAGCGAACGCAAGGCAGTAGATCGGAGCGATGCACGTCAGGAGTCTTCGTTTCATTGGGTCCTCGTGTTGATGTAGCGGAATTCGCAAGAATTTTGACGATGTTCGGCTTCGCGGCAACAACCCGTAGTGCGAAATTCATTTCGCACGCCGGCAAATCCCACGTCTCGTGCGAAATGAATTTCGCACTACGTCGTTTCACAACCGCTCACCGCTGCCACTTCCACCCCGTCACCCCGGCCAGATTGCGAATCCGTTCCCGCGGCCATTTGCCGTCGCGGAGCTGGATGATCGTGTCGGCGACCATTACGAACGTGTCGTATTGCGATTCGTTGTCCAGCCCGGCGATGTGGCCCGCCAGCAGGATGTTGTCCAGCGTCAGCAGCGGGCTGTCCAGCGGGAGCGGCTCGGTTTCGAAGACGTCGAGGCCGGCGCCGCGCAAGTGGCCGGATTTCAATGCGTCGTACAAGGCTTTCTCGTCGACCAGCCCGCCGCGGGCCGTATTGATCAGGACGGAACCGGGCTTCATCTTTGCGAACGTCTTCGCGTTCATCAGATGCCGGTTCTCAGCGGACATGAAGCAGTGCAGCGTGACGTAGTCGGACCGGGCCAGCAGGTCGTCGAAGCTGACGAGTTCCACCGGCCACTGTTCGAGGAATTCCTGCGGCGGGTACGGTTCGTAGGCAATAACTTTCATTCCCAGGCCGACGCCGCGAAAGGCGACCGCCCGGCCGATCCAGCCCAGACCGACGACCCCCAGCGTGGATCCCATCACCCGCGGCCGCGGTGTTCGCTTCCAGCGATTCTCGCGGACCTGCCGGTCAAGTTCGGGGAAGCCGCGGGCGACCCCCATCAGCAGCGCGATCGTGTGCTCGGCGACCGAGTGATGATTCACTCCCGGCGTCGTCGCGACGACCACGCCGGCCCGGTCGCAGGCGGCCAGATCGACGGCGTCGTACCCCACGCCGCTGCGGGAAATGACCCGCAACTGTGGGCAGCTTTCGATGACGTTTGCCGTATAGGGTTCGGAGCCGGCAATCGAGGCGACGCAGTCTTTCAACTCGGCGATGAGATCGTTCTCGTTGAACAGCTTCGCCTTGTCGGCGGGGTGTTTGACCTCGAAGCCGGCTCGTTCCAGGATGTCAACGTGGGGGCCTCCTTCGGCATTCAGGGACGCGCAGAGGACTTTCGGCATGGATGTTTTCCTGGTTCGTGCGAAACCGCAAGCGATCGTCGTAGTTGTCAATCCGCAATCGTCAGACTTCCGGCAGCGTCCATGGTTTGCGCCATTCGGGGCGGCCGCGGAGGGCGTTGGCTTCTTTGTCGCCGGTGAATGTCTCGGTCTTTGGGTCGAGGACCAGTTTCCTTCCCACGCGGGTCGAGATGTTGCCGGCGTGGCACAGGACCGACGCCGGGTGGCCGACGGTTTCGAGGTCGCAGTACGGTTTCTTGCGGCTCTTCACGCATTCGACGAAGTTCTGCACGTGCGGGGCTTCGTGGCTGTCGCCTTTCTCTTCCTTGACGAGCTGGTTCCGCGTGTAGACCCGCCAGCGATTGTTGCCGATGACGAGGTACGCCTTGTCGCCGAACACCGCGGCTGCTTCCGACTCGCTGAACATCGGGTAGGGCGCCCAGAGCCGCATTTCGTAGGTGAGCAGCTTCGGCGTCTTGCCGGCGTATTCGTAGTTGACCTGCAGCGTGTCGGCGAACTCCTGGGCGTCGTTGAAGTACCACTTCCCGCCGCTGGAGCTGATCGCAGCGGGCAGCCCGAGCTGGGGATCCCCCTGCGCTTCACACGCCGCGTTCAAGAGCGCGACGGCCATGTCCAGCCGGTGCACGCCGTCGTTGCCCAGGTCGCCGGTTCCGTAGTCGAAGAACCACCGCCAGCGTCCGTGAAAGCGGTTGCGGTTGAAGGGCCGCTTCGGCGCGGAACCGAGCCACATGTCGTAGTTGACTTCTTTGGGGGCCGGCTCGTCTTTGGGGAAGCCGATGTTCCCCTGTTTGCCGCTTTCCCAGGCCTTGGCGACGAGGCACTTTCCGAGCGCGCCGCTTTTCACGTATTCGATGGCCGATTGCAGCCGTTTCGTTGAGCGGTGCTGCGAGCCCATCTGCACGATGCGTTTGTGCTTCCGCATGGCGGCGACCATGCGTTGCCCTTCGATGATGTTGTGGCCGTCGGGCTTCTCGACGTAAACGTCTTTGCCGGCGATGCAGGCCAGGATCGTGGGAATCGCATGCCAGTGGTCCGGCGTGCCGACAACCAGCACGTCGATCTTCGGGTCGTCGATCAGCGTGCGGAAGTCGCCGGTCGTCCGCGGTTTGCGGCCTTCGATCTTCGACACGACCTCGACGGCCCGCGGCAGGCGGCGGCTGTCGACGTCGGCGATCGCGACGACGTCGACTTCCGAATTCTTCGCGAACGAGTTGATCAGACTCAACGCCCGCCCGCCGCCCCCGACGACGCCGGCCCGCAGGCGTTCGTTGGGAGCGGCCTTAGCGGCACGTTCGATCGCGTACGCACTGCTCGCCGCCGCGGCGGCAACGGCGGACGATTGCAGGAACTCGCGACGTTTCATGGCGGTCTCCCCGGATTGGACGGAACGGCCAACGGACGGAAGTCCCCATTGTGCCGAATCCCGGCTCGGAAGTCGAACGCGAGGCTTCCGGCGGACGCGCCGCGTGTGTGTCCCGCAAAAGTAGGTCCGGACGGCCCGTCCGGACCTCGGTTGGCCGGAAGACGTCAAACTGAGCGGTTCGGCGCATCGAGGTCCGGTCGGGCCGACGCGGACCTACTTTCCTGATACACACACTCGCGCCGCAATTCTCGTGTTTCCGCGGAATTGTTTCAGAAAAGCCTTGCGATCGACCGGCCCGCCGTTCAGAATCGATCGCAATCACATCGACAGATCCTGATTTCTCGGGACGTCGCCGTCACAACTCATTTCGAAAAGGGCGGGCCACAATGTCGGGTTGGGTGTGGATTGCGACATCGGTGGCGGCTGCGCTGTCACTGGTTGTCGTCGCGTTCGTGTTTCGGCCGGCGGAGAAGAAAGTCGACGTTCGGCGGTGCCGCGTCTGCGGCGATTCGTTCGTTCCAGACAAGGTGGCGGTCGCGCTCAGCGAGTTGCGGCGACACGACGGGTCGCCCGCAGCCGCCGATGCCGCGATTGCGGTTTGTCCCACCTGCCTGGCGGCGCACGAATGAGACATACTGCAAGAGGGTCGTGCGACACTGATGTCGCACGAAATGGGGCCGGCGCGAGATCGACTTCAACGCCAACCGCACAGCCGCCGCAGAAGCCGCCTCCATCCGCCCGTCCGCTCGCGATACAGCGAGTCGATTCGCTCGAACAGTTCGCCGTTCGATTCGACCGGGTTCCTCGCTTCCGGCTGGGAATCGTCCTCGCGGGGACGCTGTGCCTGGCCGGAGACAGCGCCAATCCGCGGCTGGTCCGTGGTTTGGGAATCACCGTTGGCGTCAACCATGTCGTCATGCTCGCGTGAAGGCCCTGGCCCGCGCGCAATTTCCAACGCGAATGACACGCCGAAGGGGGACATGCCATCACCAACCTTACCCCGTTTTCGGCACCAGTCATCATCGGGAAAATCCCCAAAATCGCCGGAATGTCCCCACCGGAGCCGTCACTACCAGCGGAATTCGAGCGCATCCGATTTCGTGTAAACGATTTGTGGCCATTCACTCATTTCAGCCCGCAACGGGCTCACCATTCCCGCGTGAACCGGTCCTCGTCGCGCGACCGCCGCCGTTGCGTCTCCGGGGGAGCTGCAGACGGTTTCACCGACCGCACGTCCAGACTCGCCGGGGCCGGCAGCGATTCGAGAAACTCCGCCAGCGCCTCGTGGTAGTAGTCGGGCCGGCCGGAATTGTGGTGGCCGCTCCCCTTGATGACGACGAACCGCTTCGGCCCCTTCGCGGCCTTGAACAGCGTCTTCCCCTGCGCGATGGGGATCAACTGGTCGCGGTCGCCGTGGCTTTGCAGCAGCGGGCCGTTGTAGTTCGGGATCTTCGACAGCGAATCGAACCGTTGCGTCATCAGCCAGCCGGCCGGCAACAGCGGCAGCAGCCGGCCGGCGACGTCGGGCATCGACGTGAAGGTGCTTTCGAGAATCAGCCCGCGGCAGCCGTCTTTCGCGGCGAGGTCGACCGCCACGCCGCCCCCCAGCGAGCGGCCCATCAGCACGATTTCATGTTCGTCCAGCCCGGTCCGCCGGGCGAGCCATTTGCGGGCGGCGCGGGCGTCCTGCAGAAGTCCCTCTTCGTTAGGCGTGCCTTCGCTTTTGCCGTAGCCGCGGTAGTCAAAGATGAACACGGCCGCGTCGTGCCGTTCGTTCAACTCCTTGAGCGTCTTCGCCCGCGTGCTGACGTTGCCCGCGTTCCCGTGGGCAAACAGGATGACGGCCCGCGGCGCCTGGTGCGGCACATACCAGCCGTGCAGCTTCGTCCCGTCTGCGGCCTTGAACGTCACGTCTTCGTACTCCAGCTCGAACGGCTCCCAGTCGCCGCGGGGAAACTTCGCCGGCCGGAAGACGTGCCGGCGTTCGACGGACGCCAGCGGGGACCAGTCGCCCATGAGGGCGCAGCCGGAGAGCAGCCCCGTGAACAGGACACACGCAGCACGCATTCGCATCGCAGACGATCCGAACATGGCAAGCACCCTTCGAATGTCGAATGACGAATGTCGAATGTCGAATCAATGACGAAATCCGAATGACGAAAGACCAAAGTATGTTTCGTCATTCGTCATTCGGGGTTCTTTCATCATTTGAGTTTCGTCATTCGTCATTTACCACGGACGGCCTTGGAAGGCCGTCGTACTGAAGCTCATGCCGCTTCCGTGATGTGGCGATCCACCGTCGCAAACCAGGCCAGGCGAATCTCCGCGGGATGGCCGAGCGGGCCGCCGCGGTGCACGTCGATCCGCGCCCCGTAGGGCTGCGCGACGGCCAGCTTCCAGCGGACGTCGGCACCGTCGATCGGCTCGCATTCGAGTTCGGGGATGCCGTGCAGCGGCGGGCAGAACGCGAGATGCACGACGGCCTGCTTCTGGCCGGCGGTGAAGACGGCGGTGAATTCGCCCTCGAGGGTTTCGCGGCTGTCGTCGGAGAGACGGCGTTGCATCCATTGCGTTGGCGGGGGTGAGTGGTGGGTGGTGAGTGGTGAGTGGTGAGCGGGGATGGTTTGTGAGTTGAGTGTTGAGAGTTGAGAGTCAGATTCTTCGACCTCCGACCTCCGACCTCCGACCTCCGATTCGAACGTGTCGTCAGACTGCGGTTGCCGGACGGATTGGCAATCCGTCCTACGGGCGATCCGGTAGCACGGCGCTCCGACGCCGTCCGGACGCCGTCGGAGCGGCGTGCTACCAAGCAGCACGGCGATCCACAGCGCGGCCCGCTCGTTGGACGCATCCGGGTGAAGCAGCGACAGGCCGATGACCAGCGGCGGGACGCAAGTGATCGCGAGCAGCGCTGCGCCGTTTAGCCGCGACTCGCAGGCTTTGCGCAGAGGTGCGCTCCTCTCCGAAGACTTCGAGTCGCGGCTAAACGGGAGCGCCCGGAGCAGCGCCGCCGCCATCAGATTGACCGCCAGGCAGACGGTCGCGAACAGCAGCACCGCCGTCGGCGAGGGGAATTCCTCCAGCGAACCCGTCAGTCGCAGCAGCAACAGCAGGAACGCGGCGACGCACTCGGCGCCCCAGATGGCGACGATCCGTGTCGCCGTTGCGTCGGAAGATTCGAATGGCGTCGGCCTCATTGCCGGTCCTTCGACAATTGATCCGTATTCGGCGAGCCGGGAACGTGAGCGACCGGAGTGTTGGGCAAGACTTGAACTCCGGTCGCTTACGCTCCCGGCTCGCCGGGAACTACGACACCGCGAATTCCGGCTCGGGGACGTTGGCATCCAGTCCAAGCGCTTCCCGCAGCGCGGACGCTTTGTTCGTCGCTTCCCAGGTGAAGTCGGCGTCGTCGCGGCCGAAATGGCCGCCGCAGGCAGTCTTGCGGAAGATCGGCCGCCGAAGCTGCAGCGCGTCGATGATTCCCTTCGGCGTCAGCGGGAAGATGTCGCGGACGGCGGCGGACATCTGGTCTTCGTCGACGCTCGCCGTCCCGTTCGTGTCGACCCGCACGCTGACCGGCTCGGCCACGCCGATCGCGTAGGCAAGCTGGATTTCGCATTCGTCGGCGAGACCCGCCGCGACGATGTTCTTCGCGATGTACCGCGCCATGTACGCCGCCGAGCGGTCGACCTTGGTGGCGTCTTTTCCGCTGAAAGCCCCGCCGCCGTGCCGGCCCCAGCCGCCGTAGGTGTCGACGATGATCTTCCGCCCGGTCAGCCCGCAGTCGCCGTGCGGACCGCCGATGACGAAGCTGCCGGTGGGGTTCACGTGGTATTTCGTCTGTTCGGAAAGATACGCCGCCGGCACCGTCGCCGGGACGAGCCGCTCGCGAACAAACGCGGCAATCTCCTGCTGCGAGACCTTCGGATCGTGCTGCGTGGAAACGACGATCGCGGTGACGGCAACCGGAGTGGGACCGTCGAATTCCACCGTCACCTGGCTCTTGCTGTCGGGCCGCAGCCACTTTACCTCGCCGGAGCGGCGAACGTCGGCCAGCGTGTTGATGAGGCGATGCGCCAGCGCGATCGGCACGGGCATGTATTCGGGGGTCTGGTTGCAGGCGTAGCCGAACATCAGCCCCTGGTCGCCGGCCCCGCCGGTGTCGACCCCCTGGGCGATGTCGGGGCTTTGCTTGTGCAGCTTCACCAGGATTTCGCAGGTGTCGGCGTTGAAACCGAGTTCGGCCGAGTTGTAGCCGATGTCGCGAATCACGTCCCGCGCGACCGCCGCGAAGTCGACCTTTGCCAGCGAGGTGATTTCCCCGGCCAGGCAGACGAAATCGGTGGTGCACAGCGTCTCGCACGCCACGCGGGACATGGGGTCCTGGGCCAGCAGGGCGTCGAGCACGCCGTCGGAAATCTGATCCGAGACCTTGTCCGGATGCCCCATGCTGACCGATTCGCTGGTGAAGAAGTAACGACTCATCAAATACTCCCGTTCGTAGGCCAGGCTTTCCAGCCTGACCGGATGGCCAAAACGAATCCCCGATGACAACCCGGCCAGCCAGGAAAGGCTGACCTACCGATCTGAAAAGGACGGCCCCCCGGCGAGCGGTTCGCGGAAGGGGAATTCGCGAAGATTGTAGATATGTTCCGCGATTCGAACAACCTTGGTCTGTGAATGACATCGTTTCGCTGACAGGGGACGTGTTCCGCTGGTAACTTTATGGGAACCATGACGCGCCGCCTGAAAGCGGGATATTCACCTTGCACCGAATCGCGATGCTTCCCAACGATCCGCTCAGCCTTTCTGATCGTCCGCTGGAAATGACCGGCGACGAGTTGCGGCAGCTCCTCGATCTCGTCGCGCCGCGGCTCGGCGAGTTTCTGGATGCCTTGCCGCGGCAGCCGGCGTGGTCGGAGGCCGATCCGGCGGGAAACGCCGCCCGGTTTCGCGAGCCGCTGCCTGAGACGGGGGAGCCGTTGCCCGCGCTGCTCGATGCGATCTTCGCGGGCGTCCCGACGCAGGGGTTCAACACGGCCGGGCCGGGGTACCTGGCGTTCATTCCCGGCGGCGGATTGCCGCTGGCCGCCGTGGCGGACCTGATTGCCGCGACGATCAACCGCTACGTCACCGTCTGGCAGGCCGCACCGGCCGCCGCCGAGATGGAAGCCGCCGTCGTGCGGTGGATCGGCGAGATGGTCGGCTATCCCGCGACGGCCGGCGGGTTCCTCACGACCGGCAGCTCGCTGGCCAACTGGTCGGCGGTGGTTACCGCGCGGCGGTGTCTGCTGCCGGACGATTTTCTGAGCGGCACGATCTACGCCTCGGACCAGACGCATCATTGTGTGGCCAAGGCGGCAATGCTGGCCGGTTTTCCGGAACGCAACGTGCGGCTGGTCCCGACCGATTCGCAGTTCCGCATCGACCTCGCCGCGCTGCAGTCGCGGATCGACGGCGACCGCCGCAACGGCCGCACGCCGTTTCTGATCGTGGGCAACGCCGGCACGACGAACACCGGCGCCGTCGACGACCTGACGCAGCTCGGGGAGGCCGCCGAGCGAAACCGCATGTGGCTGCACGTCGACGCGGCCTACGGCGGGTTCTTCGCGCTGACGGAACGCGGCAGGAAGGTCCTGCGAGGGATCGAACGCGCCGACTCGATCGCGCTGGACCCGCACAAGGGGCTGTTTCTGCCGTTCGGCACCGGGGCGCTGCTGGTCCGCCGGCCGGACGACCTCGAACGGGCGCACCGGCTCGACGCGGATTATCTTCCCGCGATGCAGACCGACGGCGACCGCGTCGATTTCTGCCGCATCTCGCCGGAACTCTCCCGCGAGTTCCGCGGGCTGCGGCTGTGGCTGGCGATCAAGCATTACGGCATCGCCGCATTCCGCCGGCAGCTCGACGAGAAATGGGACCTCGCGCGGAAGGCCGCGAATGCGCTGCGGAAAATCGACGGCATCGAAATCGTCGCCGAGCCGCAGTTGAGCCTGCTGGCGTTTCGGCTGAAGCCGCCGGGCATCAACGACCCGGAAGAACTGAACGCGCTGAACCGCCGCTTCCTGGAGCGGATCAACGCGAGCCGCCGGGTGATGCTGACGGGAACGCTTCTTCGCGGGTCGTTCGTGCTGCGGATCTGCGTGCTGTCGTTCCGCACGCACGCCGACCGGGTCGACGAGTGCCTCGCGGCAATTCGCGAGGCGGCCGCTGGCGTCTCGCCCGTAGTGCGAAATTAACACTACAGCGCACCTTGTCCGTGTGGAGGCGGTCTACAGCAGCGCAGGGTTTCGAGGGTGATGCCGAGGTTTTGCAGTCGGCTGGTGGTGGTTTGGGTATGACTACGCCGCGCGGTTGCGTTGCGTG
>Ga0268386_10000039_pt1 | contig 64270 bp, 48 predicted proteins | sample RVTome_15_FD_200260 | JGI IMG/M metagenome (GOLD analysis project Ga0268386, IMG submission 200260) | Soil microbial communities from uranium-contaminated site in the Upper Colorado River Basin, Wyoming, United States - RVT150D86... ... | reverse complement strand
GGTACGTTCGTGATTCGCAAGCCCGTCGGCCGTTCGCAACTGCGCGCCGAAATCGAACGCAGGCTTCCCTTCGATGCCGAGATCATGATCTGCCAGGGCCCGGAGATCGTCAGGCTGGTGTCTCGAAACTTCTTCGCGGGGCATCCGGTGCGACCCGACATCGTCCGTTTCGTCAGCATCTTGTCTCGACTGCCCCGTTCGGAACCGCCGTTGCCCGTGCAGCTTCCTTCGGGCGGCAAGTGGCTGCTGAAGGTTCTCGCCCGGGAGGACCGGTTCGTCATGGGCCTTTACCGGCGCCACATGAAGGTCATCGGCTACTTGGGCACCCTGGATCGGCTCTTCGGGGTCCCGGTCACCACGCGCAACTGGAATACCATCACCGCGATCGGCAACGTGCTCGCTGACGGAGCGACCTGAGGGGGTCGACAGGAGCGACATGCAGAAGGTCAACCTTGCGCAGAAGATACGCACCGCCTCCCGGGCGCCGGCGGCCGCTCCGGGTGCCCGGAACGCTGGTGGGTGCGGAAGCGTCGGCGCGGGGCGTCGGGATAGGCGTTCATGCGACCGTTGGCCAGGGAGGTACCCGTGACTCGGCCGATCGCCACTGACGCACTATGCCGGCCAGTGCTGTCGCGCGTGGCCGCCAGCCTCGTCGCGTTCGCCGTGGCCACGCCTGCAGCCGGCCAACTGGCCGGTGGGCCCGGGTCGGGGTCCGGGCGACATGAGGCGATGTACGGGACGCCGGTCGACATCGGCATCGACGACCTCGTCTTCAACCCAGAGACGTATCACGGTCGCGCCGTGCGGACGCGCGCCCGGCTGGACCTCCACTTGCCGGCACAGGGCCGCCACGACGCGACGGAAGGGTCGGCCGGCCGGCGGGGTCAGTTCGTGCTCCGGGGCAGCTACGTCGGAGACGGCGTCCTCCTCGTCGCGGTGCCCGGGATGGCCCGCGGATGGCAGGGGGAGGCGTTCGAGCTCGTCGGCCGGGAGGTGGAGGTGACCGGCGTGTTCCGCTACCACGCCGGCATTGCCGGAGCCGCGGATCTCTCCGGGGTTCGCTCGTCCCTGGAGTTCTGGAACTTCCTGGGCCCCAAGCCCGAGGACGAGGACCGCAAGGCGGCGGACGTCTCCCTGGAGGACCTGGTCCGCGAGCCCGGCGGCCGGGAGGGGCACCTGGTTCGCGTGGTGGGGCAGTTCCGGGGCCGGAACCTCAACGGGGACCTGCCCGGCGAGCGCGGTTGTTCGCGGTCCGACTGGGTCATCCAGACCGACGGCTTCGCGGTCTGGGTCACGGGCAGGAAGCCGTCGGGCGCGGGATGGAAGCTGGACCCCGCGAGCAAGCAGGACACCGACAAGTGGGTCGTGGTCGTGGGTCGGCCCGAGACGAAGCGCGGGATCACCTGCCTCCGCGCGATCGAGCTGTTCCTGACGTCCGCACCTGCGGCCGGACCATAGGCAGCGAAGCCCGTCCGTCCCGCCGCCTCGCGCGGTGGCGCCGTGGTCTTCTCGCCGTCCGTGGACGGCGAAGACGAGGTCCGGGCCGACAGCCGCTTCACCGTCCAGTTCATATCGTCGATCTCGAAGGCCTGGCGCTGGCGCCGCACGGGGAACCCGGCCGGGAGGACGTCGCGGTGGTCCTTCGCTTCGTGTTTTGGGGCTGAGAACCAACGGCTCTGGCTCCGGCCCGCGCCAGCCCGCGGTTGACGGTCCCCCGAAGCACGGCGCTGCCCGTTCGCTGGCCGTGTCAACTGCGCTACGCGAGTCCGTCCCGCCCGGGAACGTGGCAGCAGGCGAAGACCTCGGGGGAGGGCCGCGCTACCTGGGCCGGATCTCGATCCGACCCTACAGCATGCCCTTCCGGGCCTTCTTGGCCCTGGCCGCTCCGATGGCCGTCTTCACCTCCTTCTCCTCTTCCGGTGGAGGCAGGACGGCAGGCATTCCGAGCGACTGGATCCACAACTCCCGGGACCAGCCGGTGGTGTGGTAGAGGTGCTCATCCTCCTCGTCCTCCACCTCCCGGAAGGCCTCCTTGAGCGCCGCGGCCCGGTCGCCCTTCAGCTTCTTCGACGCCTCCCCGATCAGCTCCCAGTTCAGGTGGTCCTTGGTCTCGGCGAGGACCACGCACTCGGCCGCGACCAGCTCCGCCGCTTCGGGCTGGCCGGCCCTCGAGGCCATCTCCATCGCCTTGACAAGGGACTCGCCCAGGTGCCGCACCACCTTGCGGCCGGGGGTCTCCCTGGCCGGTTCGAGCCCGAGGCGCTCGAACACGCCGAGCAGGACTGTCTCGTGGTTCCGGGTCTGCTCCAGGTACTCCTGCCACTCCTTCCTCAGCTCGTCGTTCTGGACGCAGTTGAGGGCGGTCTGGTAGACCTCGATGCCGCCCTTCTCCGTCTCCAGCGCTTGGTAAAGAAGCTCTGTCAGTTGTTCGTTGTTCATGAGTCCCTCTTCAGGTACGTCCCCCGGTTCGCCCGTCGACCTGCCCCGAAAGCGCGCCGGACCGTGCCCGAGATGCCATGGAGGAGGCGCGCCCCCTTCCCCCGGGCCCGGAGGCTGGGGGAGGCAGTAAGCCGGACTGCAACCGGCGTTCCAGCCGGGCCCGTCTCGACCGACGACGGGAGCCGGGGAAGGGCTCTCCGCGCCCTCAGGACCCCCGGGCGGCGCGCCACGGCGTCGACGTGCGCACGGTCGGCCGCCGCAGCCGCCTCAGGAAGTAATACTCGTTCACCGGGCGGTCGTCGGTCAGCGCCGGAGCTTCGGGCGCCAGCGCCAGGAGCCGCTCGACCGGCTGCTCGCCCGCGAGCACCGGCTCGAACTGGGCCTCCGGCGTCGCGTGCGGCCCCAGGCGACGAGGTCGAGGGCGGCCCGCTCGGGCATGGCGCGGGCGAGCTCGGCCGCCGAGCGACGGGGCGGCGGCTGGTCGCTCGCCAGGAAGTGCAGCCCGCCGCCGAACACCGACGGGAAGGCCCGCACGTGCGGGAAGGCCTCCTGCAGGGCGCGCGTGATCGACGCGAAGGTCGCACGGTCGCCGCCGGGCAGCCATTGCTGGAGGATGCCGCCGGGGCGGAGGCGCACCCGCGCCAGGGCGTAGAATTCACGTGAATAGAGGAGGCTCGAGCCCGCGGCCTCCGCGGGCGGCGGCGGGTCGATGACGATCGCGTCGTACAGCCGCCGCGACCTCTCGAGGTACCGGCGGCCGTCGTCGATCACGATCGAACCGAGGGGCGAGCGCGCCAGGTCTGCGGCGTCCTCGTGGAAGTAGCCGAACAGCGCGGGGACGCTCTTCACCAGCTCGACAGACGTCGTGCGCGCGCCCCACGCGAGCGCGGAACGGAACGACGTGCCCATCCCGAAGCAGACGACGAGCACCTCGCGCCGCGGCCCTTCCAGGTACGCGAGCGGGAGGTGGACGATCATCTTCGTCACCGCGTTGAGATCGGTCATGCCCACGCCGTTGACGAGCAGTTGCCGGCGCTGGCCCCGCCCCACCGCCATCACCGTCGCGGAGTGATCGCGCAGGACCCGTCGGTTGTGGAAGCGGGTCTCGAAGTCCCGTGTCAGCCCGAGGAGCAGCGCCGCGGGCACGGCGGCGAGGATGGCGACGCCCGAGGCCCAGGCGCCACGCCGCGCCGGAAGCTCGCCGGCCGCGAAGAGCGCAGCGCCGACCAGGGGCAGGGCGAAGGCGAGGAGCACCCAGCGCTCTCCGAGCAGCGGGAGCAGCAGGAAGCCGGCGACCAGCGGGCCCAGGATGCAGCCGAGCACGTTGACCGCGTAGGCCCGGCCGGCGTGGAGGGCGTCGCCGCCCGTGCAGCGATCCACCAGCATCGGGGTCAGGAAGCCGAGTGCCGCGCAGAACGGGCCGATGCCGGCGAAGACCCGCAGGGCGCCGGCCGCCAGGTCGCCGCCGACCTCGGCGCGGGGATCCGCGGCGAGCAGAGGCAGCAGCCCGAAGGCCCCCGCGGCGCCGGCGACCGCCACCACGACGGCGTCGCTTGCGGTCCCGGGCAGCGCCCGGTAGAAGGAGGCGCCCGCGAACGTCGCGGCCAGGTAGACGGCGAGGATGATCGCGAACGTGTACACCTCGCTGCCCAGGTGAGGCGTGAACTGGCGCACCCACACCACCTCCATGCCCATGCTGGCGAGGCCGGTCGTGAAGAGCAGCGGGACGCCGGCGCGGACGGTCGCGCCGGCGGCGGGCGCAGGGGGTGGCGCCGCCGGCTCGGTCGCGGTCGCCGCGCCGTGCCGGCGGGCGAGCGCCAGGGCGGCGCCGGCGACGAGCGCGTTGAGGGCCGCCGCGACCCACAACGTCCGCCGGAACCCGAGCAGCTCGACGAGTACGAACGCCGAGAGCAGGGTCCCCAGCGTCGCGCCGAGGACGTTGGCGGCGTAGAGGACGCTGAACGATCGCGGCGAGGCGGCGGGTAACGCGGCCCGGATCGCCTGCATGGTGAGCGGCAGCGTCGCCCCCATGCAGGTGCAGAACGGGAGCATCACCACCAGGATCCAGAGGCCGGCGAGCACGTGGTGGCTCAAAGAGCCCCAGGCGGCCTCACCCGACTGGAACAGGAGCCGGCGGCCAAGCTCGAGCCCGGCCGGCACCACCAGCGCCGAGGCGCCGATCGCCAGCTCGGCGAGCGCGTAGAGGCGCAGCGGCGCCGCCGCCGTCACGCCGAGACGTCGGGACAGGCGCCCGGCGCCCCAGCTCCCGAGGGCCAGACCCCCCATGAACACCGACAGCACGGCCGAGACCATCGGTGTGGTGACGCCGAACTGCGCCATCGCCAGCCGCAGCCAGACCACCTGGTCGACCAGGCTGCAGAATCCCGAGACCAGGAAGAAGGCCAGGAACCCAGGCGAGGAGCACGGGCGCGGATCGTAGCACGCGGTCCGGTCGCGCCCGATCGATCACGCGCACGATGCGCGCAACGGGAACGCGGGTGTCCCTTCTTCAGGGCTTGCGGGCGGGCGAGGTCACCGGCTCGAAGGCGACGCCGCTCGCCGCCCGGGCCCGTTCCAGGGCGCGCTGCACGTCCCGGTACGCCTGGTACTGCGCCCGCAGCGGCTCCTCGCCCTTGCCCGGCCGCTTCCGGCGGTAGGACCCGTCGGGCAGCAGCCAGCGGGCCTTGACGTTGTCCTGGAACGTCGCGTCGAGAGCGGCGAGGACCTTCTTCCGGCACTCCGGGGCCTCTACCGGGAACAGCAGCTCGATGCGGCGGTCGAGGTTGCGCGGCATCCAGTCGGCGCTGGCCAGGTACAGCTCCTCGTCGCCGCCGTTGCGGAAGAAGAAGATGCGGGCGTGCTCGAGGAAGCGGTCGACGATCGAGACCACCTCGATCGAATCGCTCAGGCCCTTGACTCCGGGGCGGAGGCAGCAGATGCCGCGGACGTTGAGCCGCACGCGGACACCGGCCCGAGAGGCGTCGTACAGGGCGCGGATGATGTCCTCGTCCGCGAGCGAGTTCATCTTGGCCCGGACCTCGGCCGCCTGACCGGCCTCCGCCCGGCGCCGCTCGCGCTCGATCAGCGCGAGGAAGCGCTCGCGGAGCATGGTTGGGGCCATGGAGAGCTTCTTCATGCGGGGTGGATCCGAGTACCCGGTGAGGGCGTTGAAGAAGGCGGAGGCGTCCAGGCCGATCTCGGGGTCCGAGGTCATGAGCCCGAAGTCGGTGTACAGACGGGCGGTGCGGTCGTTGTAGTTCCCCGTGCCCAGGTGCACGTACCGGCGGATCCCCTGCCGGCCCCTCCGCACCACCAGGCAGATCTTGGCGTGGGTCTTGTAGCCGCGGATGCCGTAGATCACGTGCGCGCCGGACTCCTCCAGGCTCCGGGCCCAGCGGATGTTCGTCTGCTCGTCGAACCGCGCCATCAGCTCGACCAGCACGGTGACCTGCTTGCCTTCCTCCGCTGCCCGCCCCAGCGCCCGGACGATGGGCGAGTCGCCGCTGGTGCGGTAGAGCGTCTGCTTGATGGCGAGCACGTCCGGGTCCTTCGCGGCCCGGGAGACGAAGGAGACCACGGGGTCGAAGGAGTCGTAGGGGTGGTGCAGGACGACGTCCCGCTCGTCCAGCAGCGCGAAGACGTCCTCCATCTCCCGCGGGGCCAGGGCAGGCACCGGCTTCCAGGCCGGGTCGCGGAGGTCCTCGAGGGCGGGCAGCTCCACGAGGAGTTGGAGCGCGCGGATGTCCAGCGGGCCGGGCACGCGGTACACGTCCTCGGGTCCCACCTGCAGGCGCTGGGCGAGGATCGCCAGGAAGCCCTCGCTGATGCCCGCCTCCACCTCCAGCCGGACGACCTCGCCCCGCCGCCGCTTCCGCAGCTCCTCCTCGAGGGCCTGCACGTAGTCCCGTCCCCCCTCGTCGTCCAGCTCCATCTCGGCGTCGCGGGCGACCCGGAAAGCGGCCGCCTCGATCACCTTCTGGCCGGGAAACAGCGTCGTCAGCTCGCCGCGGATCACGTCCTCCAGCAGCGCGAAGGCGGTGCCGTCGCCTCCGATCGGGCGTACCAGCCGCGGCAGCCGGGCGGGGACCTGGACCACCGCCAGCCGGGGCTGCTGCTCGTCCTCGGCCGGCTCCAGCAGCACCCCCAGGTTGATGCTGAGGCTCGAGAGCATGGGGAACGGCCGTGCCACGTCGATGGCGAGCGGAGTCAGGACGGGCAGGACGTCCTCGCGGAACTGCCGCGACAGGCGGGCCGCGTCCAGGCCTTCGGGCGGGAGCAGCCTGATGCCGCGATCGGCCAGGGCCGGGAGGACCGCCTGCATGACCGTGGCGTACAGGCGGTCGACCATGTCGTGGGCGCGCTCCGAGATGCGCGAGAGCTGCTGCCCCGGCGTCATGCCGGCCAGGTCGGGGGCGGTGTCGCCTTCGGCCACCGCGTTCTTCAGGCCGCCGACCCGTACCATGAAGAACTCGTCCAGGTTCGAGGCCGCGATGGTGGCGAACTTCAGCCGCTCCAGCGGCGGGTTGGCCGCGTCCATCGCCTCCTCGAGGACGCGGCCGTTGAACTCGAGCCAGGACAGCTCCCGGTTCAGGAACAGCTCTGGCTCCTTCCGGCGGGCCTTCGCGGCGGCGCGGGGCCTCACGCCTTCACCGGCGCCTCGCGGAAGGTGACGCGGCGGCCGAAGACCTCCGCGAAGAGGTCGGAGCGCGAGAGCGCGGCGAGGCGCTCCATGGTGAGGTCCCCGGCGCCCTCGACCTCCAGTACCCACGCCTCGTCCTCGGCGACGATCCGCACGTCCCGGACCTTCTGCAGGTGGTCGGCATCGAGCGCGTTCGCCAGGCGCAGGATGGCCGCCAGCTTGTTGACCGCCACCCGGGTGTCGCTGTCGAGGGCCATGAAGAAGAGGTGGGACTTCTGGGGGGTCGCGCGGCGGTGGTAGCGGGCCACGTTGGACACGACGGCCATGTCGTCGCGGCTCAGCCCGAAGATCTCGGACACGGAGATGAGGTAGTGGGAGTGCTTGTGGTGCCCGCGGAGGTTCACGTAGATGCCGATGTCGTGGAGCAGGGCGGCGACTTCGAGGAGGAGGCGGTCGCGGCCGGTGAGGCCGTGCTCCGTCCGCAGCTCGTCGAAGAGCCGCGTGGCGAGATGGGCGACGTTGCGGGCGTGGGTGGCGTCGTAGCGGTACTTCTCGCCCAGCGCCTGGGCGCTGGCCAGGACCTGCCGGCTGAAGTCCTCGATCCCGAATCCCTCTTCGGTGCTGGCGATGTCGAGCAGCAGGCCGGAGCGCAGCGATGCGTCCGGGATCGTGATCCGCTCGGCCGCCGTCTCCAGCAGCAGCTCGCGGTAGGCCAGGAGCGCGGGGACGAGGGTCTCCGCGTCGGCCTGGGGGAGCCGGTAGCGCTCCACCAGCTCGTCCGCGTCGTGTGCGGCCACCTGGTCGCAGAAGGAGAGGAACGGCTCCCGGGGGAGCACCCGTACCTCCCCCTCGGGCGCCTCTTCGCCCAGGATCTGCGCGGCCGCGAAGCGCACGTCCCCGCCGAACGCGATGAAGTGGGAGGCCTCCCGCAACGGCATCTCGCGTCGGATGTCCTCGACCACGTTGTGGATGTGGCGGCGGAGCAGCCGGGCCCGCTGGTCCTGGCTCGCGTGCCAGGCGGCGAGGCTCTGGCGCATCCGGATGGAGCCGAGCGCGTAGGTCCCGGAGTGGATCGGCTCGCCCCGGCGCAGGAACGAGATGTCGGCGCTGCCCCCCCCGACCTCGACGAGCAGGGCGTCGCCGGTGGTGAGCGCTTCGTGGCCGCGGAGCTTCTCCCGGACCGCCATGTAGGTCAGCCGGTTCTCCTCGGAGCCGTCGATGACCTCGACGTCGATGCCGGTCCGCAAGCGGACGCGGTCGAGGAACGTCTCGCGGTTCTGGGCCTCCCGGATGGCGCTCGTGGCCACCGCCCGGTAGCGGACGACGCCGTTGGCGTCCATGATGCGCCGGAAGCCCTGGAGGGCCTTGAGGGTCGCCTCCACGGTGGCCGCCTCCAGACGGCCGTGGGTGAAGGTGTCCTTGCCCAAGAGTACGCCACGCGAGGCCTCCTCCAGGATGCGGATGGGCTGGCCAGGCTCCGCCTCCGCCACCAGAAGCCGTATGGCGCTCGCCCCCATGTCGACCACCGCGACCGGGCGTGAGGGCTCGGGCGGGGGGGGTGGAGTAGCGTCAGCCCTCGGGGCCCGGGTGAGCGTGCGCTTGCGGGGCTTGGGCATCAGGGCCTCGCGACCTTGAGCCGAAGGACCCGGGCCCCGCGGGCCGAGGCGTCACGGGCGACCTTCGCGCCCGTGGCGGTGACGCGGACCTCCAGCCCCAGTGTGTCCTGGAGGAGGTCCCGACGCCGCTGGGCGCCCCAGGTCTCGAGCTGGCAGTCTCCCTTGGCCCGGCAAACGAGCCGCAGGACCCCGCGGCGGGCCGAGACCGCGACGGCATCGATCACCTGCCGATGGCTGCGGTCGAGGGCGTCGGCGATCCGCAGGAACGCCGCCAAGGTGCGCACCGTTCGGCGGGCCTCCGGGGGGAGCGCCGCGAAGGCCGGGTGCTTCTTTCGCGGCCGCCCGCGCCGGTGATACCGCGCCACGTTGGCCAGCACCTCGACCTCGAGCGGACGGAACCCCCGCAGGTCGCCGTTCTTGATCAGGTAGTAGGTGTGCTTGTGATGGCGGGGATAGGAGATGTGGTGGCCGATGTCGTGGAGCAGGGCAGCGTACTCCAGCAGGGCGCGCTCGTCCTCGCCGAGGCGGTGTCGCGGCCGAGTGGCATCGAAGAGCGAGAGGGCGAGCCCCGCCACGTGGCGGGCGTGGCGCTCGTCGTAGGCGCATCGCTCGGCCAGGTGCACAACGCTCCGGCGGCGCACGTCCGGGTAGGCCTCCGCCCGGGCGAGGGACCGCGGGTGGCCGTGGATGTAGTCCAGCAGGATGCCCTCGCGCAGCGCCCACTCGCAGAGCGTGATCTCCTCGACGCCCAGCCGCTGCAGGACCGTGTCCAGGATCACGGCCCCGGCCACGACGATGTCCGCCCGGGCGGCGTCGAAGCCGGGGAGGCGCTGGCGGTCGCGGAGGTCCATGGCCACCAGGCGCCGGCGGACATCGTGGACCGATGCCGCTCGGACGGTGACGTGGTGGAGCGTCTCGTGGGCCGTGCCGTCCTCGAGGGCGTGGGCCAGGGCGCCGAGGGCCAGGATCGTCCCGGAGGTTCCCACCGCCAGCTCGAACCCGGCCTCGCGTACCCGGGCCGCGTGGGGTTCCAGGGTCTGCTCCACGTGCCGGACCAGGCGCTGCTCGTCCTTGGCGGACAACGGATCGCTGGTGGAGTAGCGCTCGGACATCCTCAGGACCCCGAGCTTCTCCGAGACCGTCCACTCGACGCGGCTTCCGGCCCCCAGCGCCAGCTCGACGCTGCCCCCGCCGATGTCGACGACCAGGGCGCGGCGGCCCTCCAGGTGGATGCTGTGGAGAGCGGCGAGGTATATGAGCCGCCCCTCCTCCTCGCCGGAGATGGCCTTGGGCCAGATGCCGGTCGCCCGGCCGACCCGGTCCAGGAAGTCCTCCCCGTTGAGCGCCTCGCGGACGGCGGAGGTGGCCACGGCCACGACCTTGTCCACCCGGCGGGTGTCGAGAAGGCGCTTGTACTTCAGCAGCGTCTCGAGCCCCCGCTTCATCGCGAGCGCGGGCAGCCTGCCCGCGGAGAGCGTGGCCGCGCCGAGCCGGACCATCTCCTTCTCCCTTTCGATGGTCCGGAACCCTCCCGACCCGGTCACTTCCACGATGACCATGTGTATGGAGTTGCTGCCCAGGTCGATGGCGGCGATCTTCATCAGTGTCCCTTCGACCGGCCCATTCTACCGGGGGCGGTCCGGTGACACCCTCCGCCCGGCGTGGCCGAGGCTACGCGCCCGGTTCGACGGAATCGTGACGGTCCGGCAGGGGGCCCCCGCGGCCGGCGCGGCGGGGCCGGCCTCCTGCAGCCGAAGCCTGCTCCAGCACGTACAGCTCCCACAGGTCCCGGCTGTTCCGGGAAAGGACGGGCTTGAGCGCCAGGAGGCCGGTCCGGCCGATGGACCGCTCCAGGTAGCGCAGCTCCCCGAACGCCGCGCGCACGTCACGGCCCACCGGCATGGCGACCCCCGCCTCCCGCGCCATCAGCAGCCCCTTGGCCCGCAGCGACAGCTCGAGCTGCAGGCGCAGGAGGCAGAGCATGTCCGCGACGACGAGGCCAGGGAAGCGCGTGCGCAGGGAGCGGAGGTACGAGCCGACCCGGGTGTTGACGCCCCCTGGGGATGCGATCAACCGCAGGACCTCGACGTCGGTGTCGAAGCCGGTCCCCAGCCACTCGCGGGTCGCGGCCTCGCTTAGCTCGAAGACGAACAGGAGCGCCAGCGGCAGCACGACCAGCAAGGCGGCGGTGGCGGCCAGGGGTGGGAGCACGAAGTGGTTGTAGAGGGAGTGGATGGCCGCCGCAGCGGCCCAGCCGGGTACGAAGACGGCGAGCCGAAGTCTCGGACGCCGGTCGGCGAGGCCCTTGGAGACCACCGCCATGATCGAAGTGGTGGCGCCGTGCAGGACCGCGGTGCCCAGGCCCCGGACCACCCAGAGCAGGAGCGGAGCCCGGGGCAGGGCCGCCAGGTACTCCACGTTCTCCACCAGCGCGAAGCCCGCCCCCACCGCGAACCCGTGGATCGCCGCGTCCACGAGGAAGCCGACCCTCCGCCGGTCGACGAGGTAGACCACCCAGAGGGCCTTCATTGCTTCCTCGATCAGGGGCGCGGCATAACGTGAGACGGTCTCGACCGGAAGGCCCAGCCCCGCCAGCAGCGTCTCGTTGACCCGGGCGCAGGCGAGAGCCGCCAGGCCTCCGGCGGCGATGGAGCGGGCCACCGCGCGCAGCGGCACCAGCTTGAAGCTGTCCATCAGGACGAGCACGCCCAGGAAGCCGAGGACGGGGAGGAGGGCGAGAGGGGCCTTCGCCAGACCGTCTAACACGGAAGGGGCATGCCGGCCGAAGGATAACACCGCCGGCCGGGGCGTCCCGGCGGAATATGCTAGCCTTGCGCCCAACGAACCAGGTCGATCCAGGCTGTCGGACCAACCTTCCTGCGCGCGCCGTGTACTTATGGTAGGTGGCGACGATGACGCCGATCTGGTGGGGCGGTGCATGCAGGGGCACGTAGAGTCGTTCGAGCCTTTGGTGGCGCGGTACGAGAGGGTGGTCTTCAACCTGGCCCTCCGCATGGTGGGCGACCGGGAGGACGCCCGCGACCTCGCCCAGAACACGTTCCTGAAGGCGTACGAGAAGCTGGGGACCTACGACCCCCAGCACCGGTTCTTCAGTTGGCTCTACCGGATCGCCGTCAACGAGTGCCTCAACTTCGTCTCGCGGCGCCGCCCCGCGCAGGAGCTGGACCCGGGCCTGGCCTCCCGGGACGACCCGCACGGGGAGGCGGAGGCCAACGAGCTGGGTGTCCGCATCCAGGAGGGCCTCGTCAAGCTGCCGGCCGACCTTCGCCTGGCGCTTGTGCTTCGGCACTTCCTCGATCTGTCGTACGCGGAGATGAGCTCCGTGCTGCGCGTCCCGGAAAAGACCGTGAAGTCGCGCTTGCACGCAGGGCGGGTCCGTTTGGGGGAGGTTCTGCGGAGGAGCCTGGCCACATGAGCGACTCGATCCGGCCGGAAGACGACGAGCTGCTCCGCCGCGAGATCGACGGCGAGAGCACGGCTGCGGAACGGGCGGTGCTGCGGCGCCGCCTGGACGAGGTGCCGGAGCTGAGGTCCCGGCACGACATGCTGAGGTCGCTCCTCGGAGACCTGGAGCGGGTCGGCCTGGAGGACCCGCCGGCGGGGTTCGCCGCCGCGGTGGTCCGCGCGGCCCGGCAGACGGCCGCGCCGAGGGAGGCCTGGTGGCACGGCCTCCGGGCGGCGTTCGCCCGCCGCCCTGCCTTCGGCTACGCCTCAGCACTGGCCGCTGGGGCGATCGTCGGAGCCCTGGGCGTGATCCTGGCCGCACCGGCGGGGCTGGACACCGGCATCGACGACTCGGCCGCCGCGGGCGCGATGCTGCCGCGGGCCCGGCTGGCGGAGACCCCGGTCCTCGACCGGCGTCCCGTGGCCGCCGGCCGCGTCCGGGGCGAGGTATCGACCCGGCAGGCCGAGCCGGGGGTGGTCGCCGAGGTTCGAATCGATTCGGGCACGGATGCCCTGATGACGCTGGAGTTCGATCCGCAGGCCTTTACCCCGCTGGCCTTCCATACCCCGTCCGGCTTCCAGGGGGAGGCGGCCCTGAAAGCCGGGCAGCTCAGGCTGACCGGCGCCGGACCGGGCACCTACCGGCTGGTACTGGATCCGTCGGGCCAGGCGCGGCCGCCACTCAATTTCCGAATGCGCGGACCGGAGCACATGGTGCAACACCAGCTCCAGACGGGGAAGTGACGAACGCCTTCGGATCAACTTTCTGGACTCTCCGGTGTACGTAGTCAATGAAGCCCGGAACAGACCCCATTCGCACGACGAGGTTTCCTGAAGAGGGGGATATATGAGGAGCAAGGCAATCCTGCTGGGCGTCGGTGCCGTGGCCGCCCTCGCCCTGGGTTACTTCGCGATCGTGGGTTATCCACCCGTGGAGCAGGGGGCGGAAGGCACGGTCGGCGCCGCCAAGAGGTACCGGGCGGAGCAGATGTCGAAGAAGGACGTGATCCTGAGCAACGCCGAGGCCCAGGAGTGGATGCAGAGCGACGTCTTCCATCGGCTCGTCAACGACCCCGAAGCCCGCAAGGTCCTGACCGATCCGAAGTTCAAGGCCGCGCTCTCGAGCCCGGCGCTCGCCGCGGCCCTCGGCCGGGCGGACTTCAGCGCCGCCGTGTCCCGGGCCGAGGTGCTGGCCGCTCTGGCCAAGCCGGGCGTGTCGGCGGCCCTGGCGGACGCCAGCTTCCAGGCGGCGCTCGCGCAGCCGGAGCTGGCTGCCGCGCTCGCGAAGCCCGAGGTCGCCGCTGCCCTGGCCGACGCGAACGTCCAGGCCGCCCTGGCCAAGCCGGAGGTCGCGGCCGCGCTGGCCGACGCCAACCTCCAGGCGGCCCTCTCGCGACCCGAGTTCGCCGCGGCGCTCTCGAAGCCGGCGGTGGTGGCGGCGCTGGCGGACGTGAACCTACAGGCTGCCCTGGCCAAGCCGGGTGTGGTGGCTGCGCTCTCGCGGCCGGAGCTGCGGTCGGCGCTCGCCGACGCTAGCTTCGTCGCCGCCCTCGGGAAGGCCGAGTTCGCCGCGGCCCTGGGCAAGGCCGACTACCAGGCCGCGCTGGCCCAGGCCGGGTTCGAGGCCGCCCTGGCCAAGGCCGAGGTGAAGGCGGCGCTCGGGAAGGCGGACGTTCGCGCAGCTCTCGCCGACGCCGCCCTGCAGGCCGCCCTGGCCAGGCCGGAGATGGCGGCCGCGCTCTCGAAGTCCGATCTCGCTTCGGCTCTGGGAAAGGCGGAGGTGCAGGCCGCTCTGGCGAGCGCGAGCGTGCGGGCGGCGCTGGCCGAGGCGAGCTTCATGGCCGCCCTGGCCAAGCCGGAGATGGCGGCGGCGCTCGCGAGGTCCGACTTCGCCTCGGCCCTGGGAAAGGCGGAGGTGCAGGCCGCTCTGGCGAGCGCGAGCGTGCGGGCGGCGCTGGCCGACGCGAACTTCATGGCCGCCCTGGCCAAGCCGGAGCTGGCGGCGGCGCTCGCGAAGTCCGACCTTGCCGCGGCCCTGGGGAAGGCGGAGGTGCAGGCTGCCCTGGGCGACGCGAGCGTGCGGGCCGCCCTGGCCGACGCGAGCTTCCAGGCCGCACTGGCCAGGCCGGAGCTGCAGGCGGCCCTCGCCGAGCCCAACTTCGCGGCCGCGCTGCAGAACGCCAACGTGCAGGCCGCCCTCGGCCGCGCGGACCTCCAGGCCCGCTAGCCTGGGCCCTCCCGGCCGCTCCCGGCCCCGACGTCGCCGGGGCCGGGAGTAGAGTACCGGCGGCGCCATGCCATCCCGCGACCTTCCCCGCGACCGTATCCCGCCGTTTCGCCTGGCGACCCTCGGCCTTCTCGCCCTGCTCTGGGCGTCTCCCGCTGCGGCCCAGTTCCAGCGCCTCGAGACCCGGGACCTGCGGCTGGTCTACCTGGACGCCACGGAGTCGTACCTGGCGCCCCACGTCGCGCGCACGTTCGAGAACTCGCTGGGGTTCCAGCGCCGGATCTTCGACTGGGAGCCCTCGGAGAGGGTGACCGTGCTGCTCACGGACTTCTCGGACTCGGGCAACGCCGGCGCCACCTCCGTACCCCGGAACTACGTCTCGGTGCAGATGGCGCCGCTCAGCTTCGCCTTCGAGACCATCGCCGCCAACGAGCGGATGAACACGATCATGAACCACGAGCTGGTCCACGTGGCCACGATGGATCGGGGCGCCGGCAGCGACCTGGCGTTCCGCCGCCTGTTCGGCGGGAAGGTCATGCCTGTGGCCGCCCAGCCGGAGACGATCCTCTACATGTACCTGACGTCGCCGCGCGTGGCGACGCCCCGCTGGTACCTGGAGGGCAGCGCCGTCTTCTTCGACACCTGGATGGCGGGAGGGATCGGGCGTGCCCAGAGCCCCTACGACGAGATGGTGTTCCGCTCCATGGTCCGCGACGGCAGCCGCTTCTACGACCCCCTGGGCCTGGTGTCGGAAGGGGTCAAGGTGGACTTCCAGCTCCAGATCAACTCGTACCTCTACGGCACCCGGTTCATGAGCCACCTGGCCCTGGTCCACTCTCCGGAGTCCCTGGTGCGCTGGCTGGCGCGCAGCGAGGGCAGCCGGGCCTACTACTCGGCGCAGTTCCGCGAGGTGTTCGGCAAGTCCCTGGAGGCCGCCTGGCAGGAGTGGATCGACTGGGAGCGCGCCTTCCAGCAGGACAACCTGGACGCCATCCGGCAGTACCCCATCACGTCGGTCTCGGATCTGTCGTCGCGTGCCCTGGGCTCGGTGTCGAGGGCGCACCTGGACCCGGACCGGGACAAGATCTACGCCGCCTTCAACTACCCCGGCACCGCCGCCCACGTGGGCGCGATATCGATGAAGGACGGATCGGTCGAGAAGATGGCCGACATCAAGGGACCCACCGTGTACACGGTGACGTCGCTGGCCTGGGACCCCGGCAGCCGGACCCTCTTCTACACCACCGACAACAACGCCTACCGCGACCTCGTCGCGCTCGATCCGGCTACCGGGAAGTCGCGCGTGCTGCAGAAGGACGTGCGCATCGGGGACCTGGCCTTCAACCGGGCCGACCGGTCGATCTGGGGGGTCCGGCACTTCAACGGGATCTGCACGCTGGTCCGGATCCCGCCGCCCTACACCGAGTGGAACCGGGTCCGGTCGTGGCCCTACGGCGACGTGCTCTACGACCTCGACGTCTCCGCCGACGGCCGCCTGCTCTCGGTCTCGGTCGGGGAGATCGACGGCCGAAACGTCCTGCGGATCTTCACCGTCGAGTCGCTCCTCGCCGGGGAGGCGACCCCGCTGGCGGAGCTCGACTTCGCCGAGGCGATCCCATCCAACTTCGTGTTCTCCCCGGACGGGAGGTTCCTGTACGGCAGCTCGTACTACACCGGGGTGTCCAACATATTCCGCTACGAGGTCGCGACCGGACAGCGGGAGGCGGTGAGCAACGTCGAGACGGGGCTGTTCCGTCCTGTCCCGATGGGAGACGACCGGCTCGTGGTCTTCCGCTATACGGGGGAGGGGTTCGTGCCGGCGTCGATGGAGGCGCGACCTCTCCAGGACGTCAGCGCCATCACGCTGCTGGGCCAGCGGATCGCCGAGAAGCACCCGGTGGTGACGGAGTGGAGGCTCGGCTCGCCCGCCGACATACCCCTGGAGGAGATGACGTCGAAGGTGGGCCACTACACGTCGGGACGCCAGCTCGGCGTGGAGTCGGTGTACCCGGTCGTCCAGGCCTACAAGGACTTCGCCGGTCCCGGCCTGAGGCTCAACCTGTCCGACCCCATCCAGCTCCACCGCGCGAACCTCAGCGTGTCCTACACGCCGGACCGCGACCTGCCCGCGCGGGAGCGGATCCACGCGCTGGCGGAGTACCAGCGCATGGGTCTGGAGGCCCGATTCCGGTACAACCCCGCGGACTTCTACGACCTGTTCGGTCCCACCAAGACCAGTCGGAAGGGGCATTCGTTCGGGCTCGGGTACGAGAAGACGTTCCTGTACGACCTCCCCCGGCAGGCGAGCTTCTCGGTGGACGCGGACTACTGGGGAGGCCTGGAGAGGCTGCCGGACTTCCAGAACGTGGCCGTCCCCGTGGAGACCCTGTTCGCATCCCGGGCCCGGCTGCACTACCGGAACGTGCGGTCGTCGCTGGGGCACGTGGACGACGAGAAGGGTGTCGAGTGGGGCCTGGTCCTCGACCAGGACCTCGTTCGAGGCAAGGGCTACTTCCGCACGCACGCCGACCTGGACCTGGGGCTCGCGCTGCCGCTGGGCCACTCGTCGGTATGGCTCCGCAGCTCGGCCGGCTGGTCGCCGAACGACCGCGACCAGCCATACTCCAACTTCTTCTTCGGCGGCTTCGGCAACAACTGGGTCGACCACGGCACGGAGAAGCGCTACCGCGAGCACTACAGCTTCCCCGGCCTCGAGCTGAACGAGGTGGGCGGCACCGGCTACGCGAAGTCCATGCTCGAGTGGAACCTGCCGCCGTTGCGCTTCCGCCGGGCGGGCTCGCCCGGCTTCTACCTGACCTGGGCCCGCCCGGCGCTCTTCGCCACCGGCCTCGTCCTCGACCCTGGGGAGGCGCCCGTGCGCCGCACCCTGACCAACGTCGGCGCGCAGGTGGACCTCCAGCTCACCCTGCTGTCGGCCCTGGACATGACCCTCTCGGCCGGCTATGCCGTCGCGTTCGAAGACGGCGTCCGCCCGCGCCGTGGAGCCATGGTCTCCCTGAAGGTGCTCAAATAGGGGGCGATGGAGGCTCGCCACCGGTTCCGGGTCCCCGGCCTGCTCGACGGCGCGCGCGGCGCGGCGCTGGAGCTGGACGCCTTCTCGGAGGCCCACGGCGTGCCGTTCGAGGTCAAGTGGCCCTTCCACGTGGCGCTGGACGAGGTCTTGTCGAACATCGTCAAGTACGGGCTGGCGGGAGGAGACGCGCAGCGCCAGATCGAGCTCGAGCTGGCGCTCGACGGCGGCGTCCTGGAGCTGACGGTGGTGGACGACACCGCCGCGTTCGACCCGCTCTCGGCTCCCGCGCCCGACCTGAGCCTGCCCATCGAGGAGAGGCCCGTCGGCGGCCTCGGCATCACGATCCTGAAGGGCCTGATGGACTCGGTCGAGTACGGCCGTGACGGGGGGCGGAACCGCCTGGTGCTGCGGAAGCGGATCGCCGCTTGACGCGCCCCGCCCGCAGGGACCAACCTCGGGGGTGGACGGCATGGTGATCACGGAGGACCGGGAGGGCGGCGTGACCGTCGTCGCGCTGGCCGGGCGGGTGGACAGCCTCACCGCGGGCGAGCTCGAGCCGCGCCTGCTCGAGTACGCCTCCGGCCGCGCCCCGCGTCTGGTGGTGGACCTCCAGGGCGTCGAGTACATCAGCAGCGCCGGGCTGCGCGTGCTGCTGTGCCTGGTGAGCCGGCTGCGCGAGATCCAGGGTGAGCTCGTGCTCTGCTCGCTGACCCACAGCGTCCGCGAGGTCTTCGAGCTCGCCGGATTCATGGCGATCTTCGCCGTCGAGCCCACCCGCCCGCTCGCGCTCGCCCGGCTCGCGCCGCGATAGCGCCGCTCGGTCAGCCTTGGCCACGGCGAGGAAGACCGGGCGCCGCGCGGGAGGCGGCGGACGCCGCCGCCGCCCCGCCGGCCCGGAGGGCCTGCTCGAGACGGTCGAGCAGGCGCGGGCCGAAGAGGCCCAGCTCCTGGAGCTCGTGGCGGAGGTGTCGCGGGAGCTGCGGCTGGAGCCCCTCCTGGTCCGGATCATGGAGACCGTGACCCGGCTGCTCGCCGCGGAGCGCGCGACCTTCCTCATGTACGACCGCGACACCGACGAGCTGTGGGCCCAGGCCGGGCAGGGGGAGGGCCTCACCCAGATCCGGTTCCCGGCACGCGTGGGCATCGCCGGACACGTGTTCGCCACCGGGGAGACCCTCAGCATCCCCGACGCGTACGCCGATCCCCGCTTCAACCCCGAGATGGACCGGCGCACGGGCTTCCGCACCCGCAGCATCCTGTGCATGCCGGTGTTCGACCGCGAGGGCAGGGTGGTCGCGGTCACCCAGGCCCTGAACAAGCGTGGAGGCGCCTTCACCGACCTCGACGAGAGGCGGCTCCGCGCCTTCTCGGCCCAGGCCTCGATCGCCCTGGACCGCGCCCACCTGTTCGAGGCCTTCCTCGAGAAGGAGCGGTTCGAGAACAGCCTCCGCCTCGCGCACGACATCCAGATGGGGATGCTCCCGAAGACCGTCCCGGAGGACAGCCGGTTCGAGCTGGCCGCGCGCCTGATGCCGGCGCGCTCGGTGGGCGGCGATCTCTACGACGTCCTGCTCGAAGGCGACCGGCTCTTCTTCGTGGTGGGGGACGTGGCCGGGAAGGGGGTGCCGGCGGCGCTCTTCATGGCGGTCACCAAGACCCTGTTCCGCGCGACCCTCCAGGCCGAGCCGTCGCTCTCGGCCGCGCTCGGAAAGGTCAACCGGGAGCTGTGCCGGGACAACGAGCGCTCGATGTTCGTTACCGCGTTCGCTGGACGGCTCGACCTGCGCAGCGGGGAGGTGCTGTTCGGGAACGCGGGGCACAACCTGCCGTACCGGGTCGGTCCCGACCTGTCGATCCAGGCTGTGACCGGCGCCCACGGCGTGGCCATGGGGGTGCTCGCGGATCACGAGTACAAGACCGCCTCGCTGCGCCTCGAGCCCGGCGAGGCGCTCTTCCTCTGCACCGACGGCGTCCTCGAGGCGCTCGACGCCCGTGGCGAGCAGTTCGGGGCCTCCCGGCTGGTGGACCACCTGAGGGCCACCGCGCGGGCTCCCGCGGAGGTGGTGGTCCGGGAGGTGGTGAGCGCGGTGGAAGCCTTCGCGAAAGGGGCCCGGCAGTTCGACGACATCACCGTCATGTCGCTGCGCTATACGGGTCCCCGGCGCCCGGAGGGAAGGGCCAGATCCCGGCGCTGACCGGCCATGGGGCCGGTGGCGAGGCCGGTTCGTCGTCTGGCCACGGCTGTGCTAGGCTCCGCCCTTCCGAGGTTCCTCCGTTGAGTCCCAAGCCCGCGGACGATGACCGCTGCACTCCCATCCTCCGGGAGCGGATCCGTGCGCTGTTCCGACACCTGCCGAAAGCCCTGGTCGGCGAGGCGGAGGCCATCCACGACATGCGGGTGGCCGGGCGCCGCTTGCGGGTGGCCCTGCCGCTGCTTGCGACCAAGCCGCGAGGGCGGCGGGTGCGGCGCGCCTCGGCCCTGCTCGGCGAGCTGACCCGCGGCGCCGGCGGCAGCCGCGACCTGGACGTGAGCCTGGCGCTGCTCGACGACCGGCTGCACGAGCTTGCACGGACCAGCGCGGAGCTTCAGACCCTGCGCCGCCGCCTCCGGGCGGCCCGCAGCCGCATCCGCAGCCGGATGGCGGAGGCCGTCCTCGACCTGGAGATCGCCACCCTCCGCCGCGACCTGCGGGCCATCGTCGCGCGGGGCAGCGAGCGGCTCTTCACCGTCCTGCTCCGCTTTCGCGTGGCCCGCGACCGGCAGGGCGAGAAGCTCCTGGCCGCCATGGGGGCCGCGGGGGACGGCTTCGACGCCGAGGGGCTCCATCGCCTCCGGATCCGGTGCCGTCGGCTCCGGTACCTGGGCGAGCTGGCCGGCGGGCTGAAGGGCCAGCCGTCGGAGGCGGCCGCGATCGGCATCTTCAAGGAGCTGCAGGATCGCCTGGGCCGGATCCACGATGCCCACGTCCTCGCTTCGTGGCTGGAAGCGCAGGCCGCCGGCGCGCGCCGGCGCGGCCAAGCCGCCCTGGCCGAGGAGGCGGCAGCGCAGCAGGTGTGGTTCCTGGAGCGCAGCCGCGAGCTGCACCGCGAGTACCTGGAGGCGGCGCCGATCGAGCTGGCCGGGCGCGGGATCCAGGCCATGGGTGGCGCTCGCAGCGCCGCCTGAGGGGAGGGGAGCCGGTGAGGCTCGTCATCATCCGCCACGCGATCGCGGTGCCCCAGGGGACGCCGGGCGTCGCCGACGACCAGAGGCCGCTCACCCCGGAAGGGGAGAAGAAGTTCGTCCGCGCCGCCCGCGGCCTGGTGCGGATCACCGACCTTCCCCGCGGGGTCCTGACCAGCCCGCTGCCGCGCGCCCGCCGGACGGCCGAGATCGCCGCCGCAGCGTGGAAGGGGGTGAGTGTCACGAACGTGCCCGCGCTGGTGGACGGCGACCTCGAGGCGCTCGAGCAGGCTCTCGTCGGCTACCCCGACGACTCGACGCTGGCGCTCGTGGGCCACGAGCCCAACGTCTCGGCGCTGCTCGCCCACGTCCTCGGCACGCCCGCGGAGGACCGGCTCGCCTTCAAGAAAGGGGGGGCGGCCCTCGTGGAGGTCGCCGGCGACCTCGACCAGGGCGGCCGGCTCGTCTGGTTCCTGCCCCCGCGGATCCTGCGGGAGCTCGGAGGCTAACACCTGGCCCGGGGCCAGCCGCCGGCAGCAGAGACGGGCGAGCCGGCGCCTCGGCCGCGCGAGGTTGAGTTGATTCCGGCCCGCTCCCGTTTCCGCGGACACGCCCTCAGGCTCCTCACCCTGCTGTTCGCCGCCGCCACCACGCTCTACTCCGGCGTTTGGATGTACGGCGTGCGCCAGGAGCCGGAGGCCTTCCTCGGGATCTCTTACGATCCGGGGACCGAGACCGGGGGCTTGCGGCTGCTCAGGGTCGAAGAGGACAGTCCCGCGGAGCGGGCGGGCCTGCGTCCCGGCGACCTGCTCCGGGCCATCGACGGGCGGCCCGCCGTCGACCGCGGGGCACTCCGCGGGGCCCTGGACCGGCACGGCGTGGGAGGCCGCGTCCGCCTCGACGTGGTCCGTGGGGACGGGGAGGTCCTGGCCCTGGACGCCGTGCTGGCCGCCCCACCCACCCCGGACCCTCGCTCCCTGTCCCGCGCCGTGGCCGACGAGATCCTGGCCTCCTACCCCGTCCTGTTCCTGGTGGTCGGGGTGACCGTCCTGTTGCTGAGGCCGGAGGATCTCCATGCCTGGCTGATGGCGCTGCTGTTCGCCGCCTTCATCGCCGGCGCTCCGTTCATGGGGATGGAGGACCTGGTGCCGGCGCCCCTCGCGCGCTTCGGGCTGCTGTACAAGATCGTGTTCTACGGCCTGTCCCCGGCGCTTTTCCTGACCTTCTTCTCGGTGTTCCCCGAGCCCTCGCCGCTCGATCGTGCTGCGCCCTGGCTCAAGTTCCTGTGGCTGGGGACCGGGCTCGCCGCCGCCGTCCCGATCGGGCTGTGGGCCCTGGTGGAGGGCAGCTCAGCGCCGCTGCGGCCGCTCCAGCGCATGGACGCCGCCTGGGCGCTGCCGGTGTACGTCTACATGTTCGGCGGCGTGGCGCTCGGCTTCGTCTCGCTCGTGTGGAACGCGCTCCGCGGCTCCATCGCGTCCCGGCGGCGGAGCCGGGTCGTCGTCTGGGGGACCCTGGTCGGCTACCTGCCGGCGACGGTGCTGTTCGGCGCCGGCGCGGTCCAGCACAGGCCCGTCTTCGAGTTGGCGTTCTGGGTCTGGGCGCCCTGCATCATGTTCCTGTTCCTGATCCCGCTCTCGTTCGCCTACGCCGTGCTCAAGCACCGCGTGTTCGACCTTCCGGTCCTGCTCAAGCGCAGCGCCCGGTACATGCTGGTCCAGCGCGGCTTCCTGGTGCTGCTGCTGCTGCTGGGGGCGGGGTCGACCCTCGTGTTGGCCGCGCAGCTGCCGTCCTGGATGCGCCCTTCCGGGGGGCAGGCGCCGCCGGCGGCCGTCCTGCTCGGGGCGGCGTTCGGCACGCTGCTGGTCTGGGCCGGCTCGCGGCTGCAGAGGTCCGTCGGCGAGCGGATCGACCGGGCGTTCTTCCGCAGCGTCTACGACGTGCGCGCCGTCCTCCAAGACCTGGCGGACCGGGCGCGGGCGGCCACCAGCCGAGAGGACCTCGCCGCGCTGATCGAGCATCACGTGAGAGCGGCTCTCATGCCGTCGGCCCTCGCCGTCTACCTGGAGTCGCCGCGGCGCCAGCTCGAGGCCCACGGCACGGAGGGCGCGAACGCGCCGGACGTGCTCCCCGACCTGGCGTTCCTGAGGGAGCTGGCCCAGCGGGGACAGCCGGCGGAGCTGCGGCCTGACCGGCCGGCGGAGGCCGAGGCACTCGCCGCGCTGGCCGCCCTACGGCCGGACTGTCTCGTCCCCGTCCGCGGCCGGGACGGCCGGCTGACCGGCCTGCTCGTGCTCGGGCCCCGCCTCTCGGAGGATCCCTACTCCGGGGAGGACCGTCGGCTTCTCGCCTCGGTGGCGAGCCAGGCCGGCATCGCCCTCGAGAGCATCGCCCTGGCCGAGCAGATCGCCGAGCGCCTGGAGGCTGAGCGCCGGGCGGCCCACGAGATGGACCTGGCGCGTCAGGTCCAGGGCCGGCTGCTCCCGTCGGAGACGATCCCGCTCGCCACCCTGGAGTACGCCGGCTGCTGCGTCCAGGCCCGCGCGGTGGGAGGGGACTACTTCGACTTCCTGGAGCTCGGTCCCACGCGGGTGGGGCTGGTCCTGGCCGACATCTCGGGGAAGGGCTTTCCCGCCGCGCTCCTCATGGCGAACCTGCAGGCGAGCCTGCGCAGCCGGTCGGCCGAGGACTTCCAGGACCTGGCCGGGCAGCTCCGTTCGGTCAACCAGCTCCTCTACCGTTCCAGCGAGCCCAACCGCTTCGCCACGCTGTTCGTCGGCGTCTACGACGACTCCACCCGCCGCCTGCGCTACGCGAACTGCGGGCACAACCCGCCGCTGGTCGTCCGGGCGGGCGGAAGCCTCGAACGACTGCTCCCCACGGCGCCGGTGCTGGGTCTCATCGTGGAAGAATGGGAATGCACCACTGCCCACGTCGACCTCGGCTCCGGCGACCTGTTGACCGTCTACAGCGACGGCGTCACGGAGGCTTTCAGCGCGGACGGGGAGGAGTTCGGGGAGGACCGGCTGACGGAGATCCTCCGCCGTCACCATCCGCTCACCCTGGCGGCGGTTCTCGAGGAGGTCCAGTCGCGCGTCCAGGCGTTCGGCGACGGCGAGCAGGCGGACGACCAGACGCTCTTGCTGGCCAGGGGGCGGTGACGGCGTCGAGCCGCCGCTACTTCACGAAGCGGTAGCCGAGGCCGACCACGGTCTCGACGTGGCGGCGGGCGGGCCCCAGCTTCAGCCGCAGGCGCCGGATGTGGGCGTCGATGCTGCGGGTGTCCACGTCGGCCTCGTAGCCCCAGACCCGCTCCAGGAGCCGCTCGCGGGTGAGCACGCGCCCGGCCCGCTCCAGCATGTAACGGAACAGCTCGAACTCCTTGTGGGTCAGGCGGATCTCCTCTCCGCGGTAGCGAACGACGTAGGCGTCGAACTCGACCTCGAAGTTCTCGTCGCGGTAACCCTGGGGCGCTTCCGCCGCCGGCCCCGCGGAGCGGCGCAGCGCCACGCGGCACCGGGCGGCCAGCTCCTTGAGGCTGAAGGGCTTCACCATGTAGTCGTCCGCGCCCATCTCGAGGCCCAGGACGCGGTCCACCTCGTCCGCGCGGGCCGACACGATGATGATCGGCACGTGGGCTGTGCCGTTCTGGCGGCGGATCAGCCGGCACACCTCCAGGCCGTCCATCCCAGGGAGGTTCAAGTCGAGCAGGACCAGGTCGACTCCCCGGCGCACGGCGTCGAGGCCTTCCTCGCCGGTCCGTGCCACCCGGACCTGGAGGCCGGCCTTCTCGAGCTGGTAGGTGATGGCCTCGGCGATGTCGTGGTCGTCCTCGATGAGGAGGACGCGCCGGCGCGTGTCCGCCGCGACGGGCGGCGGGGGAGCGGTGGCCCGGCCGTTGTCCTCGCGGCGCTCCTGGACCTTCAAGAGACCCTCCTCTCCTCGTGGTGATGTCGGACGTCCTTGGCCTCGACGACGAAGATCACGTCCTCTGCGATGTTGGTGGCGTGGTCGGCGATCCGCTCGATGTTCCGGCTCACCAGGATCAGGGAGAGCGCCCGCTCGATCGTCCCGGGGTCCGCCATCATGTGGGTGAGGAGCACGCGGAAGACCTGGTCCTTGAGCTGGTCCACCTCGTCGTCACGGGCCAGGACGTCGCGGGCGAGCGCGGCGTCCTTCCTCACGAACGCGTCCAGGCTGTCCCGGGTCATCTTCTCGGTGATCTCGGCCATCCGTGGGATGTCCATCAGCGGCCGCAGGGGCGGCTGCGCCAGGATCTTCATCGCGTTCTCGGCGATGTTGACCGCCTGGTCCCCGATCCGTTCCAGGTCCGCGTTGATCTTCATCGCCGCGGTGATCAGCCGCAGGTCGGAGGCCATGGGGTTCTGCAGGGCCAGGAGCTTCAGGCAGCGGTCGTCGATCTCGATCTGCAGGTCGTTGACCTCCTGGTCGCCCGCGATGATCGCTTCGGCGGCTTCCACGCGGCGGTGGATGAGCGCCTGGATGGCGTGGTGGACCCGCTCCTCCACGATCGCCCCCATGTTCAGGAGCCGGTTCTTCAGCCCCTGGAGGTCTTCCTCGAAGTGATGCCGTTCCATCTCGGACCTCTCCGGTCTGGGGTCAGGCCAGGGGGAGCGGCGCCGCTCCCCCTCCGACCCCCGCTACGCGTCCTGGGAAGGACCGGGGCCGCTCCGCCGCCGGTTGCCCGTGGCCGTCCCCCACGATGCCGTCCTCCCCTTCCTAGCCGAACCGGCCCGTGATGTAGTCTTCGGTGAGCTTCTCGCCCGGCTTGGTGAACATGTCCGCGGTCCGTCCGTACTCGACCAGCCTCCCCAGCCAGAAGAACGCGGTCCGATCCGATACGCGCGCCGCCTGCTGCAGGTTGTGGGTGACGATGACTATCGTGTAGCTCTCCTTCAGGGAGTAGATGAGCTCCTCGATCTTCAGGGTCGCGATGGGGTCGAGCGCCGAGCAGGGCTCGTCCATGAGGACGATCTCCGGCTCCACCGCTATCGCACGGGCGATGCAGAGCCGCTGCATCTGCCCCCCCGACAGGCTCAGCCCGCTGTCGTGGAGGCGGTCCTTCACCTCCTCCCACAGCGCCGCGCCGCGCAGGCTGCGCTCGCAGGCCTCGTTCAGGGTCGACTTGTCGCGGATCCCCACGATCCTCAAGCCGTAGACGACGTTCTCGTAGATGGACTTGGGGAAGGGGTTCGACTTCTGGAACACCATCCCGATCCGCCGCCGTACCTCGATGACGTCGGTGCTGGCGGCGTAGATGTCCTGCCCCTTGACCCTGATGCTCCCGGTGGTCCGGGTGTTGTCGATCAGGTCGTTCATCCGGTTCAGGCACCGCAGCAGGGTGGACTTCCCGCAGCCGGAGGGGCCGATGAAGGCCGTGACCATCCGCTCGTCGATGTCCATGGAGATGTCGTGGAGGACGTGGTTGTCGCCGTAGCTCAGGTTCACGTCCTTCATCTCGATGGCGTGCTCCCCGGTCCCCCCGCCGGCGTCCGGCTGCGGGGCGCGGACCTCGGTGCGGATCCGGATCCCGGGGTCGGCCACGGCTGAGCGCTCCTGCGCCATGAGTCGGTCTCCTCAGAATGCCGACGTCTGGTACTTCCGACGCAGGCGGTTGCGCACCACGATCGCGGTGAGGTTCAGGAGAACCACGATGGCCAGGAGGAAGATCGTGGTGGTGTAGACCATGGGCTTGGCGGCCTCGACGTTGGGGCTCTGGAAGCCCACGTCGTAGATGTGGAAGCCGAGGTGCATGAACTTCCGGTCGAGGTGCAGGAACGGGAAGAAACCGTCCACCGGCAGGTTCGGGGCGAGCTTGACCACTCCGGTGATCATGAGGGGGGCCACCTCGCCAGCGCCACGGGCCATGGCCAGGATCAGGCCGGTCAGGATCCCCGGCGCGGCCGCGGGCAGCACGACCCTCCAGATGGTCTGGAACTTGGTGGCGCCGGCGGCCAGGGAGGCCTCACGCATCGAGCGGGGCACGGCCGCCAGCGCCTCCTCGGCGGCGACGATCACTACAGGCACGGTCAGGAGGGCCAGGGTCAGCGACGCCCACAGGATCCCGCCGGTGCCGTACGTGGGCGTCGGGAGCGCCTCGGGGAAGAACAGGCGGTCGATCCCTCCGCCCACGAAGTACACGAAGAAACCCAGGCCGAACACGCCGAACACGATGGAAGGGACGCCGGCCAGGTTGTTGACCGCGATGCGGACCACGCGCACCAGCGCCCCCTGCCGCGCGTACTCCCGCAGGTAGAGCGCGGCCAGCACGCCGAAAGGGACGGCCATGATGCTCATGATGATGACCATCATCACGGTGCCGAAGATCGCGGGGAAGATCCCCCCCTCCGTGTTGGACTCGCGGGGGTCGTCGGCCAGGAACTCCCACACGCGTCCCGCGTAGATCGAGGCCCGGCCGAAGAAACCCAGCCTGTTGGCCGGGTAGGCGCGGAAGACGTCCAGGGTCCGCAGCTCCTTCTCCCCGCCGGGGGTCGTGAAGGTGACGTAGGTCGCTGCCGCCTCCTCGTAGAGCCTCTCCAGGTCCTCCTGGGCCCGGCGGTAGTCCGCCTGCGCCTCCTCCTCGACCCGGGCGACCCGCGCCCTCTCCGGGGAGAAATCCCGCTCGGGGTTGCCAGCGGCCTGCATGTCGATGCTGCGCTCCTCGAGCCGCGCCTGTTCGATCCGATGGTTGATCTCGCCGATGCGGTCCTTCTCGACCTCCTCGATGGCCTCGCGGTCGTCCTCCGCCTCGTCCAGCAAAGGCCGCAGCGCGGCCCAGACCGCCTCGGGGCCCTCGGCGACCACCTCGTCCCCGGCCTTGAGGACCGACGGCGTCCCGATCAGCGCGCCGTACTCCCGGCGCTCCACCACGAAGACGTCGGGCGGCGCCTCGCGCGCCGCGATGTCCGCCTCGTCGACCCACTTGAAGTCGTACCCGAGGAGGTCCCGATTGCCGACCTTGACCTGGATCCGGTAGGCTTCGGGCGCCTCGGGGTCTCCCGGACGGGGGATGGCCTCGCGGTTCACGATCTCGCCCTGGACGACCGATCCGTCCTGGAGGGTCAGCCTCACGACCGTCCGCGGCCAGAAGAAGCCCAGGCCGTTCGCCAGGATCACCGCGACGAGGCCGGCGATCATGAGGAGCGACAGGCCGAGGGCGCTCCCCGTCAGCCACACGTACGGGTCGCCCCGGCGCACGGCGGTCGCGAAGGCGCCGGCGGCCGGCGGCCGCCGGCCGCCGGCGGCGCCCGGGATCCGGGCGGTTCCCGGGCCGGCTGCGAGCGCGCCCTCCGCGGGGCGCTGCTCCGTGCCGGGCGTCTCGCTGGCGGGAGTCGACATGTCAGAGCGCCCGGTACCGTTCGCGGAGGCGCTGCCGGATCACCTCGGCGATGGTGTTGACGATGAACGTCATCGTGAAGAGGAGCGCGCCGGCCAGGAACAGCACGCGGTAGAGCGTCCCTCCGTAGGGGGCCTCCGGGATCTCCACCGCGATGTTGGCGGAGAGGGTGCGCATGCCGTTGAACACCGACCAGTCGAGGACGGGGGTGTTGCCGGTGGCCATGAGCACGATCATCGTCTCACCCACCGCGCGGCCGAAGCCGATCATGACGGCCGAGAAGACGCCGGGGCTCGCGGTGGGGAGCACCACCTTGAGCGCGGTCTGCCACCTGCTGGCGCCGAGGGCCAGTGATGCAGCGGTGAGGTTGGAAGGCACGCTCGAGAACGCGTCGTCGGAGATGGTGAAGATGATCGGGATCACCGCGAACCCCATGGCCAGGCCGACCACGAGGCTGTTCCGCGGGTCGTAGGTGAGGCCCCAGTTGGCCAGCCACAGCTTGAAGTCGCCCCCGAAGAGGGCCGCCTCCACGCTGGGGGCGACGAGGAACGCGGCCCAGGCCCCCAGGACCAGGAGCGGCAGCGTCAGGAACAGCTCCATCCCGGGCTTGAGCCGCTGCAGCAGCGCGCGGGGCAGGTGGCCCCAGAGCAGCACCCCCGCCGTCCCGAACAAGGGCATGAGACCGCCCGCCAGGAGCACCGCGACCACGTGCTTCTCGACCACCGACGCGAGCCACAGGCCCGCGATGAAGCCGATCACCACGCTGGGAAGCGCGGCCATGATCTCCACCGTGGGCTTGACCTTGCTGCGGATCGAGGGGTGGACGAACTGGGAGGTGTAGAGCGCTCCCAGGACCGCGACCGGGACCGCGAACAGCAGCGCGTAGATCGTGCCCTTGATGGTCCCGAAGACGAGCGGGACCAGGCTGAACTTGGTCTCGAAGTCGTCGGTGCCCCCGGTCGACTGCCAGACGTACTCCGGCTGCGAGTATCCCTCGTACCAGACCTTGCCGAACAGGGCGCGGAGGGAGACCTCCGGGTGCGGGGCGGAGATCTCGTAGCGGGCCAGGTCGCCGTCGTCCCTGGCGCCCAGGATCCCGTCGTTCTTGGGAGTGATCACGAGGGCCCGGAGGCGCTCCCCGCTGCCGCGGAAGCGTACGATCGTCCGTTCCGAGGTCATGTGCCGCAGCACGACCGACCCGTCGGCGCCCGCGGTGGCGAAGGTCTTGTCCCGTGTGGATGCCGCGATGGACGCGATCGCGTGGCCCTCGGAGGGGAACGAGTGGACCCGGAGCATGGGCCGCTCCTGGTCCTCTTCGCGGATCCTCGCCCGGAACCAACCAGAGACCCCACCCGCGGCGTCGCCGACCACGACGGTGACTCCTCCCAGCGTCCACTCGATGGCGGTGATGGGGTGGCGCCCCACCTCCGACACGTCCGTGAGGCGTACCTCCGGGCCGACCTCCCAGTGGTAGAAGTTGCCCTGCTCGGTGCCGGCCACCAGGCTGTCGGTCCGGCCCAGGCGGATCCTCGTGATCCGCTCGCCCCCGCGGGTGCGCAGCGTGCTCAGGGACGGAGTGCCCGATTCGTCGGACCGCCACAAGGCGATCTCGTCGTCTCCCACCAGGGCGGCGGCCACCTTGCTGCCCGACTCGCTCTCGGTGTACGTGACCTCTCGGACGGGCCGCCGGCCGGGATCCAGGTCGACCACCGCCCGCTCCGCAAGGTCGATGTCGAGATCGACCAGCTTCTGCTCCTCGTAGCGCGGCCGGAAGCGGATCTGCATCAGGGAGAGGCGGCCGTCCGCAGTGCCGGCGGCGACGAAGTCCCTCTCCAGGCTGCGGGACGCGGCGGTGACGCCCACGCCCTCGATCCCAGGGGCCGAGAACTGCTTCGCCAGGGTGCCGTCGGCGAGTCGGAAGAACTCCAGCCTTCCGTCGGGACGCATCTCGTAAACGTAGATCTGGTACTCGTCGACGCCCAGCACCAGCGCCCTGCCCGGGTCGTGCCCCTGGGGCCGGACGAGCCGGGTGTCGCCGAGGAAGTGGCCCCTGCCCGGGACGAACAAGGGCCAGGCCTCCGCGGCGATGAACACCAGGATCGCGAGGACGCTGGCCACGATGCCGAGGCCGCCGAGCACGATCAGGGCCGACGCGCCACGATCGATCCGCTTGAGCGTGCGGATGCGCCCGGCGGCGGCCCGGACCTGCTCGCGGATGGCTTGCTGGGGCATCCGGCGACAGCCTAGTCGAGCTTGGCCATCTCCTCCTTCACCACACGGGCCGGCAGCGGCAGGTACCCGTCCTTGAGCACGACCTCCTGCCCTTGCTTGCTGAGGAGGAGCTTGACGAACTCCTTGACCATGGGCGTGAGGGGCTTGCCCGGAGCCTTGTTGATGTAGAGGTACAGGAAGCGGTTGAGAGGATACTTGCCGCTCACCACGTCCTCGTAGCTGCCGTTCGAGTAGTAGCCGCCCTCCTTCTCCGCGATGGCCAGCGGCTTCACCCCCGAGGTGCGGTAGCCGATGCCGCTGTAGCCGATGCCGAAGCGGTCCTCGGTGACGCCCTGGACGACCGACGCGGACCCGGGCTGCTCCTTCACCGTGTCCTTGAAGTCGCCGTTGTTGAGCGTGTGCTCCTTGTAGAACCCGTAGGTCCCGCTGGCGGAGTTGCGTCCGTAGAGGCTGATGGGACGGTTGGTCCAGTCGCCGCTCAGCCCGAGCTGCCCCCAGGTCGTGACGTTCGCCTTGTATCCGCGCCGGCGGCTCTTGGAGAAGATGGCGTCGGCCTCGGCCAGGGTGATCTTGTCGAGCGGGTTGTCCTTGTTCACGTAGATGGCCAGGGCGTCGTAGCAGGTCCGGATCTCGGTGGGCTTGTAGCCGTACTTCTGCTCGAACTGGTCGATCTCGGTGGGCTTCATGGCCCTGGACATCGGGCCGAACTGCGACGTCCCGGCGATGAGGGCGGCGGGAGCCGTGGACGAGCCCTTGCCCTCCACCTGGATCTTGACGTTGGGGTAGATCTTCGCGAACGACTCTCCCCACAGCGTCATCAGGTTGTTCATCGTGTCCGAGCCGACGCTGCTGACGTTCCCGGAGACACCGCTGGTCTTCTGGTACGTCGGAAGCGCCGGGTCCACTTTGACCGGCTGGGCGATGGCTGTACCGAAGCCGAGGCCCAGCGCTGCGGTTGCCGCGAAAAGACGCTTCATCAGTGCATCCTCCATGCGAGGGGCGGCGCACCGCTCCCCTATTCGAAGCTAGCAGTTCCCCGGAAACTCCCGGTTACGCTCGTGTTAACTCCTGGTTAACCTTCGTATGGCGTGTGGACTCAACACGTTAGAAGATCCACTGGGCCTGAGCGCGGAGCTCCTTGTTCCGGGTGCCGCGCCCCGCGCCGCCGGCCTCGTCCTCGAGCTGCCCGAAGTCGGCCTGCACCTTGAGGGCGTGGCGGCCGTGGAAGTAGCTGAGGCCCACCCTCCACTCCTTGCGGTCGTTGCCGCCGACGAGGCTCGAGGGGTCGAACGTGCCATAGCGCCCGGCGACGGCGTAGCGGCGCCCGGGACCGAAGTTGTACGCCGCCTGGGCGAACCAGCCGTCGGAGTCGAACTTCGCGCCGACCTCGGGGGAGCGCTGGCGCAGGTAGTACTCTGCGGTTGCGAACACGCCCCGGAACTTGAACGTGCCGTCGAAGCCGAGGACCAGGTCCTTGAGGTCGTTGCCGGTCGTGGTCCGGTGGAAGTCGTTGCTCTCGAAGTTGGCGGCCAGCGCGACCAGCGGCCGGTCCGCCGACTCGAAGTCGCCCTCGGAGTAGAACGGCCCCGAGACCCAGGCGCGCTGCCTGAGGGGCACGTCCCCGGCCACCTGCCACATCAGCCGCGCGTCGTACTGGAACCGATCGTTGTCGTTGGCGCTGCGGGTGAGGCCGTTGCCGTTGTAGACGCCCGCGCGGTACTCCAGCTCGTTTCCCCCGAGGACGCCGATCACCGACAGCCCCGTGTCACGCCCGCGCGCGTACTGGTTCGAGACCTCGGCGCGGTCCACGAAGATCTGGCTGCCCGACGAGGTCAGCTCCTGGTGCCCGAACGCCACCTTGTTCTGGCCGAACACGACCCTGAAGGTCCCCTGCTTCGTCGGATCCCAGGCGATGTTGGCGTCCTCGAGGAACGCGCCGGGGTTGCTCCCGGTCACCGCCGGCCAGTTGAGCTGGAGCTCGTAGGTGATGAACTGGGTGAACATCCAGCCCTCGAGCTTGAGCTTCGCCCGGCGGATGCGGAAGGACCCCACCGAGTCCCCGGGTGAGGTCGCGCCCGCGATCTGCCGAGAGTCGTCGGGGATGTCCTGCGTGTACCGGACCTGGACGCGGTTCGAGATCTCGAGGTAGGCGCTGTCGGTACTGATCCGCGTCTTGCCGTCTCGCCATTCGACGCGCTGGGTCGGCGGCTTCGGCCGCTCCACCACCTCCGAGATCCCGTGCTTGAAGAAGAAGAGCTCCAGTGCGGTCTCGCTGTCGGCGACCACCGTCTCGCCGTTAGGCCCTGCGCCGAGCCGGGTCAGGCCGACTCCGGTCTCCCCGGACTGCTTCCACCGCTGGTAGTTGGCCTGGCTGTTGAAAACGTAGATGCGTCCCTCCCTGGTCTCCTCCGCGTAGAACATCCCTTGGGCCCGGGCGCCCGCTGCGCCGGCCACGGCCAGCAGGAGTGCCACAACCACAGTGACGCGTCGCCGTGCTCTCGATGAGGGCAATGAACCTCCCTAGTCGGCGATACGGCCGATCGGACGGGAGATTCTGCCCCGAGCCAGGCCAGGCGTCCAAGCCTCCCGACGAGGCTATGAGGGCGGTGTGACGCTCTCGTGACGGGCGCGTGAAGGGCGGGTAACGCCCCGGTCCGGCGGGTCAGCGCAGGTTCACATGGACCGTGAAGGGCTCGCCGCTGCGGAGGACGTCTGCCGTCAGCTCGCTCGCGAACTGGAGCCGCGGCCACAGGCCCACCAGCGCACCCATCCCGTCGATCTCGGTGCCGTTGATCCGCGTCAAGACGTCGCCGGCGCTCAGCCCGGCCTCTAGGAGCAGGCTGTCGGACGGAACGCGGCTGAGGGTCAGCCCCACCACGCGGCCGTCGCGCCGGACCGGGATCACGGACGTCTCGGCGAGGATGCGCGGGATCTCCCCGGCCAGGCGCTTCTCCACGTCGGCGCGGCGCATGGTCTTGACGGACCGCGTCGCATCGCTCACGTCTTCGCTCCTGCCCGCGGTGGCCGCAACTGCATCGGCCGCGGGTCGGGCGGGCGAGGGCTCCGGCGGCTGGCTCGACAACGGCAGCTCCACCCGGTGGTCTCCGTATTCGACGGTCGCGCTGCCGGGAGCCACCGCGACCAGGCGCCCGCCGAAGACCCGCTCTCCGACCGAAACGCTCCGCGTGCGCGCGCCGGAGCGGATGATGGCCACGGGCCGATCGCGGGACAGAACGACGCCCACGAGCTCCAGGCCCGGTGGCGTGGCGGACGCGGCGGCAGCGAGGATCAACGCGAGAGCAAACATGCTCGGCAACGTAGCCGACGCGGGCCCGCGGTGTCAATGCTCGACCACAGGGTCGACCTGGTGCTCGACCTGGTCGACGTGGGGCAGGGCTTCGAACGACGCCGAGCACGCCGCGTCGTCACACCGTCGTCATCGCGCGGTCACTCGCGCGCCATCCCTGGTCTCTAGGATTCACTGGACCCGGAGGGACAGAGGGAAGCCGCTGCTCCGCGATCTCGCGTGGGCGACGCGACCATCGCAGTTCGTCCTTGACGGGAACCATCACAGTTCGTCCTTGGAGGTCAGCCTCGTGAAATCAACGCTCAGCCGCGCAGGGTTGCTCTGCGTCTCGGTGGCATTGGCCGCGGCTCCCTTCGGGGAAGCGGCCGACGGGACGAAGGTCACCGGGAAGGTGATCGACGAGCACAACGCCATCACGCTGCCGGGAGCGGCGGTGGAAGTCGTGGGCGGCGAGACGGTGGTGCACGCCGACCTCGACGGCGTCTACCAGCTCACGCTGCCCGCCGGCACCCACCAGATCAAGGTCTCCTTCTCGGGCTACAGGGACAAGGTCCTGGAGGTCCGCGCTGCGGCGGGAGAGACGGTCCGCGCCGACGCGGTGATGTCGCTCCCCAGCGTGAAGCTCACCGAGGAGATCACGGTCACCGCGGAGGCGGGGCCGGCGGCCACCAGCCAGGCCGCGGCGATGGTGGAGCGCCGGAAAGCGGGGATCATCTCGGAGGCGCTGGCGCGCGAGGAGATGAGCCAGAACGCCGACTCCGACGCCGCGGCGGCCATGACCCGGGTGACCGGGGTCTCGGTGGTCGAGGGCCAGTACGTGTTCGTGAGGGGCCTGGGAGAGCGCTACAGCAACACCACCCTCAACGGAGCCGTGCTGCCCACCACCGAGCCGGACAAGCGTGTCGTCCCACTCGACCTGTTCCCCACCGGGCTGGTCGGGCAGGTCAAGGTCACGAAGTCGTACCTGCCGGACCGGCCGGCCGAGTTCTCCGGAGGGCTGCTCGAGATCGAGCCCATCAACTTCCCCCCCGAGGCGACGTTCAGCGTCTCCGTGAGCGGGGGATGGAACTCCCGGGCCACATTCAAGGATATCGACAAGTACCCGGGGAGCGGCACCGATTGGCTGGGGTTCGGCGGCGGCACGCGCTCGCTGCCGTCCGCCATCCCGGACGAGAAGCTGGTCGAGCGCGGGATCCTCGGGAGTGGCTTCTCGAGCCAGGAACTGGTCGGCTTCGCGCAGGAGTTCGACAACGTCTGGGAGCCCCGGTCCGGGACGGGCCGCCCCGACTCCTCGTTCAGCATCCTGGCCGGCAATAGCTGGAACAAGCTGGGCGCGGTCGCGAGCGTGAGCTACAACTACAAGAACCGTTTCCGCAGCGAGCGCCAGCAGATCTACAACCTGGGTGCGGGCCAGACCGGCCTCAGGCCGACCAACGACTTCGATTTCCGCTACTCCACCGTGAAGGCCACCCTGGGGGCGGTGGGGAACGTGGCCTACCGCTTCTCGGGCAGCCACCGCGTGGCCCTGGAGAACTTCTACACGAACAGCGGCCGGGACGAGACCCGCACGTTCGAGGGCTACCAGGACGACAAGGGCGTCCCGCTCCGGAACACGAGGCTGTTCTGGCTGCAGGAGAGCGTGCTCTCGAGCAAGCTGTCCGGTGAGCACTTCTTCCCGTTCCTGTCCAACGGCCGGGTCGACTGGAGGTTCACCTACTCCCGAGCCACCCGGGACGAGCCCAACCTCCGCGAGGTGCTCTACGAGTTCGACCCGGTCCAGGACGTGTTCAAGTGGTCCAACGAGTCGCAGAGCGGGCTCCGGATGTTCAACGAGCTGACCGACCAGTCCTACGAGGGGGGCGGGGACTTGAGCTTCTTCTTCCCGTCGTTCGGCCAGCGGCTCATGTCGGTGAAGGTCGGCGGGGGCTACACCTACCGCGACCGGTTCTTCTCGTCCCGCCGGATCCGGCTCAAGCCCGACCGGCTGGTGGGTGTCGACCTCACCGCCAGCCCAGAAACGCTGTTCGCCCCGGAGAACCTGGGCGACTCCTTCCGCCTCGAGGAGGACACGCGCCTCACCGACCGGTACGACGCCGAACACACGATCCTGGCCGGCTACCTGATGGCGGACGTGCCCCTCACCGAGCGGTTCCGCTTCGTCGGTGGCGCGCGCGTCGAGTACTCCGACCAGGCGGTGCTGACCCGCGACCTGTTCGACCCCACCCTTCCGTCCATCCGCTCCACGCTCGAGAACACCGACGTGCTGCCGGGGATCAACCTGGTGTACTCCCTGGGAACCGGGACCAACCTGCGGCTGGCCGTGAGCCAGACGGTGAACCGGCCGGAGTTCCGGGAGCTGGCGCCCTACGAGTTCACCGACATCGTGGGCGGCCGCGGCGTCGTGGGCAACCCGGACCTGGAGCGGGCGCTGATCCGCAACGCCGACCTGCGCTGGGAATGGTTCCCGGCGAGCGGCGCGGCCGACGGCGAGGTCTTCGCCCTCAGCGCGTTCTACAAGGACTTCGACAAGCCGATCGAAAAGGTCGTCGAGGCCACCGCCGCCTTCCGCACCTCGTTCGCCAACGCCCTGGGCGCCCGGAACTTCGGCCTGGAGGTGGAGGCGCGCAAGGCGCTGGGCGGGTTGGTGCTGGTCGGGCTCAACTACACGTTCGTGAGCTCCGAGATCGACCTGGAGCGCGGCGCTGGGCAGATCCAGACCAACCTCGACCGGCCGCTCGCGGGCCAGTCCAAGAACATCGTCAACGGCATGGTGGAGCTGCGCTCGGCCCGCCGGGATCTGTCTGCGCGCCTGCTCTTCAACTGGTTCGACGACCGCATCTCGGAGGTGGGGGCGCTCGGCATTCCCGACATCCTGGAGGAGGGGCGCGCCAGCGTCGACCTCGTCCTCACCAAGCGCCTGGGTCCCTACACGCTTCGTGTGTCGGGGGAGGACCTCACCAACGCGGAGACCCGCTTCACCCAGGGCGGCCAGTTCCAGCGCGCCTTCAGCATGGGGCGGTCCATCAGCCTAGGCGTGTCCTATTCCCATTAGTTGCTCGCGATCGTTCCGGTACGGACGCTGATCAGAAACAAGAAGTCAGGAAAGAGGTGGTGGTGATGACTTCCAGAAAGGTCGTTCTCATGGCCGGCCTGCTCGCCGGCGTGGTCGGTCTCACCGGGTGCGGCAGCGACGACGACTCCGGTTCGAACAACAACAACAACAACAACGGCCAGACGCCGACGGTCGTCCGGGTCTCCGGCGCCATCACCTCCAACACCACCTGGACCTCGAACAACAGCTACCTCCTTCAGGGCGCGGTGTTCGTCCGGGCGGGGGCGACCCTGACCATCCAGGCCGGCACGACGGTGGTGGGAGAGCGCTCGAGCCTGGGGACCCTCGTGATCGACCGGGGCGCCCGGATCGTCGCCCAGGGCACCGAGACCAACCCGATCGTCATGACCAGCGAGCGCCCCGCGGGCCAGCGCCGCCGCGGTGACTGGGGCGGGCTCATCATCAATGGGGCCGCCCCGTTGAACGTCCCCGGCGGCGAGAAGGTCGGGGAGGGCGATACCGGCCGGTTCGGCGGAAGCAACCCCAACGACGACAGCGGCATCCTGCGCTACGTGCGGGTGGAGTTCGCAGGCATCGAGTTCAGCCCCGACAACGAGCTGAACGGCGTTGCGTTCCAGGGCACCGGCGCCGCAACCATCTGCGACCACATCCAGGTGACGTTCAACCAGGACGACGGGTTCGAGTGGTTCGGCGGGACGACCGCCTGCAAGTACCTGGTGTCGACCGCCAACGGCGACGACTCGTTCGACTGGACCGACGGCTGGCAGGGGCGCGGGCAGTTCTGGGTCGCGCAGCAGAAGGGCGACGAGGCCGACGCCGGCTTCGAGAGCGACAACCTGGCCGGCAGCGTCGACGCGCAGCCGCGCTCGAGCCCGACGATCTACAACGTGACCCTGATCGGAGCGCCGGGGACGCAGGACGGGACGGGCAGCACCAACGGGATGGTGCTGCGCGTGGGCACGGGTGGGGAGCTGCGGAACTTCATCGTGCTCGGGTTCAAGCGCGCCGGCGTGGACGTGCGGGACGCCTCGATCACGCAGGCCAACAATGGAGGCCTGACGTTCAGGAACGCGATCGTCCACGGCAACGGCACGGGCACCATCCTCGGCGCCACGGGCTGGCTGGCCGACGCGACGGTCTCCCAGGAGAACCCGTTGCTCGGCGACCCCTACAACCTGGCCGCGCCCAACTGGCAGCCGTCGGCCACCGGTCCGGCGCGGAGCGGCGCGATCCCGCCGGCCACGCCGCCGAACGACGGCTTCTTCGAGCCGGCGAACTTCATCGGGGCCATCGGCAGCACCGACTGGACGCGTGGCTGGACGACTTCGGCGCAGAACTGACAGGCCCGCGAGCGGGGGGAGGCCGTCTGCGGCCTTCCCCCGTCTCCTGATCGGAGCCCTCGCTTGCGGCCTGGCGGTGTCGTGTGCGCGGCCGCCTCGGCAGCCCAGATTCCTCGAGACGTTCGAGTCGCCGGCGGCGCTGGCCCGCGGCTTCCTGGACGCGCTCGAGGCGAAGGATCTCGCCCGGCTGGGCACGCTGCCGCTCTCCGAGACCGAGTTCGTGAGCGAGGTGTTCCCCGAGATGCCTGCGGCGGGGAACATCCCCGCGGGCTACGCCTGGCAGGACCTCCGCCAGAAGAGCCGGAACGAGCTGAGCGGGATCCTCGCATACCACGGAGGCAAGGCGTACGACCTGGAGCAGGTCGTGTTCGACGGGGGAGCCACCGCCTACGAGACCTTCGTCGTCCACCGCAAGCCCCGGCTCCACGTCCGTGAGCCCGGGACGGGCGTGGAGAAACAGCTCGCCCTGTTCGGCTCGGTGCTCGAGTACCGGGGGCGTTACAAGCTGTTCAGCTACGTGGTCAACCGGTAGCCGGCCTCGGCGAGGCCGATGACCGAGCTCCGCGCCATCGCACGCGAAACCCCTAGGCCCACCCTGTGCCGGCCAGCACCACCCGTCGCTCGGAGGTCGCATCCCCGTCAGCGGGCTGACGGACCCCGCGGGGACCGCCTCCCGCCCGAGCCCCCTCGGGCGATGCCCTGACCCTGGCCCTGGTCACGCTGCGCCAACACGTCGACCGAAGGGATGGCATGGCGGCGCGGTTCTTGCTTCTCCAGGACCGAGAGCGGCGCGAAACCAAGGCAATGCCGACTGCCCGTCGCAACCGGCTTCATGGGGGCGGGTTCGAGGCGGGCGGTGGAGGGTGACGGTTCCGCGCCCCCTGGTACTTCTTGCAAATGGATTCGCTGCGTCCGAACGGGCGCGGCCCGGCAGACGGAGGTGCAAACGTGCTCGAGACCATCGCCATCATCCTGCTCGTGATGTGGCTGCTCGGCCTGGTGAGCGGCTACACCATGGGGAACTTCATCCACATCCTGCTCGTCATCGCGATCGTGGTCATCCTCGTCCGCGTGATCGGCGGCCGATCGCCGGTCTGAACGGAAAGGGCCGGCCCTCCCTTCCACCCCCGGTGGGCCGGCCCCGCAGGCGGTTCCACGCGCTCGCGCGCGTCCGGAGGATCTGATACGTTCGCGCGCGCGTGGATCCCGTCCGCTCCCTGCCGGCGAACCTGGTCGCCGCCGCCGTTTCGACCGCCCTCTGCCTCGCGGCGGCCGAGGGCGGCGCACGCCTCTACGCCAGCCGGCTGGGGGGAGTGCCGCACACCACCCGCGGCTCCATCGTCCGCTACCATCCCCTCCTCGGCTGGGACAAGCCGCCCGGGGAGTCGGCCTGGTTGTCCAGGCCCGAGTACCGCGTCTTCCTCCGCGTGAACGCAGGCGGGCTGCGCGGACCGGACCGGCCCCACGCGAAGGCGCCCGGCAGCCACCGTACCCTGCTCCTCGGCGACTCGTTCGTGGAGGGCTACACCGTCGCCGAGGAAGCCTCGCTCAGCGCCGTCCTCGAACGGCGGCTCCAGGAGGCGGGCTGCGGGACGCACGAGGTGCTGAACGCCGGGGTGATGGGCTACAGCACCGACCAGGAGTACCTCTTCTACGTGTCCGAGGGCCGACGCTACCGGCCTGACGTGGTCGTCCTGCTCTTCTTCTACAACGACCTCTATCACAACACGAGCGCCGACCAGGGCAAGCCCTACTTCGACCTGGAGGAGGGGCGGCTGGTGCTACGGAACTCGCCCGTCCCAGCACCGAGGGACGGGGGCACCGTCCGCCGCCCGGAGCCCCGCACCCTGCGGCTCGAGCCGTGGCGCGGATCGATGGCGCTGCGGCTGCTCTCGGAGCGGTCTTCCGCGAACCCCCGGCTGCACCGTGCCCTGGCCCTTTGGGGGGTCGTGGAGCCCCCGAGGACCGAGGAGCTGAGCCCCGACCTGTGGCCGGTGGCGCTCGGCCGGCGCCGCGAGGTCGAGGCGATGTGGCGCCGTACGGAAGCGATCCTCTCGGCGCTGGACGCCGAGGTGCGGAAGGACGGGGCGCGGTTGCTCCTCTTCTACGTTCCCGAGCACTCGGAAGTTGACGAGGCCGTCTGGGAGGCGACCCGGAGGAAGTATCGCCTGGGCCGGCGCGCCCCCGGGTTCGAAAAGGTGCACCGGCGATTCCAGGACGCCGCGCAGCGACTGGGGATCCCCATGGTCGCCCCCCATGCGGCCCTCCGCGCAGCCGAGGCGCGGGGAAGCTCAGGGTACTTCCGCCACGACGGCCACTGGAACGAGATCGGGCACGCCATCGCCGCGGACGGTGTGGCCCGCTTCCTGCGGGCGGAGGGCTGGGCCGGGTGCGCAGGCCCGCCGGCGGGCCAGTCCGCGGCCCTGGCGGAGACGCCCTGAACGTCGAGGCCCGGCGTCAGTACAGGAGCAGACAGGCGCCGAGTGCCGCCGCCGTCCCGATGAGAGCTCCGGCGAGGACGTCGCTCACGTAGTGGAGGCCGAGGACCACGCGGGAGGCTGCGATGCTCGCGGCCAGCAGGGCCAGGGGCGGAGCGAAGAGCGGGAAGGCCAGCGCCACGGTCGCGCAGACGGTGAAGGCGTTGGTGGCGTGCCCGGACGGGAACGAGTAGTCGTCGGGAGGCTTCACGTGGAAGAGCGGATGGGGCGCCTCCTCGCAGGGCCGGGGACGCCGGACGCGCCGCTTGAGCAGGACCAGCACCGCGTTCGCGATCGCCGCGGCGAGGGTGCCGGCCGCCAGGGCCCGGCGCGCGGGCCCGCCGGCGGCCAGCAGCAGGACCCCGACGAGGAACCACCCCCAGCCGTCGCCGAAGCGGCTCGTCCCGACCATCCAGAGGCGGAACCAACGCGGCGGCGCCCAGGCGCGCACCCGGTCCGAGATGCGGCAGTCCGAGTCGCTCACGTAGCCGAGCACGGCGTGGACCGGGGCGGTGGCGTTCATCGGAGGCGCCTCAAGGGAGCACCGCGCCCGCCGGGGCCGGTCCGAACGGGCCTGGCGGCAGGGGAGGACGCACCCGCCGGAGAGAGGCGGCCTGGAAGCGGCGGTAGTGCCTCCAGGCGAACAGGTGCTCCTTCGTGTAGACCCAGGCGGTCACGACGGGGATCAACGCGCCGAGCGGCAGCCCTCCCAGCATCAGCGTGAACCGGAACGCGTCGGCCGGCGCCCGCAGCGCCCGGTGCCCGAAGTCCAGGTAGGTCCCGGCGAAGATCCGCGCGATGTCGGCGGTCAGGCGGGCGTAGCTGCCCGACGCGCCCACCGCCAGCGTGGACCCGCGGCGGAGGCCGTCGAGGAACTCCTCGCGGCCGGAGGCCCCGGGGACGGTGGTATAGGCGCGGGCGACGGAAGCGAGGGTGTGGGCGTCGGAGCCGCCGACGGGCGAGAGGCCGGCTCGCCGTCCCGCCGCCGCCGCCCGGTCGTTCGACGCCGCGCACATCATCCCGTTCCTCGCCTCGACGAGCGCCACGCCGTCCAGGGCGAGCCGGAAGTCCTCCGTCCGCCGCCGCCCGGTCAGCGCCGAGAAGAGGTGGTTCACGCAGGCGGGGATCCGTTCCTCGGCCAGGTAGGCGAACAGCGCTTCCGCATCCCGGCGCAGCCGCGCGATAGGCTCGTGCCGGGCCTCGTCGATGTCGAAGACCCCCAGGTGCAGCTCCCGTCCGCCGGGCAGGGTGCAGGTCACCTCCTCGCTCACGAAGGTCCCGGGCAGCCCCGCGATCTCCAGGGCGCCCGCGATGGTGTCGTGGTCGGTCAGGGTCACGAGGTCCATGCCCCGGCTCCGAGCGGTCTCGTACACCTCGCGGGGCGTGGAGTAGCACTCGTTGGCCACGCGCCGGAGCAGGGGGAGGTCCGACGGCCCGGAATGGACCGAGTGGACGTGGAGATCGCAACGCATCAGCGACGCCCTCTTCTCATCCGCGCCTCCTCAAGTGGACCTTCAACCTCTGGGGCATTACACCGCTCTGGGATTGCAGCGCCGTGAAGGGGCCGGAAACATTCGGTGACCGTGGTGAGGCGGCCCGTTCACGCCGGCGTCACGGTGACGTCACAGGCGCGGACGAGGATCGCGCCGGATGGGGACTGCCGAGCGCCGTGGGCGGGTCATCCTCTTCGTCCTCGACGCCGGAGGCGGCCATCGTGCCGCCGCCAACGCGCTGACCGCCGCCGCCGGCGAGACGGGATCTCCGCTGGACCTGCAGGTCGTCAGTCTCCAGGACGTCCTGGCGTCCGCCGACTTCTTGCGGCGGATCAGCGGCCATTCGATGGAAGACACGTACAACGCGCTGGTGCGGCGTCGGTTCACCCTGTTCCTGGTGCCGCTGCTGCGCGTGCTGCAGTGGGGCATCCGTCGGCTCCACCGCCGGCTGGTCCGGCAGGTCGCGGGGTTCCTGGCCGGGCGGAGCCCGTCGCTGGTCGTCTCGGTCATCCCGAACTTCAACGCCGTCCTGCGCGACGCGGTGCGAGCGGGATGTCCCGGGACGCCGTTCGTCGTCCTCCTCACCGACCTTGCCGACTTCCCGCCGCACTTCTGGCTGGAGCAGGGACTCGACCGGGTCATCGCCGGCAGCGGCCGTGCGTGGGAGCAGGCCCTCGCGGCCGGGTTGCCCGAGGACCGCATCTCCCGCACCTCGGGGATGCTCCTGCACCCGCACTTCTACGCCGCTCCGCGTGCGGAGGCCCGCGCGGCCGTGCGCGGTGAGCTGCAGGTCGACGAGGCCGCCTTGGTGATCCTGCTGCTCTTCGGCGGGAAGGGCTCGCCCGAGATCCGGCCGCTCGCCGAAGCGCTGCTCCGGGAGGGGCCGGAGTGGCACGTCGTCGCGATCTGCGGCGACAACCCGGACCTGTACGCGGCCGTGAGGGGGCTGGAGCAGCGGTTCGGCCTCCGGCTGCACGCGCTGGGCTTCACCACTCGTGTCGCCGACTACATGGCGGCCTGCGACGTGCTGGTCACGAAGCCGGGGCCCGGGTCGCTGTCCGAGGCTTTCCATCGCAGGGTGCCGGTCGTGGTCGCGTGCGACCGGCACACGATCCCCCAGGAGCGCTACAACGCCCGCTTCATCGAGGAGAACGGCCTTGGCGTGGTGGTGAAGAGCTGGCGTCGCATGCCCGGGGCGGTCCGGCGGCTGGCGGACGATCCGGGGCTCCGGGAGCGCACGAGGGGCGGGCTGGCCGCGCTCCCGGAGAACCGCGCGGTCTACGAGGCCCTGGACATCCTCGCCCGCGAGGCCGGCGTCGCCGAACCCGGCGGGCGCGCCGGACACGGCCAGGAAGGCCCGGGTGTTACGATGTCGGGCGCCCGGAAATGACCGGGCCGAGCCTGGCGTGCGGAGCACGCCACATTCGAAACCCCGGAAAGGATGCTCCCGACCCCGACATGGGAACGCTGCCCCGTCCCGACGCAAAGCTCCTCTATCGACGCCTCGACAGCCTCTTCGGCGCCCTCGACCTGCGCCGCTCGCAGAAGCAGGTCGTCGAATCGTTCCTGGAGGAGTTCTACCGGACCGTATCCGACCACCTGCGCCTGAGGGCCGCCGCCCTCTACACCGAGCAGCGCGACGGCTTCGGCCTCATCAAGGAGGTGGGGAGCGTGGGGGTGGCGCTCGCGGAGACGCTCGATCCCGCCCTCCCTCCCTTGAGCCTGATCTTCCAGCACCGGGTCTACATCTTCTCCGACCCGGGGGGCGACGGGCGGCCCTGGCTCGAGCCGGTGGGCCCGCTGGCCGGCGTCGTCATCGGGCGCCGGCCCAGCCGGCAAGTGCTGTTCTTCCTGATGGCGGAGGGTTGGGTCCTCGAGGAGCTGGACTTCACCCTCAACACGGTACGGGCCGCGCTGGGGTCGCGCCTGATGGAAGAGCGGGTCCGCGGCAGCTTTCGCGAGGCCGCGGAGATCCAGCAGAGCCTGCTGCTCGAGGAGCCGCCGTCGTTCCCCGGCTACGACATCGCGGCGCGCTCCACGCCCGCGGACGAGGTGGGCGGCGACTTCTTCGACTTCTTCCCGCTCGGCGAGGAGCTGCTGGGGGTGGCAGCCGGGGACGCCAGCGGGCACGGCCTGCCCGCCGCGTTGCTGGTGCGCGACGTGGTCACCGGGCTGCGCATGGGGGTCGAGAAGGACCTGAAGATGACCCACGCGCTGAAGCAGCTCAACCGCGTCATCCACCGCAGCAACCTCTCCAGCCGCTTCGTGTCCGTCTTCTACGGCGAGCTGGCGGCGGAGGGCGACCTCATCTACGTGAATGCCGGCCACCAGCCCCCGCTCCTGTTCCACCGCGACGGCGTGAGCGAGCTCAGGACCGGGGGGACGGTCGTCGGCCCGCTCCCCGAGGCGCAGTACCGCCGGGGGGTGGCCCGCATGGAGCCGGGCGACCTGCTCGTCGTCTGCACCGACGGCATCCTGGAGCGCCGGGACGCCCGGGGCGAGTTCTACGGCGAGGAGCGGCTGGAGGCCGCGGTGCGGGAGGCACGGGAGGCGAGCGCCGAGGAGCTGGTGGAGCAGATCTTCTCCGCCACCGCCGCCCACGGCCAGGGACGGCCCTGGGAGGACGACGCCACGCTCGTCGTGGTGCGCCGGCTGGCGTAGCCGGCCGGCGCCCGCGAACTCGTTCCACCGGCCCGGCTTCGGGGCCAGGCTCCGATAGAATTCCGCCGAGGGCCCTTCTCGCCGAGAAAGGCCCGACTGGAGGCTCCTTGCCACCACGCGGGAACCACGCGGACCGCGGCCGCCTGAGCCTGGTGGCCTGCGAATCGGGGCGTGCGTTCGCCGCCCGCGTCGACCGGCACCTGGTCGAGATCGTCCGCCGTGAGGACGGGGACGTCGCGACCACGCTGCGGCGGAGCGAGGAGGTCCGCTTCGCCAACGGCGAGGTCAAGACGGTGGTCGGGGAGAGCGTCCGCGGGGACGACGTCTACGTCGTCCAGTGCGTGGCGGACCCGCTCGGCGACCGGAGCGTGAACGACAACTTCCTGTCCCTCCTGACCGCGGTCAACGCGGTCTACCAGTCGGACCCCGACTCCATCACCGCGGTGATCCCGCAGTTCCCCTACTCGCGCCAGGACCGCCGGACCGCGCGCGAGGCGATCACCGCGCGGCTGATCGCGGCCGCCCTCGAGGACGCGGGCGCGAACCGCGTCATCAGCCTCGACGTCCATTCGGAGGCGATCGAGGGCTTCTTCCAGCGTGCCATCCTGGAGGACCTCCACGCCGCCAAGGTGATCATCCCGTTCGTGCGGGACAACGTCCCCATGGAGGACATGTGCGTGGTCGCGCCCGACACCGGCGGCGCCCACATCGCCCGCCACTACTCGAAGGAGCTGGGCTGCGCGCTGGCGGTCGTGGACAAGGCGCGGGACTACACCCGCGCCTCCGTGATCGAGAGCATGCGTCTGGTGGGCGACGTGGCGGGGCGCCCGGTCCTCATCGTCGACGACATGATCGCCACCGGCGAGACGCTGCTGAACGCGAGCCACCTCCTCCGGGACAACGGCGCCGCGGCCGTCTACGTGGCCTGCTCGCTGCCGTTCCTCAACGCCGACGCGACGGCGCGCCTGGACGAGGCCCACCGCCAGGGCCTGATCCGGATGGTGGTCGGGACCGACGCGGTGTGGCGCGGCGAGCAGTTCGGCCGCGACCACCCGTGGTACCGGGAGGTCCCCGTCGCCGGGCTGTTCGCGCGCGTGATCTTCAACGTCAACCGGCGGCGCTCGGTCAGCGAGCTGCTGGGCTGAGACGCCGCCGCCCCTCCGCCCCCACGGGGTTTGGCGATACCATCCGCCTGGCTCCCCGTCCCACCGGAGCGGCCCGGGAAGGAGCGCGGGGTGCTGAGGGGGCATCCGAATGACGAGCGGCGACGGGGGAGCGGGCGAGCGGCCCGGGGAGGCGGCGGAGCTGTCGCTCGAGGTCACGCGGCAGGCTCCCGAGGAGGCGGTCGAGCTGCTGACGACCCGTTCCGACGAGACCATCGTCGAGGTGCTCCAGCAGGTCAGCCCCGGCACGGCCCAGGACATCCTCGACGAGTTCCCGGAGGAGCGGAAGAAGGAGATCCTCGCCGCCGCCCCCATCGAGACGACCCGCCAGTGGTCGGTCAACCTCACCTATCCCGAAGGCAGCGTCGGACGCCTGATGGATCCCCCGGTCGGGGTGTTCCACCCCGAGGCGACGGTCGCCGAGACGGTCGGCGAGCTCCGGGAGATGGTGAAGGAGGCGTTCATCACCTACGGCTTCGTGACCGACGCCTCGGGCCGCCTGGAGGGGGTCGTGGTCATGCGCGACCTCCTGCTGGCCCGGCCGGAGCAGAGGCTGGAGGGGCTGATGCTCCGCTCGCCCTTCTCCCTGGACCCGGAGACGCCGCTGATGGAGGCGATGCGCCTCGTCCTCAACCGCCACTACCCCGTCTACCCGGTCTGCGACGGGCAGGGGCGCCTTGTCGGGCTCGTCCGCGGCCACGTGTTGTTCGAGGAGCAGGCCTTCGAGATCAGCGCCCAGCCGGGCGCCATGGTCGGCGTCGAGAAGGAGGAGCGGCTGTCGACGCCCTGGACGCGCAGCCTGCTGTTCCGCCATCCCTGGCTCCAGCTCAACCTGCTCACCGCGTTCCTCGCTGCCGCGGTCGTCGGGGTGTTCCAGGACACCATCGACAAGCTCGTGGTCCTGGCCGTGTTCCTGCCGGTGCTCGCCGGCCAGTCCGGCAACACGGGCTGCCAGGCGCTGGCGGTGACCCTGCGCGGCCTGACGCTCGGCGAGCTGCGCTCCGGCCGCGAGCGGGCCCTGGTGTTGAAGGAGGCGCTGCTCGGGCTCCTCAACGGGGCGCTCGTCGGCGTCACCGCGGGGATCGGGATGTTCGTGGTGGCCCGGCTCCAGTCCAACCCCTCGCCGGGGCTGCTCGCGTTCGTCGTGTTCGTCGCGATGACCGCGAGCTGCGTCGTCAGCGGACTCTCGGGGGCGCTGATCCCGCTGACGCTGAAGCGGCTGGGGGCCGACCCCGCCACCGCCTCGAGCATCTTCCTCACCACCGCCACCGACGTGGCCAGCATGGGGCTCTTCCTCAGCCTCGCCACCGTCCTCCTGCTCTGACCCGGCCGCCGCACGGCGCCGCCGCGACGGCCGGTCCTGGGTCAGAACTGCTGGGCCTCGGTCGAGCCCTCGAGGGCCAGGGTAGAGGCGGCGCCGCCGGAGACGACCTGGGCAACCTGGTCGAAGTATCCCGTGCCGACCTCGCGCTGGTGCTTCGTGGCGGTGTAGCCGGAGGCCTCGGCGGCGAGCTCGGCCTGCTGCAGCTCGATGTAGGCGGTCATGCCCCGGTCGCGGTATCCCCGGGCCAGCTCGAACATCGCCAGGTTCAAGGCGTGGAAGCCGGCGAGGGTGACGAACTGGAACTTGTACCCCATCGCGCCCAGCTCGCGCTGGAAGCGCCCGATGGTGACCTCGTCGAGGTGGCGCTTCCAGTTGAAGGACGGCGAGCAGTTGTAGGCCAGGAGCTTGCCCGGGAACTCGCGGTGGACGCCCTCGGCGAACTGCCGCGCCTCCTCCAGGTCGGGGTGGGAGGTCTCGCACCAGAGCAGGTCGGCGTAGGGCGCGTACGCGACCGCCCGGGCGATGGCGGTCTCGAGGCCGCCACGGATGCGGAAGAAGCCCTCCTCCGTGCGCTCGCCGGTGAGGAAGGGGCGGTCCCGCGGATCGACGTCGGAGGTGATGAGCCGGGCGCTGTCCGCGTCGGTGCGGGCGATGAGCACGGTGGGGACGTGGAGCACGTCCGCGGCCAGGCGTGCGGCGACCAGGCAGCGGACGAAGTGGGCGGTGGGGACAAGGACCTTGCCTCCGAGGTGCCCGCACTTCTTCTCCGAGGAGAGCTGGTCCTCGAAATGGACGCCGGCCGCCCCGGCCTCGATCAGCGCCTTCATCAGCTCGAAGGCGTTGAGGGGTCCGCCGAAGCCCGCCTCGGCGTCGGCCACGATCGGCGCGAACCAGTGGCGCCCGCCGCGGCCCTCCGCGTGCTCGACCTGGTCGGCGCGCTGCAGGGCCTGGTTGATGCGGCGCACGACCTGCGGGACGCTGTTCGCGGGGTAGAGGCTCTGGTCGGGATAGGTCTGGCCGGCGGTGTTTGCGTCGGCCGCGACCTGCCAGCCGGAGACGTAGATGGCCTTCAGCCCCGCCCGCACCTGCTGCATGGCCTGGTTCCCGGTGAGCGCGCCCAGGGCATGGACGTAGTCCTCGTCCTGGAGCAGGTCCCAGAGCCGGCGCGCCCCGCGGTCGGCCAGCGTGTGCTCGATCCGCACCGAGCCGCGGAGGCGCTCCACGTCCGCCGCGGAGTAGGGACGCGCGATGCCGGCCCAGCGGTCGGGCCTGGGCATATCGGCGGGGTGGATGCTGGCTCGGCTCATCGAAGGCCTCCGATCTCGGTCCCGAGCAGCGACTCGTACGCCGGAAGGGTCAGGAACTCCTCGAAGCGGCTGCCGGTGACCAGGCAGCGGAACAGGTCGCGGGCCTCGCGGTAGCGGCCGGCGACGAACCGCGGCTCGCCGACCTCCACCAGCATGAGGTGGATCTCCTCGTCGAGGACCCGCTCCACCAGCTCGCGGTCGACGGGGCGGCCGTCGTCCAGCGCCGCGCCATGGCGGACCCACTGCCAGACCTGGGTGCGGGAGATCTCCGCGGTGGCCCCGTCCTCCATCAGGTGGTAGAGGGGCACGCAGCCCTGGCCCCGCAGCCAGGACTCGAGGTAGCGGACGCCCACGCGCACGTTGTGGCGCAGCCCCGCCTCCGTACGCGTGCCCGTGGGCTGCCGCAGCAGGTCCTCCGCCGACACCTGCACGTCTTCGCGGGTGACGTGGAGCTGGTTGGGGCCTCTCATGTGGGCGTCGAACACCTCGCGGGCCACCGCCACGAGCCCGGGGTGCGCCACCCAGGTGCCGTCGTGGCCGTCGCGGACCTCGCGCAGCTTGTCCGCCCGGACCTTGTCGACGGCGGCGCGGTGGGCCTCGGGGTCGTCCTTGATCGGGATCTGCGCGGCCATCCCGCCCATGGCATGGGCGCCGCGGCGGTGGCAAGTCCTGACCAGGAGCTGGGTGTAGGCACGCAAGAACGGCTGCTCCATCGTGACCTGGCCGCGGTCCGGGATCACGAAGGCGGGGTCGTTCCGGAGGGTCTTTATGAAGCTGAAGATGTAGTCCCACCGGCCGCAGTTGAGCCCGGCCGAGTGCTCCTTGAGCTCCCAGAGGATCTCGTCCATCTCGAAGGCGGCGGGGAGGGTCTCGATGAGGACGGTCGCCCTGATCGTCCCCGTCGGGATCCCGAGCCCCTGCTGGGCGGCCACGAAGACCTGGTTCCAGAGCCGCGCCTCCAGGTGCCCCTGCAGCTTGGGCAGGTAGAAGTAAGGCCCGGAGCCGCGCTCCAGGAGGGCGCGGGCGTTGTGGAAGAAGAAGAGCCCGAAGTCGAAGAGGGCGCCGGGGACGGCCCGGCCATCGACGCGCAGGTGCTTCTCCTGGAGGTGCCACCCGCGCGGGCGCACCATGAGGGTGGCCACGTCGTGGCCGAGGGCGTACTCCTTGCCGCTCTCGGCGACGTGGCGGATCGTCCCGCGCACCGCGTCCCGCAGGTTGACCTGCCCCTGGACCGCGTTGTCCCAGGTGGGGGCGCAGGCGTCCTCGAAGTCCGCCATGAAGACCCGCGCGCCCGAGTTGAGGGCGTTGATCACCATCTTGCGGTCCACCGGCCCGGTGATCTCGACGCGCCGATCCTGGAGGTCCCCGGGGATCGGCGCGACCCTCCAGTCCGCGGCGCGGACGCCGGCGGTCTCGTCGAGAAAGCGCGGCCGATCCCCCGAGTCCCAGCGGGACTGCACCTCCTGGCGCCGCGCCAGCAGGGCGTCGACGGCGGGGGCGAACCGGCGGGAGAGGCCGGCGACGAAGTCCAGCGCCTCCGGCTCGAGCACCTCCTCGTAGCCGGCCCGCAGCGGGCCGAGAACCTCGATCGCGAACGTCGCCTGCCGTGTGTTTGCCTGCATGGGGCCTCCCTGGCTTCGCATGGGTAAATTGTCGGTTGGATCGAACGACTGTCAATAACAGATTGACTTAGAGGTAGTTAATGGAGTCGACTTTGAAAATCGCTTGGCGTAAATATGTGAATGTTGAAAAGATGCTGTCCGGCACGTTATGATCGGCCGGGAGGGCGGCATAAACGTGCGGATAGGCCCCAAGATCCGTTCCTTGCGGCGGCGCCAGGGTTTGACCCAGGCGCGGCTGGCGGAGACGCTCGGGATCTCTCCGTCCTACCTGAACCTCATCGAGCACAACCATCGCGGGGTGAGCGCGGGCCTGCTCGTCAAGCTCGCCCAGGTGTTCCACCTGGACCTGAAGGCGTTCTCGTCCGAGGACGAGGCTCGTCTGGGGGCCGACCTCCTCGAGGTCTTCGGCGACCCGCTCTTCGAGGGTCATCCCCTGACCGCGGGCGAGGTGCGGGACCTGGCCGTCAACTCCCCCTCCGTGGCCCGCGCGGTGATGGCCCTCTACCAGTCGTTCCGGAGCGCCCGCGAGTCGGCCAACGGCCTGGCCATGGCGCTCTCGGAGGGCGAGGACGTGTCCGGCATCGAGCCCTCGCGCCTCCCGTCCGAGGAGGTCAGCGACCTGATCCAGAGGCACCTGAACTACTTCCCGGAGCTGGAGGAAGGGGCGGAGATGCTCTGGAGGGCGGGCAGCCTGGCCGGGGACATCCACGAGGCGATGGTCCGCTACCTGGACGACCACCACGGCGTCGAGGTCCGGATAGAGAAGGACGGGGCGATGCGCGGCGCAGTGCGGCGCTACGACCCGGAGCGCCGGCTGCTGACGCTGTCCGAGGTCCTGCGCCGCGGCAGCCGCAACTTCCAGCTCGCGTTCCAGCTCGGGATCCTCACCCAGGCCTCCGGGATCGAGTCGCTCTCGCGGGATCCGCTGCTCTCCACCCCCGAGTCCCGCGCGCTGGCCCGCGTGGCCCTGGCCAGCTACTTCGCCGCCGCCGTGCTGATGCCGTATCGGCCCTTCCTGGACGCCGCCCGGGCGGAGCGCTACGACCTCGAGGTCCTGGGCAACCGCTTCCGGACCAGCTTCGAGCAGGTCTGCCACAGGCTCACCAGCCTGCGGCGCCCGGGGGCGGAGGGGGTCCCGCTCCATTTCGTGCGCGTGGACGTGGCCGGGAACATCTCGAAGCGCTTCAGCGCCTCGGGCCTCCGCTTCGCCCGGTTCAGCGGGGCCTGCCCGCGCTGGAACGTCTTCGCGGCCTTCCTCACTCCAGGCATGATCCGCACCCAGGTCTCGCGCATGCCCGACGGTGCCACCCACTTCTGGATCGCCCGCACGCTGAGCCGCGGCAGCGGCGGCTACCACGCCCCGAGGACCATGCACGCGGTGGGGCTGGGCTGCGACGTCGCCCACGCGCGCGAGCTGGTCTACGCGGACGGGGTGGACCTGGGGGATACCGGCGCCATCGTGCCGGTGGGGATCACCTGCCGGCTGTGCGAGCGCATGGACTGCGAGCAGCGCGCGTTCCCGGCCCTGCAGCACCCGCTGCGGGTGGAAGAGAACGTGCGCGGCATCTCCTTCTACGCGCCCGTGGAGCGCTGAGCGGCCCTCTCGCCCGTCGGGACCCGGTCGGTTTTCGCTTGGCGCCTGCGGCCGGCGGATGGCACGATCGGAGGCACCCGATCGGAGCTGCGGCCATGAACGTCCTCCTGCTGTCGATGCCCGACTCGTTCGAGCACATGGCGACGGTCACCGTCCGCATGCCCAACGGCGCTCTCGCCTCCCTGGCCGGCAACGTCGACCCGCACCACCGCGTGGCCGTCGCCGACCTCGTGCTGGTGCAGAGGTCGGTGCGGCAGACGGTCGAGCGGCTGGTGCGGGAGCGCGAGCCGGACCTGGTCGGGCTCTCGATCATGACCTTCCAGCGCCGGACCGCGCTGAGGGTGATCGAGCTGGTCCGCTCGCTCCGGCCGCGCGTCCGCGTGGTGGTGGGCGGGTACGACCCCAGCCTGGCCCCCGAGGCCTTCGAGGCGCCGGAGGCCGGTGTCGACTTCATCGTGCGCGGCGAGGGGGAATTGACGCTGCGCGAGCTGCTGCGGGCCCTGGAGACGGGCGGGGGGTTCGAGGCGATTCCCGGCCTCTCGTACCGCCGCGGCGATCGCTTCGTCCGCAACCCCGATCGGCCGGTGAGCGGCCTCGACTCCGGAGAGATCCGGCTGCCGGATCGGGCCGCCCGCGTGCTGAAGGGCTACACGCTCCTCGGCCGCCCGGTGGACGTGGTCGAGACCTCCCGCGGCTGCACCTTCGACTGCAGCTTCTGCTCGATCGTCGAGATGCGCGGGCGCAACTTCCACACCTACTCCTTCGACCGCGTCCTGGAGGACATCCGGGACGCGCGCCGGCACGGCGCGCGCTCCATCTTCATCGTGGACGACAACGTCACGCTGAACGTCCCGCGGTTCGAGGCCCTGTGCCGCGCGTTGATCGAGGCCGGCCTCCACCGGCTCGACTACACCGTCCAGGCCATGACCTCCGCGATCGCCGCGCACGGCGGGAGCCTCGGCCCGCTGATGAGGCGCGCCGGCTTCCGGTACGTGTTCCTCGGCATCGAGAACGTCCTGGAGGACGACCTGGAGTTCCTCCGCGCGGAGGCGAAGAACGCCCGGCGCGAGCACGGTCGCCGGGTCGGCAACGCGACCCTGGAGGCGGTCAGGCACGTGCGCGGCAACGGCATGTACGTGGTGGGAGGGCTCATCGTCGGCAACCCCGGCGACACCCGGGAGTCGATCGAGGCGAACCTCCGCTTCGCCCGCCGGCACGTGGACTGGCCCTACATCCAGCACCCGACCCCGTACCCGCGGACGCCGATGACGCGCGAGTTCCGGGAGCGGGGGCTCGTGGCCAACGAGCGGCTCGAGGAGTACGACGGCACGACCGCGGTGGTCCGCACGGAGCACCTGGAGCCGGACGAGATCGAGTACATGCGGTGGAAGGCGGAGCGCTGGATGAAGGTGCGGCACTTCCCGGTGGCCCTGCGGCACGACCCGCTGTTCGTCCTGCGCCACGGCGCGGCCATGCTCGCGCACACGTTCCGGGGGTGCAGCCTCCGGAGCGCCCTCGGGCTCGAATCGCCTCGCACGGCCTTCGAGCGTTATCGCGCGATCCGCCGGTCGGAGCGCAACTACGTGTGACGGGCGACGACGCCAGAGAGGCACGGAGGTCACCGGGGACGCGCAGATGAACGACGAGGCGAAAGAGCCGAGTGTGTCTCGTTGCTGTGGAGCGGCTCTGTGTGCTCTGTGCCTCTGTGGCCGTCGTTGGTCGGCCCTGCGGGCGCGGTTTGTTTGGATTGGAAGGGGCTTTCGATACACGTAAGGCGGTTCGATCCACGTAAGCGCCGGCGGCATGGACCGCTCGTCGGGTGCTCATTCTCCGTGTTCCCTCCTTGGCACGCGGAATGAATCACTGACTCGCACGGCGATCCAGCGGACGTCCAACGAATCGAGGAGGGGAACCGTGTCCAAAAGACTGTTCGCGGTCGTGTCGGCCCTCTTGGGCGTCGCGCTGTGTTTGCAGATGGGTCCTGCAGCTCGTGCGCAAGCTCCGGCCCCCCCGGCCGTCACGTTCGACTGGGTCACGGTCGGCGATCCGGGGAACGCCTGCGATCCTCAAGGACCGGGCCGCTGCTTCGGCGCCGTCGGCTACACCTACCGCATCGCGAAGCACGAGGTGACGAACGCCCAGTACGCCGCGTTCCTGAACGCGAAGGCGGCCTCCGACCCGCTCGACCTCTACAACACCGGCATGGCGACCCTCGGCGGCATCGCGCGCAGCGGGAGCCCGGGGAGCTACACGTACAGCCTCGTCCCCGGGCGTCAGAACGAGCCGGTCGGCAACGTGTCCTACTTCGACGCGCTCCGCTTCGCGAACTGGCTGCACAACGGACAGGGCAGCGGCAACACGGAGACGGGCGCCTATACGCTGCTCGGGGGCACGCCCACGCCGAGCAACCCCCTGGTGGCGCGCAACACCGGGACCACGGTCTTCCTTCCGACCGACGAGGAGTGGTACAAGGCGGCCTACTACGACACCTCGCTGGCGGTCTTCTACGACTACCCTGCCGGCACCGATACGCTGATCGTCTGCTCGGAGCCGACCCCGGCCCCCAATACGGCAAACTGCGGCGGGGCGGCCGGGGGGCTCACCGCCGTGGGGAGCTACCCCAACTCGCCCAGCCCGAGCGGCACCTTCGACCAGGGCGGCAACGTCTCGGAGTGGACCGACGCGGAGGCCGGCATCCTCGAGAACAGGACCATCCGCGGCGGGAGCGCCGGCTACACTGCGGACCGTCTCCGAGGACAGGTCCTCGAGTACGACGATCCGTGGTTCGAGCTCGACGGGATGGGCTTTCGTGTCGCGACGCTGGCGGAGGGCGCCGGCGGCAGCGAGTGCGGCAATTCGGTCTGCGAGAGCACCGAGGACCCGCTCTCCTGCTCCAGCGACTGTCCCGACCTCTGCGGCGACGGGTTGTGCTCCGGCATCGAGGACGCGCTGAGCTGCCCGGGCGACTGTCCGCAGGCCTGTGGCGACGGGGTGTGCACGGGCTTCGAGAACACGACAAACTGCTGGAGGGACTGCGGATTCTGCGGGGACGACGTCTGTGACCCCTCCGAGAATGAGACGAGCTGCGCGGCGGACTGCACTCCGGTTTGCGGCAACGGGGTCGTGCAAGGTGACGAGCAGTGCGAGGCGGGCGTTCCGCTGGGCGCCTCGTGCACCAGCCTGGGCTTCGACGGCGGCACCCTGGCCTGCAACGCGTCGACCTGCACGTTCGACACGAGCAGCTGCTTCGAGGTCTCGTGCAAGCCGAGATGGTCACGCTGCTCGAAGGACAACGAGTGCTGCTCGGGCGACTGCACGTGGTTCAGGAGGTGCAGGTAGGATCTCCGCTGGCCCAGCCGAGGTGGACCGGGGCGTCCCAACGGCGCCAGGACGTCGAGGCTGGTGTGCTGCGTGTCACGGCCCACCGAGTCGAGCACCACGTCGACACCCCGTCCGCCGGTGAGCCCAAGGAAGCACGCCGCGACCTCCGGCCCGTAGGGGCTGCCGTGACGCCCACGCCTCCCGCGGATGGGCGATGTTCCCCGGGATCGACCGGGTCTACGTGAACGAGCGCGCGCGGCGCGACCTCGGCTGGCAGCCGCAGCAAGATTTCGCCCGCGCCGTCGATCGTCGTCGGGCAGGACTACCGGAGCCCGCTCGCGCGGACCGTCGGCTCGAAGGGGTATCACGCTGAGGTGTTCGGGGAAGGGCCGTATCCGGTAGCCTCACGGCGCGAGCGCCGGACGCGCCGGGGGCCTCCGGCGTCCGGGACGCGTGGCGCGGCGGGGGATACAATCGGCTCCCGGCAACGCTCCTTCCGGAGGCCCGATGACCCGTCCCGCCCTCCTCGTCCTGGTCCTGGCCGCCGGCGCCGCCTTCGCCCACGGCGAGCCCGCCGCCCTCGCCCTCGTGGGCGGGACGGTGGTGGACGTCTCGGACCTCGGCCGCTCCCCGCGCGACCTGCCCGACACGGTGGTGCTCGTGCGCGGGGACCGGATCGCGGCGGTGGGCCGCCGGGGCGAGGTGGCGGTCCCCAGAGACGCCCGGGTGATCGACGTGGCCGGGAGCTGGGTGGTCCCCGGGCTCGTCGACGGCTTCGCGGGGATGAACAGCCAGGCCCAGGCGAACGCGTACCTCTACATGGGGGTCACGTCGATCGTGGGGGTGGGGGGCACGCGGCGGGGGGCGCTCCTCACCGCGGCCCGGCCGGGACCCCACGTCTACCCGCTGAAGACGGTGGGGGTCCGCCTCGACGCCACCGGGAACTTGGCCCTGCTCTCGCGTGAGGAATCGCTGCGGGAGTTGGACGAGCTACGGCGCGACGGGGTGAAGGTCCTCCTCCTCCTCTACCCTCTGCCCCCGGAGCGGACGGCCGAGATCGCGCGGGCGGCCAGGGAGCGCGGGCTCGCGACGATCGGCGAGCTGGGGGCGACGTCCTACGCCGAGGCGGCCCGGGTGGGGGTCCAGGCCTTCGTCCACACGTCGCGCTACTCCCTGCCCCTCGCTCGCGAGGGCATGCGGGCGGCGGTTGCCGCGGCGCCCTTCGGCCCGCCGAAGCTGGAGTTCTACCGCTTCCTCGTCGGCCTCGACCCCGACGCGCCGGGGGTGGCGGAGCACGCGGGCCTCCTCGGCCGCTCCCGGGTGGGGCTCATCCCCACCCTCAGCCTGGAGTACCTCGATCTTCCCGGCCACCGCAACCCCTGGAAGGAGCCGGTGGCGGCGATCCTCGATCCGGAGGGGATCCACCTCCCGGCCGACCCCGCGACCGGGGAGCGGCCGGTGCCGCCCGAGGCGGGGGCCGACGCCTTCCCCGAGGGGCTCGCGGCCACCCTCCTCGCCCTCGAGGCCCGCTACGCCCGGGCGGGGGCCCGCCACCTCGCGGGGAGCGGCACCAGCGCCTTCGGCACGATGCCCGGCATCTCCCTCCACACCGAGCTGGAGCTGCTCGTGCGGATCGGCCTCACCCCCCGCCAAGCCCTCGCCGCCGCCACCGCGAACTTCGAGGCGGTGTTCGGCTGGACGGGGGTAGGCCAGGTCAAGCCCGGCTACCGAGCCGACCTCGTGGTGGTGGGGAAGAGCCCGGTGGCGGACGTCGCCCACCTGCGGGAGATCGAGCACGTCGTCCTGAGCGGAGAGCGGATCGACCGCGAGCGGCTGCTGGCCCGGCGCGGCAGTTCCCTGGCCCGCCCGACCGCCCGTCCGCGTCCCTCGCCCCGCCGCCGTCGGCGGGGCCGGGGCCGACCTGGGGACGGCCGGTCCGGACTGGTCGGTGCGGAAGGTGGTCCTCCACGGCGGCCGGCAGGAGGGGGTGGACCTAGAGTGGTGGTCGACAACGGCTGCCTGCGCCTGACCGAGGTGCCCACCCGTCTCGATGCCGGCTGCCCACCAGCGTCCCTCCACCGTGGTTCCACACCGTGAGAGACGCGTGCCCGCATCGGCGGCTCGCCCTCGACGCTAGCGCCTTGGCAGGGCCGCCCCTCGCGACGGGGCCTTGCGTTTCGGTGGCGGGGTGGGGCCGTCGGCGTCCGGGGCCCCCCTCGCGCTGCTGACCACGGTGGCGCGGGCGGCGTATCGGCGCGCGCCGCCGGCGGCCGCGCGAGCCCGAGCCCGAAGTGGCCGCATGGTCCCGCCGCGAATCGGCTCTACGCGCGCGTTCAACCTGCGCCGCGAGCGGCAGCTCGCCGATCAGCGGGTCTTGGGCGCGCGACGCGCCGGCTTTGTCTTCTTCTCGATGCCGTACCTCCGCTTGATCTGTGCGAGCGGAATGCCCGTGCCCGGCTCGTAGAGGGCGCGCGAGCGCTCGACGAGCGCGATGAAGCGCGGATCGGTGCTGGAGCTTGCCGTCTCCAGTCCGTGTTGTCGATCGGCACGAGGGGCCCCGAAGGCCACGCCGCGAGCCTGCCGGGCCAGATGATCCGTTTTGTCCGCTCGATCACGCAGCTGGAAGGTGCCGTACGACTGCGAACGCCTCTAGGGACGGCGATTGGGTCGACGGACCGGCGTTTATCGCAACTGACCGGCGCTCTTCCTTTGACTTGCTGCAACGATCGAATTACGCGGGCGTCGCGTTCAAGGACGCATCCGGTCCGCGGAAAGGGTAGAAGCCCACCTGTCCTCAGGAAGTCTCGCGAACCTTCTTTCAGCCCGATGTGCGGACAGCGGGCGCTTCGATGAAAGGAGGTCGCCATGTCGAGTGATCCCCAAGGGGCGCCACGCCCTCTTCCCGACCGTCCCAACCTCCGGCATCTCAAGGACCAGGCCAGGGTCCTTGTGAAGGCCGGCGCCGCGACGTCAATCACCGATGCCCAGTTCAAGATCGCCCGCCTCTATGGATTTCCGAGTTGGCCAGAGCTCAAGGCCCACGTCGATTCACTTGACGAGATCGGGCAGCTCAAGCAGGCGATCGACACCAACGATCTCGGGCGCGTCAAGAACCTCATGACCCGGAACCCGGAGCTGCACCACGCTCCGCTTGGCTATGCCAAGAACGGACCGCTGACGTGGGTCGCCGAATGCCGGGTCCCGTGGGAGCCGCCCAGTCCCGCGCGATTGGCCATGGCGAAGTGGATGATCGAAAACGGTTCGGCCGTGCACCAGGGCGGGGACGGGCCGCTGATGAGAGCTGCGCTCAACAGCGACCGCGTCGCGATGATGGAGCTGCTCGTATCCTGCGGTGCGGATGTGAACGCCGAGTGGAACGGCGATTTCCCGATCATCTTCGCGCCTTGCGAGGCAGTGGATCCGCAGGCCGTCAAATGGCTCCTGGATCACGGAGCGAATCCGAACTGCGTCGGTGACCTGCGAAACCCAGTGACCCGTGGCACTTCCAACGGGCGGGGCACCGCGCTGGACTGCGTGATCGGGACCTACCAGCGTTCCCCAGAGCGACTGAGGGCCTGCATCGACGTTCTACTCGATGCGGGCGGCACCACAAGGTACGACGCTCCAGGCGTGTTGGAAGTGCTCCGTCGCCGGCTCGATCGCTTGGCCGAGCAACTCGATGCCGATTCAAAGCTGGCGCACCGGAGGTTCCCCGAGCTGGATTGCGGCAGCACGGGCGCCCGCCGCCTCCTGCTTCAGGGAGCGACCTTGCTGCACGTGGCCGCTGAGTTCGGCAACGTTGAAGCCGCAAGGCTTCTGCTCGATCGCGGCGCAGACATCGACGCCCGCGCCACCGTGGACGATGCCGGCCTCGGTGGGCAAACGGCCATCTTCCACGCGGTCACACAGTTCGGCGATCGAGGGTTACCGATGGCGCAACTGTTGGTGGAGCGTGGCGCCGACCTCAGGGTACGTGTGAAACTCCCGGGGCACTATGAGCGGCTGGATGAAGTCGTCGAATGCACGCCGCTGGGGTACGCACTACGGTTCCAGAACGAGTCTCATTCTGACGAAGGCAGAACGGTAGCGTTCTTGCGAGAACGAGGGGCCGTCGAGTGAGTCGATTGCTCCCGAGCAAGTCGCTGGCGTTGACTCTGCCCCGGCTGAGTGCGATGTCTCGAACGCTGATGTGGAGGTAGTGCGTCGGCGCGGGAGCTCGCGTCGCGCGCGTGGAGTCGTCTCCAGTGGGGCCTCGACCACCCATCACCGGGGCTTCGGTCACGCAGTGGCCCAGCGTATCTGAGTCTGTCAGGCGAATGGCGTCGGCGGCGATCGCCTCGATCGGACGGCCGAGCCGGGCTCCTCTCAGTGGAAGCCGTCGATCCGCATGAGGTCCTGCTCCACTTTGTCCGGTCGCTCGCCAGGCCGTAGAGCTCGGGGCGGCGATCCCCCTCATTTGTCCGCAAAGCCGATTGACCCTAGCATTCGATCGGCATGCGTCGGATCAGCACGACGGGGTTCCGGATCGCCAGCCGCGGCACGTCCCGGGAGATCAACCGGCAGATCGCCGCGAACCTCGTCCGCACCAAGCAGCCGATCTCGCGGGCCGAGCTGGCCCGGCTCATGGGGGTGCGGCGGGGCGCCATCAGCCGGCTGGTCGACGACCTGCTGGGGTCCGGCCTCGTGTTCGAGGGAGCCAAGGGCGAGAGCGTGCGCGGACGCAAGCCGATGCACCTCTACATCGACACCCGGCGGCGCTGCGCCCTCGCCGCCGACGTGAACGCGCGGCGCACTGCCCTGATGGTGACGGACCTGCTCGGCCACCCGCTGCTGCCGGTGGTGGACTTCCCGACGCCGCGGCGGCCCTCGGGGCTGGTGAGGCAGATGGTGCTCAGGCCCCGGAAGATCCTGGCCGAGCACCGCGAGTTCGGCGCCTGCGTTGGCCTCGGCGTCGTGGTCACCGGGATCGTCGACGTGCCCGGCGTGCGGCTGCGCTACTCGCCCACGCTGGACTGGCACAACGTGGATCTCCGCGAGCCGCTCAGGCTCGCGCTCAAGATACCGGTGGTGGTGGAGAACTCCGTCAAGGCCTGCATCCTGGCGCAGGTGTGGGCCCAGCGGGGAGACCTGCCCCTCGACCGGCCGGTCGCCTTCGTCAACGTGTCGGACGGGGTCGGAGTGGGGATCGCCGTCGACGGCAAGCTGCTGCGAGGGGCGCACAACCTGGCCGGGGAGTTCGGCCACGTGCCGCTGAACGTCGAGGGCCCCGAGTGCTCGTGCGGCCAGAGGGGATGCTGGGAAGCTTACGTCTCCAAGCGCGCCGTGATCGCCCGCTACCTCGGTACCGACCCGTCGTGGGCCGGCGAGACCGAGCCGAAGGGAGCGAGCGTGGATGCGATCATCGCCCGCGCGCGCAGCGGCGAGGCGCGGGCGATCGCCACTCTGCACGAGACCGGCGTCTACCTCGGCCTGGGGCTCGCCAACGTGGTGAAGGCGGTGGATCCGGGCCTGATCTACGTCGGCGGGGAGATCACGGCCGGCTGGGACCTCCTCGCCGAGACGGTGAGGGCCAGCCTGCGGCGGCACACGCTGATCAGCGAGGCGGGCGAGACCGAGATCCTCACCGTCCCCCTGAGCGAGCACCCGCGCCTGCGCGGCGCGGCCGCGCTCGTCACCGTTCCCGCGTTCGCCGCGCCCGTCGTGGCCTAGCCGGCAGCGGCCGTCACCGCCGCCGAGGGATAGCTGGAACGCGGCCATCTCCTGGCCGTTGCGGGCCAGCAGGCGCATCGGAGGAAAGCGCGGGGGATTGCCACCGTCCGAGAGCAGGGCGTAGACACGCTCCGCGTCCTCCTCGCGATCCAGCGAGAGGGTAAGGTACGCGAAAGGTGGCGACCCTGCGGATGAGGCTCTTCGGGAGCGGCTGGTCATAGGGGAACTGGATCGTGTCCTTGCCGGTGCGAGCGTTCTCCTCCACACCCTGGTTGCTACGGGACCTAGGATTTCCGGGCCAGCTCGTGCCCGAGTTGTGCGAGCAGTGCGCGCGTGCCCTGCTCGCGCAGCGCCACACCGTCGCTGCCCTCGAAGAAGGCGGCCTGCTCGGTGAGGACGAGCTCTGTGCCACTGCCCTTCGAGTTGAGCTCGATCGTGGTGAGCGACGCCGAGAACGGCTTCTCTTTCATCGTCATCGAGTACGCGTAGACGATGCGACGGTCCGGCACGATGTCCAGGTAGGTGGTGTCATTCCCCATTGGCGTGCCGCTGGGCGGAGCGCCTTCTGGCAGGCCCGGTCCGCCCATGAAGCGGAACCTCGAGCGCTCGTAGCCGCCGATGCGGAAGTCGGTCGTGAACGAGTCCACCTCCCAGCCCTCGCCCTCGACGAACCAGCGCCGCTTGGTCTCGGCCTTCGCGAACGCAGCGAAGACCTTGGCGGGCGAGGCCTTGTACACCTGCTCGATGGTGAAACTGCCGTGCGTGACGGCTGTCTCGGTCATGGACTTCATGGTCTTTCCTCCTCAGTCGGTTCAAGGTTCCTCATCCAACACCGCGCCGAGCCGGTCGAGGCGGCGCTCCCAGAGCGACCGTCGCTCGGCGATCCAACGCTCCGCGAGCTTGAGCCCAGACGGCTCGATACGGCAGGTGCGGACGCGGCCGACCTTCTCCGTGCGCACGAGACCGGCTTGCTCGAGCACCTGCAGGTGCTGGACGACGGCGGCGAGCGTGATGTCGAGCGGCTCGGCGAGGCGGCTGACGGAGACGGGGCCCCGGCCCAGCCGCTCGAGGAGCATCCGGCGCGTGGGCGACCCGAGCGCATCGAAGACGTGGGCGGCGGCGTGTTGGTTAAGCACTGACTTGACTATACGGCGACCGCTCTAGTCTGTCAAGCGACAGCTTAACTATCGCGAGGGCGCCTTCTCTTGTGGCTTCATGGTGGCGACCTTCACGACGGCCTTCACCCTCAGGTAGGCCGGCTTGGGAGGGATCTGGTGGATGAGAAGCAGCCAACGGGCCTCGCTGGCGCCAGCCACGTGGGCGACGATATCACAGTTGCATGTATCGTGATTCAGTTGTATCTTTCCATGGTACAGACGATAGAGGCGTGGAGGGGTGAGGATGGGCCGGCTCGGACGGGAGTGGATCGAGGCGCTGCGCTCGCTCCGGCGCGCGCCCGCGCACGCCGCCCTCTGCACGGCGCTGCTCGCGATCGGGGTGGCGTCGACGACGGCCATCCTGGCGGTCGGCGACGGGCTGCTCCGCCGGCCCCTTCCGGTCGCGAGCGAAGAGCGCCTGATCGTCCCGTACGGGACCCGGGGCAAGGACGAGCGACTCAAGGCCTCGGCGCTCGAGGCCGAGGAGTGGCGACGGGCTCCCTCGCTCGATGCGTTCGCGGTGGCCCGACCGCAGGCGGTGACCGTCGAACGGGACGGGGTGCCGGAGCGCCTCGGCGCGGCGCAGGTCGAGGCCGGCTACTTCTCCGTCCTCGGTGTGCAACCCGTGCTGGGGCGCGGCTTCGACGAGGCCGAGGCCCGGACAGGAGCCCGCCTGGCCGTGCTCGGCTTTTGGGCTCTGGCAGCGTCGCTTCGGCGGCGATCCGAGCGTCGTGGGCCAGGCCCTACACATCGACGGCGAGGAGTGGGAGATCGCCGGGGTGATGCCCCGGGGCTTCGATTTGCCGCTGGGCGCGGAGCTCTGGCAGCCTCTCCACCTCGACGCCGTTCCGGCCCAGGCGCGCGGCAGCCACATCTACGATCCCGTCGCGCGCCTCGCCCCCGGGCACAGCCTCGAAGACGCGCGCGGCGAGCTGGCCGTGATCGCCGAGCGGCTCGCCGAGGAGCGGCCCGACACCAACGCGGGCTGGGGCGTTCGCGCCATCGGGCTGCGGCGCCACCTGCTGGACGACCCTGACGGCACGGTCGAGCGGGCGATCGGGCTGGTCTTCTGGGGAGCGGTGTTGCTGTTGCTCGTCGCGTGCGCGGACGTCGCCCAGTTGCAGATCGTGCGTGCCGCGAGCCGCCTCGGCGAGCTGGGAACACGGCTGGCCCTCGGAGGCTCCCGGACGTCGCTGGCCCGGACCCTCATCCTCGAGACGCTGACGCTCGCCGGGCTGGCCGCCCTGCTGAGCGTGCCCCTCGCCCGGGCCCTGGCCGCCGGGCTGCTGCGCCTCTTCCCGGTTCCGGCGACGGCGTTCTCGAGCCACCTCCTCGCGGGCTCCTGGGAGCCGCGGATCCTGGGCGGCGTCGCCTTTGGCGCGCTCGCGACGGGACTGCTGGCCGCGGCATACCCCGCTTGGCGCGTCGCGCGGACCGACGTGGCGGGCCTGCTCTCCGGCGGACACCGCGCTTCTCCCGACCGCGGCGGCCGGGTCTTTCTCGAGGCCGCCGTCCTCGCGCAGGTCGCCGTGACCGTGATGCTGCTTACCGCGACCGCCACCCTCGCCGAGAGCTACGCCCTGCTGCGGGGCCTCGACGTGGGATTCCGGCCGGAGGGCCTCTCGTACTACGCGCTTTCACTCTCGCCCAGGGACTACCCGGAGCACGAGCGACGAGCGGCACTGGCCGAGGCTCTCGTCGAGTCGCTGCGCGGGAAGGACGGCATCCGGAGCGCCTCCTTCACGACGAACCTGCCGCTCGCTTCCCCGAGCGTGAACTGGATCGCGCGCCACGGCTGCGAGGGCCGCGAGCTGGCGCCCGGCGAGGTGCTGATCACGGCCGACCGGCTGGTGGGGACCGGCTACCTCGAGACTCTCGGCGTCCGGCTCCTCGCGGGCCGCTCGCTGACCGCGCGGGACACGGCCGCGACCGAGTCAGTGGCCGTGATCAACCGGTCCTTCGCCGACGAGTGCTGGCCGGGGCAGGACGCGATCGGGAAACGCGTGCTGCGGGGGACGCGCGAGGGGTGGCTCCCGATGACGGTCGTTGGTGTCGTCGCCGATCTCCAGGAGCAGCGCGTCAGCTTCCGCAGCCCCCACCGGGTGTGGTACCTGCCGTATCGCCAGCACGACTTCGCGCGCGACCTGTACCTGGTGATCCGGGGCGATCCGGCGCCGGCTACGGTGCGCTCCCAGACGCGCCGCCTCGACCCGCACCAGCCCGTGGCCGGCCCGCGTCTCGTGACCGAGCACCTGGAGGAAGTGACGGGCTCGGACCGCCTCGCCGCCGCGGTGATGGGTTACTTCGCCACGGTGGGGCTGCTGCTGGCGGGGTTCGGAATGCACGGGAGCATGCAGCGCTTCGTGGGCCAGCAGCAGCGCGCGATCGGGGTGCGCATGGCGCTCGGAGCCGGTCCCAGGCGCATCCTGGCGGGCGTCCTGGGGCGCGGGCTCGCCCTCGCGGCCGCCGGTGCTTTGATCGGCGCGGCGTGTGCGCTGGCGCTGCAGCCGCTGAGCGCCGGCTTCATCCAAGCCACGTTGCTCGAGATGC
>Ga0268386_10000038_pt1 | contig 64411 bp, 53 predicted proteins | sample RVTome_15_FD_200260 | JGI IMG/M metagenome (GOLD analysis project Ga0268386, IMG submission 200260) | Soil microbial communities from uranium-contaminated site in the Upper Colorado River Basin, Wyoming, United States - RVT150D86... ... | reverse complement strand
AACCACGCATGAAGCTCGCCCACCGACCTCGGATAGTGGTTGCCTGCACGGGGGTAGCCCACCACACCACTTTACTCCGGTTAGATGGAGACCCCCAAGCCGAATATCCGCGGCCGAGTTCAACACAGAGCTTCCCCAGCCGAGAACATCAGCGGTCGCCGTCTGTCTTGCGTGCGGCTGCGGAAGCCCTGCTATTTGTTCGCCAGCCCGCCCATTGGACCCTCATCGTGTTTCCTCGACATGCATGTGACCGCCGGACACTCCGGAGGCCTCAGCGGCAGGTTCCGCCCCCCGGCCGTAGCCGTCCAATTGGTGAAGGGCTCGGTACTTGGCCCATCCCTTGTCGAGTCGCCGGACGGTGTCCTCGGACTCTACAGCGAATCGACGAAGGGCGAGAATCACGGCGCGGACCGATAAGCGTGGCGGCGCCCCAGGGCCGACATGACCACAGTGGAAACAACGCAGTCGGGCCGGGACTATCCGTCGGATTCGCAGGATCTCATCCAGCCTTCGCTGGAGCTCATCGCGGAGACCGATTAACCCATCGCCCGTCAGTTCAGGCCGCCAGGAGTGCCGCAACGCCGTCACGAGTTCCGCGAACCACGTCGTGCTCCTCTCCCCGCGCGGCATCAGCTCCTCACCCGTCCCGTCCATGTCTGGCGAACATCGTCTAGGTCGCCGGCGGGATTCAGTGGCGCCGGCCGGTGTTGGGGGCGCGCGCCAACCGACCTGCCGTCAGGTGCGGGCATTCTGGCCCCGTTTTCCATCGAGAATCAAGACCTGTCCTGGCAGGGGGTTGTGGGACTCTCTGGCGGTCGGCACCCCGCATTCGAGCCGGCGGCCCAAACGGGTCAAAGCCGCAGTTACCACGACGGCGGCAGTTCACGGGGATCCGGGCCAACCCTGGCGTAGGTCGCGTTATGAGCGAGTCGCGTGGGATGCCGATGACGTTCGCCCGAGTGAGGTTGCGCCATACGAGGATCATGGCGGGCCGAAGCGGCTCGGCGTGGGAGTGCCTGTCATGCGGGAGTTGGAGACGTCGCTGCAGCAGTTCGGCGAGTTCCTCCTGAGAGCGCGGCTGGTCAAGGAGAAGGCCGCCCCGCACTGCGTCCGTTGGGTCCGGCGGTTCCTGACTCGCCCCGCCTCGAACGAGCCTCTGGCAGATCAGGCGCTCCGGTTCTCTGAAGACCTCGAACGCGGTGGCTGTCAGGACTGGCAGGTACGGCAGGCGGAGCAGGCAGTGCGGATCTACTTCGTGAACTTGCTGCAGCGCACCGACTGGCGCCGCCAGCCGGCGAGCGCCGCCGTGGACAAGCACCAGCGTACCGATCCCCTGGCTCTCCTCGACGAGCTGCGACGGCGGCTCCGCACCCGCCACTACTCGTATCGGACCGAGTGCAGCTACGCCGATTGGGTGCGGCGGTTCCTGGCCTACCTCTCCGAGCGGCAGGGGATACCTCATCCCCGCGTCGAGTCCGAAGGCGTGCGCGACTACCTCACCCACCTGGCAGTGCGGCGGAAGGTGACGGCCAGCACCCAGAACCAGGCGTTCTGTGCCCTCCTTTTTCTCTGCCGCGAGGTCCTCGGCATCGACGTGGAGGGGGTCTCCAACGTGCCCAAGGCAAAGCGCGGCAGCCACTTGCCTGTCGTGCTGACCGTGCCGGAAACGGCCGCGTTGTTGGGAGCCATGGGCGGCACCACCTGGCTGATGGCCGCCTTGATATACGGCGGCGGGCTGCGCGTTTCGGAGTGTTGCGAACTCCGCGTCAAGGACATCGATTTCGACCAAGGCCTGATCCTCGTGCGCGGCGGCAAGGGCGGCAAGGACCGCTCGACGCTACTCGCCGAGACAGGCCGGGACGAGCTGCGGGGACAGTTGCGCAACTCGGAGGCACTGCACCGCTCCGACCGGCAGGCTGGACTGGCGGGGGTGTGGCTGCCGAACGCGGTGGAGCGAAAGTACCCGAACGCAGGTCGTGAACTGGGCTGGTTCTAAGTGTTTCCCAGTCGCACACTCTCGACCGACCCCGGCGCTGGCGTCGTGCGCCGCCACCACGTCCACGAGTCGGTCATCCAGAAGGCCGTCAAAGCGGCAGCCCTGAAGGCCGGGATCCACAAACCCGTGTCGGTACACGTGATGAGGCACTCGTTCGCGACGCATCTGTTACTCAACGGCGTGGACATCCGCCAGATCCAGGAGTATCTCGGGCACGCGAACGTCGAGACGACCATGGTGTACACGCACGTCGTGAAGGAACTGCGCAACCCGGCACGGAGCCCGCTCGACATCCTTAGCGCACGCAGCGACCAGTGATCCGGCTGGGCCATCCTTGACCCTCCGACGGGCCTCGGCTATGGTCGGAGTGAGTCCGGTACCCCACCTGCACCGCTAAAACGAGGTCGCCTTGGCCAAAGAAGAGCCCTCCAACGAGCCGAACGCCGTCCCCTCGGCGCACGCCGCCCCGGCTTTCAACGCCATCCGCCGGGTGCCGAACCCGGTCAACGAGCCGGTCCGCTCCTACGCGCCCGGCTCTCCGGAGAAGGTGGAGCTGAAGGCGCGCCTGAGGTCGATGGCGGCAGAGCGCATCGAGATCCCGCTGGTGATCGGCGGACGCGAGGTCCGCACCGGACGGCAGGGCCATGCGGTCATGCCCCACGACCACGGCCACGTGCTCGCCGACTGGCACATGGCCTCGCCCGAGCACGTGGAGCAGGCGATTGCGGCGGCGGGAAACGCGCGTCGCGAGTGGTCGAGCTGGCCGTGGGAGGACCGCGCGGCGGTCTTCCTGAAGGCGGCCGAGCTGCTCGCCACGACCTGGCGGGCGACCCTGAACGCCGCGACCATGCTCGGCCAGTCGAAGACCGTGCTCCAGGCGGAGATCGACGCCGCCTGCGAGGTCATCGACTTCTGGCGCTTCAACCCGTGGTTCGCCCAGACGCTCTACGAGGAGCAGCCCATCTCCGACCACGCCATGTGGAACCAGCTCGACTACCGGCCGCTGGAGGGCTTCGTCTACGCGGTCAGCCCGTTCAACTTCACCGCCATCGGCGCGAACCTCACGACCGCGCCCGCCCTGATGGGCAACACGGTCGTCTGGAAGCCGGCCTCGTCGGCGATGCTGAGCGCGCACTACGTCCTGAAGCTGCTGGAGGCGGCTGGGCTCCCCCCCGGAGTCATCAACCTGGTGCCGGGCGACGCCCGCTCCATCTCGGACGTGGCGCTCAGCCACCCGGAGCTGGCGGGGGTCCACTTCACGGGAAGCACCGAGGTCTTCAACAGCATGTGGAAGACCATCGGCGAGAACATGTCGCGCTACCGGTCCTACCCGCGTATCGTCGGGGAGACGGGAGGCAAGGACTTCATCGTCGCCCACCCCTCGGCCGATCCACAGGCGGTGGCGGTGGCGATCGCCCGGGGGGGCTACGAGTACCAGGGCCAGAAATGCTCGGCGGCGAGCCGGGTCTACGTGCCGTCCTCGCTCTGGAAGGAGGTCCGGGACCGGACCGTGGCCATGATCGAGGACATCAAGGTCGGCGACGTGACCGACTTCCGCAACTTCATGGGCGCGGTCATCGACCGGAAGGCCTTCGACAAGATCGGCGAGTACCTCGGCGAGGCGAAGCAGGGCGCCCGAGTCGTGTCGGGGGGGAAGAGCCGGAGCGACCGGGGATACTTCATCGACCCGACGCTGGTCGAGGCCGAGGATCCCGCCCACCGCCTCCTGAGCGAGGAGATCTTCGGCCCAGTGGTCACGGCCCACGTCTACCCGGACGAACGGTGGGAGGAGACGCTGGAGCTGGTGGACCGGACGTCCCCCTATGCCCTCACCGGCGCCGTGTTCTCGGCTGACCGGGCCGCGACCCGTAAGGCGGCGGTCGCGCTCCGGAACGCCGCCGGCAACCTGTACGTGAACGACAAGCCCACCGGCGCGGTCGTGGGCCAGCAGCCCTTCGGGGGCGGCCGGGCCTCGGGCACCAACGACAAGGCGGGCTCGAAGCTGAACCTCGTCCGCTGGATCAGCGCGCGGACGATCAAGGAGACCTTCTCCCCGCCGCACGACTACCGCTATCCCTTCATGGCCGAGGAGTAGGCCGCCCGGTCCGGCCCTCCACGCCGCGGCGCCGCGACCGGACACTCCAGGGGCGGCATGTGCCGCGATCGGGAACGCCCGCGGCCCGCCGTCCGTCTGGGTTATCATGGGCGTCCTCGTCCGGCAGGCGGGCTGTCTCGCCGAGAGGTCGTCTAGAAGGCTCCGCCAGGATTCGCGACCATGAGCTGCCGCGCGGCGCCCGTCGCCTTCGTGTTGTGCTTCCTGCCCATGCCGTCCCTCGTGCTTTCGTCGGGAGCGGCGTGGGCGCAGGAGCCGGCGGAGGCCGGGGCGTCGGCGCCCACGACTCGCGCGGAGGAATGGCGCCGCCTCCGCCTCGACAAGCTGACGAAGCTCGAGCCGTACCGGCCCGGATTCCTTGAGCGCAACCTGCTGGCCATCGAGAAGGCGGAGCGGCCCAGCATCATGCAGCTCAACTTCTGGGGCTTCTACCCCCGTTTCCAGTCGGTCGCTTCCGGCTCGCAGCAGACCGCCGGCCTGCGCTTCTGGCAGCCGGAGATCAAGGGCTCCCCCTGGGACGTGCACGGGTCCCTCTTCTATTCGACCGCAGGCTACGAGTACTACGACCTGCAGGTCGGCATGGTCCCGCACAAGGGGCGGCGGTTCCCTCTGCGCTCCACCAAGGAGGACGACGTCTACGAGCTGGGAGACGCCCGCCGGCGGCTTTCGCGCCTGATCGCCTATGCCTCGCTGCGCTACCGCCACTTCCCGCAGGAGGATTTCTTCGGGCTCGGCGAGGGCTCGCGCCGCCAGGACCATTCGACCTTCCTCCTCCAGGACGCGTCGTACGAGCTGGTCACCGGCATCCAGCTGACCCGGCACCTCGCCGCGACCGTGCGCACCGGCTTCCTCCAGGCCTCGCTCGGCCCCGGCGAGGAGGACCCCTTCCCGACAACCCAGGAGCTGTTCGACGACGAGACCGCGCCGGGGCTTCTGCGCCAGCCGGATTTCCTGCGCTTCACCGGGCAGCTCTTCCTCGACCACCGTGACGAGCCCGGCAACCCCCACCGCGGCGCGATGGCAGCGCTGCAGGTCTCGCGGGTCGACGACCGCGGCGGGCGCGCCTTCCAGTACACGCGTCTGGCCGCCGACCTCCGCGCCTACGTCCCCCTCGGGTCGCCGCAGCGGGTCCTGGCCCTTCGCGCTTTCGCCAACCGGGACGACCCGGACCGCGGTAGCCGAGTACCCTTCTACATGGCGGAGACCCTGGGCGGCAGCCACACCCTGAGGGGCTTCCGCAACTTCCGGTTCCGCGGCGAGAAGCTGCTCCTGCTGCAGGCCGAGTACCGCTGGGAGGCGGCCCCGGCGCTGGAGCTGGCCCTCTTCGTCGACGCGGGCAAGATCGCGGGAACCGACGCCCGGCTGGACCTCAGCGACCTGGAGGCCGACTACGGCGTCGGCGTCCGGGTGAAGACGTTCGACGACCTTCTCGTGCGCTTCGACGTGGCGCGCAGTCGCGAGGACACCCGCCTGCTGTTCCGCTTCAGCGCGTCGTTCTGAGCTTGACTCCCCTGGCCCTGTCCCGCGCCGCCGGCATCGCCGCCGCCCTCCTCCTCGCCGGCGCGCCGGCCCCTGCGCAGAAGCTCCGCCCAGATGATCCCCTCCGCCGGGACCCCGACGACCTGGCCGCACCGAAACCGGCACCCATCGAGCTGAGCACCACCTACGACGTGCTCGAGCACAGCTTCTGCGGCGGGCCGGACGGCGAGGTGCCCAGGGCCGTCAACATCAACACCCTGGGCGAGGTCCCCGACTCCGCCTGGTTCACCAACCGTCCCGCGATGAGCGTTGAGGAGATGGTCCGTGGCCCGGAGGTGGAAGGGGGGCCGGACACGTCACGGCCCTGGACGGTGATCGCGGGCAAGTCCGGCGGGATCACCCCCGGCTTCACCATCCGCGACTTCCGGGGACGGGTCTACTTCGTCAAGTTCGACCCGTCCGCGTTCCCGCGCCTCTCCAGCGCCGCCGACGTCATCTCCACGCGGTTCTTCCACGACTTCGGCTACCACGTGCCGGAGAACTACATCGCCTACTTCCGCCGCGACCAGCTACGAATCGCTCCCGACGCCCGGGTGGGGGTGAAGGGCGGGGAGCGGCGGCCGATGACGGAGGCGGACCTGGACGCGATCCTGGCCGACGTGCTGCGCCTCCCCAACGGGACCATGCGCTGCATGGCCAGCCTGCGCCTGCCCGGCGAGCCGATCGGCCCCCGGAAGTTCTCGGGAACACGCCCCGACGACACCAACGACGTCTTCCCGCACGAGCACCGCCGGGAGCTCAGGGGGCTCAGGGTCTTCTGTGCGTGGCTCAACCACGACGACTCCCGCAGCCTGAACTCCCTGGACATGTTCGTCGCGCAGGAGGGGGACCGGGGCCACGTCCGGCACTACCTGATCGACTTCGCCTCGACCCTGGGGAGCGGCTCCGACGCGCTGCGGCGGATCCGGCCGCAGAACCCGCGGGCGGGGAACGAGTACATCATCGACTTCGGCCCCATCCTGAAGTCGGCCTTCAGCCTGGGGCTCTGGGAGCGGCCCTGGCGCGACGTACGCTACCCGGACCATCCGGAGGTGGGGCGCTTCGAGGCGGAGTTCTTCAGGCCCGAGCGCTGGAAGCCCGAGTACCCGAACCCCGCGTTCGACCGGATGCTGCCGGAGGACGCCTTCTGGGCCACGCGCATCGTGGCCGGCTTCACCGACGAGGCGATCCGGGCCATCGTGGCCACCGGCGACTTCGAGGATCCGGACGCCGAGCGCCATCTCGCCGACACGATCATCGAACGCCGCAACAAGGTCGTGGCCCACTACTTCCGGCAGGTGAACCCCCTCGACCGCTTCCGCCTCGAAGGCATGGAAGACGGCCGCCGTCTCGCCTTCGACAACCTCGGGGAGAGGGGCGGGCTCGGCAGCGTGGAGGGTTACGAGTACCAGTGGTTCGACTTCGACAACGCCGCCGGACGGCTCGAGAGCCTCGGGGCCCCCGCGCGGAGCACGGGGCCGGCCGTGCCCCTGCCGGATGGCCGCCCCGAGTACCTGATGGTTCGGCTCCGCAGCGTGAACCCGTCCGAGCCCGGGTGGCGCAAGGCGGTCGAGGTGTACGTCCGGACGGCCGGCGACGGCTCCGTCGTGGCCATCGAGAGGGAGAGCTAGGAGCATGACCGAGCCTGGTTCCGGAAGCCGTCCGGAGGCGCAGCCCGGTCCGCTGGACCGGCTACTCCGTGTGTTCAGCGACGTGCGGGCCGGCGAAGCCGGGACCGTCCTGCTGATGACCCTGAACCTGTTCCTGCTCCTGGTGGGCTACTACATCGTCAAGACGGCCCGCGAGCCCCTCGTCCTGGCCACCGGCGGAGCGGAGCTGAAGTCCTACGCCTCGGCGGGCCAGGCCCTCACCCTGATGGGCTTCATCCCGCTCTACAGCTGGCTCTCCTCCCGCGTCGACCGGATGAGGCTCATCGTCACCCTGATCGTGTTCTTCGCCCTCAACATCGAGCTGTTCTACCTGGGAGCGCTGGCCGGCATCCCGTACCTGGGCGTCGTCTTCTTCATCTGGGTGGGGATCTTCAGCCTGGCCACGATCGCCCAGTTCTGGTCGTTCGGCAACGACATCTATCGCCGCGAGGCCGGAGAGCGGCTGTTCCCGATCATCGTGATCGGGCAGACGGCCGGAGCGCCCCTCGGTGCCAAGGTGGCCGAGGAACTGTTCGAGGCGGGCGTCGACGCCTACGCCATGCTCCACGTCACCGCCGCGCTGCTGGTGGTCCACCTGGGGCTGTACTGGGTCGTGAACCGGCGCGAGGCGCGCCGCCCGGGCCAGGCCCAGGCGTCTCACCAGGTGCTGGCCGCGGGGGACGGCTTCGCGCTGGTGTTCCGGAGCCGGTACCTCAAGCTGATCGCGCTGCTGCTGGTGGTCCTGAACACGGTGAACACGACCGGGGAGTACATCATCGGGCGCACGGTCGTGGAGCAGGCCCGGGCGGCGGCGGCGGCCGATCCCTCGATCACCCAGTCCGCCTTCATCGGGAGCTTCTACGGCAACTACTACTTCTGGGTGAACATCGCAACGGTGCTGATCCAGGCGTTCCTGGTCTCCCGGATCGTGAGGTACCTGGGGGTGGCGGGCGTGCTGCTGGCGCTCCCGGTGGTCGCCCTGGGCGCGTACGGCCTGATCGGCGCGGGGGCAGGCTTCGCCGCCGTCCGCTGGGCGAAGACCGCGGAGAACTCGACCGACTACTCGATCATGAACACCGCCCGCCAGATGATCTGGCTGCCCACGACCCGCGAGGAGAAGTACAAGGCCAAGCAGGCCGCGGATACGTTCTTCGTCCGCTTCGGCGACGTCCTCTCGGCGGGACTCGTGTTCGTGGGGACGACCTGGCTCGCGCTGGGAGTGCGCGGTTTCGCCTCCGCCAACCTGATCCTTGTCCTCGTCTGGCTGTCGGTCGCGTGGCTGCTGCTCCGCGAGTATCGAGCGCTGGCCGCACGCCAGGCCGCCGAGCCGCGCACCGCGGCCTGAGGGGGTCCAGGCCGATCACGCTGGACCTCGTTTCGCCGCGATATCCTACGGGAAGCCGCGCAAGGGGACCGAGCGCGGCCCCGCCGCGCGGCGGTTCCAACCCGATCAGGAGCGTGCATGCAACCAGAGATGAACCTGCGTCGATCCCGGCCTGGGACGTGCCTCGCCGTCGCGGCCGCCGCCGTGGCAGCGCCGCTGTGGCCGGCTCTGATTCCGTCGTCCCGCGCCCAGGACGGGAGCGGGAAGGGAGCGAAACAGGCGGTCGTGGTCGCGGGCGAGCAGTACGAGGCCAGCGGCCTCCACGAGCTGCTCTTCGGCGCCGACTACCGCGACCTGTGGACGACGCCGGTCCGGGTGGAGGTCCTGGACATGGGCGAATTCGCGGGGGGCCTCCGGCCGGTCCGCCGTGTCGGAGGCATGCAGACCAAGGGGCTCGCCCTCGGGGGCGCCGACGGGCGGGACTACACCTTCCGCGGGGTCGACAAGGACCCTTCGTCGATCCTCCCCCCGGATCTGCAGGGCACCCTGGCCGACCGGATCGTCCAGGACCAGATTGCCTCGGGGCATCCCGCCGGGCCGCTGGTGGCGGCCCCGATCCTCGAGGCGGCCGGCGTCCCCCACACCTGGCCCCGGCTCGTGGTGATGCCCGACGATCCCGTCCTGGGCGAGTTCCGGGCGGACTTCGCCGGCGTGCTCGGCACGATCGAGGAATATCCGCAACCCGCCTCCGACCGCAACCCCGGCTTCGCCAACGCCTCCGACATCATCGGAGGCGAGGAGCTGTGGACGCGGCTCCGGAAGTCTTCTCGCGAGCGAGTGGACGACCGGGCCTTCCTGGAGGCGCGGCTGGTGGACCTGCTGCTGGGGGACTGGGACCGGCACCTCAAGCAGTGGCGCTGGGTGAGGACGCCTGAGGAGCCCGCGTGGCGTCCGCTGCCGGAGGACCGCGACCAGGCCTTCTCGCGGTTCGAGGGCCTCGTGCTGGCCATCGGCCGCTTCAACCAGCCGCGGTTCGTCAGGTTCGACGACGAGTATCCCGACATCGTGGGCCTAACGTTCAACGGCTGGGATGTGGACCGCCGCCTGCTGGTCGGGCTCGAGAAGCCCGTCTGGGACGAGACCGCCGCCCGGCTGAAGGAGCGGATCACCGACGAAGTCATCGAGCAAGCGGTGTCGCGGCTTCCGGAGGCGTACCGCCGCATCGACGGACCCCGCTTGGCGGCCGCCCTCAAGAGCCGCCGCGACCGCCTACCCGAGGCGGCGGACCGTTTCTACCGACTGCTCGCCGACAGGGTGTCGGTGGAGGCCAGCGACGAGCCCGAGCGGGCCGAGGTCGTCCGCCTCGAAGGCGGTGACGTCGAGGTCCGGATCCGCCCGGCCGACGACAGCGGTGCCCCGGCGGGCGACCCCTTCTTCGAGCGGCGCTTCCGGAAGGACGAGACGAGCGAGGTGCGCCTCTACCTGCACGGCGGGAGCGACCGGGTCGTCACCAGCGGCCCCGCCGACGGCGTCGTCGTCCGGGTCGTCGGCGGCGAGGGGTTCGACGTCCTCGACGACTCCGCGGGCGGGGGCACGCGCTTCTACGACGCCGGCGGGAACGACCGCGTGGTCCGGGGCGAGGGCACCCGAGTGGACGAGCGGCCGTACGTGCCCCCTCCCGCGAACCCCAAGGCGCCCTGGATCCCGCCGAGGGACTGGGGGCGCAAGACGGTCCCGATCCTGTGGCTGGGCGGCAGCCCGGACGTCGGGGCGTTCCTGGGGGCGGGCGTCATCACCGAAGGCTACGGATTCCGGCGGGACCCCTTCGCCGACCGGCAGACCGTGCGGGCAGGCTACGCGACGGGAGCGAAGGCCTTTCGGGCGGACTACGAGGGCGAGTTCCGGAGGATCAGCTCGGGGGCCTACGCGACCCTGGCCGCGCGCGTGTCGGGGATCGAGGTGCTGCGCTTCCACGGCTTCGGGAACGAGAGCTCTTCGGAAGGACCGGACGACTTCTTCAAGGTCGAGCAGCAGCAGCTCTCGTTCGAGCCCTCGCTCACCGTCCCGGTGGGCCCGCTGCAGCTGAGCTTCGGGCCGCGCGTGAGCTTCGCCTCCACGGACCAGGGCACCCGCCGGCTGGTGACCGTGACGCGGCCCTACGGCATCGACGACTTCGGCCAGGTCGGGGCGGCCGCGACGCTTAGGTTCGACTCCCGCGACGTGACGGCCGCGCCGCGCGAGGGGATCCATGTCTGGCTGACCGGACGCTACTACCCGGAGCTGTGGAACGTGGAGACGGCCTTCGGCTCGATCCACGGCGAGGCCGCGACCTATCTCGGCGGGGGCGGATACTTGCAGCCGACGATCGCCCTCCGCGCCGGAGGCAAGCGCGTCTTCGGCACCTACCCGTTCCACGAGGCCGCCTTCATCGGCGGCGGCGCCAACGTGAGGGGATTCCAGCCACAACGGTTCGCCGGCGACGGGTCGCTCTACGGCAACGCCGAGCTTCGCGTGCAGCTCGGCCGTTTCTTCCTTCTGCTGCCGGGCGACTTCGGCGTGTTCGGCCTCGCCGACGCGGGACGGGTCTACCTGGAGGGAGAGACCTCCGACCGCTGGCACACCTCGGTAGGAGGAGGCTTCTGGTTCGCCTACCTCGACCGCAGCCGCACGGTCAGCGTCGCGGTCGCGCGGAGCGAGGAACGGACGGGACTCTACGTGCGGGCGGGGTTCTCGTTCTAGCCGCGTGCGCGGGTCCGCTCACTCGAGCTCGAGCGCCACGTAGCGCAGCTCGCCGCCGCGCTCGACCTGGAGCACCACCGGCGCCCCGGGGGGAAGGGTCTCGAGGACCGCGCGGAGCGCGTCCACTCCGAGGACGGAGCGGCCGTTGACGGTGTAGATGACGTCGCCGGGCTCGAGCGGGTCCGCCCAGACAACGCCGTCCGGGTCGGACGCGGCGACCACGGCGCCCGCCTGCGCCCGCAGCGGCGGCAGCAGGCGCGCCACCGCCTCGTCCAGGTCCACCGCCAGCACGCCGAGCCGGGTCACCAGGTTCCGCTGCGGGCTCACGAGCTGCGCGAAGCGGTCGGGATCCCCCGGCCGCTCGAGGACCTCCACGCGCAGCTCGAGCCGTTCCTCGCCGCGCAGCACCCCCAGGACCACGGCGCTACCCACCGGACGCGGATACAGGTTCACCCGGAGCTGCCGGGCGTTCTCCATCGTCTTCCCGTCGAGGCTCAGGACCACGTCGCCCGGCCGCAGCCCCGCCGCCGCGGCCGGTCCTCGCGGGAGCACGTCGGACACGACCACGCCGCGGTCCCGTGACAGGCCCAGACCCGCCGCCAGGGTGGGTGTGACCGTCTGCGTGCGCACGCCGATCTCGCCCCGGCGCACGCGGCCCGCGCGCCGGATCTGCTCGAAAACGTTCTGGGCGATGTTGCTGGGGGCGGCGAAGCCGATCCCCTCGTGGCCCCCCGACCGCGAGAAGATGAGCGTGTTGATCCCGACCACCCGGCCCGAGGTGTCCACGAGGGGGCCGCCGCTGCTTCCGGGATTGAGGGGCGCGTCCGTCTGCACGTAGATCATCGGGTCTTCCGGACGGAGCTGCCGCGCCACCGCGCTCACGACGCCCAGGGTGGCGGTGTCGTCGAGCCCGAGGGGACTGCCGAACGCCATGACGAGCTGGCCCCGTCGCAGCTCGTCGGAATCGCCGAAAGCGAGGGACGGAAGCCCCGTCGCCTCGACCTTGAGGACGGCCAGGTCCGTCTCGCGGTCGAGACCTACCACCTGGGCGCCCAGCGTCCGCCCCGCGGCCCGCAGGATCGACCCGCCCGCATCGGCCTCCGGAGGAGCGCCCAGGACCACCCGCACGCGCCGCGCCCCCTGCACCACGTGTGCGTTCGTGAGCACGTAGCCGCCCGGGTCCAGGACGACCCCGGATCCCCCGCCGCGCTCGCGCTCCAGCAGGGCCTCTCCGCCCGGGGAGTAGCCCGAGGTGAGGACCTGCACTAGCGCCGGCCGCACCTTCTCGGCGAGGGCCTGCAGATCGCGGCTCAGCTCCGCCAGGCCGGCGCGCGCGGGCGCCGGCGTGCTCGTGCCCTGCGTAGCGGCTGCCGCGCCGGCGGCGGCGAAGCACCAGAGGAGGACGCCGGCTGCGCCGGCTGCCTTCGTCCGACGAGCCCCGGTCGCCGCTCCGTGCCCCATCGCCTATCCCTCGCCGAACTCGCGTTGCGACATCCGGACCACGGCCAGGAAGAAGGCGATGATCAGCGGACCGGCGAGGAGGCCGACCACCCCGAACGCGGCGAGCCCTCCAAGGAGGGCGAAGAAGATGACGCCGCCGTGGATCTCCATCCTGCCCTTCATCAACAGCGGCTTCACGAGGTTGTCGGAGAACCCCACGACCACGATCCCCCACAGGGCCAGGAACAGGGCGGCCTTGGCCTGCCCGGTGGCGTAGACGAGGATCGCCAGCACCACGGCCACGCTCCCGGCGCCGATGGCGGGGACGAAGGCGAAGACGAACGTCACGAACGCGAAGAAGAAGGGCTGCGGCGCCCGCGCCAGGAGGTATCCGACCAGCGCCACCCCGGCCTGGATGCCGGCGGTGGCGATGGAGGAGACGAGCACCGCGACCGAGACCTTCCTGAACTCGCTGAGCAGCTCACGGGTCTGGCCGGGCCGCAGGGGAGCCATCCCGCTCAGCCAGTCCACCAGCCGCGGGCCGTCGACCAGAAGGAAGAAGAACGCGATGAGCATCATGACCGTCTGCATGAGCACGCCGCCGGTGGCCCTGAGGACGCCCCCCATGAAGGCTGCCGCGCGGCCGGTCTGCCGTCCCGCGAACTCCTGCAGCTGTGCCCCCGATTCGGGAAGCCGCTCCAGCGCCCGCCGGACGAGGGCGGCGATCGGTCCCGGCAGGTCATCCACCAGGCCCGCGACCCCCTCGCTCTGGAGAGTCGTCCGAACGTAGTCCACACCGGCGACCAGCTCACCGCCGATGAAGATGGCGAGCCAGGTCAGCGGCAGCAGCAGGACCAGGACCACTCCCAGCGTCACCAGCGCGGCGGCGGCGACCCTCCGGCCGCCCAGCCGACGGGCCAGCCCCTCCTGCCATGGATCGAAGGCGCCGGCCAGGACGGCCCCGATGAAGAGGGCGCCGGCGAACGGGTAGGCGATGACCGCGAGGAGCGCCACGGCCACGATCACGAGGACGATCAGGACCGCGCGTGCCGTCTTGGGGCTCGCCATAGCCGCCCTCCCGCCCGGCCCGACTCAGGGCCGGGAAAGCGCCGCTCGACCGGGGTCAGGGCGCCTCGGCGCCCGCTCGCCTCCGGTCGACGCTGGTGAAGAGCCCGACGAGGGACCTGAGGGAGGCCCGCGCGATGGGCTTCACGAGGTACGAGTCGCCTCCGGCGTCACGGCCGGCGGTGAAGTCCTTGACGCCCCCCTGGGCGGTCACGAACACGATAGGGACCCGCTTGTCGCGTTCCCGGAGGGCCCGGCACAACGTGAAGCCGTCGGTGTCCGGCAGGTTCACGTCCAGGAGGATCAGGTCGAAGGGTTCCGCGTCGGCCGCCATCAGGCACTCCGCCCCGTTGCCCACCTGCACCACCTCGTAGACGCCGCCCTTCTCCGACTCCAGGATCGTGCGGATCAGCGCGCGGGTGGGAGCATGGTCGTCCACGACCAGGACACGCTTGGCCAACTCGCCTCCTTGGAGCCTTCGGACAGGAAACACGGCACCGACGCCGGAGCAATTCTATCGGTTCTTCCCGGGGGCGCGAGGCGGGAGGCCCCGCCCTCGGGCGCGGATGCGGCGCCCGCGCGGGGCCCGATCGGGTTCGGCTGGGCTAGAGGAGAGTGCTCAGCAGCAGCGCTGGTTCCTGGCGAGCACCGCTTCGGTGCGCTCCAGGATCTGAAGGGCTTCGGCGTGATCCTCGTCGGCGGCCAGGACCTGGATGGCCAGCTCCCGCGCCCGCTCCGGCGCGCCCTCCTTCTCCTGTCGGCGGGCTTCGGCCATCGACGCGGCAATGGTGTACACGCGGTAGGTTTCCATCTGGCAGAAGAAGCGCCGCTCGAGCCGCCGTTTCAGCGCGAGGGCCTTGGGATGCCCGGGCCAGCACAGGAGGGCCTCGTCGAGAAGCCGCAAGCCGGCCAGCGGATGGCCGGCCCGATCCGCGTCGCCGGCGTTTGCGAGAAGCTGCCCGAGCAGGGTCTCGTTGGCCTCCATACCTTCACCTCCCCGCGGGAACCCGTTCGCGTTGCGCGGCTCGAGAGCAACGAGCGTGCCGTCGCCAAATCATTCCATCCAAAGGCAGGAGGGGCACTCCGTCTGAGAATCGGCGGCGCCGCGAGGCCGATCCTGTGCCGGTCGCAACGGCGTTGACTCGCCATTGGGGCACCCATAGAATCCGATTTCCTCGAGGACGCCAGGGAGGGCACAACGTTGAAGATCCACGAGTACCAGGCCAAGTCGATCCTCTCGTCCTTCGGCGTCCCCGTCCCGCGGGGGAAGGTCGCCTACACCGTCGACGAGGCGGTGAAGAACGCCAAGGAGCTGGGCTATGCGGTCGTCGTGAAGGCCCAGATCCACGCGGGCGGGCGGGGGAAGGCCGGGGGCATCAAGGTGGCCCGCTCCGCGGACGAGTGCGAGAGCGTGGCCTCGGCCCTGCTCGGGAGGACGCTCCGGACCCACCAGACCGGGCCGGAGGGCCGCGTGGTCCGGCGCTTGCTCGTCGAGGATGCCATGGAGCTCGAGGGCGCCCGGGAGATGTACCTCGCGATCGTGGTGGACCGCGCCACACGCACACCCGTGGTGATGGCCTCCGCCCAGGGCGGCGTCGACATCGAGGAGGTCGCCGCGCGCGAGCCGAAGGCCATCCTCAAGGAGCCGGTGGATCCGGCGGCCGGCTTCCAGGCCTTCCAGGCCAGGAAGCTGGCGTTCGGGCTGGGTCTCGAAGGCGCCCTGGCGCCGAAGGCCGTGGGCTTCATGCAATCCCTCTATCGCGCTTTCGAGGGCACCGACGCGTCGCTCGTGGAGATCAACCCGTTCCTGCTCCTGGCCTCGGGGGACCTGCTGGCCCTCGACGCCAAGGTGAACCTCGACGACAACGCCCTCTACCGGCACCCCGACGTGAAGGAGCTGCGCGATCTCGACGAGGAGGACCCGCTGGAGGTGGAAGCCTCCAAGTTCGGCCTCAACTACATCAAGCTCGAGGGCGGCAACGTGGGCTGCATGGTCAACGGAGCCGGCCTGGCAATGGCCACCATGGACATCATCAAGCTCGCGGGGGGGAGCCCCGCGAACTTCCTCGACGTGGGCGGCGGCGCCAACGCTGAGCAGATCCGCAACGCCTTCCGGATCATCCTGGGCGACCCGGAGGTGGCGGCGGTCCTCATCAACATCTTCGGGGGCATCCTCCGCTGTGACGTGCTGGCCGAGGGCGTCATCGCCGCCGTGCGCGACCTCAACGTGCAGGTGCCCGTGGTCATCCGCATGAAGGGGAACAGCGAGGAGAGGGGCAAGGAGATGCTGCGCCAGTCGGGGCTGAACTTCGTCACCGCCGACGACATGGCGGAGGCGGCCCGCAAGGTGGTGTCCGCCGCCGCGGGACCGGCGCATTGAGCGTGCTGGTCGGCTCCGGCACCCGGCTGCTGGTCCAGGGGATGGGCAAGCATGGGACCTTCCACGCCATCGGTTGCCGCGACTACGGCACCAAGGTGGTCGGCGGGGTCACGCCGGGCAAGGGCGGGACGCGCGTCGAGGGGTTCCACCTCTTCGACACCGTGGCCCAGGCGGTCCGGAAGACGGGGGCCAACGTCTCCGTCGTGTTCGTGCCACCGGGCGGCGCCGCGGATGCCGTGATGGAGGCGGCCGATGCCGGCATCCCCCTGGTGGTGTGCATCACCGAAGGGATCCCGACGCTGGACATGGTGAAGGTGGCCGCCTACCTGAGCTCGCGTCCGACCCGGCTGATCGGCCCCAACTGCCCCGGGGTGATCTCGCCGGGTGAGAAATGCAAGGTTGGCATCATGCCGGGCCACATCCATCACGGAGGCTCCGTGGGGGTCGTGAGCCGGAGCGGTACGCTCACCTACGAGGCGGTGGCCCAGCTCACCGCCCTGGGCATCGGCCAGTCCACTTGTATCGGCATCGGCGGGGACCCCATCATCGGGACCACCCACACCGACGCCCTCGAGATGTTCGACCGCGACCGCGGCACGAGAGCCATCGTGATGATCGGTGAGATCGGCGGAACCGCGGAGGAGGAGGCCGCGGCGTACGTGCGCAAGCACGTCAGCAAGCCGGTCGTGGGCTTCATAGCCGGCCAGACCGCTCCTCCCGGCCGGCGGATGGGCCACGCGGGGGCGATCATCGCCGGAGGCAAGGGGACGGCCGAGGAGAAGATGAAGACGATGAAGGCGGCGGGGATCCAGGTGGTGAAGTCCCCCGCCGACATCGGCGCGGCGGTGGCGAAGGTGCTCAAGCGGCGCTGACGCCGCGCCAGGGTGTTTCAGGGGGAGCGACTTGAACGAACGGACGTTCTCGATCATCAAGCCGGACGCGGTGAAGGCGGGCCAGGCGGGCGAGATACTCACCCGCCTCGAGAACGCGGGCTTCTCCCTCGTGGCCCTGCGGCTGCGGCACCTCACCCGGGAAGAGGCGGAGGGGTTCTATCACGTCCACCGCGAGCGCCCGTTCTTCGCGAGCCTCTGCGCGTTCATGTCCTCGGGGCCGTGCCTCACGATCGTGCTCGAGCGGGCCGACGCCGTGGCGCGCCTCCGCGACCTCATGGGGGCGACCGATCCGGCCAAAGCGGCGGCCGGCACCATACGGAAGGACTTCGCCACCTCGATCGAGGCGAACTGCATCCACGGCTCGGACGGACCCGACACGGCGCGGTTCGAGATCTCGTACTTCTTCGCCGGGATCGAGCTGTAGCTCCGCTCCTGCCTCGCGAGCGTACCATCGGCCATGCTCGGCCCATCCGATCTCGGCCGCGTCCTGGTCATCCTGGGCGTCGTTTTGCTCGTCGTCGGTATCCTCCTCATGGTGGCCGGCCGCATCCCCCTCCTCGGCCGCCTACCCGGAGACATCGTCTATCGGCGCGGCAACTTCACCTTCTACCTCCCCATCGTCACGTCCCTCCTGCTGAGCCTGATCCTCGCGGTCGTGTTCTCGCTGTTCCGGCGTTGACGCTCCGGACGGCGGCGAGGGAGGGGTTCCCGAGCGCGGGCGGCGCGCCCGAACGCTCGCGCTGATCGGTCGTCCCAGAGCCGCCAGACTCCCTGTCCAAGCCGCTGTCCTGCCGCAGTTTCGGGGCAACCGAACGCTGCCTCCGCGCGGGCACGCCGGTTGCTCCACGGGTGTCCAGGGAGAACGAGGCCGATGAGCGCCGTGACAGAGGAGGAGGTCGTCGAGGAACGGACCCGGACGGAAGCGCCGTTCCCCGCCGCGGAGCTGGGCCTGCCCGGGATCCTGAGGAGGCCCTACCTGGAGGCGAAGACGGGACTCCTCCACTTCGTCCACGGCGACGAGCGGTTGAGCCTGCGGTACGTGAACGGCCAGGTCGTCAGCGCGCTCTCCTCCTGCGAGCGGTGGCGCCTCGGCGAGAGCCTGGTGCGCCGTGGCCTGCTCGAGCGGTCCGAGCTCGAGCGCGCCCTCGACGTGGCCGGCCGCGAGGGGCGGCGCCTGGGACCGGTCCTCCGTGAGCTGGGCCTGCTCAGGGCGGCGACCGCCGAGGACGCGGTCGCGGGCCAGGTCCGCGATGTCCTCGCCGAGATCGCCTCCTGGCCTGACGCCGTGTGGAGCTTCGAGCCGCAGGAGCCTCCCGTCCCCTCGCCGGAGGACCTGACGCTCGAGCTGCCCACCGCCGACCTGATCGTGGAGGCGGTGCGCCGCCTGCCGTCGCACGCCGTTCTGCGCAGCCTCGGCGACCTCGACCGCCGGCTGGTGCCCTCGGAGGATCCGTGGGCGCGGTCGCAGCGCATCAGCTTGAGCCCGGCGGCTGCCTACCTGCTTTCCCGCGTGGACGGGAGGCTCACCGCACGGCAGGTGCTCGAGATCAGCCCCCTCGATGAGGCCGAAGGGCTCCGCACCCTGCTGGGGCTCCTCTGCAGCGGAACGATCGTTTTTTCGCCGGCCGCTCGCTCCGGTCCGGTCGGGGCGGAGGCCGTACCCCAGGCCTTCCGCGCCGAGGTCCGTGCCGCCTTCGCCGGCCTTCGGACGAGGACGCCCCACGAGATCCTGGGCGTGCCGGCCGCGGCTACCGGCGACGACGTCCGATCGGCGTACGTCCGGCTGGCCAAGCGTTTCCACCCCGACGTGCTCCACGATCCCGTCCTGGCCGACCTGCGCGACGAGCTGCACACGGTCTTCGTGCGCATCGGCGAAGCCTACAACCAGCTCCGTTCGGCGCCGGTGGGAGCCCGGCCCACCAGGGCTCCCCAGGAGGGCGGAACGGAGGCGGCACCCGCCAGCGGCGCCCCGGCCCCGGCTCGTTCCGCCCCGGCGGTGGTGGCGTCTCCCGGTTGCGCACCGGCGCCGGAGCCAGGGGCGGCGGACGTCCCGCCCGCGACCGACCCGGGGGACACGCTCAGGGCCGCCGAGCGGCACTTCGCCGCCGGACGCTACTGGGACGCCATCGTCCTGGCAGAGCCGCTCGCCCGATCGGCAGGGGGGGCGGCGAGACGGAGGGCGCGCCTGCTGCTGGCCCGCGCGTACGCGAAGAACCCCAAATGGGTCCACGACGCGGAGTCGGAGCTGCAGGCGCTGGTCCGCGAGGACCCGCAGGACGCCGAGGCGTGGCAGGAGCTCGGGGATATCTACCGCGAGCGGGGCCTGGACCAGCGCGCGGCGTCCATGTACCGCAAGGTCCTGCAGCTCAGGCCGGGCGCCCCGGCCGCTTCGTCCCGCCTGCGGTCGCCCGATACCGCGGCGCGCCTGGTGAGCCGCCTGCTCCGGCGGGCCGAGGCGGCCGGGGCGGAGTTGCTCTCCGGATCCCGCTCGTGAAATCCTAGCCCTCCTTCAGCTCGCTCCCGCGGGCGAGGGGGAGGGGAGGACCAAGGACGATGTCGGTGAAGCCCGACCGCTGGATCCGCCGGATGGCCCTCGAGCACCGGATGATCGAGCCCTTCTCGGACAAGCAGGTCCGCGACGGGGTGATCTCCTACGGGCTGTCGTCCTACGGCTACGACGTGCGCATCGCCGACGAGTTCAAGATCTTCACGAACATCAACTCCACGATCGTCGATCCCAAGCGCTTCGATCCCCGCTCGTTCGTGGACTTCCGGGGCGACGTCTGCATCATCCCGCCCAACTCCTTCGCCCTGGCCCGCACGGTCGAGTACTTCCGCATCCCCCGCAACGTCATAACCGTGTGTGTGGGCAAGTCGACGTATGCGCGCTGCGGGATCATCGTGAACGTGACGCCGTTCGAGCCTGAGTGGGAGGGGATCGTGACCCTCGAGGTCTCCAACACCACTCCCCTGCCGGCCAGGATCTACGCAAACGAGGGGATCGCCCAGGTGCTCTTCTTCGAGAGCGACGAGGATTGCGAGACGTCCTACGCCGACAAGAAGGGCAAGTACCAGGCCCAGCAGACGCTCACGCTCCCCAGGCTGTAACCTAGCGCCATGGTCCACGAAACCGTGACGATGGAAGGCCACCTCATCGACTCGGACATCCTGCGCCGCGCGTTCTCGCGCGTGGTAGAGGGCGGGGGCGAGTTCGAGGTGCTCGAGTTCAAGGTCGGCAAGACCAACGCCGACCCGTCGTTCGTGCGGTTGTCGGTGCGGGCGGCCCAGCCGGAGATGCTCGACGGGATCCTGGAGGGGCTCAGCTACCTCGGGGCCTCCGCGAGCGTGGCCGACGCCCGCTTCGCGGCCGCCGAGTCCGACGGCATCGTCCCCGACGAGTTCTACTCGACCACCAACTTCGACACGTTCGTGCGGGTTGCGGGGCGCTGGGATGCGGCCCGCGACCAGAAGATGGACAGCGTCCTCGTGCTGCGGGACGGCGTGCCGTACTGCGTGAAGCAGGGGATGGTGAGGAAGGGCGAGCCGGTCGCGCTGCGCGGGCCGGGTATCCGCGTGCGGCCGGCGGAGCGCAGCCGCGACTTCTCGGTCTTCGGCTTCATGTCCAACGACGTCTCGGCCGAGATCAACAAGGGGATCTCCATCGCCGGAACCGCCCGCGAGATGCGGCGGACCCGGGAGGCCGGGGAGAGGGTCGTCGTGGTGGCCGGACCGGCCGTCGTCCATTCGGGGGGCGACGTCCCCCTCGCCGGGCTCGTCCGCGAGGGCTGGGTGGACGTGCTTCTGACCGGCAACGCCTTCGCCGCCCACGACGTCGAAAAGGCGATCCTCAAGACGAGCCTGGGCATCTGCCAGCTCAGCGGGCGGGCGGTGGAGGGCGGCAGCCGCAACCACCTCTACGCCATCAACGCGGTGAACCGGCAGGGCGGGGTCCGCCAGGCGGTGGAGTCCGGCCTCGTTACGTCGGGGGTGATGTACGAGGTCGTGCGGAAAGGTTTGCCCTTCGTCCTGGCCGGCTCGATCCGCGACGACGGCCCGCTCAAGGACGTCCTGACCGACACTCTGGCCGCACAGAAGGCCTACATGGAGGCGCTGCGGGGCGCGGGGATGTGCCTCATGCTCGCCTCCGCCCTCCACTCGATCGCGGTGGGCAACCTGCTGCCGGCGCGCGTGCGCACGGTCTGCGTGGACATGACCGAGTCGGTCCCGGTGAAGCTCTCGAACCGGGGAACCCTGCACGCCATCGGCCTCGTGACCGACGTGGGCTTCTTCCTGAGCCGGCTCGAGGCGGAGCTGTCGGCCCCGGCCGCGGGCTCAACGGACTCGTGAGCAGGACGGGCCGGCCTCAGGCGACCGGGTTTCGACCCTGGATCAGGCGGATCAGCATCACGACGATGGCGATGACGAGCAGGATGTGGATGAAGCCGTTCATCGTGTAGCTGGACACCATCCCGAGGAGCCACAACACCAACAGGATTACGAAGAGAGTCCACAGCATCGACGCGTCTCCTTTCCGGCGCCGGCTCGCACCGCGCGAGCGGCAGGGGCGCTACCAGGGGCCCGGCGCGAGCCCGCTGCTATTTCGAGTCTCGATCACCCGGCATCTCGCGCGGATGACCCTGGATCTCGCCGTCGCGTAGGGTCCTCGTGGGCGTGGCCTCCGACCGCCGCGTCTCGGCCGGCTCGTCCGGCGCCTCACGGGCGGCGAAGAGCTCATCGCCGGCGCCGAGGCGCTGGGATTCCGTGGCCTGGCGCGGGGATTCGGGCCGGTTCCGTTCCTCGCCGCGCTGTCGTGTCGGTCTCGCCATCCCCCCCTCTCCGCGACCTTGTGCATCCCGGCCGCTCCAAGAGTGAGCAATCGGCGTGCCACCCACGCCCGTGCGTCGATCCGACCGCGCGCCCGCCCCGAGGCCGCGAAAGGAGCCGCGCGATCCAGCCCTGCCGCCGGCGATGCCGCCTTGCCGAGCCACGCCGAGGCGGTCGAGCGGGCGCGCCGCGCGCCAACGGATCGGAGGTCGGGTCGTAACCCTTACACTCGTTCACGGCGTCCGGCGTGGTCGCTAGAATGGTGGCCATGCACGGCGACGACGATCCGGCCGGCCGCTGGCTCGCCCCCTTCCTGGGGGGTGTGGTGGCCGGTGGGGCGGCGTTGCTGCTCGCCCAGGCTGCGTACTCTCGACGGAGGGGGTTCGATCACCGCCTGCTGCGCACGACCGGCCTGGAGGACATCCCTCCGGTGGTGGTCGTCCCGGGCATCCTGGGCAGCGAGCTGCTGAGGCCGGACGGCACTCCCGTCTGGCTGAACGTCCGCAACGCCCTCGGACACTACGACCTCAGCCTTCCCTTCGACCGCCCGATCGCAGAGTGCCGTGACGACCTCATCCCCGGAGGCCTGCTCGGGACCGCGGCGGTGCTGCCGAGGCTGTTCGGCTTCACCGAGTACGCCGACCTGCTCGATCTGCTCGAGGAAGCGGGGTTCGAGATGCTGGACGGCGTGCCCGGACGCGCTCGGCCCGGGCTCGAGGGGCACGGCTACCACGTGTTCTCCTACGACTGGCGACGCGACCTGGTCGAGTCCGCGCGGCGCCTCCACGACAGCCTGGAAGAGCTGGCGGACCGTCGCCGCGACCCCGATGCGCGCTTCAACGTCATCGGACACAGCATGGGTGGCCTGGTGGCTCGCTACTACCTCCGCTACGGGCCCGCGGAGCCAGCGGACGACGCCCCCGTCACCTGGGCGGGAGCCCGCCGGATCCAGAACCTCGTCCTGGTCGCGGTGCCGAGCGGGGGCGGGATCCCGGCCCTGGAGGGGATCCTCTGCGGGAATCGCGTGGGCCTGTCGGCCACGACCCTCGCCGCCCCTGTGGTCGCCTGCATGCCCTCCGTGTACGAGCTGCTGCCGCCCCACGGAGCGGCCGGGCTGCTCGATCATCGCGGCGGCCCCCTCGCCGCCGACCTGCACGATCCCGCGACGTGGGAGCGCTTCGGCTGGGGGCCCTACGCGCCGGCTGCGCGTAAAGGGAACGAAGCCACCGCACACCACCGCTCGTTCCTCGACGCGGTGCTCTGTCGCGCGGCCGCCTTCCATCGGTCCCTGGCCCGGCCGCCCGCCGAACCCTGCCCCTGCCGCGTGGTGGTGCTCGGAGGCGACTGCCTGCCGACCCTCGCCCGGGCCGTCGTCCCCGAGAAGCGGGGAGCCATCCCCCGCTTCGAGCCCAGGACCCGCGCGGAGTCGGACGCGATGTTCGATGCCGGGGACGGACGGGCCACCCGTGCGAGCGTCCTCGCCGCGCACATGCCGCACGCGGACGAATCGGACCACGGTTGCGGCATCCCCGAGGTGACGCTCGTCTTCTTCGGCGCCGCCGACCACCACGGCATCTACGACGAGCCCACTTTCCAGAGCATCCTCTTGCGCCTGCTCCTGCGCCCACGGCTCCGGAGACGCGTCGTGCAGCGGCTCCCCGCTTGAGCGCGGGAGGTTTGCGAGTGGCCGGGGGCGCGGCTAGAATCCCGGCGGCGACGCATCCTGCATCGCCATCTCACGGAGAACCGATGATTCCGCCGCGGAGCTTTGCGGGCTCGTCCATCGGCAGGAAGGCCGTGATGGCCCTGAGCGGGGTCGTCCTGTTCGGTTTCGTGGTCGGCCACATGCTCGGCAACCTCCAGGTCTATCTCGGCCCGTCCGCCTTGAACGGGTACGGCGAGAACCTGCGCCGGTTGCCGGCGCTGCTGTGGGCGGCCCGGTTGGGTCTCCTCGCCGCGACCGCCCTCCATGTGTGGGCCGCCTGGTCCCTTACGCGCTCGAACCGGCGGGCTCGCCCGGTGGGCTACCGCGAGCGGCGCAACCGAGAATCCAGTTACGCGTCGCGCACGATGCGCTGGAGCGGCGTGCTGGTGCTGGTGTTCGTCGTCTACCACCTGATGCACTTCACCTTCGGGACTCCGTGGGTGCATCCGCGGTTCGTGCCCGGCGACGTCTACCACAACTTCGTGACCGGGTTGCGTTCGGCCCCGGTGGCGACGTTCTACCTGGCGGCGACGGTCGGCCTTGGCCTCCACATGTATCACGGGGTCTGGAGCATGTTGCATACGCTCGGGCTCAGCCACCCACGCTTCGACGACCTGCGGTATCGCGTCGCCGCCGGGATCACCGCCGTGGTCGTCATCGGCAACCTGTCCTTCCCGATCGCCGTCCTGACCGGGGTGCTCCGGGAGCGGCCGGCGGCGGTCGCCGCGGGCGGCCCCGGGGCCGGATCGGGGCCCCCGGAAGCGCCCGGCGCGGGTGCACGGTGATCGATCTCCGGTCCAGCATCCCCGCCGGCGCCATCGAGACCAAGTGGCACCGGCACCGCTTCGAGATGAAGCTGGTGAACCCCGCCAACAAGCGGAAGTACACGGTCCTGGTCGTCGGCTCGGGGCTCGCAGGGGCCTCGGCCGCGGCGAGCCTGGCCGAGCTGGGCTACGACGTGAAGTGCTTCTGTTACCAGGACAGTCCCCGGCGCGCTCACTCCATCGCCGCGCAGGGCGGCATCAACGCGGCCAAGAACTACCAGAACGACGGCGACAGCGTCTTCCGGCTGTTCTACGACACGATCAAGGGAGGGGACTTCCGCGCCCGCGAGGCCAACGTCTACCGCCTCGCCGAGCTGTCCTTGAACATCATCGACCAGTGCGTGGCCCAGGGCGTCCCCTTCGCCCGGGAGTACGGCGGGACCCTGGCGAACCGCTCGTTCGGCGGGGCGCAGGTCTCCCGCACGTTCTACGCGCGGGGGCAGACCGGACAGCAGCTCCTGCTGGGCGCCTACCAGGCGCTGGAACGGCAGGTGGGGCTGGGGAAGCTCGCCATGTACTCGCGCCACGAGATGCTGGAGCTGGTGGTCGCGGACGGGCGCGCCTGCGGCATCGTGACCCGGGACCTCATCACCGGCGAGATCGAGTCCCACGCCGCCGACGCGGTGGTCCTGGGCACGGGCGGCTACGGCAACGTCTTCTATCTCGCGACCTACGCCAAGGGATCCAACGCCACCGCCGTCTGGCGGGCGTACAAGAAGGGGGCCTTGTTCGCAAACCCCTGCTTCACCCAGATCCATCCGACCTGCATACCGGTGACCGGGGAGCACCAGTCGAAGCTGACCCTCATGAGCGAGTCGCTGCGCAACGACGGGCGCATCTGGGTCCCGAAGCGAAAGGGCGACGAGCGGTCCCCGACCCAGATCCCCGAGGAGGAGCGGGACTACTACCTGGAACGCAAGTACCCGAGCTTCGGGAACCTGGCCCCGCGGGACATCTCCTCCCGCGCGGCCAAGCAGGTGTGCGACGAGGGCCACGGGGTGGGCGAGACCAAGCTGGGCGTCTATCTCGACTTCGCCGACGCCATCGAGCGGCTCGGCCGGGACGTCATCGGGGAGAAGTACGGGAACCTATTCGAGATGTACGAGCGGATCACGGACGAGGACCCCTACCGGGTGCCCATGCGCATCTACCCGGCCGCGCACTACACGATGGGCGGGCTATGGGTGGACTACAACCTCATGAGCAACCTCCCCGGGCTCCACGTGATCGGCGAAGCGAACTTCTCCGATCACGGGGCGAACCGGCTCGGGGCCAGCGCCCTCATGCAGGGCCTCGCCGACGGCTATTTCATCGTGCCCTATACGATCGGCCACTATCTCGCGTCGACCGGGCCCTCCAAGGTGGACGCCACCCACCCGGCCTTCGCCGAGGCCACGGCCGCGGTGAAGGTGCAGGTGGGGCGGCTCCTCTCCGTCGCCGGCAGCCGGACGGTGGACTCCTTCCACCGGGAGCTGGGCCGCATCATGTGGGAGTACTGCGGGATGGCCCGGAACGCGGCCGGGCTGAAGACTGCGCTGGAGAAGGTCCCCGCCCTGCGCGCCGAGTTCTGGAGGGACGTCCGCGTGGTGGGAACCGGCGAGAGCCTCAACCAGTCGCTCGAGAAGGCGGGGCGGGTCGCTGACTTCCTGGAGCTGGGCGAGCTGATGTGCCTGGACGCGCTGGAGAGGGACGAGTCGTGCGGCGGCCACTTCCGTGAGGAGCACCAGACCCCGGACGGCGAGGCCCTGCGAGACGACGAGCGGTTCGCCCACGTTGCCGCGTGGGAGTACTCGGGCGAGGGACGCCCGCCGGTACGGCACCTGGAACCGCTCGCGTTCGAGCACGTCCACCTCACCCAGCGGAGCTACAAGTGAGCCGGGGGACGATGAAGATCACCCTCAACGTCTGGCGGCAGAAGGACGCCCGGTCCCCGGGGCGCTTCGTCAGCTACCAGGCCGCGAACGTCAGCCAGGACATGTCGTTCCTCGAGATGCTCGACGTTATCAACGAGGGCCTGATCGGCCGCGGCGAGGAGCCGATCGCATTCGACCACGACTGCCGCGAGGGGATCTGCGGGACCTGCGGGATGGTCATAAACGGCCAGGCCCACGGGCCCCGGCGGGCCACGACCGCCTGCCAGCTCCACATGCGCAGCTTCAGAGACGGCGACACCATAACCGTGGAGCCGTGGCGCGCCACCGCCTTCCCGGTCCTGAAGGACCTGGTGGTCGACCGCAGCGCCTTCGACCGGATTATCGCCTCTGCGGGGTTCATCTCCGTGGGGACGGGAAGCGCGGCGGAGGCCAACACCATACCGGTCCCGAAGCTGCAGGCCGACCTGGCGATGGACGCGGCCGCGTGCATCGGCTGCGGCGCCTGCGTGGCGGCCTGCCCGAATGCCTCCGCCATGCTCTTCACCGCGGCGAAGGTCTCCCATCTCGGGCTCCTTCCCCAGGGCCAGCCAGAGCGCACCGATCGGGTGCTGAAGATGGTGGGGCAAATGGACGCGGAAGGGTTCGGCACTTGCACCAACCACTTCGAGTGCGAGGCGGCCTGCCCGAAGGAGATCGGCGTGGAGTTCATCGCCCGGATGAACCGCGACTTCCTCCGCGCCAGCCTGACCAGGCCCGGAGAGCCCCGCGAGCGCGGCGGCAGCAGCTAGAGCTTCAGGACGTCCACCAGCTCCTTCACCGCCGCCGCGGACTTGTGGAGCGCCGCCCGCTCCGCCTCGGTGAGCCGGATCTCCCAGATCTTCTCGATCCCTTTCGCCCCGAGCTGCGCCGGGACGCCGACGTACAGCCCGTCGATCCCGAACTCGCCCTGCAGGTAGCAGCAGCAGGGCAGGACCTTGTGCTTGTCGTTGAGGACCGCGTCCACCATCTCCGCGGTCGATGACGACGGTGCGTAATACGCGGACCCGGTCTTGAGGAGCGATACGATCTCCGCCCCGCCGTTGGCGGTCCGCTTGACGATGGCGTCGACGCGGTCGGCCGGGAGCAGCTCCGTGATCGGCACCCCCGCCACCGTCGAGTACCGCGGCAGCGGGACCATGGTGTCGCCGTGGCCGCCCAGCACGAACGCGTGGGTGTTCTCCACCGAGACGCCCAGCTCCATGGCGATGAACGTGCGCATCCGGGCGCTGTCGAGGACGCCGGCCATGCCGAAGACCCGTTCCCTGGGCAGGCCCGAGACCTTGAAGGCCACCTGGCACATGGCGTCGAGAGGGTTCGAGACCACGACAAGGATGGCCTCCGGCGAGTGCTTCATCGCATTTTCGGTGCACTCCCGGACGATCTTGTAGTTCGTCTGGAGCAGGTCATCGCGGCTCATCCCGGGCTTGCGGGCGATCCCCGCGGTGACGACCACGACGTCCGAGCCGGCGGTGTCCTTGTAGTCGTTCGTCCCGACCACGCGCGAGTCCGAGCCTTCGACCGGCGTCGCCTCCATGATGTCGAGGGCCTTGCCCTGCGGCATGCCCTCGATGATGTCGATCAAGACGACGTCGGCAAGCTCGCGATCGGCCAGGCGTTGCGCGAGGGTGGCCCCCACGTTGCCGGCGCCTACCACGGTCACCTTTCGGTTCATTCTTCGACCCCCCCTCCCTATCCCTCCCCCACGTTGGGGGGAGGGAAAGTGCTGTTCCCCGGCCCGCTCCGCGCTTGCTCCCCCTGTCCCTCCCGGCTACATGTTCTCGATCAGGGCGGAGGCGAACCCCGAGGTCTTGAGCAGGGTGGCTCCCTCCATCTGGCGCTCGAAGTCGTAGGTGACGCGCTTCTGCGCGATGGTCAGGCCCAGGGCGGCCTCGATGGCGTCGGCGGCCTCGCGCCATCCCATGTAGCGGAGCATCATCGCGCCCGACAAGATCAGCGATCCGGGGTTCACCTTGTCGAGGTCGGCGTACTTCGGCGCCGTCCCGTGCGTCGCCTCGAAGATGGCGTGGCCGGTGTCGTAGTTGACGTTGCCGCCCGGCGCGATCCCGATCCCGCCCACCTGCGCGGCCAGCGCGTCCGAGATGTAGTCGCCGTTCAGGTTCGGCGTGGCCAGGACGTCGAAGTCCCGCGGCCGGGTGAGGACCTGCTGCAGGATGATGTCGGCGATGGCGTCCTTGATGAGGACCTTCTTCCTCCACCGGCCGGCCCCGTGCGTGGGGTTCAGGGCCAGTGCGGCCTCGACGTCCTGGCGCAGCTTCGCCTGCCGGTCCTCGGTCATGAGGTCGTAGCCCGGCTCCACCGCCCGCGCGTTCGCCTCCACCGTCATCGAGGGGTCCTTCTCCTTGTTCCCCAGGACCCAGCTCTCCCGCTCGGTCACCGTCTGCTCCCGGAACTCCCGCGCCGCGAGCTGATAGCCCCAGTCCCGGAACGCGCCCTCGGTGAACTTGAGAATGTTGCCCTTGTGGACGAGGGTGACGCTGCGGCGGCCGAGCTCCAGGGCGTATCGGACGGCGGCCCGCACCAGCCGCTCCGTCCCCTCCCGAGAGATCGGCTTGATGCCGATCCCGCTGGTCTCCGGGAAGCGGATCTTCCGCACCTTCATCTCGTCGCGGAGCCACGCGATCACACGCTTGGCCTCCGGCGTCCCCGCCGCCCACTCCACTCCAGCGTAGACGTCCTCGGTGTTCTCGCGGAAGATCACCATGTCGACGTCCTGGGGCCGCTTCACCGGGCTCGGAACGCCCTCGAACCAGCGGACCGGCCGCAGGCACACGTAGAGGTCCAGCTCCTGCCTGAGGGCCACGTTCAGCGAACGGATCCCGCCCCCGACCGGCGTCGACAGCGGCCCCTTGATCCCCACCAGGTACTCGCGGAAGGCGTCGAGCGTCGCGGACGGCATCCACTCGCCCGTGCGGTTGAAGGCCTTCTCCCCGGCCAGGACCTCGTACCAGGCGATCCGGCGGCGGTCCCCATAGGCCTTGCCGACCGCTGCGTCGAACACCCGCTGCGAGGCGCGCCAGATGTCCCGCCCCGTCCCGTCGCCCTCGACGTACGGGACGATGGGATCGTCGGGGACTTGAAGGACGCCGTCCGAGATGCGTATCCTTCCCCCCCGCGGGGGTCCTGCCGTGGCGCTGGTCATGGCCGCGAGTTTACTCCGAACGCGCTACCGGAAGCGCGCGCTGAGGTGGGGCAACAAAGCGGGGATCCGACACGCCGTGCCGCTCGTATTCCCTGAGTGGCAGTCGAAGTGACGGCCGGAGGAGTGGACATCCCGGGGGCGACTTGCGTACGATCTGTCGTGAGCGTCACGCCTGTGGCGCGTCGGCGGTGTCCTTCTCCGGAGCCGCGCGAGCCACTGGGACGCCCGGAGGCTTCTTCCCCTTGCAGAGCCGACAGCGCCCGTCGTCGTGGCGCACCGTCAGTGACCAGACACCGAGGAACCCTATGCCGAGAAGCTCGACCTCCCTCCTGGAGCCGCCCGCTCCGCGGCGGCGGCTGGAAGCGCGCCGGGCACGCCAGCGTCTCTACCCCGTCACCGTCCTGTACTCCGCATACTCCTTGCTGGTGCTCGGGCTGGCGCTACGCTCACCCCACCGGGCCCGGGCGGCCCTCTTCTTCACGGGCGGGGCGGTGGCGTGGACGCTCGTCGAGTACCTGGTGCACCGGCACGTCCTCCACGGACGGTTCCGCGACAGCGAGCGGATCCTGCCGCACCTGCTCCACAAGTACTTCGACCACCTTCACCTGGAGCACCACGCCCGTCCCTGGGACGGAAACCACGTGAACGGGACGATCCGCGACACCCTGCCCTTTGCCTCCGTCCTGGCCGGCGCCGGCTTCCTGTTTCCTCTGCACACCGTGCCGGCACTGGTCGCCGGGATACTTCAGAGCTACGTGGTGGAGGAGTGGGTCCACCACTCGGTCCACTTCTGCGACTTCCGGGGGCGCTACTTCCGGTACATCAAGCGGCACCACCTCTACCACCACAGCCCGAAGGGCTCCGAGGTGGGCTACGGGCTCACCAGCGGCTTCTGGGACGTCGTCTGGCGGACGCGGATCCCGAGCCCGGAGCGCCGCGCCCTGTTCGCGCGGCCGCGCCGGGGGCCCCGCCCGCCGGTCCTGCCCTCGGCCTCCGGCGAGGCACAGCGCCCGCACGCCTGAAAGACGACCTCAGCCGAGGCGTATGGACCGGACGTCGCGCACGCCCGGGATGGCTCCGACCTCGGCGAGCGCGCCCGCGGGAGCTTCGTTGTCCACCTCGATGACCATGACCGCACGCCCGCTCGGCTTCCGTCCCACCGTCATCCGGGCGATGTTGATCGAGCGCTCGCCCAGGACGGTGCCCAGGTGCCCGACGACACCGGGCGTGTCGTCGTTCTTGATGAAGATCAGGTGTCCCTGGGGGATCGCGTCGACCTCGACGCCGTCCACCTCCACGAGCCGGAGGTGGCTGCCGCCGAACAGGGTGCCGGCGATCGAGAGGTCGTCCTCCGCGGTCTTGAGCCGGACCAGCATGAGGTTCGCGAAGGCGACGGGGGCCGAGGAGGTGGACTCCAGCACCTCGATCCCGCGCTCGGCCGCGAGCGTGCGGGCGTTGACCAGGGTGACGCTCTCGGACACGACCGGACGCAGGACCCCGGTGACGGCCGCCGCCAGAACTGGCTTGACGTCGAGCTCCCTCAGGTCGCCGTAGAGGCCCACCTCGATGCGCTCGAGCGACCCGCGGCAAACCTGCGCCACGAAGGACCCCAGGCGCTCGGCCAGGTTCATCGCCGGGCGCACCTGATCGTACACGTCGCCGGAAAGGGAGAAAAAGTTGACCGCCTGCTGGATGAGCCCGCCCTTCAGGTAGTCGCGGACCTGCACGGCGATGTCCGTCCCGACCCGCTCCTGGGCCTCGGCCGTGGACGCCCCCACGTGGGGCGTGGCGACGACGCGTGGATGGACGGCCAAGCGCCAGTCAGCGGGCGGCTCCTGGGCGTGAACGTCCAGCGCGGCTGCCGCCACCCGGCCGGACTCCAGGGCGGCCAGTAGCGCCTCGTCGTCGACGAGCTCCCCGCGGGCGGCGTTCACGATGCGGACGCCGGACTTGACCTTCGCGAGGGCGTCCTTGCCCAGCAGGTGCCGGGTCTCGCGGGTGAGGTTGGTGTGCAGGGTGAGGAAGTCGCAGGTCGGCAGCAGCTCGTCCAGGGAGAGCAGGTGGACGTGCAGGGACTCGGCCACCGCGGGGGCCACGAACGGATCGAACGCCACGACATCCATGCCGAGGTTGCGGCAGCGTGTCGCCACCTCGCGGCCGATGCGGCCGAGTCCCACCACTCCGATTCGCTTGCCGTGCAGCTCAACCCCCGTGAAGGACTTGCGGTCCCACCTCTGCGACTTCATGGACGCGTCGGCCTGGGCGACGTTCCGGGCCGCGGCCAGCAGCAGGGCGAGGGTCAGCTCCGCGGTCGAGACCACGTTGCCGCCGGGCGAGTTCATGACCACGATGCCGCGACGGGTCGCGGCCTCGAGGTCCACGTTGTCGACCCCGATACCCGGCCGGCCGATGACCTTCAGGTTGCGCGCGGCGTCGAGGACCTGGGCGGTGATCTGGCTGCCGCTCCGGATCGTCATCGCGTCGTACGGCGGGACGAGGGCGGCGAGGTCGGCCGGGGGACCCGCCCGGTGGACGTCCACCGTCCAGCCCTCGCCGCGGAGGATCGCCATCCCCCGCTCGGTGATTCCTTCGAGCACCAGGATCTTGTAGCTCAAGGCGTCCTTTCCGTCCCTTGCGGGGCCCCGTGGCGATCGGGTCACCTAGCGGTCCGACGTCCTGCGCAGGTACTCCCGCTCCGCGGCAGCCACTCCCCGCCCGGCCTCGAAGCGGTGGCCCAAGCCCGTCAGGACGATCTCCAGGGTCGCCAGCAGCCCCAGCATGTCGGTGGCGTCGTAGTAGCCCAGGTGCGCGACCCTGAAGATCTTCCCCTTCAGGCTCCCTTGTCCTCCGGCGACGGTGGAGCCGAACTGCAACTTCAGGGCCTTGACGATCGCTCCCGCCTCGACTCCCTCCGGCGGCAGGAGCGCGCTCAGGGCGTCGCCGTGGTCCCTGGGCGCCAGCAGGGGGACGCCGATGGCCGACGCGGCGGCCCGAGCCATCGCCGCCAGGACGGCCGCATTGCCGACCAGGGCGTCGACGCCTCCGACGGAGTCGACGAAGGCGAGGGCCGCCCGCAGGGCGGCCACGTGGGAGATCGCCGGAGTGTAGGCCGACTCACCTCCGTCCTGTGCCTTGCGCTCGCGGCGCAGGTCGAAGTAGAAGCGGGGCGATCGGCAGGACTCGATCCGTTCCCAGGCCTTCGCCCCCACGGCGATGAAGGCGAGCCCAGGAGGCAGGGCGAGGGCCTTCTGGCTTCCGACCACGAGGAGGTCGATCCCCCAGGGGGTCGTTCTCAGCGGCATCGCTCCGGCGCCGGAGATCGCGTCCACGACGAGGATCGTCCCCGAGCGGTCGCGGGTCAGGGCAGCCAGGCCCTCGACGTCGTGCCGGACGCCGGTCGAGGACTCCGAGTACTGGACGAAGACCCCCCGGATCGACGGGTCGCGGTCCAGGGCCTCCGCGACGGCGACCGGGGAGACGGCCTCGCCGGGGCGAGCCTCGAGGACACGGACGTCCATCCCGTGCGCCCTCCCGAGCGCGGCCCACCGCTCGCCGAAGCTGCCGGCCACCAGGGCCAGCATGGCCTCGCCCGGAGACAGGGTGTTCACGAGCGCGGCCTCCATTGCGCCGGTACCCGAGCAGGAGAGGATGACGACGCTCTCCTCCGACTTCACGAAGCGCTTGAGGCCCGAGGTGCATTCCTTGAAGAGGGATCGGAACTCTTCGGTCCGGTGATGGATGATGGGCCTCGAGAGCGCTTCCTGCACCGCGGGGTGCAGGGGTGTCGGTCCGGGAGTGAAGAGCCTCTGCTTCTGGATCATGTCGTGTTCGTCCTCGATTCCGACGCCGGGGCCGTCGGGGCACCCGGCCGCTTCCACAGAAACTGTGGAAAAGCTTGTGGAAACTCCGCGCGTTGCTGCCGCTAACCCACGGAAAACCGGACGCTTCGTGCGGAGTGCACTCGATGACAGCAGCATGACGGAGGCATGCGATTTGCGTGATGGGAGTTCGGAGAACGTGTGACCCGAAACTCCTCTCGGAGCGCAATCATAGGGACCCTGGCGCGGGCACCGGCTGCCATCGATCACGCGTGGCCCGCACGGCTTCGACCAGCGCCCCGACCACGACGTCGATCTCCTCGTCCGTGTTGAACCGGCCGATCCCGAAGCGAAGGGCGGTGTAGACCCTCTCGTCCGGCAGGCCGAGAGCGCGCAGGACGTGGGAGCCCTTCCCGCCCGCCTCGGCGCAGGCCGCGCCGGAGGAGAGGGCCACGCGGTCCGCCAGCGACAGCAGCAGCGTCTCGGCCTCCACTCGCGTGATCGACACGTGGAGGTTCCCGGGGAGGCGCGGCGACGGCGCTCCGTTGAGCTCCAAGCCGTCGATGCGCTCCCGGAGCCCCCGCAGGAGCCGGTCGCGGAGGGCCGCGATCCGCTCGGGCTCGCCCGAGGCGAGGGCCACCCGCGCCAGCGTCGCGGCCGCACCGAAACCGACGATGGCGGGGACGTTGAGCGTGCCGGACCGAAGACCCCGCTCCTGTCCGCCCCCTTCCGACTGCGCCTGGAGACGGATCCGGGGCCGGCGTTCCAGGCGCACGTAGAGGGCGCCGATCCCCTTGGGTCCGTAGGCCTTGTGCGCGGACAGGCTCATCAGGTCCACGCCCCATGAGTCCACGTCGACGGGGATCCGACCCAGCGCCTGGACGGCATCGGTGTGCACGGGGACTCCGGCGTGGCGGCAGAGCCGGGCGATCTCCGCGACCGGCTGGATCGTCCCGACCTCGTTGTTGGCCGCCATGACCGAGACGAGGACCGTGTCCGGGCGCAGGGCGGCGGCCACTTCCGAGGGGTCCAGGACGCCGGCGGGCCCGACACCCACGCGGGTGACCTCGAACCCCTCGCGCTCGAGGGTACGGCACGGCTCCAGGACCGCGGGGTGCTCCAGCACGGTTGTCACGACGTGGCGGCCGCGATCCGCGGACGCCCGGGCGACTCCCCGCACCGCCAGGTTGTCGGACTCGGTGGCCCCCGAAGTGAAGACGATGGAGGCGGGATCGGCACCGACGAGCGCCGCCAGGCGGGCGCGGGCGTCCTCGACGGCGCGGTGCGCGTCGGCCCCGAACCAGTGCTGGCGGCTCGAGGGGTTACCGAACCGCTCGCCATGGAAGGGCAGCATGGCCTCGACCACCCCTGGGTCGACCGGTGTAGTGGCGTGATGGTCGAGGTAGATCGGAGTCACCTGAGCGTCGCTCCGGGAAGAGGGCATGCGGCAGCTTAAGCGATGGAAAACACCTTGGTCAACGTTCATGACGCACTCGGCGGCGGCCGGACTATCGGCTCTTATCTGTTGAGAATCAGTCAATTATGGCTAGCGGCCCGGTGGTGTACGCTCCCTCACGACACCCTGGGCGGTGGAGGCGTATATTGTCCCTTGATGGCGGGGCGGGCGACCCCCACTGGAGGAAGGCCATGAAGAGACGGACCGCGGCGTGGACGGCGGCCCTTGCGCTCTTGGCGATGACAGGGGCGGCCCGGGCGCAGGAGCCTGAGGAGACCGAGGCCGAGGAAGCCCGGTCCGAGCCCGTGCGCCGGATCCGGGTCCTCGAGAACCCGTACGACATCTCATCGTTCTACCGCTCCGACCAGGGCGGCCGGTATTTCGGGCACCCGGCCGAGGAGGGTACCGCCGGCCGCTATCCCATCGCGAGCTACTACCGGTCGCGCCAGGGACGCCAGGGTTTCGGATACGGCTACGCCCCGTTCTGGAACAGCGGCTACGGCGACTCGCGCCGCCGCCTCCCCGTCGTGGTCGGCTTCCGACGGTCGATCGGAGAGAACGGGGACCTGTTCCTCTTCGCCCCGACGTTCCTGGCCCCGCTGGGCCCGCTGACCGGCGCGTTCCTCGACTGGTGAACCAGGCGGCCCTAGTTCCCCCCGTCGGGCGGCTGGCCCGGCGACCAGGGAGCCGGGCCTGCCGGGTCGAGGCCCAGCACCTGCCGCGGCGTCCGCCCCACCTCACGCGTGAAACGGTCGGCGTAGCTCGTCATCGGGCCCACCGTCTCGTCCTTCTCGAGGCGCTCGACCCGGTGCATGGGATAGAACAGCGTGACCAGGCCCAGGGCGGGCTCATCGCCGCGGGCCTCCTGCCGCATCCAGTCGTCGAAAGCGAGCAGGTCGATGCCGCGCACGACGACGCCGGCCGGGCCGATCGACAGCAGGATGCCCCACACCTTCTCCTTCGGGCCCTGGAGGTAGAGGACCACCGGCGACAGCTCGCCGAGGTCGACGGGGGTCATCCGGCCTTCGCGCCCGCGCGGAGCCCGGAGAGGAACGACACGATCCGCCGCGAGCCTTCCCGCAGCTCCGCGAGCGGCCGGGCGAGGGAGATCCGGATGTGGCCCGGCGCGCCGAACCCCTCCCCCGGGACCACCGCGACCCTGTGGTCACGAAGGAGCCGCCGCGCCATCTCCAGCGTGCTCGGGACTTCCGCACCGAGGCGCGAAGAGACGTTGGGGAAGAGGTAGAACCCGCCCGCCGGCCGGACACAGGTCACGCCGGGGATCGCGCAGATGATGGGATGGACGAGGTCCCTCCGGCGCCGGTACTCCACGGCCAGCTCGCGGACGTGCTTCTGGGGGCCGGTGAGCGCCTCGATCGCGCCGACCTGCGCGAACGTGGCCGGACACTGGGTGCTGTGCGAGATGATCGCGGCGCACGCGTCCACCAGCGGCTTCGGCCCGAGCACCCACCCGATCCGCCATCCGGTCATGCAATACGTCTTGGACGCGGTGCCCAGTACGACGAAACGCCCGCCGGCCGCGGAGCGCAGCGCGCCGATGTCGGGCGCCTTCGGGGTGAAGCTCAGCCGAGCGTAGGTGTCGTCGTAGAGCAGCATGAAGCCGCGCCGGCGGGCCAGCTCGGCCAGGGCGGCGAGGTCGCGCTCCTCGACCACGGCTCCGGTCGGGTTGGAAGGGCTGTTGATGATCACCGCCCGGGTGCGGGGCGTGACTGCCGCCGCGATCAGCGCAGGGGTGATCCCGAAGCCGTCCTCCTCCCGGGTGGGCGTCAGCACCGGCCGGCCGCCGGCCAGCCGGACCGCCTCGGTGAAGGTCGGCCAGTGTGGACTCGGCACGATCACCTCGTCGCCACGGTCCACGAGGACCTGGCACACCAGGTAGAGCGCCTGCTTCCCCCCGGCCGTCACGGCGACCTCCGATTCGGCGAAGTCGCCGCGCGAGTCCTGGCGGTACCGGCGGGCGACCGCCGCGCGCAGCTCCGGGAGGCCGGAGGCGCCCGTGTAGCGCGTCCGGCCCGCCTCGAGCGCGGCCACGGCGGCGGCCCGGATGTTGGCCGGCGTCGGCTGGTCGGGCTCGCCGACGCTGAAGTCCAGCACGGCCTCCCCCCGCGCCCTCAGGACGGCCGCTTCCTGGGCCACCGCCACCGTCGGGGAGACGGTCAGCGCGCCGGCGCGGCGCGACAGCGCGATCGCCGGAGCACGCCCGCGGCTCACGCGCGGACCCCCTTGTTCCTGGCCCGCACGGCGGCCCGGCGCGAGACCCCGTGCTTCTCCTCGAGCCGGCGCTCCACGACCGCCGGGACGAGGCCGTTCACGCGGCCCCCGAGCTGGAAGACCTCCTTGACCAGGCGCGACGAGAGGTAGGAATACCCCTCGGCCGGCATCATGAAGACGGTCTCGATGCGCGGGTTCAGGCGGCGGTTCATGAGGGCCATCTGGAACTCGAACTCGAAATCCGAGATGGCCCGCAGCCCGCGCACGATCACGGAGGCCCCGACCCCCTCGGCGTAGTCGACCAGCAGCCCCGAGAAGGTGTCTACCCGCACGCGCGGCTGGTCCCGGTAGGCGTCCTGGATCATCTGCACACGCTCCTCGACCGTGAAGAGCGGCTTCTTCTCGGGGTTCACCAGGATGGCGACGAGCACCCGGTCGAACACCGAGAGGCCACGTGCGATGATGTCGACGTGCCCGTTGGTGATCGGGTCGAACGACCCCGGAAAGACCGCGAGGGACCTTCCTTGCCGCTGCCTGGCCTTCAAGCGCTCCCCTCCCCCTGACGCCGGTAGAAACTGAGGCGGTGGTCGCCCACTCGTTTCGAGCGGGTCCGGACGAGGGCCCCTATTCTCTCCGGGAGGGGCCGTTTGTGGAAGTGTTCGGCGACGGCGACCCCTCCCGGCGCCAGGAGGCGGCCCGTCAACTCCAGGACCGGCTCGTAGAGGTCGCTCTCGTAGGGGGGGTCGACGTAGACCACGTGGAAAGAGGAGCCTCCGTCGGCGAAGGCCTGGAGGGCCACCCGCGCGTCCTGGCGGTAGACCTCCGCCTCCCCCAGCAACGGCCGGAGCGCCTGCAGGTTCTCACGGAGGGCGGACACCGCGACGCCGGCGCGGTCCACGAACACCACCCGGGCGGCCCCCCGGGAGAGGGCCTCGAGCCCGATGCCGCCGGCGCCGGCGAAGGCGTCCAGGAACTGGCACCCCGGCACCACCGGCGCCAGGATGTCGAAGAGGGCCTGCCGGACCCTCGCGCCGGTGGGGCGAGTGTCAGACCCCTTCGGCGCCTTCAGCCGGCGGCCCTTCCCGCGCCCGGCGATGATGCGCGTCATGGACGCCAGGCTCGGCCGGCGGGGCTCATCCGACGGTAGCGCCGATCCGGCGCGCCAGCGGAGACACGCCCTGGGGCCGGCCGTCCTCCAGGAGGACGAAGCCCTCGTCGCGGAGATCCGCGACGGGAGCGCGGTCACGGATAGTCACCACCGAGCCGGGCTGGACGAGCTGCGTGCCCTCACCACGACGTCCCACGGCTGCTGGTTTCACCGTGAGGTATCCTAGCCGACGCGCACGAGGCCGAACCGCCGCTCCCAACCGCCACCCTCCAAGAACGCCTCCAGGGCCTCGTCCCTCTTCCCCGCCGCCGCCTCGCCGACGTATCGGAACGCCTCGCCACGCGCCCGCTCCATGAGGTCCCGGTCCCGGATCAGGTTCGCCACGCGGAAGCCGGGCAGTCCCCATTGCCGGGTGCCGAAGAAGTCGCCCGGCCCGCGGATCTCCAGGTCCCTCTCGGCGATCACGAACCCGTCGTCCGTCCGAGACATGACCTGGAGGCGCGCGCGCGCCACTTCCGAGAGCCGGCCATGCGCCACCAGGATGCACGTCGAGGCGAAGCCGCCGCGACCCACCCGGCCGCGGAGCTGGTGGAGCTGCGCGAGGCCGAACCGCTCGGCGTGCTCGACGACCATGACCGTCGCGTTCGGCACGTCGACTCCCACCTCGATGACGGTGGTGGCCACGAGGACTTGAACCTCGCCCGCGGCGAACGCCGCCATCACCCCCTCCTTGCCGGCGCTCCCCATCCGCCCGTGGAGGAGCCCGACGCGGGCGCCCGGCAGCGCCGCTCTCCACTCGTCGGCCATCACCGTGGCCGCCCGGACGTCCTCGAGCTTCTCCGACTCCTCGACGAGGGGGTAGACGACGTACGCCTGGCGGCCCTTGGCGAGGGCGCGCCGGACCTGCTCCAGCACCTCCCGCCGGCCCGCGGCCGGCCGCAGGACCGTGCGGATGGGCGCCCGCCCGGGCGGCTTCTCGTCCAGCACCGAGACGTCCAGGTCCCCGTATGCGGTGAGGGCCAGGGTCCGGGGGATCGGCGTCGCCGTCATGACGAGGACGTCGACGTCATAACCTTTGCGGATCAGCTCCTCGCGCTGGAGCACGCCGAACCGGTGCTGCTCGTCCACCACGGCAAGTCCCAGCTTGCGGAAAGCGACCCCCTCCTGGATCAGCGCGTGCGTCCCCACCGCCAGCTGCGACTCCCCTCCCCCCAGGCGTGCGAGCGCCGCCTGCCGCTCCCGCCCCTTCAGGGCCGCCGACAGCAGCTCGACCCGGTAGGGACTCCGGGCGAGGAGCCTCCGGAAGGTGAGGAAGTGCTGCTCGGCCAGGATCTCGGTCGGAGCCATGAACGCCGCCTGGGAGCCGTTCTCCACGGCCACGACCATGGCCAGGAGCGCCACCACGGTCTTTCCCGAGCCGACGTCACCCTGGACCAGGCGGTTCATCGGATGGGGCGAGCGCATGTCGTCGGCGATCTCGCGGAGGACGCGCTTCTGGGCTCCGGTGAGCGGAAAGGGCAGGACCCGCTTCACCGCCTCCCGGATGCGGTCGTCGATCCGGAAGGCGAAGCCCTTCCTCGTCCCGCGCACGCGGCGGTGGCGCTGCGCCAGGCCGAGCTGGAACAGGAACAGCTCCTCGAGGATCAGGCGCACGTGTCCCGGGCTCCGGGCGGCGGCGAGCGCCTGGACGTCCTCGCGGGTGGGCTGGTGCACCGACCGCAGGGCCTCCGCGCGGCCGATCAGACCCAGGCGCTCCCGCAGGGCGGGCGAGAGGGGGTCCGACAGGTTCGGCCCGACCTGGTCGACGAGCTGAGCCAGGACCCGTCTCAGGGCCTTGCCGGTGAGCGGCCCGACCTTCTCGTAGACGGGCACGATGCGGCCCGTGTGGAGTCCGGCTCCGCCCCCGTCTCCGTCGGGGACCAGTTCGTACTCCGGCGACGACATCATCACCCTGGCTCCGCCGTACACGTCGTTCTCGACCCTCCCGTACAGCACCACCCGGCGGCCCCGTTCCAGGACGTCCCGAAGGAATGGCTGGTTGAACCAAAGGGCCTTGAGGCGGCCGCTCGCGTCCTCGACGCGGGCCTCGAACAGCGTCGTCCGGCGGGCACGGCGGAGTCCAGAAGCCACGATCGTCCCGGACACCGACGCCTTCGTCCCCGGCTCGAGGTCGGCGATCCGCGCCAGCACCCGGCGGTCCTCGTACCGCGCGGGCAGGTGGAACAAGAGGTCCTCGACGGTGACGATCCCCGCGCGAGCCAGCGCCCCCGCGCGGCTGGGCCCGACGCCCTTGACGAACTGGACCGGGGACGCGAGGTCGATCATCGCGAAGGCCAGGCGGATGATGGCACGGCGCGGGTGCGGGCCAGGCCCGACCCCGCCAGGGCGTACCGTTCGTTGGCCCTCCGAGGTCCGACTGTCGACGCTCGGCCTAGAAGTCCAGGTACGCCCGCCCCGGCTCGATGCGCACGCGCTTGACCGCGTACGGCAGCCGGAAGGGGGCGAGGATGTCGAACCCGCGTGGATTGCCCGACGTCCGCGTGGCCGAGCTCACGAGTTGCTCCAGGACCGTCACCGGCACCGGCAGCGTCGCCAGCCGCAGGTCCTCCACCTCGACGGTGCCGAACCCCTCGCCGCTGACGAGCCGCGCGCGGAGCTCCACCGGCACACTGCCGCCCAGGAGGGAGAACGGGCCCCAGCCGGTGGCGGAGGGTACCTGGGCCCTGACCCTCTCGAGGTCCACGTTCGCCCGGGCTTGGATGCGCTCGCTCTGCAGGGCGACCCGGAGTCCCGTCAGCCCGGGGGGGAGTTGGGGAGCGAAGCTGAGGTTCAGGTACGAGTTCAGCTCGCCCTGGGTCACGAGCACCGACTCGGTCCGGACACCCCCGGCGCGGGGCTGCCGCTGGCGGCGGTCGATGCCCTCGAGCTTGTGCGACAGCGACTCCGCTTCCGCCCACGACAGCCCTGCCGGCGCGCTGCGAGGCGCCTCTCCGGCGGCCGGAGCGGCTGCGAGCACGACGGCCAGGGCTAGCCCCTGAGCACCGCCGGGCGGCAGCCGAAGGCGGGGCACGCTGGGACCGCGCCGTCGAAAATCGAGGGGCCAGGGTCGCGACATAGATCGACCGTCCACGGGCGATTATAGCGGCGGGGCCCGATCCACGAGCCCTGCTTGGCGAGTTCATTGTGCCCCATCCCTCACCTGGCAGCGTTGTATCGCTTCGCCCTGCGCCTGACCGGCGACCCGACGGCGGCCCGAGGGCCTGTTGCAGGAAACCTACCTCAAGGCCCTGCGCGCGTTCGGGACGCTGCGCTCGCCCGACCGGCCGCCGCGGGTCGTCCGCGGCGGCGGGGGTCCGGGCCGGCGAAGCCCTCGGTCGCGCACGAACCCGGTGTCGCGTTGACGCCCGAACCGGCCGGTCGTACCCTCGTCGCGCCCCGCGCCCGAAAACAGCGGATGGCGTCCTGGAGCCGCCGTCGGCGGCTGCGACCTGAGGGGGCATGGCGTCGATACTGGTCGTCGAGGACGAGGGTATCGTAGCCCGCGACATCCAGAACGTCCTGGAGCGGCTGGGCCACGTCGTGCCCGGGATCGCCGCCTCGGCAGCCGAGGCTGTGCGCAAGGCCGGGACCATCCTCCCCGACCTGGTGCTCATGGACATCGTCCTGCGCGGGGACATGGACGGGGTCGAGGCCGCGGAGCGGATCCGGGAAGGCTACGACATCCCGGTCGTGTACCTGACCGCCTACGCCGACGACCCTACGCTGCAGCGGGCGCGGGCGACCGATCCCTTCGGCTACATCCTGAAGCCGTTCGAGGAGAGGGAGCTCCGCACCACCATCGACATCGCGCTCTACCGCCACCACATGGAGCGCAAGCTCCGGGCAAGCCAGGAATGGCTGGCCACGACGCTCGCCAGCATCGGCGACGCGGTCGTGGCCACGGACGAGGGGGGCCGGGTCGTGTTCATGAACCGCATCGCCGAGGAGATCACCGGCTGGGCGGAGTCCGCCGCGCTCGGCCACGACGCCTCCGAGGTGGTGGGCCTCGCCGCGGCAGGGGCTCCCGACGCTCCCGAGCATCCAGTGGCCCGGGCCCTGCGGGAGGGAGGGGTCGTCAGCGTCGCCGACGGCGCCGACGTGATCTCGGGAGGCGGCGGCCGAGTGGCCATCGGCGCCAGCGCCGCCGCGATCCGGGACGAGAAGGGCCTGGTCAAGGGCAGCGTCCTCGTGTTCAGGGACGTCACCGACCGCCGACGCGCCGACGCCGCGCTGCGAGCGAGCGAGGAGCGGTACCGCGCCATCTTCGAGAACGCGGTCGAGGGGATCTTCCAGACGACGCCCTCCGGCCGCTTCCTGGCGGCCAACCCCGCCATGGCCCGGGTACTGGGCTACGCGTCCCCGGGGGACCTCTTCCGCGAGACAACCGACATCGAGGCGCAGCACTACGTGGAGCCGGCGCGACGGCGGGAGTTCAAGGCGATCCTGGACGCCCAGGGAAGCGTCTCCGGCTTCCTGACCCGGATCCGCCGGCACGACGGGGCGACCGTGTGGCTCTCCGTGAACGCACGGGCGGTGCGCGGAGCGGGCGGCGAGATCCGCTACTACGAGGGGACGGCCGAGGACGTCACCGAGCGCCAGCGCGTCCAGGAGGCGGAAGCCGAGCTCCGGGTAACCCGCGAGCGGGCGGCGCGGGAGTGGGAGCTGACCTTCGACTCCATGGAGGCGCCGATCCTCATCCTCGACGCCGCGGGGCGCGTGGCGCGTCTCAACCGGGCCGCCCGGGCCCTCTCGGGGCAGCGGCGATACCAGGACGTGCTGGGTCGCGAGGTGGCCCGCGCGGGTCCGGGCGAGCCGTGGCGCAAGGCCAGCGAGCTGGCCGCCGAAGTGGCCCGCACCCGCTCCCGGGCCCAGGCCGAAGTCCACGATCGGGCCAATGGAAAGACGTGGGACCTGTCCGCCGGGCCCTGTCCGGGCGCCGAGGCCGGGGACGAACGGGTTCTGGTCGTCGCCCGGGACGTCACCAGGATGTCGGACCTGCAGGCGTCGCTCCGCCGCAGCGAGACGATGTCCACGATGGGCATGCTGGTGGCGGGCGTGGCGCACGAGGTCCGCAACCCGCTGTTCAGCATCTCCGCCCACCTGGACGCCTTCGAGGCCCGGATCGGCGAGCGCGCGGAGTTCTCGCCGACGATCATCCACATGCGGGCGGAGGTCGAGAGGCTGGCGACCCTCATGCAGGGCCTGCTCGACTACGGGAAGCCGGTGCAGGAGGCATCCGTCGCCCTCCCCGTGCACGTCGTGGTGGCGGAGGCCGTGCAGCATTGCGCGAGCCTGGCCCGGAGCAGGAAGGTGTCGCTCGTGAACGGGGTCGCGAGCGGCCTTCCCCCGGTCGCGATGGACCGGCGGCGGCTCGTCCAGGTCTTCCAGAACCTGCTGCAGAACGCGATCCAGCACTCCGTCGCGGGCGACTGCGTCACCGTGGAGGCCACCCGCCGGGACGGCGGCGACCGGTCCTCCGTCGTCCTGACCGTCACCGACTCGGGCCCGGGCCTTGCGCCGGAAGACCTGGACCGTGTGTTCGAGCCCTTCTTCTCGCGACGCCGGGGCGGCACCGGCCTGGGCCTCGCCATCGCCCAGCGGATCGTGGAGGAGCACGGAGGCACCGTCCGGGCCGCCAACCGACCCGGCGGCGGCGCCGCGCTCACCGTGCAGCTGCCCTGCGAGGCCGGGGGCCCCTACCAGGGTGCTGCGTAAGACCAGCTCGGGCTCATCCCACGTCGGCGGCGGGTGCCTGAGCCCCCTCGAGGCGTCGGTCGCGGAGGTACACGCACCGTCCCTCGCGAAACGTCCCGAGAACCTCGAGGCGGTCGTCGAGGAGGACGAGGTCCGCGTCCAGGCCCGCGGCCAGGCGTCCCTTGTTACGCAGTCCCGCCACCCGAGCCGGCACCTCGCTGGCCATCCGGCAGGCCTCAGCCACCTCGACCACGCCCCACTCCACGACGTTCCGGACCGCCTGGTCCAGGGTGAGGACCGATCCGGCCAGGTTCCCGTCGGGGAAGCGCGAGACCGTCTCGTCGACCAGGATGTCGCGGCCGTCGAGCTTGTAGACGCCCGGCTCCATGCCGGCGCCGGCTACCGCGTCCGTTACCAGCACCACGCGGTCCGTACCCTTCGCCCGCACCGCCAGGAGCACGCTGGCCTGATGGCAGTGCACGCCGTCGGCGATGATCCCGACCGTCACCCGCTCGTCCACGAGGGCGGCGCCGACGGCGCCGGGGGCCCGATGGCCGAACGGCGACATGGCGCTGTACAGGTGTGTCGCCATCACGGCGCCGGAGTCCACTCCCCTCTCGAACTCCTCGAACGTGGCGTCGGTGTGGCCGAGGCTCACCGCGACCCCGCGCGCATTCAGCCTGCGGATCCGGTCCAGCCCACCCTCCGCCTCCGGCGCCAGCGTGACGAGCCGCACCGCGTCTGCGTCCAGGAACGGCTCGTAGACGTCGGAGGAGGCGCTCTCGATCGCGTGCAGGCGGTGCGCCCCCGCGCGCCTCAGGGAGAGGAAGGGCCCCTCGAGGTGAAGGCCCACGGGCCGCGAGCCCGCGGCCCCCCTGGAGGCGACGAAGGCCTCGAGCGCTCGCGGGTAGACCTCGACGGCCGAGCTGACGAGGGTCGGGAGGAAGGCCGTCACGCCGGTCGCGGGCAGCTCCGAGGCCAGGTGACGGATGGCCTCGGCGGTCTCCCCGACCTCGACGCCGTACCCTCCGTTGAGCTGTAGGTCGATGAAACCCGGGGCGACGATCGCCGCCTCGTGGACGACCCGGGGCAGGTCGTGGGTCGCGCCCACGATCACCTCGGCGATTCGCCCGTCCCGGACCACCAGCGCCCCGGCAGTCAAACCGCCCTCCAGGACCAGACGGCCCCTTACTGCAAAGAGCTCGGAGTCGTCCGCGACGGCCGCGGGCTCCATGGACATCAGGAGGTCCTCCTCACCCGGTCGCGCCCCCGCTCCGGCGAGGCGGACCGTCCGCGACCAGGGGAGCGCTGCTCCAACCCCCGGGCGTGGCCGCAGATGGTACCGCTCCCGCCCGGGGATCCGCGACCGCGCCGGCGAGGAGCCGCCGCGCCAGGACGACGCCGCCGATGGAGGGCTCCGCGACGTACGCGACCTCCCCGAACCGCTCTTCCACCTCGGAGAGGAGCAGGCGGCGAACGCTACCCCTCATCAGCCCGCCGGCCAGCGCCAGCGGCGGCCGGGTCAGTCCGAGCAGCCGGAGAGCCGTAGCCAGATGGCCCGCGAGGTGGGCCACTGCCTCGCCACGGATGGCCGCGGCCGTGGCGTCGCCATGGTCTGCCAGGTCCAGCACGACCGTGGCCAGCGCCGCGATGTCCGCCTGGGTGATCGTCGGGGAGTGGACGTAGGGAATCAGGGCCTCGGCGTCGGGCAGAGACCAGCGCCGCAGGATCGCCTGAAGGAGGGCTTCCGCGGTGCCGCGCCCGTCCGCGGCCTGGGTGGCTGCCTGCAGGCCCCTGAGCGCGATCTGGTAGCCGCTCCCCTCGTCTCCGAGCAGCGGGCCCCATCCTCCCACCCTGACCTTCCGTCCCTGCGGGGAGCGGCCCAGGCAGACGGAGCCGGTGCCGCTGATCAGGACCACTCCCCAGCCCTCAGGGGTCCCGGCGGCCAGGATCAGCTCCGAGTCGTTCAGGACCGTGAAGCGCGGCGCGATCCGCTGGGTCCTCACCCACGTCGAGATCCGCGCCGCGTCCTCCGCGGTGTCCACGCCCGCCAGCCCGAAGCACGCCGAGGCGATGCGCCCTGTGGCCCAGGCGGGCCTGGCCGTCTCTTCCCCCTGGACGTCCCGGAGCGCGGCCTCGACGGCGGTGGTGACCGCCTGGCTGAAACGGTCGAACCCGACGCGATGGTGGTTGCTGCCGGGCCCGAGGCCGCGGGCGAGCACGTTCCCCTCCAGGTCCGCCACCAGGGCCCGGGTCTGGGTGCCGCCCCCGTCCACGCCCAGGAGCAGGTCGGGCGGACTCAGCGGAACACCCGGCGTCCAGTCGGCGACTTGCTCAAACGCGCGTCCTCCCGGCAGGCCACGTCGTCAACGACGGTGAACTTCGAACGCCACGAAGAGGTGCCCCGTCGACTGGTCGACCGGTGTCGGCATGAAGGGCGGCGACGCCGACAACTGGTTATAACCTGCCATAATATCTTAGCGATCGGCGCTACTTTGTCAAGCTCAAAAACTAAGTCCGCTCAGCGGCCTTCCAGCAGCCGCCGGGCGGCCTCGTTACCGGGGTCGGCGCCCAGGACCCTCTCGGCCTCAACCCTGGCCTCGGCGTCGCGGCCCGCCGCCCGGAGCAGCTCGGCCAACTCGAGGCGCACGGCCGGGTCCTCGCGGGACCAGAGCGACATGTGCAGCTCCCCGAGCGCCCGCTCGGTGTCGCCCGCGGCGCGGTGGGCTCGCGCGAGGAGCAGGTGGACGCGCGGATCGTGGGGGTCGAGGTACACCGCTCGGTTGAGGCTCCGCAAGGCTCCGTCCGGGTCGCCGGCCTCCAGCAGCGTCTCGGAGTCGGTTACGAGGCTGCCCGCCACCTCGGCGTCGTTTCGCGCCTCCCGGTCGAGCTGGAGCCGCCGCTCGGCGCTGAGGATCCGCTCGAACCGTCGGGCCAGGTCGGGCTCGGCGAGACCCTCGTAGGAGGGAGCCAGCACCGAGACCGCCTTCCATTCCCGGTCCGCCTCGTCCGCGCGGCCAGCCTTCCGGAGAGCCCAGGCGAGCAGGACCTGTGCATGCGTGTCCCGTGGCTCGTCGCGCACCACCCCCCGCAGCCAGAAGGCGGCGGCGGCGGCATCGCCCTCGGCGAGCAGGGCCCAGCCCAGGTTGAACACGAGGTCGGTCGCCCCGGGCTCCGCCTCGACGGCTCGGCGCAGGAGCGAGGACGCGGCCGGCGGCTCGGCGCCGGAGCGCAGCAGCGCGATGGCCTGGTTGTTCAGGACGGCGGGAGTCGGGTCCTCGTCGGCCAGCCGCGTGAGCTGCGAGCTCGCCTCACGATACCGGCCCAGCTCCAGGAGCGCCGTCCCGCACGAGAAGCGTGCGGCCCGGGAGAGCGACGACCCCTCCGGCATGCTGGACAGGGTCTGGTGGGCTTCCGCCAGCTCCCGGCTCTCGAGCTGCAGCCGCCCGAGCGCCAGCCGGGCCGCCTCGAACGGCGGGTGCAGCGTGAGCGCGCGGGTCAGGAGCCGGCGCCGGGCCGGCGGGTCGGCCGCCGCCAGCCCCTGGGCGTAGGCCTCGAGCGCCTCGAACGGCACCGGCGCCCTTCGCTGCCGCAGCTCCTCGCGAGTCCGCGCCGAGGGGTTGGGGCCGGACAGCGCGATGTCCCAGGCCAGGCTGTCGATGGACTCGGCGAGCTGCCCCAGCGAACCCGAGACGATGAACGGCGCGCTCAGCGCCCCGCGCTCGAGGTCGAGGACGCGGAGGGACAATGTCAGTGTGGCTTCCTCTAGCCGGTAGCTGCCCAGCACGAGCCGGGAGGCGCCGAGCGCTTCGGCGATGCGTATGCCGGTGGCGCGCGTGAGCGGGACGCGGGGGATCTCCAGCGATTCCTGGGCGCGGAGCCTGTCTTCGCGAGTCACGACCGGGATACCCAGGAACCCGAGCGCGTCCGGGAGCAGGTCGGCGACCGCCTCGGCGACCCAGGCCACCTCGGCCCGCCCGGCCGGTCCCTCGGGCGGCGACACCATCACTGTCCCGCTCCCCGCGGCGGCAGCCTGCAGGAGGATCGTGTGGAGAGCGGTCAGGACCACCGGCACGGCTCCGACGGGCACGAAGCGCTCCATGGTCCTAGGCGGGCAAGGCGATGCGTGCGGGTGGCCGCAGCCAGGCATGCGCGGCGAACTCATTCCGCACACGGAAGCCCAGGCGCGTGTAGAGCCGGTAGGCGCGGCGGTTCTCGAGCGTGACGGAGAGGCTGGCCGTGGCGAGGCCCTGGCTGCGGAAGGCGTTCAGCGCGGAGGTCACCAGCACGGTCCCGAGACCGTGACCCTGGGCCTCCGGTGAGACCGACACCTGGCAGACGTGCCCGTTCGTCGAGGAGAGATGGCTGGCCAGCAGGACCCCCACCGGGTGGCCGCGCTCCTCCGCGATGAAGGAGGCCTCGGGGTCGAACCGTCCGCAGCCGGCGCGGAGCACGAGGGTCTCGACGAAGCCGCGGCACAGCGCCGGCGTCGCATAAGTGAGGTTCAGGGCCGCGTCGAGGCTGCCTTCGTGGCTACGATGGACGATCTCGGCCGCGACCCCGAGATCCTCGCGACCGAGCGGCCGCAGCCGCACCCGGCCCGTCGCGGCCGGCAGCGCCTGGGAGAGGGGCCGCACCAGGTAGTGGCGCGCGCGGCTCTGGAAACCGGCGCGGGCGAAGAGGTCGTCGGCAGCCCTGGCGGTCGAGAACAGGGTCTGGCACTCCACCCGGTCGTTTCCCGGAACGGCCTGGGCGTCGGCCAGGACCCTCTCCAGGAGGGACTCCTCGAGCCCGCGGTCGCGGAAAGCCTCGGCCGAGAAGACCGAGCCCACGACCGAGCGGCCCGCGTCGAGCATGTAGTAGCAGTACGCCACGAGCCTCAAGCCGTCCTGCACGACCCTTCCCGAGAGAGCCCGCCGCTCGAGGCCGCTCGCCACCGCGGAGGACACGTCGCCGTAGTCCCAGTAGAGCTCGGCGTTCCAGTGGGCGCACTCCTCCTGGAGCAGCGGAGCGAGCTCTCGCGGCGAGACCTCAACGAGCGGCCGCGTCCGCACCTCGCCTCCGCTTGCGCTCGTCCTCGAGGAACCGGCGGAGGCTGGCCTCGGCTCGGGCGGGGATGCCGAGGAACTCGAGGCCAGCCAGGAAGCGGGGGGACTCCTGCGGACCGACCGAACCGTCCAGGTAGGCGCTGGTGACACGCACCTTGGCGGCAACCGGATCGGGCAGCCGGATCTCCAGGTCCAGTATCGCGCCCTCGTCGAGTAGCGCCCCGCACTGGACGAGACACCCGGTGAGGCTGAGGTCGACGACCCGAACCCCGCGCGGCGACCGGCCCTGCAGGGAGCCGTCCAAACGGGTCGGCAGCCTGGGGGCCCGCCGCTTCGAGCTGTCCCTGGCTGCGGTCATCGTCTCCGGCTCCGTAGGCACATTCTACTCCGGGCGCTGAAAGACGCGCGGGCGGCCTGCTCCCGGCGGACCCCGTGGTACGATTCTCCGCCCTTCGTCCACGCGGCATGAGCGAGACTCCCGCTAGGCTGTCGCCGCAGGAAGCGCGCCTGGAAGCCCTCACCGGCATCGCGGCCGCGGTCGCCCATTCGCGCGACCTGGACGGGGCACTCGCTTCCGGCCTCGACTCCACGCTCCACGCCCTGGAGCTGGAGGTCGGGGCCATCTACCTCCTCGACGAGGAGACGGGCGAGCTTCGATCGACCCGCCACTATCGTGGCGTCCCCGCCGGCTACCCTGAGACCGTGGCCCGCTTCCGCAAAGGCGCGGGGCTCGTCGGCAAGGCGCTGCAGGGCGACGCCCCGGTGGTCGTCCTCGACCTTGCGGCGATGCCGGAGGCGCGGGCCGCGACCCGCGAGATCGGCCTGCGCTCGTTCGTCTTCGTCCCGCTCTACGCCCGCGGGCGGGCGGTGGGAGTGATGCCAGTGGGCGGGTACACGCTCCGCGAGTTCTCGGCTGCCGACCTGCGGATGCTGGGAGCGGTAGGCGGCATCCTGGGCGGAGCGGTGGACAATGCCCGCCTCCTCGGCCGGACGCAGCAGCACCTCGCCCACGTCCGGTCCCTGCGCGAGATGGACCGCGCCATCGTGGAAGATCGCGACGCCGCCGAGGTGGTCGCGGTCATCGCGAGGGAGACGGCCCGGCTCGGGCGCGGTGACAGCGCGGTCGCGCTCCTGGAGGGAGAGGACGTCCGCGTGGCCTGCTCGCATGGCGAGGCGGCGGTGCGCGCCCTGGGCGAGCCCCCCGCCCTGGGGGGCACTCCCCTCGTCGGACTGCTCCGCTCCGCCCCGGCCGTCGTCGGACTGGAGGCGGGGGGCGGTTCGGTGCGTGCCCTGGTGTGCGCGCTCCAGGCGGGCGAGCGGATGCTGGGAGGGCTGGTGGTGGTCAGGCCCGGCGGCGACGCTTCCCAGGACGATCTCTGGCTGCTCGGCACCTTCGGCCGGCAAGCGGCGGTCGCGCTGGCGAAGGCGCGGGCTCGCGACCTCGAAACCCGCCGCGCTGCGCAATTGGCGCTGGTCGCGGGCGCCTCCGAGGTCGCGGCCTCCACGCTCGACGCCGATGCCCTGCTCGGGGCCCTGGCCCGCTACATCCAGCGTTCCTTCGGGTACTACAGCGTCGCCGTCTACCTGGCCGACTCCGCCGCCCGTCAGGCCGTGCTGGCGGGGGCGGCAGGGGCGGCCATCGTGATGCCGCGGAGCCAGGCGGTGCGCTTCGGGACCGGGATCATCGGCTGGGTTGCGGAACACGGCGAGTACATCCTCGCCAACGACGTGCGGCGCGAGCCCAGGTTCGTCCCCGGCCAGATGGAGGCGACCCGGGCGGAGCTGGCGGTGCCGGTGCGGCTCGCGGGCGAGGTGGTGGCGGTGATCAACGTCGAGAGCGACCGGGTCGGGGCCTTCGACGAGGGCGACGTGCTGGCGGTGGACGGGATCGCATCCCAGGTGGCTTCGGCCATCCGCAACGCCCGGCTGTTCGAGGAGAAGGTGCGGGCGCTCCGGAACCTCGAGATCCTCCAGGAGATCACCAACGTCCTCAACAGCGACCTTGACCTGGACGCGCTCCTGGATCGCATCGCCCGGCGCAGCGTGGAAGCGGTATACCGTGCCCAGATGGGCGCGGTGCTGCTCTACTCGGAGGGCAGGCTCACCGTCCGCTCGTCTTTCGGCTACCAGAAGCCCGAGGCGCTCGAAGCGATCCGGCTCGATTTCCACGAGGGGCTGCCGGGGAACGTCTTCGTGACCGGCGCCGGGCGATTCGTCGCCAAGAGCCCCGGAGACCGCGGACAGCACGCGGCGGCGTTCCTGGAGGCGGCCGGGGGGCTGGAGCCCCGCTCCTCGCTCTGCGTCCCCATAGCGCTCCCCCGGGAGAAGCTCGGGGTGCTGCTGCTCGACAACTTCAGCTCAGCCGACGCCTTCGACGCCGACGACCTGCGCTTCGCCTCGACGCTCGCCGACCAGGCCGCCATCGCCATCGGGAACGCCCTCCAACTGCGCCGCATCGTGGAGCTCGATCGGCACCGGCAGGAGTACCTCTCGAACGTGAGCCACGAGCTGAGGACGCCCCTCACCGTCATCCAGGGTTACGTCGAGGCGCTCGTCGAGGGCACCGCCGCCGGGCAGGAGGCCCAGTTCCTGAGCGTGGCGCAGGAGCAGTGCCACCGGCTCGGGCGGATGATCGACGAGATCGTCGAGGTCTCGCGCATCGAGAAGGGGGTGGCCCAGCGGCACGTCGAGTGGACGGCGGTGGCCCTTCCGGCCCTGGTGCGCCGGGTCCTGCAGGGTCTCCGCGCCGAGGCGATGCAGAAGTCAGTGGCCCTCTCCGAGCGGGTGTCCCCGGACCTGCCCAAAGTCTCTGGCGACGAGCGGCTGCTCCACCTGCTCGTCCAGAACCTCGTGGAGAACGCCGTCAAGTTCACGCCCCGGGGCGGCTCCGTCGAGGTGAGCCTCGAGGACCTCGACGGCGACGCGCAGGTGCTCCTGCGGGTGAAGGACAGCGGCATCGGGATCGCCCCGGAGCACCAGGAGCGGATCTTCGAGAAGTTCTACATGGTCTCGGCCGGGTCCAGCCGGAGCCACGCAGGAGCAGGCATCGGGCTGTACCTCTCCCGGGAGGTCGTCGCCATTCACGACGGCACCCTCGCGGTGGAGAGCCGGCCTGGTGGCGGCGCGTGCTTCGAAGCACGGCTGCCCCACCGCCGCCAGCGATGACGCGCGTTCGGTCCCGCGCGGACGGCAGGGCCCGGCACCTCCTCCCGCTGATCGCGCTCCCGCTCGTCGCCGCATCGTGTGCCGCCGCGCCGTACGCCGCGGCCGCCACCTCTCCCGATCTGCTCGTCTCCAAGGGGGAACACCTGGCGGCGGTGCGGGAGCGCCTGCGCGCCGGCGACGAGTCGCTGGGCGCGGCGCTGGCCCTCCTGCGCGCCGAGGCCGACCGGACACTCTCCGAGGGCCCCTGGTCGGTCGTGCAGAAGTCCGGGATCGCCTCCGGCTCCGACCCCCACGACTATCGCAGCCTGGGGCCGTACTGGTGGCCGGACCCGGCCCGCCCGGACGGGCTCCCGTGGATCCGCCGCGACGGCGAGCGCAACCCGCAGGCCGGAGCTGACGGCTACGACCGCGCCCGGTTCGGCCGCCTCCGCGACGCCGTGGACACGCTGGGCCTGGCCTACTTCCTGACCGGCCACGAGCCGTACGCCGCCCATTCGGCCCGGCTGCTCCGCACCTGGTTCCTGGACCCGGCGACCCGGATGAACCCACACCTGCGATACGCGCAGGCCATCCCCGGCCACAACACCGGACGGGGGATCGGGATCATCGAGACGGCACGGCTGCCGCAGCTCGTCGATCGGGCCGAGCTTCTCGCCGGCTCTCCGGCGTGGAGCGACGCGGACCGCCGCGGGCTGCGGGAGTGGACGGCCGCCTACCTGGACTGGCTCCTCAGCAGCAGCCACGGGAAGGACGAGGCCCGCATGACCAACAACCACGGCTCCTGGTACGACGTGCAAGTCGCCGCGCTCGCGCTGCGCACCGGACGCCCCGGCTCGGCCCGCGAGCAGCTCGGCCGTGTGACCCGGCGGCGCATCGCCGCGCAGATCGAACCCGACGGCCGGCAGCCCCGCGAGCTGGAGCGAACCCGCGCCCTCGCGTACAGCCTTTTCAATCTCGAGGCCCTGCTCACCGCGGCGATCCTCGGAGTCCGGGTCGAGGTGGACCTCTGGACCTTCCAGACCGAGGACGGCCGCTCACTGGACCGGGCGCTGGAGTTCCTCCTTCCGTTCACCGACCCGGCGGTGAAGTGGCCCCACGCGCAGATCACGGACGTGCCATGGGCCACGTTCTCGAAGGTTCTCCGCATCGCGTACCAGCGCTCCGGCGACCCGCGGCTCGTGGAGGCCCACGACCGGCTGCCCCGGTCCGCCCGCGAGGACTACCAGAACGCCCTGCTGTTCCCCTCGTTCGAGCTGGGGGCCGCTCGGCGCTAGGGGGCCGTCCCGGGCCGGTCCCCGCAACGCCCCACGACGGGCCGGTCGCGGGCAGGCCGGCCGGGCCGGACGGGCCGGCGGTGGCCCTTGTGACCAGCGCCGAGGGGAGCCTATAATCCGCCCGCGGAACCCATTGGAGGGATTGGCTTCTTGATGCTGGGCGGGAGGGCGCGGGCCAGTGCGCACGGGGAGGGGTCCGCCTCTCGGGGTGAGCCGCCGTTGAGCCGCCAGGAATTCGTCCGGAAGCTCGAGACGCGCAGCCGCGACATCCATGACCCCGTCGCCAAGCTCAAGTACATCCGCTCGTCCCTCGCCCGCTACCAGGCCATCGACAAGGCGGTCGGGCAGGTGATCCCGTGGACGCCGGCGCGCCGGAGCCTCTACTGGCTCTTCAGCCTGAGGGGGCTCCGACAGTTCCTGGCCATGACCCCGATGGCGGCCCAGGACGCGGTCGAGGAGCGGCGGCGCTCGGCCTTGATCCTCCGGCGCGGGTTCGCCGTGGGGCTGGCGGTGGCGCTCGCGCTGGGCATCGCCGGCGCGATGCAGCGCCTTTCACAGCGCAGCTCGAGCGAGACGCCGGTGATGGCCGCAGGAGGAGGGCTTCCGCCGGTCGCCGAGGAGCTGCCGGCCCTGCCGCAGGGGGTCGCGCCCGCCGCGGTCTGGCGGGTGGAGAAGGGCGAGGGCTTCGAGCAGTACAGTAACGGCCTTCGCATCGACACGACTTACGAGGTCGCGGGCGAGCACCGGCGGTACCGGGTGTTCCTGGAGGACGGGACGCTCCTCGCCAACGTCTATGACAAGCCGGTGGGGATCCTCTTCCACACCTCCGAGAGCGACATCTGGCCCCTGGAGGCCGCCTTCAACGAGAACCTGCGCGATAGCAGCCAGCGGCTACTCCGCTACGTCCAGCGCGGCCGGCTGTACCACTACCTGATCGACCGGTTCGGACGAGTGTACCGCGTGGCCGACGAGGGCAGCAAGGCCAACCACGCCGGCCACTCGGTCTGGGCCAGGGACGGGCGGGTCTACCTCAACCTGAACCACGCTTTCGTCGGGATCTCGTTCGAGACCCGCTGGGAGGGCGGCCGGGCGCTGCCCATCACGCAGGCCCAGCTCGCCGCGGGGCGGAACCTCACCGAGTACGTGAAGCAGCGCTGGGAGATCTCGCCCGAGATGTGCGTCACCCACGGCCTCACCAGCGTGAACCCGAAGAAGCGACTCATCGGCCACCACATGGACTGGTCCCGCGGCTTCCCCTTCGCTGCGTTCGGCCTCCCGGACCAGTATCGGCGCGTGGCCCCCAGCGTCTCGGTGTTCGGGTTCGGGTACGATGACGACTTCATCAAGGTGCTGGGAGAGCCCTGGCCAGGGGTCCGCAGCGCGGAGCGCGCCCTGGGCGAGGAAGCGTCCCGGCAGGGTCGGAGCGTGGAGGAGTACCGCCGGGAGCGGCAGGCCCTCTACGACGAGTGGTTCACGCAGCAGACCAAGGACGAAGAATCCCGGGCCATCGCCCGGGCCGTCAAGCCCTCCGCGGGCGGGGCGAAGCCCCCCCGGTCGGGCCCTTCCCGCCCGGCGGCCACCGGGTCGGCGGGGTCCCAGGCGGGCGCTTTCAAGTGATCGGAGGGTAGGAGCATGGCCGAAGAGCGCAAGGACCACCTCTGGAAGGTCGCCGAGAAGCCGGAGGACCTCGTCGAGGAACCGAAGCAGGGAGGTGCCAATCCGGTGGGCCTGGACGTGGGGACGAGCAAGATCGTGACCGCCCGGCGCAAGGGGAAGGAGATCGAGGCGTCCGCGCAGCTCAACGCCTTCATTCCGGTCGCCTACTCCAAGTTCACCGAGACGATCCTCGGGCAGAACGACATCTCGTACTACCGGGACGGGGACGAGCTGGTGATCTTCGGCACCGCCACCGAGAAGTTCGCCAACATGTTCAACGCCGAGTGTCGCCGGCCGATGTCGGACGGGCTTCTCAATCCGCGGGAGAAGGCGGCGACGCCGGTCCTGGAGACCATCCTCCAGCGCATGGTGCCCAAGGCGCGGACCAGCGGCGAGATCCTGGCCTTCTCGGTCCCGGCGGCGGCCGAGGGCAAAGCGGCCGAGCTGACCTATCACGAAGCCACGCTGCGGCGCTTCTTCGAGTCGATGGGCTACCGGGCCATCGCCATCAACGAAGGGTTGGCCGTGATCTTCTCCGAGCTGGAGGACCAGAACTTCACCGGCATCGGGATCTCCTGCGGCGGCGGGATGTGCAACGTCGCGCTCGCATTCCTGTCGATCCCCTCGATCATGTTCAGCATCCCCAAGGGGGGCGACTACATCGACATCTCGGTCGGCTCGGTGGTGAACGAGCACGCCACCCGGGTGAAGGTGATCAAGGAGGAGGGGCTGGACCTCTCGAAAGCCCCGAAGGACAAGTTCGAGAAGGCCCTCCACATCTACTACGAGGACGTTGTCGAGACGCTGGTGGAGACGCTCCGCCGGTCGATTTCCAAGGCGGAGAAGCTCCCGCGCACCGACCGCCCGCTGCCGATCGTGCTCTCCGGCGGGACCGTGAAGCCTCGGGGCTTCAAGGACCTCTTCGAGCGCTCGCTGCGCGGCCGCTCCATGCCCATCGACATCGCCGAGGTGCGCCTGGCCAGGGATCCCCTCACCGCCACCGCGAAGGGCGCCCTGATCGCCGCCATGTACGAGAAGTAGGCGACGCACAGGGAACGGCCGGCCGGCGGTGAGCCGCGCCGGCCGGTCCGTACCCCGACGCTCCGGGGCCGGAGCGTCCTTTGCTTGATAGACTGACCCATGCGTGCCCGGCCGTTCTTCCCCGCTGCCCTCCTGGCCCTGGCCCTGGCGCCCACGGCGCTGGCCGAGATCAAGGAGTGGCACCAGTACTACGACGAGGGGCGCAAGCACATCGCCCGCAATCGCCCCGCGGAGGCGCTCGGCAGCCTTGAGGAAGCGGTGCGTCTCAAGCCCCGCTCCGAGCTGAACGCCCGCCCCTACGGCGTGATCTTCATCGACTACCTCCCCTACTACTACCTGGGCGTGGCCCATCTCCAGCAGAAGGACTACGCGAGCGCCGTGCGCTTCTTCGCGGAAGAGGAGAAGAACGGGGCGATCAAGGGCAGGGCCGAGCTCCACAAGGAGCTCCAGCGCCTCAATGCCGAGGCCGAGGCGGAGCTGCGCGCCCAGGAGAACCGGTTGCTCGCCCAGCGGGCGCGGGAGGAAGCCCGCCGGCTGCTGCGGGAGGCCCTCGAGCTGCAGCGGGCGGGGAAGCTCGACGAGGCGCTGGCGCGCCTGGCCGGGGCCCAGGCGGCCGCCCGCGACCTCGACCCCCAGTTGCAGCAGCAGATCGAGGACACGAGCCGCCGCATGCGCAACGAGCGCAAGGCGCGGGAGGACGCGGCCGCGACGGCCCACAGGCTCGACCAGGCGCTGAGCGAAGGCCAGCGGCTGCTGGAGCAGGGCCAGGCGGCCGAGGCCATCGTGAAGTTCGACGAGGTACTGGCCACCGATCGCGCCCACTCCCGCGCCCTCGAGGGCAAGCGGGACGCTCAGGAGCGGATCCGGGCGTCGAAGAACCGGCAGGCCCTGGGCGCCGCCTTCCAGGAGGGCAAGGTCCACTTCGAGGCGGCCCGGTACGAGGAGGCGAGGCTGCGGCTGACGGTGGCCGCCACCGACCCGGCCAACGCGCAGGCCCGGGAGCTGCTGGAAAGGGCGCGCGCCATCCTCGAGGGCACCCGCCAGCAGAAGGAGGAGCGGCTCAAGATCGAGGGGCTGATGAGCGAGGCGGAGCGGCTCATGGAGTCGCGGAAGTTCCCGGAGGCCCAGGTCCGGTTCGAGCGGATCCTGGAGCTGGACCCGGAGCACGTCCAGGCGCGCGAGCGCTACGGCCGCGCGGAGCGCATGACCGGGGAGATGATCTTCGAGAAGTGGTTCCCCAACCAGGGTCCCAGCCTGATCTTCTATCAGCCGTCCTTCGCGCTCCGCGACGGGGTCACGGTGGCCGAAGTGGACGAGCCCACCCTGCCCGTGCACGGTTACGCCAGCGACGACCGGGGCATCGCCAAGCTCGCGTTCCTGGTCGGGGACCGTGTAGTGGCGGAGCAGGTGCCAGCGGCGGTCCCCCGGAACGAGGAGTTCAAGCGGCAGTTCCCCCTGGAGAAAGGGGGCAACGAGATCAAGGTCGTGGCCACTGACACCATGGGCGTCGAGCGCGAGGCCACGTTCCGCATCAACCGCCGGCTGCGGTTCTACGAGACCAGGGCGTTCCTGCCCTCGGCCCTCGCGGCCGCCCTGGCCCTGGTCGGCACCGGCCTCGGCGTCCAGCGGGCCCGGCGGAGCCGGGCGATCCGGCGGCGGTTCAACCCCTACATCGCGGGCGCGCCGGTGCTCGAGGACGACATGTTCTTCGGCCGCCAGAAGCTCATGACACGGATCCTCAACGTCCTCCACCACAACAGCCTGATGATCACGGGGGAGCGCAGGATCGGGAAGACGACGTTCCTCTATCACCTGAAGAAGGCCCTGGAGGCCGACACCGGAACGGAGTACAAGTTCTTCCCGGTCTTCACCGACCTGCAGGGCGTCCCGGAGTCGGCCTTCTTCCATACCCTGCTGGCCGACGTCGCGGACGCTCTCCAGCTCTCGCCGCCCACCCTGGCCGCGCTCCGCTTCAAGCCGGAGCTGGAGAAGTACGACGGACGGGACTTCAGTCACGATCTCCAGCGCGTCATCGAGGAGCTCAAGGCGCGCACCGACCGAAGGGTAAAGCTGGCGCTCCTGATCGACGAGGTGGACGTGCTCAACGAGTACTCGGAGCGGGTCAACCAGCGCCTGCGCAGCATCTTCATGAAGACGTTCTCCGAGCACCTCGTGGCCATCATGAGCGGCGTGGGAGTGAAGCGCACATGGAAGAGCGAGGGCAGCCCCTGGTACAACTTCTTCGACGAGGTCGAGCTGAAGGCCCTCTCGCGGGAGGAGGCGGAGGCGCTCATCCGCCAGCCCGTCGAAGGCATCTTCCGATTCGACCAGGACGCGGTGGAGGCCATCGTGGCCCACAGCGAGATGAAGCCGTTCTTCGTCCAGAAGTTCTGCATCCACTCGATCAACCGCATGCTCGAGGAGGGCCGCAGCGTCGTCCGGCTGGCCGACGTGGAGGAGGTTCGCGAAGCCGTGTTGTCCGAGGCGCGTGAGGAGGCCCCGCCCCCGGTCCGGCACCCGGTGTCGGCGTGAGCGGCGGTCCGCCGCCGGCAAGATGTGCGATCATCGCCGGACGCTGACATGAGGAACCCGTTCATCGCCGGCAGCTGGGTGCGGGGCAGCAACTTCTTCGGCCGCTCCGGTACGCTCCGCGAGGTCCTGGAGGGCGAGCGCGACTCGCTGTGGGTCGTTGGCGCGCGCCGCCTCGGGAAGACCAGCCTGCTCAAGGAGATGGAGTACCGGATCCAGCTGAGCCCGCAGACGGCGTTCGTCCCGCTCTACTGGGACCTCCAAGGAAGCGGCGACGCGCGTGGGCTCGCCGACGGCCTCCTCGGCAGCGTGGAGGACAGCGAGGCCTTCCGGCGGGCGACGGACGTGTCCGCGGAGGACCTCGAGGGCCTGGCGGTCGCGGACATGCTGACCACCCTGATCCGGCGCACGGTCCGGAGCGGCTGGCGGCTCCTGCTCCTCGCCGACGAGGCGGAGGAGTTCCTCACCGTGGCCCGCACGGAGGCAGCTCTGCTTCCCCGGCTACGGCGGATCTTCCAGAAGGGGCCGGAGCTCCGGGTGGTGCTCACGTCCACCAAGCGGCTGGCCCGGATCGACGAGCGGACCGACTTCGCGACCTCGCCGTTCCTCCAGGGGTTCATCCCGCCTCTCTACCTCACCCCCCTCGCGCCGGCGGAGGCGGGCGCCCTGCTGTCCCGCGGCCGCTTCAGCGAGCAGGAGACGGAGGTCGTCATGAGCCGGACGGCGAACCACCCGTTCCTCCTCCAGCTCATCGCCAGCCGCCTCTTCGAGAACCGGGACCTCACCGCGACGCTGGACCAGGTGGCGGCCGACGAGATGGTGGCGAACTTCTTCTCGGTGGACTTCCAGACGCTGGACGGGGACGAGCGCCTGGTGCTCGAGGAGGTGGCCCGCCAGGGGAACCGGACCCGGCGGCAGCTCGCCGACCTCACGGGACGCAGCGAGGAGGCCGCGGAGTCGCTGGTGTTCGGCCTGGAGATGATGGGCTACCTGGCCGCCGACGGGACGCACTACCGCGTGGGCAACTGGTTCTTCGACCGATGGCTGCGCCGCGCGGAGGCGCCCGCCACGGAGGCGTGGCGGCAGGCATGATCATCGGCGTCAACCGGGTGTACGAGCACGCGGGGAAGGAGTACCACCTGCAGGCCGAGGATCTCGGCACCGAGCGGGCGAGCTTCACCGTCCGCGTGTACGAGGGCGGGACCGTGCTCTGGCAGAAGAAGGTATCCTACCAGGAGATCGTGGGACAGCAGCTCCCGAAGGCCGACCAGGACGAATCCGTACGCTCGATGATGGAGAGGACTCTGTACACGGTCCAGGCGGCTATAGCGAAGGGAAAACTCCTGTAAGGCTCAAGGGCTATAGCCGCCTGGGTGTGGCGCGGGCCAGTTACGCAGAGCGCCGCGCCCCCGGGCTTTTGCGCCGCGTCTGAGGCCCCGCAGGGCACGATCGGGGGCGCTCCAGCCATCACCCCCACTTTTTCTTAGTAGCGAGAGTCCTGCCAACGGACGCCGTTCGCCGGTCCTCTGTCGATCGGAGGCGACCGAAGATCCCGACCAGCCCAGCTACCGCCTCCGCCGCCCTCGTCGCGGCCCGAAGCCCTCCTCGCGCGGCGGAGGCGGTTGCGTCTCCACATCCATCTCAGGCGGAGGCACCTGGAAGTACTTCCGCAGCAGCACCGCCAACACCCGGTCCCGGTGCTCGTGCTCCCCGATCCGCCGCGCCACGGGAGCGAACTCGGCGAAGTCCTCCAGCGGAAGGGACTGGCCCTCCGCGGCCAGCCGAGTCACGATCCGCTCGACCTTCCGCTCCTGCACCTCCGCGTCCGACGGCACCGCGAGCTCCCCCACCTCGACGTGGTAGCGCTTCACGAGGCGGTTGAAGTTCATGAGGTCGTGCGCGGACACCAGGCTGATGGCGCGCCCGCTCTTACCCACCCTCCCGGTGCGCCCGGCGCGGTGGATGTACTGCTCCGGAGAGTCGGGCGTCGAGAAGATGAAGACGTGCGAGAGGTCCTCGATGTCGATCCCGCGCGAGGCTACGTCGGTGGTGACCAGGTGCCGTACGTCGCCGGAGCGGAAGCGGGCCATCACCCGCTCGCGCTTTTTCTGGGGCAGGTCCGAGGAGAGCATCGCCGCTGGGAGGCCCTTGCCGGCGAGGAACGTATACACGAGCCGCGTCTCCTCCCGCGTGTTGCAGAAGACCATCGACGAGGCCGGGTTCTCGTACTCCAGGAGCTTGTAGAGGGTCGCCTCCTTGTGGAGCTTGGGGGTGAGGCAGTAGAGGTGCTCGACCTCCTTGACGTAGATCTGGTCCTCCGAGAGCAGCACCCACTCGGGATCGGCTAGGTAGTGGTAGATCAGGCCCCGGATCCCCAGCGGGACGGTGGCCGAGAACAGGAGGGTCTGCCGCTCTGCGGGCATGTAGGCCATGATCTGGCCCATCTCCACCGCGAAACCCATGTCGAGCATCCGGTCGGCCTCGTCGAGGACGAGCGTCCGGACCGCGTCGAAGCGGAGGGTCCGCCGCCGCAGGTGGTCCAGCACCCGTCCGGGCGTCCCGACGATTACGTGGGCGCCGGCCCGGATCCCCTCGAGCTGCCGGTCCATCGAATCGCCGCCGTAGATCGACTCCACCTTGACGCCGCGCCCCTGGCCGATCTCGGCCACCTCCTGGGCCACCTGCAGGGCGAGCTCCCGCGTGGGAGCCAGCACCACCGCCTGCACCACGTCCTGTCCCGGATCCACCTTCTCGACGATGGGGATCCCGAAGGCGGCGGTCTTGCCAGTCCCGGTCCGGGACTGGACGACCAGGTCGCGGCCCCCCAGCGCGCGGGGCACCGTCTCGGCCTGAACGTCGGTTGGCGCCCGGTAGCCCTTGGCGTCCAGGCTCGCCAGGGTCTCGGCGGAAAGGCTGAGCCCGTCGAAGCTGCCCGCGGTGGTGTCGATTTCCATAGCCGATCATTATCGTCCGCGGCGGCTCCGGGGATCAAACCGCCGCGGCCGCGGCGAAGCCCGCGCCATCGCGTGCGCTATAATCAGAGGTTTCGAGGGGTCGGACATGGCTCTTACCTGCACGCGCTGCGGAAACCCGGGGGACCCCCCGCCGGCCCACCGGACCGCCTTCCTGGGCAAGGCGCAGGAGCAGGTCTCGCAGGGGATCTGCGGCGCGTGCTGGAAGGAGTGGGAGGGCATGGAGGTCAAGGTCATCAACGAGTACCGCCTGAACTTCATGGATCCCGAGCACCGCGAGGCCCTCAAGCGGGCCTGCGTGCAGTTCCTGGGCTTGCCCCAGGAGGCCTGAGAACCTTCTCCGGGCCGCCGGCCCGGTCCGATCCCGAGAGCCTTCCATGATCCACGTCGAGGGACTGACCAAGAAGTACGGGGAGCAGGTGCTCTTCGAGGACGTCTCCTGGCTCGTCAAGAAGAACGACCGGATCGGCCTCGCCGGCCCCAACGGCGCCGGGAAGACGACCCTCCTGCGAATGCTCGCCGGGCTGGAGGAGCCGGACGCGGGCGCGATCCGCATGGCCTCCGACACCACCATCGGCTACCTGCCCCAGGACGGGATCGTCCACCACGGCTGCAGCGTCTACGCGGAGGTGGTCCTGGCGTTCGCAGAGCTGCTCGCCCTCAAGGAAGAGCAGCACCGGATCGAGGACGCCCTCTCCTCCGCCACCCACGACGACGGGGGCGACCACGCCCGCCTGCTCGAACGCTACTCCGAGGTGACGGATCGCTTCAAGCACCTGGGCGGATACGAGATCGACGCGCGGGTGGCCGACGTGCTGAAGGGCCTGGGCTTCTCCCTGGCCGACCAGCAGCGCCGGACCGAGGAGTTCTCCGGCGGCTGGCAGATGCGCATCGCGCTGGCCAAGCTCCTGCTCGCGCGGCCCAACCTTCTGCTGATGGACGAGCCCACGAACCACCTCGACCTCCCCGCGCGCAACTGGCTCGAAGAGTACCTGGCCGACTACCCGGGCTCGGTGGTCCTGGTCTCGCACGACCGGTACTTCCTGGACGCGACGGTCAAACGCATCACCCAGGTGGGGCTGCGGACCCTGACCGACTACCACGGCAACTATTCGCACTACTTGGTGGAACACGAAGCGCGCATGGCGCGCCTCCGCGAGGCTCACCGGCGCCAGAAGGAGGAGATCGACAAGGCGAGCGCGTTCATCAACAAGTTCCGCTACAAGGCCACCAAGGCCCGCCAGGTCCAGAGCCGGATCAAGATGCTCGACAAGGTCGAGGTCATCGAGATCCCCCCCGAGCGCAAGAAGATCCGCTTCAAGTTCCCCGAGGCCCCGCGGCCAGGGCGCGTGGTCCTGGAGATGAAGGGCGTCCGGAAGGCCTACGACGGCAACGTGGTCCTCGAGCACGTCGACCTCATGGTGGAGCGCGGCGACCGCATCGCCCTCGTGGGCCCGAACGGGGCCGGCAAGTCCACGCTGATGAGGGCGCTGGCCGGCGTCGAGCACCCCGACGCCGGGGTCCGGATGGCCGGCCACCAGGCCGTGCTGGACTACTTCGCCCAGGATCAGGCCGCGGTGCTCGACGGCGCGCGCACCGCGTACGAGGAGATGGCGGCGGCCAGTCCTTCCACCATGATCCCGATGATCCGGAACGTCCTGGGCGGGTTCCTGTTCTCCGGAGACGACGTCTACAAGCGGGTCGGCGTCCTGTCCGGCGGCGAAAGGAACCGGCTGGCTCTGGCCAAGATGCTCCTGAACCCCAGCAACGTCCTGCTTCTCGACGAGCCCACGAACCACCTGGACCTGGACTCCAAGGAGGTGCTGCTCGAGGCCTTGGAGGACTACGTCGGTACCCTGGTCTTCGTCTCTCACGACCGGTACTTCGTGGACCGTCTCGCCACGAAGGTCGTCGACGTGGGTGGTGGCCGGGCCCTGCTCTACCCGGGCGGGTACGAGGACTTCCTCTACTGGAAGACGCAACTCGAGGCCGGACTCGACGCTCCGATGCCGACCCCGGAGCGGCGCGCCGTGCCGCACCTCAAGGCCCCGAAGGAGCCCGCCGAGGCGCCGCTGGCGGCCGTCCCCGCGAAAAGGTCCCGGCCACGGCCCACCCCCTCCCGCCAGGTCGTCCAAGAGGGCAAGAGTGCCCACGAGGGCGAGCGGCCGAGGCAGGCACAGGACTCCCCGGGGTACGATCCGCTCGCGCCGCGGCTGCGCCCGGCCGGCGCCCCGCCCGACCGGCAGGTCCGCGAGCGCGAGGTCCGGAAGGCCAGGGCGCGGATCGCCGATCTGGAGCGCCGGATCGGCGAGAAGGAGCAGGCGGTCAAGGACCTCGAGCACCTCATGGCCACGCCCGGGTTCTACGACGACCGGACGACCGCCGAACGCGCCGTCGCCGACCGACAGCGGCTCCTCGCCGAGGTGGCAGAGATGATGGCGGAGTGGGAGTCGCTCCACACCACCGCGGAGTCGAAGGCCTGACAGGGTAGTCGGCCGTCGGGCGAACGCCTCCCGGCGAGTGCTCCGCATCGAGAGAGCCGCGGCGGGGCGGACGGCTCGGCCGCTGCATCGCGCCCGGACATCGCGTAGCCGCCGGCGCCCTGCTAGGAACCCAGCGCCGCCGGTCTGAGGATTTGTCTCTCAGATTTCACTGTGGTAGCGATCAGCAGTCAGCGATCAGCTTTCAGCGGTCAGCGGTTCCGTGTACGCTCCTTGCCGCCGGTGGCCAGGAGTCCCCTCTCGGTCTCAGGCGGCGAGAGAGTCGATGAGCCTTTGCACCGCCGTATCTGCCTGGTGATACGCGCGTTCGATCTTCGCTGGTCGCGGCGTCCGAT
>Ga0268386_10000037_pt1 | contig 64597 bp, 19 predicted proteins | sample RVTome_15_FD_200260 | JGI IMG/M metagenome (GOLD analysis project Ga0268386, IMG submission 200260) | Soil microbial communities from uranium-contaminated site in the Upper Colorado River Basin, Wyoming, United States - RVT150D86... ... | reverse complement strand
GCGCCGCATCGCACCGCTCCAGAGCCTTGCGGAACGTGGGCTGCGTCTCGTACAGCTCCCGCCCCATCCCAACGTACTGCGACCCCTGCCCCGTGAACAGGAACGCCACCCTGGGCCGGTCGGGCCCCGGGAACTCCCCCGCGGCCGCCCCGGGAGCGGACCGCCCTTCGGCGAGAGCGGCGAGGGCGTCGCGCGCGTCGCCGGCCGTGGCCGCCACCACGGCGAGCCGATGCGCGAGATGCGACCGTCCGGCGTTTGCGGTGAAGCAGGCGTCGGGAAGGGAGCCTTCCAACTCCGCGAGCGTCCCGCGGTAGCGGTCCCTCAGCTCGGCCAGGGCGGCGCCGGTTTGAGCAGAGAGGCTCAGCAGGTGGAGCGGCCGCTCGACCGCAGGCGCCACTAGCTCGCGCCGGGGCGCCTCCTCGACGACCACGTGGGCGTTGGTGCCGCTGAAGCCGAAAGCGCTGACCCCGGCGATCCGGGGTGCCGGCCCCGCCGGCCAGGGCCGGGGCCGGGTCGGGATCGAGACCGGCAGCTCGCCCCACGACACGTGAGGGCTGGGCTCGGAGAGGTGCAGGTGGGGGGGGATCTCCCCGTGCCGCAGTGCCAGGACCACCTTGATGAGGCCGGCGATCCCGGCTGCGGCCTCGAGGTGGCCGATGTTGGTCTTCACCGAGCCCAGGGCCAGCGGCCGCTCCGCGGGCCGGCCCTCGCCGAGCACGGACATGAGCGCCCGTACCTCGATGGGATCGCCGAGGGGCGTCCCCGTTCCATGGGCCTCGACGTAACCCACCTGGTCGGGCGCCACTCCAGCGTCGGCGAGCGCCTCGCGCAGGACCGCCTGCTGGGCGGCTCCGTTGGGCACGGTCAGGCCGCTGCTCCGCCCGTCGTGGTTCACGGCGGTCCCCCGAATCACCGCCATCACGTCGTCGCCGGCGGCGATGGCGTCGGAGAGCCGCTTGAGCACTACCACGCCGCAGCCCTCGCCCCTCACGTACCCGTCGGCCCCGGCGTCGAAAGTACGGCACCGGCCGCCGGCGGAGAGCGCACGCATCTTGGAGAGATAGATGGTGCCCTCGGGGGAGAGGATCAGGTTGACGCCGGCGGCGAGCGCCACGCCGCACTTCCCGTCACGGAGGCTCTGGCAGGCGAGCTGGACGGCCACCAGCGACGACGAGCAGGCGGTGTCCACGGCCAGGTTCGGTCCGTGGAGACCCAGCACGTACGAGAGCCGACCCGCGGCCACGCAGAAGGCACCTCCGGTCCCGGAGTAGGGGTCGATCCGCGCGGGGTCGCGCATCTGCGTCAGGAGCTGGGCGTAGTCGCTGGTCCCGATCCCCACGAAGACGCCGGTCCGGCTGCCGGACAGGCGCTCGGGAGACTGCCCCGCGTTCTCCAGGGCCTCCCACGCCACCTCCAGCAGCAGGCGCTGCTGGGGGTCCATGCTCACCGCCTCCCTAGGCGCGATGCCGAAGAAGTGCGGGTCGAAGCGGTCGACGTCGTCGAGGAAAGCCCCGGTGCGAGCGTACGTCTTGCCGGGGGCCTCGGGGTCCGGGTCGTAGTAGTCGTCGATGGGCCAGCGGGAGGCGGGCACCTCCCGCACGGCGTCGACGCCGGCGCGCAGCAGCCGCCAGTAGGCCTCGGGGCTGTCGGCGGGCCCGGGGAAGCGGCAGCCCATCCCGATCACGGCGACGGGCTCGGAGCGCGCCCGCTCCAGCGCCTCCAGCTTCGACCGCAGGTCCTTCACCGCGAAGAGGGCGCGTCTCAGAGCGGCCGCGTTCCGTGCGTCTTCCGGAGCGCCCGGGGCGTTTTCGGCCGCCCCCTGCTCGCGGTCGCTGCGCGGTCCCGGAGCCGGCACCGGGTTGTGGCGGCTGGCCACGTCAGTACCCGGCCCGGTCCAGCTCGTTCAGCAGGGAGGCCTCGAGCTCCTGGGGCGAGAGCTCGGCCTCCGCCATGGCCTCGCCCTGGCGGTCGGCCAGCCCCGGCTGGGCGGCGACCGGCGCCGGCGGGAAGACCCGGCCCGAGAGGAATCCCGTGAGGGCCTCGATGTTCGGATGCTCGAAGGCCAGCGTCGAGGGCAGGGAGCAGCCCAGGCTGGCCTCCAGCCGGTTGCGCAGCTCCACCGCCATCAGCGAGTCCATGCCGATGTCCGTCAGTCCCTGACGCGAGGACGGAGGTCGGGCGGGATCGAGGCCCAGCACCCGCACGACCTGCTCGCGCACGTGCGCGAGCAGCAGCTCGCCGCGCTCGGCCGGGGCGGCATCCTCGAGCCGCCGCCGCATCTGCGCGGGCGCCCCGGCCGGTCGCCCGTCCCGGGCCTCCTTCCCGGATCCACCGACGAGCAGCGAAAACAACGGCGGGACGCCTCCGGAGGGGAACTGACCCAGGAAGCGGGGCCAATCGATCGGAAGCACCGCCACCTGTGGCGGGTCCTGTCGCAGGATGTGGTCCAGCGCCTGGACCCCCTCGGCGGGAGGGATCACCCCCGCCCCCAGGGCGACCCGGCGCCGCTGGTCGCGGTCGCCCTGTGCCGCCGCCATCCCCGAATCGCCCCAGGCTCCCCAGTTGATGCTCGTCGCCCTCAGCCCCTGGGCGCGCCGGTGATGGGCCAGGCCGTCCAGGAACGCGTTCGCCGCCGCGTAGTTGCCCTGACCCGGCGAGCCCAGCAGCGAGGCGGCCGAGGAGTAGAGGATGAAGAAGTCCAGGGGCATCCCGCGGCTCAGGACGTGGAGGTTCCAGGCCCCCTGGACCTTCGGCGCCATCACCCTCGCGAACCGCGCCCAGTCCTGCTGGAGCAGCACGCCATCGTCGAGGACACCGGCCGAATGGAGGATCCCGCGCAGCGGGGGCATCGCCGCCGCGACGCCGGCCAGCAACCGGCGGACGTCCTCTTCGCGGGAGACATCTGCGGTCACAACCCGGACCTCGGCGCCGGCCGCCTCCATTTCCCCGACGCTCCGGACGGCGTCCGCGTCGGGAGCCGAGCGGCCCGCCAGCACCACGTGGCGCGCCCCCTGGTCCACCAGCCAGCGCGCCGAGGCGAGGCCGAGGGCACCGAGCCCTCCGGTGACCAGATACGTCGCGTCGCGGCGGACCGGCCCCTCGCCCGGCCCCCGCGGGCCATGGGCTTCGAGCACCACCTTCCCGATGTGGCGCGCCATCGCCATGTGGCGGAACGCCGCCGCCGCCTCGCCGATCGGGAACGCCCGGCGCGGCAGAGGCTGCAGGGAGCCGGCGGCGAAGCCGGCCATCAGCTCCGAGAGCATGGATTTCACCAGGCCCGGCCGGTCCTGGGCGACCTCACCCAGGTAGATCACGTGGTAGGCCACGTCGGGCCGCGACGAGGCCACCTGCTCCGGGTCCCACACGCCGCGCCGGCCGATCTCCAGGAACCGGCCTCCACCCCGCAGCACGGAGAGCGACTTCGGGATGAACTCGCCGGTGAGGGAGTTGAGGACGACGTCGACGCCCTCGCCCCCGGTGAGCCTCGTGACCTCGTCCGCGAAGTCCAGCGAGCGCGAGTCCATGACGTGGGCGACGCCCAAGGACCGAAGGAACGAGCGCTTCTCGGCGCTCCCGGCGGTGGCGAAGACGGTGGCGCCCGCGCGCCGGACGAGCTGCACGGCCGCCAGGCCGACGCCTCCGGCGGCGGCATGGATCAGGACGCGCTCGCCCGCGGCGATCCGGCCCAGGTGGTCGAGGGCGTAGTGTGCGGTAAGGAAGGCTATGGGGATCGTGGCCGCCTCCTCCGCGCTCATCGCGTCCGGCCGCCGGACCACGAAGTCCGCGGAGGTGACGGCGAAGCTGGCGAAGGCGGCGGGCGCCATGGCCAGCACCTCGTCTCCCACCGCCAGGCCCTCCACGCCCGGGCCCACCGCGGTCACCGTCCCCGCGCATTCGCTCCCCAGCGGACCGGGGTCTCCGGGGTACATGCCGAGCGCGTTGAGGACGTCCCTGAAATTGAGGCCCGACGTCCTCACGCGGATCTCCACCTCGGCCGGGCCCGGCGGCCGGCGGTCCACGGGCTCCAGCCTGAGGTTGTCGAGCACGCCGCGGGAGGAGATCCGCAGCTCGACGGCCCCGGTCGGCCCGGAGGTCTCGGGGCTCCTGGCCCCCCTGAGCCGGGCGACATGCCGGACGCCCCCACGGAGGGCCACCTGGTCCTCGTCGCCCCCCGTCAGCTCCCGCACCAGGCCTTCGACGTCGTCGGCGTCGCCGGGGTCGAGATCGACCCTGCGCGTCCCCAGCTCGGGATGCTCGAGGGCGAGGCTCCGGCCCAGTCCCCACAGCGGCGCCTGGGCGACCCGGAGGGGAACGGCCTCGCCGCCCACCGCCTGCGCCCCGCGGGTGACGATCCACAGCCGCGGCCGCTGTTCGGAGCGAATCAGCGCCTGCACCAGGTGGAGCGCGCCGCCGCAGGCGAGCGCTTGCGAGGCCGCGAGGGTCTCGAGCGTGGGATCGTCGGGCGAAGCCGCCTCCAGGCCCCAGAGGTGCACCACGCCCCACGGACCTCCGCTGCTGCGGCCGGCGTGAGCGACCAGCCGCTGGAAGTCTTCGGGCCGGAGGGGATCGACCTGGAGCCGATCTCCGTCGAGCGCCGCGTACGGCGCGCCGGGCGTAACCAGCAGGCAGCGATGGCCCTGCTCACGGAGGCGCGCGGCCAGGCGGGCGCCCGTCCCGCCCGCGTCGGCGAGGACAACCCACTCGCGCACGCCAGCGCCGTCGGAGGCGGCCGGCGAGGCTGGCTCCGGCAGCCACGCCAGCTCGTGGATCCACTCGAGGCACCGTCGCGGCGCCACCCGCTCCAGCGCCTCGCGGCGGGCCCGCCGGAGGCGCAGGCCCTGGACCAGCACGCAGGTCCGGCCCGATTCGTCCCTCAAAGACACGTCGGCCCGGAGCTCGGCCTCGCCTTCACGGCTCACCGACGTCTGCGCCCAGAGGGTCTCGGGCAGCGCCCCCAGGGTCGACAGCCTCTCGATCCCCACCGGCATGTACACGTCGGAGGCGTCGGCGCGCGAGGCCTGGGAGAACAGAGCCGCCCCCAGGAGCTGGAATCCCGCGTCCAGCAGGACTGGATGGACGCGGTACAGCTGCGCCTCCGCGCGAAGGGCCTCGGGCAGCCGGAGCCGCCCGAGCGCCTCCCCGTCCCGCCTCCAGAGCGAGGCGATGGCCTGGAAGCGAGGCCCGTAACCGACGCCCAGGGCACGGAACGTCTCGTAGTACTCGGACGCGGCCAGCTCGTCGCGGCAGCGGGCCTGGACGTCGGCGAGCGGCTCGGCCGGCGCAACGCCGTCCGGCGATGCGAGCCGCAGCCGGGCCGAGGCGTGGAGCCTCCAGCTCTCTCCGCCCTGCCGAGCCTCGCCTTGGCTCGACACGCGGAACGCCGCCCCCTCCTGTCCCCCGACGTCGAGGATCGACTGGACGGGACGCACTTCCCCGTCGGCGAAGACCAGCGGCTCCTCGATGCGCAGGTCCTCGAGCACGGCCTGGCCCGGCCCCAGCGCCTCTGCCGCCTTGAGCGCCATCTCGACGTAGGCGGTCGCGGGGCATACCGGCCGGCCGTAGAACGTGTGGTCCTGCAGGTAAGAGGGGGCGCCCGCGCCCAGCAAGGACTCGAACTGGACCGCCGGCAGCGCCGAGCGCAGCCGCCGGCCGAGCAGCGGGTGCCCGGTCCCGCCCTGCTCCGCGGACGCCGCCTGGAGGGGTGGCCGCGCGCCGCGCGTGGCCGAGTCGAGCCAGTACCGCTGGCGCTGGAACGGGTACGTTGGCTGCGGCCGGCGGCGGCGCGGGTAATCGCGGTCGAACGCCGCCCAGTCGAAGTCGGCGCCCTGGACGTAGAGCGCCGCCAGGCTCTCAAGGATCTGGCGCCAGTCCCCGCGCTCGCGGCGCAGCGACGGCAGCCACACCCCCCATCCCTCGGGGACGCAGCGCCGCCCCATCCCCAGCAGGGTCGCTCTCGGCCCCAGCTCGATGAGGACGCTCGGTCCCTGCTCGTGGAGCGTCCGCATGGAAGCTGAGAATCGCACCGGCTCACGCACGTGGCGGCGCCAGTACGCCGCCGATTCCATCTCCCCCGGCTCCGCCATCCGCCCGGTGACGTTGGAGACGAGGCCGATCCGCGGCGCGGCGTGCGCGATCCCCGCCGCCGCTGCCTCGAACGCGTCCAGGATCGGGTCCATCAGCGGCGAGTGGAACGCGTGCGAGACCGTCAGGGCCTTGCTTCTCAACCCCTCCTTCGCCAGCAACTCCACCACCTCGCGGACCGCCGACCCCTCCCCCGAGATCACCACGTTCTCCGGCCCGTTCACCGCCGCGACCGAAACCCGCCCCTCGCGCCCTACCAGCGCCGCCATCACCCGCGCCTCGTCCGCCAGAACCGCCGCCATCGCCCCGCCACCCGGCAGCGACTGCATCAGCCGACCCCGCTCCGCGACCAGACCGAGCCCCTCCTCCAGCGAGAAGACCCCCGCCACGCACGCCGCCACGTACTCCCCAACGCTGTGGCCCAGAACCAGCGACGGCTCCACCCCCCAGCTCCGCCACAGCTCCGACAGCGACCACTCCAGCGCGAACAGCGCCGGCTGCGTGTACCCGGTCTCGTCCAGCGGCGACCCCTCCCCTTCCTTCGGGTACAGAACCGACAGCAAAGGCCGCTCGAGCCGCGGGCGAAGCGCCGCATCGCACCGCTCCAGAGCCTTGCGGAACGTGGGCTGCGTCTCGTACAGCTCCCGCCCCATCCCAACGTACTGCGACCCCTGCCCCGTGAACAGGAACGCCACCTCGGGGCGGCCTCCCTCGGGAGCCTGCCCAACCCGGGCGCCGGCGGCCTCTTGGCCGGCGGCGAAGCCGGCGAGGGCCTGCCGCGCCTCCTCCACGGAACCGGCCACGATCGCCAGGCGGTGGGGGAAGTGGGATCGGCCGGCGTTCGCCGTGAAGCACACGTCCGCCCACGGCGGCGCGGGCTCCATCGAAAGCCGCTCCCCGTAGCGGGCCGACAGCTCCCCGAGGGCGCTCTCGGTGCGTGCCGAGAGGGCCAAGACATGGAGAGGCCGCTCGCGCTCCGCGCGGGGCGCCTCCGGCGCGGACGGCTCCTCGAGGATCAGGTGGCAGTTCGTGCCGCTGAAGCCGAAGGAGCTGACGCCGGCGATCCGCCGCCGCCGGCCGGCCGGCCAGGGCGTCCGCTCGCTGACCACCCGTACCGGCAGCTCGCTCCAGGGGACGTAGGGGTTCGGCGTCTTCAGGTGGAGGTGCGGCGGGATCTCCCCGCGATCGAGGGCCAGGATCATCTTGATGAAGCCGGCGATGCCCGCTGCGGCCTCGAGATGGCCGATGTTGCTCTTGACCGAGCCGATGCCCAGCGGGTGAGCCCCGTCCCGGCCCGGTCCGAGCACCGCGCCCAGCGCACGCACCTCGATGGGATCCCCGAGCGACGTGCCGGTACCGTGGGCCTCGACGTAGTCCACCTCCGACCCCTGAAGCCCCGACTTGAGCAGGGCGTCCCGGATCACGGCCTCCTGGGCCGGCCCGTTGGGGGCGGTGATGCCGCTGCTGCGGCCGTCCTGGTTGATCGCCGTGCCACGCACGACGGCCAGGACGTGGTCGCCGTTGGCGCGGGCGTCGGAGAGCCGCTTCAGCACCACCAGGCCGCAGCCTTCGGACCGGACGTACCCGTCGGCGGCGGCGTCGAAGGTCTTGCAGCGGCCGTCGGGCGACAGCATGCGGGCCTGAGACGTTGCGATGGTTCCGTCCGGCGACAGGATCAGGTTGACGCCACCAGCCAGGGCGAGCCGGCACTCGCCGTTGCGGAGGCTCTGGCAGGCGAGGTGGACCGCCACCAGCGACGAGGAGCAGGCAGTGTCCACCGAGAGGCTCGGCCCCTGGAGGCCCAGGACGTAGGACAACCGTCCCGAGGCGATGCTGTGGCTCACGCCGGACCCGAAGTAGGTGTCGATGGCGTCGGCGTCGCCCGAGCGCGTCTGGAGCTGGGCGTAGTCCGTGCTCCCGATCCCGACGAACACGCCCGTGGCGCTCCCCCCTAGCCGGGCGGGGGACTGGCCCGCGTGCTCGAGCGCCTCCCAGGCCACCTCCAGGAGCAGCCTCTGCTGCGGGTCCATGCTCAGGGCTTCGCGGGGAGCGATGCCGAAGAACTGCGGGTCGAAGCCGTCCACACGGTCGATGAACCCGGCCCGGCGCGTGTACATCTTCCCGGGGGCTCCAGGATTCGGATCGTAGAAGGCGTCCACGTCCCAGCGCGCGGGAGGCACCTCGCTGATCCCGTCCACGCCGTCGCGGAGCAGCGTCCAGAAGGCGTCGGGGTCGTTGGCCCCCTTCGGGAAGCGGCAGCCCACCCCGATCACGGCGATGGGCTCCGTCCTGGTCCTCTCCACGGCGTCGAGCTTCGCCTGCAGCTCGTCGAGGGTGAGCAGCGCCCTCTTCAATAGCGAGCGGTAGTCGGGCGGGCTCGTAGGGGAGCTCATGACGTCCGGTCCTGCCCGAGCGTGTCCAGCCGCCTGGCGAGCAGCGCGGCCATCTCGTCGTCGGAGAGCCGCTCCAGCTCCTCCTCGGCGGCGCTGGGACCGGCCGCCTCGGCCGGCGTTGGTTCGGTCCGGGCGCCGAGGTCCAGCTCGAGCACCGCCCCTCCCAGGTAGTCGACCAGCCGCCGCAGCGTCGGATGGTCGAACAGCAGCGTCGCCGGCAAGGAGCGTCCCACCGCTCCGCCGAGGGCGTTACGCAGCTCGACCGCCATCAGAGAGTCGAGCCCCAGCTCGTGCAGCGGGCGGTCCACGTCGATGGCCCCCGAGCCAGGCAGCCCCAGGACCTTGACCGCCTCCTGGCGGACGCGGTCGTGGAGCAGCCCCCAGCGTTTGCTGGGAGCCGCGCGTCCGAGCCGCTCCACGAGGTCGAGCGGCGGGGGTGCCGCGGGCCGAAGACTCCGGCCCTCGCGGACCATCTCGGAGAAGAACGGGAGTCCCGCCGGCAGGTGGACGGCCAGGCTCGCCCACTGGATCGCCAGCACGCCCACCTGCGCCGGCCCCCACGCCATTACCCGACCGAGGGACTTGAGGCCCTCCCGGGGCGGCAGGACCTCCATCCCGTGGAGCGTCAGCCGTGAGGTGACGTCCCGGTCCGCAGCCGCCCCGACCTCGCCCCACACGCCCCAGTTGATGCTCTGGGCCGGCAGGCCGAGACCGCGCCGATGGTGGGCCAGCGCGTCGAGGAAGGCGTTGGCGGCCGCGTGGTTGCCCTGGCCTGGAGAGCCGACCAGCGAGGCCCCCGAGGAGAAGAGCACGAAGAAGTCGAGAGCCTTCCCGGCGGTCGCCCGGTGCAGGATCCATCCCCCCTGGACCTTGGGCGCGAGCACGGAAGCGAACCGGCTCCAGTCCTGCTGGAGGAGAACGCCGTCGTCGAGGACGCCCGCCGAGTGCACGACGCCTCTGAGCGGCGGCCCGCCGGCGTCGATCTCCGCGAGGATCGCCTCGACCTGGTCCTCCCGCGAGGCGTCGCCCCGCCTGACCAGGACCGTGGCGCCCGCGCCCTCCATGCGTGCGATGGCCTCGAGGGCCACGGGAGCGGGGTCGCGGCGGGCCATCAGCACGAGGTGCCGCGCCCCCCGCTCGACCATCCAGCCGGCCACCAGCAGGCCCAGGCCCGCCAGGCCGCCGGTGATCAGGTACGTGCCGTCGGCTCGGAACGCGGGCTCCTCCACCCGCACCGGCGGCCGGCTCCGGACGAGGCGGGCCACCAGCAGCCGGCCGCCGCGGCAAGCAACGTGGTCCTCGGTCGCGGGGCGGTCCAGCACCTTGAGCAGCTCCCCGACCTCGTCCCCGCCGCCGCGGGGATCGAGGTCGACGCGCACGCAGCGCAGCTCGGGATGCTCGAACGCGATCGTCTTGCCCATCCCCCACAGCGGCGACTGGGCCGTAGAGAGCGACACGTCCTCGGCGGCGACGTGCTGCGCGCCTCGGGTCACGATCCACAGGCCGGGGGCCTGCGGCCGGCCGGACCGGCCGAGGGTCTGGACGAGATGGAGGACGCCGCCGCAGGCCTCGCGCACCGCGGCCTCGAGGGTCCGCGGCGACGACTCCTCGGGGATCGCCGCATCCAGCGCCGAGAGGTGCACGACTCCTCGCCAACCCGCCTCTTCTGCGTCGCGCAGCGCCCGCTCCAGGTCGTCGGGCGCGCCGGGGTCCGCGATGGGAGTCTCGTCGGAGGCCCGCGGGCGCCCCCCGGCGCCCACCAGGACGCAGCCCTCGCCCCGGGCGCGCAGCCTCTGCGCCAGTCGTTCCCCCAGCCCCCCCTTGTCCGCGAGGACGAGCCACCGGCCGGCCCGGGTGCCCTCGGCAACGGGCGGCTGGGCACCGGGCGCCCGCGCCAGGATCACCGCTTGCTGGGACGCGACCCCCGCGGCGTCGCCGTCGCCGGGAGCGGCGACGGCCTCGACGAAGCCGGCCTCGGCGAGCAGCGACAGCCAACCCTTCCGAGGCAGGAGCGCGTAGGCGGGCCTCAGGTCCAGGTCGCTGAAGCGCCACCAGCCCTCCGTCAGTCCCACCGTGATGTCCTCGAAGCGCTGGGGCTCGGTCGCCTCGAGCAGGACGAGCAGACCGCCGGGGGCGAGCAGCGAGCGGCAGTGAGCCACGGTCCTCCGCAGGTCGGCGGTGGCGTGCAGCACGTTCGCCGCCACGACCACGTCGAACCCGCCGGGCGCGAACCCCTGCGCTTGCGGGTCCCGCTCGATGTCCAGGAGCTGGTAGCGCACGAAGGGGCGGTCGCGGAACTTCTCGGCAGCCCGGGCCAGGAACAGCCGCGAGACGTCGGTGAAGACGTACTCCGTTCGGTCCGGGGGGAGGACCGCGAGCACGTGCGAGGTGGTCGCTCCCGTCCCCGCTCCGATCTCCACCACGCGCACCGGGCGCCCGTCGGCGCCGCCCAGGGCGGCCGCAAGCGCACGCTCGAGGAGCGTGTTGAACGTCCGGGCGGTGGGTGCCTCCTGATAGAGCCTCTCCGCCATGTCCACCGACCCGCCAGGGAAGAGCAGCTCGAGCGGGTTGCACGTCCCGCGCATCACGTCGGCGACCCGCTCCCCGCACCGGCCGGCCACCGCCAGCTCGCCTTCGGAGGCCGGGAACCGGCGCATCAAGTCCCGCCACGAGGCTTCCGGATCGTCCTCGGGTAGCGGGCGCAGGATCTCCCACCCGTCTCCCGACCGGCGCGCGAAGCCGTCCTCCTCGAGGATCTGGAGCATCCGGCCGAGGAGCCGGTGGTGCTGCCCGGCGACGCCGCTCGCCTCCGCCAGGCCGGCCACGGAGACCCGTTCCCCAAGCCGCGGCGTCCAGCCGAGCTGCCGGAACGCCCGGCGGAGGTACGCGGCGCAGAGGGCGTCCAGCTCCGGCAGCAGCCGATCGACCAGCTCGAGTCGCTGCTCCGCCGCCAGGGCGGGAAGCTGCGCGCGCAGCCCCTCGGCGACCGAGGCGAGCGGCATCGCCGGCCCTTCGCCGGCACCGGCGGGCGCGGGCTTCCAGGCGACCTCGTAGAGCCAGTCGTCCGAGGGCTCGGCCCCCACTTCCGGGAGCTCGGCCGTGCCAGGCACGGGCCGGCTCCGGCGGCCGCCATCGAACCAATACCGCGACCTCTGGAAGGGATACGTGGGCAGCGCCACGCGCCGTCGCGGGTAGTCCCGGTCGAAGCCGGCTCCGTCGAAGTCCACCCCGTGGACGTAGAGGGACGAGAGGCTCTCGAGGAGCTGGGGCCACTCGTCCCTCCCCTTGCGCAGGGACGGGAGCCACAGCCCGTCCTTCACGCAGCGGCGCCCCATCGCCAGCAGCGTCGGGTGCGGGCCGACCTCGAGGAAGACCGAGTACCCCTTCTCGGCGAGCGCCTCCATCCCCGCCTGGAACCGAACCGGTGCCCGGACGTGGCGCCCCCAGTAGCCCGCGTGGATCATCTCGCCGGCCGCGGCCAGCCGGCCCGTCACGTTGGACACGACGCCGATCTGCGGCGGCGCGTAGGCGACGGCCGACGCCGTCCGCTCGAAGGCTTCGAGGATCGGGTCCATGAGCTGGGAGTGGAAAGCGTGGGAGACCGTGAGGGCCTGGCTCTTCACCCCGTCCGCCGCCAGACGCTCCACCACCGCCCGGAGTGCCGCCCCGTCCCCCGAGATCACCACGTTCTCCGGCCCGTTCACCGCCGCGACCTGCACGTTCGGAGCGAAGCCGGCCAGGGCGGCCTCCACGCGGGCTTCGCCCGCCATCACCGCCGCCATCCCGCCGCCGCGTGGCAGCGACTGCATGAGACGGCCCCGCTCGGCGACGAGCCGCAGCCCGTCCTCGAGAGAGAAGACGCCCGCCATGCACGCGGCCACGTACTCCCCGACGCTGTGGCCCAGGGCCGCCGCCGGCTCGATCCCCCAGCTCCGCCACAGCTCCGCGAGCGCCCATTCCAGCGCGAAAAGGGCCGGCTGCGTGAAAGCCGTCTCGTCCAGCGGCGAGGCCTCTCCGCCCGGGTACAGGACCGAGAGCAGGGGCCGCTCCAGGTGCGGTCGCAGAAGCTCGTCGCACCGCTGCAGGGCCTTGCGGAAGGTGGGCTGCGTCTCGTAGAGCTGCCGCCCCATTCCGACGTACTGGGATCCCTGGCCCGTGAACAGGAACACCACCTCGGGGGCGCCACTGGCCGGCGCTCGCCCGGCAACGAGCCCCCGCGGGGCCGGCTGCTCGGACCGGCGAGCCAGGGCCTCGGCGGCTTCGGAGGTCGAGGAGCAGACCACCGCCAGCCGGTGCGGGAAATGGGAGCGGCCGGCTGCAGCCGTGAAGCAGACGTCGGCGAGCGAGGCCCCCGGATCCTCGCGGAGCCGGCCCTCGAAGCGGCTCGCCAGCTCCCCCAAGGCCGCGTCGCTCTTGGCCGAGAGCGTGAGGACGTGCAGGGGGCGCTCGACCTCGGGGCGCGCGGGAGGCGGCGGGGAGGCCTGCTCCACCAGGACGTGGGCGTTGGTTCCGCTGAAGCCGAAGGAGCTGACCCCTCCCACGCGCGGGCCCTCGCTCGGCGTCCAGGGCCGGCGCTCTTTCGCGACCTCCAGGGGGAGCTCGTCCCACGGGATGTGAGGGCTGGGCGTCTTCAAGTGGAGGTGTGGGGGGATGACGCCGTGTTGGACGCTGAGGACGAGCTTGATCAGGCCCGCGGCGCCCGCCGCCGCCTCGAGGTGACCGAGGTTCGTCTTCACGGAACCGAGCACGAGCCGCTCCCCGGCGGGGCGGCCCTTCGCCAGGACGGACCCCAACGCCCGGACCTCGATGGGGTCGCCCAGCGACGTGCCGGTGCCGTGGGTCTCGACGTAGCCCACGCGGTGGGGCTCGATGCCGGCGTCGGCGAGGGCTTGACGGATCACGTCCTCCTGGGCCGGGCCGTTGGGGGCGGTGAGGCCGCTGCTGCGGCCGTCCTGGTTGACGGCCGTGCCCCGTATCACGGCGAGGACCGTGTCGCCGGCGGCGACCGCGTCCGAGAGCCGCTTCAATACCAGGACGCCGCAGCCGTCCGAGCGCACGAACCCGTCGCCGGCGGCATCGAAGGCCTTGCACCGCCCGTCGGGGGCCATCATGCGGGCCTTGGACAGGGTGATCGTGGTGTCCGGGCACAGGATCAGGTTGACGCCGCCGGCGAGTGCCATGCCGCACCCTCCGGTCCGGAGGCTCAGGCACGCCAGGTGGACCGCCACCAGGGACGAGGAGCAGGCGGTGTCCACGGAAAGGCAGGGGCCGTGCAGGCCCAGCACGTACGAGATCCGGCCGGAGGCGACGCTGTGCGCGCTGCCGGTGGCCAGGTAGGCGTCGAAGACGGCGCTGTTGCCGGCCCCGATCAGCTCCGAGTAGTAGTCGACGCCGCTGATCCCGACGAACACCCCCGTCCTGCTGCCGTGGAGCCGGTCGGGCGACTGGCCGGCGTGCTCGAGGGCCTCCCAGGCCACCTCCAGCAGGAGCCGCTGCTGGGGATCCATGTGCTGGGCCTCCCGGGGGGCCACGCCGAAGAACTCGGCGTCGAAGCGGTCCACCTCCTCCACGAACCCGCCGAAGCGCGTGGACATCTTGCCGGGCGCGGCCGGATCGGCGTCGTAGAAGGCGTCCACGTCCCAGCGGTCCCGCGGCACCTCGGAGATGGCGTCGACGCCCTCGCAGAGCATCCGCCAGAACGCCTCCGGGCCGCGGGCCCCTCCCGGGAACCGGCACCCCATGCCGATGACGGCGATGGGCTCCCGGTGCGAGCGTTCCAGCGCCTCCAGCTTGGACTGCAGCTCCAGGGCCAGCAGGGCCAGCCTCTTGGGAGGCAGCTTGGAGATCCGCTCCAGGAAGTCGCTCATGGCCCGCCCTTCGCCGCCTTCTGGTCGAGGAGGCGGTCGACCTCCTCCTCGGAGAGCTGCTCGATGGAGTCCAGCACTCCCGCCCCTCCGGGCCGGGGCGGATCGGGTCGAGCCGCCGGCTCGAGGCCGAACACCTCCCGCCCCAGGTAGTCGGCGAGGTCGGCGATGGACGGATGATCGAAGACGAGCGTCGCCGGCAGCGTCCGCTGCAGGCCGAGGCCGGTCCCGAGGAGGTTCCTCAGCTCGACCGCCATCAGCGAGTCCAGCCCCAGCTCGTTCAGCGGCTGCCGGGGATCGACCGCGTGAGCGGCGTCCAGCCCCAGCACCTTGAGAGCCTGATCCCGAACGTGGGACAGGACCAGCTTTTGCCGCTGGTTCGGGGGCGCCTCGTCGAGACGCTGGCGCAGGTCGACCCTGGCAGCCGGGGCCGCCTTCGCCGCGGCCCCGGCGGCGCCTTCCAGCTCCGAGAAGAAGGGCTGTCCCACGGCGCCGATGGAGCGGAGGAACCTGGGCCACTGGACGGGCATCACACCGACCTGGACCGCGCCTTCCTGGACGAGCCGCTCCAGGATCCGGATGCCCTGCTCGGGAGAGAAGCTGCCCATTCCCTGGACGGCCACGCGCTGGCCCACGTTGCGCTCGGCCGCCGCTCCGACCCGTGTCCAGACCCCCCAGTTGACGCTCTGCGCGGGCAGGCCCTGGCGGCGACGGTGGTGGGCCAGAGCGTCGAGGAAGGCGTTGGCGGCGGCGTGGTTGCCCTGCCCCGGCGAGCCGAGCAGCGACGAAGCCGAGGAGAACAGCACGAAGAAATCGAGGGGCCCGTCCTTGGTGAGGCGGTGGAGGTTCCACGATCCGGCCGCCTTCGGGGCCATCACGCCCGCGAAGCGCTCCCAGCGCTGCTGGAGCAGGACGCCGTCGTCCAGGACGCCGGCGCAGTGAAACACGCCACGGAGCGGCCAGCGCGAAGCCGCCAGGGCGGAGGCCACCGCTTCGGCACTCGACACGTCGCCCTGGACCACCTCCACGTCGGCCCCGGCCGACCGCAGCTCGTTCAGGGCGGCCTGCTGCGCCGGCGAAGGCGTGCGGCGCCCCATCAGCACCAGGTGCCTGGCCCCCCGCTTCGTCATCCAGCCGGCCACCTCGAGGCCGAGGCCCCCCAGCCCACCGGTAATCAAATAGGCTGCGTCCGCCCGGACGGCGGGCGCCGCCGGCGCCACCTCCGAGGTCACGACCACCTTCCCGATCTGCTTCGCCTGGGCCATGTAGCGGAAGGCGCCCACCACCTCGGCCATCGGGAAGACCCGGCGCGGCAGCGGCTTCAGGATGCCGCGGCCCACCAGCTCGAGAAGCTCGAGGAACATCGGCCGGACCGAGATGGGGTCGAGGGCGAGGGTCTCGGCGAGGTCCACGATGATGTAGTCGACGTCCCTCTTCACCGCGCCGACACGTTCCGGCGGCCAGATCTGGGACTTGCCGATCTCGAGGAAGCGTCCCTTGGCCGCCAGGACGGAGAGGCTCTTCGGGATGAACTCGCCGGCGAGCGAGTTCAGGACGATGTCGACACCGCTCCCCGCCGTGCGATCCATCACCTCCTCGGCGAAGCTCAGGCTCCGGGAGTCCATGACGTGAGGGACGCCCAGCGAGCGGAGGTACTCGCGCTTGGCGGAGCTGCCGGCGGTGGCGAAGATCTCCGCCCCCGCGCGCTGCGCGAGCTGCACTGCCGCCATGCCCACGCCGCCCGCGGCTGCGTGGATGAGCACCCGCTCGCCGGCGGACATCCTGGCCTGGTGGTTGAGAGCGTAGTGGGCGGTGAGGAAGGCGATCGGCACGGTGGCGGCTTCCTCGAAGCCGACGCCCTCGGGCTTGTGCGCCACGAGCGCTGCCCCGGTCGTGGCGAAGGAGCCGAAGAACCCGGCCCCGATGGCCACCACCGCGTCGCCCGGCTTCAGCCCCTCGACCTCCGGGCCGACCGCCACGATGCGGCCCGCGCACTCCCCCCCCAGGGCGTCCTCGTCCCGGCGCATGCCGAGAGCGTTGAGGACGTCCCTGAAGTTCAGGCCCGTGGCATGGACCTCGATCTCGACCTCCTGCCGCCCCGGCGGGCGCCGCTCCAGGGGCTCGAGCTCCAGCTCGTCCAGCACACCCGGCTGGCCCACGCGTAGCCGGACCGGCCCGCGGCGCTGACGAGCCGGCCGCGCGACGCGATGGCGCACCAGCCGCGCGACGTGACGCTTGCCAGCTCGGAAGCCGACCTGGTCTTCGCCGTCCCCGGCGGCCAGCACTTCGTCGAGCAGGGCTCGGGAGGCCTCCTCGCCGGGCGCGGGGTCCAGGTCCACCCGCGCACAGCGTAGCTCGGGGTGCTCCAGGGCGACCACCTTGCCGAAACCCCAGAGCGGGGCCTGATGGAAGGCGACCGGGTCCTCCCCGGCGATTACCGGCTGGGCGCCGCGCGTCACCAGCCACAGCCGCGGGGCCTCGACGAGACCCGCGGCCCCCAGGGCCTGGACGAGGTGAAGGGCGCTCCCGCAGCCGTCCTCCTGGGTCCGCACGAGCTGCTCCGTCGTGGACGCCTCGGCGGGCGGCGCGTCGAGGGACCACAGGTGCACCACGCCTCGAATCGGGCCCCCGGCTTCCTGGGACTCGCGCAGGAGCCGCACGAAGTCCTCGGGGCGGCGGGCGTCCACCGTGAACCGTCCGGGACCGAGGACCTCGTAGCTGTCCCCGGCGGAGACCCTCACACAGTCACCTCCGAGCCCCTCGAGCCGCGTGGCGAGGTCGTCTCCGGCGCCTCCCTGGTCGGCGAACACGAGCCACCGGCCTCGGGCCGGTGACGCCGCTTCCGCCCCGGGTCCGCGGGCCAGGACCACGCCATGCTGCGCCAGCATGCCCTCGCCGTGGCGCCCGGTGGGGACCTTGGCCCCCTCCGCGAACCCCACCTCCTCGAGCAGAGCCAGCCACTGGGGGTGGGTGAGGAGGGGATAGGACGGGCGCAGGTCCGTGTCCGCGAACCTCCACCAGCCGTCCAGGAGGCCGAAAGTGAGATCGACCCAGCGCTGCCGCGAGGCGATCTCCACCAGGACGAAGAGGCCTTCGGGAGCGAGGAGCTGGAGGACGTGCCCCAGCGTCTCCCGCAGGCTCCTGGTGGCGTGGATGACGTTGGCGGCCAGGATCACGTCGTAGGCGTGAGGCGGGAAGCCCTGGGCCCGCGGATCCCGCTCGATGTCCAGGACCTCGTACCGAACGAACGGGAACTCGTGGAACCTGGCCTGGGCCCTGGCGGTGAACAGCGGCGACACGTCGGTGAAGACATACTCGCTGCGCTGCGCCGGCAGCCGCGGTACGACGTAGGAGGTCGTGCCTCCTGTGCCGGCACCGATCTCGAGGAGCCGGAGCGGCCGCCCTTCAGGCACGCCGGCGACGGCCGCTGAGACCGCCTCCTGGACCAGCGACTGGAACACCCGCGCCGGAGGCGACTCCCGGTAGAGCCTCTCGGCCGCCTCGAGCGAGCCTCCTGGGAAGATCAGGCCGAGCGGGTCGCACTCGCCCCTCAGCACCTCGGCCAGCTTGCTCCCGCAACGCCCGGTCACCGTCAGCTCCGCGTCTCCCGAGGGAAAGCGGGTGACGAGGTCGGCCCGGAGCGGCTCGGCGTCCCCGGTCGGCGCCGACGCGATCACCTCCCAGGCGGAGCCGCGGGCTGCGAGCAGCCCATCCTCCTCCAGCATCTCGAGCATGCGGCCGAGGAGCCGCCGGTGCTGGCCCGCCACCCTCAGGCGCTCCATCAGCGCAGCCGAGGTCACCGACTCGCCCGGCGTGGGTCTCCAGCCCAGCCGCGCAAAGGCCTCGACGACGTAGGCCGCGCACAGCCGGTCCAGCTCCGGCATCAAGCGGTCGTACGTCGACAGGTCGTGGGCCTCGGCCAGGGGAACGACGCGAGGCTCCACGCGTTCGGCGATCTCGCGCGGGGGCGGCATCGCCGAGCCGGCAGCGACCGCCGGGGCCAGGCCGGCTCGTGGGTGCTCCCGCCATTCCACTTCGTAAAGCCAGTCGTCGAACGCGGGCTCCGTGGCTCGGGCCAGCGCCTCGGGATCGGTCCGCTTGAGCTGCATGCCCGGGATCGCGGCCACGACCCGGCCGTCGTCGTTCAGGAGCCGCACGTCGGCCAGGAGAGTCTCGCGGCCCACAGCATCGCCTTCCCGGATGACGGCATGGCTCCAGAGGCTCCCGCCGGCGGGGCGGTGCAGCCGGAACGCCTGGAGGCTGATGGGCATGTAGGCGTCGCCGGGCTCGGCCCGGCCGTCCGGCCGAGGCAGCGCGGCGCCGACGATGGACAGGCCCGCGTCGAGGAGGGTGGGATGGATGCCGTACGCCCCCGCCTGGGGCTCGACGGCTTCAGGGACACGGATGCGGGCCAGGGACTCCCCCTCGCGCCGCCACAGGCGCTCGAGCCCGCGGAAGCAGGGGCCGAGGTCGAGGCCGCAGTCCCGAATCCAGTCGTAGTACGGGACCACGGGCAACGCCTCCGAGCACCGAGACTGCAGCTCGGGCAGCGTCACCGGCGGCTCGCCGGAGGCCGTCCCGGCGACGCGCGCGGTCCCCGTCACGTGAACCGTCCACGAGCCGGCCGAGTCGGCCCCTTCGGGCTCCAGGCTGATCAGCTGGAAGGAGGCGCCCCCCCCGTCACTGGGGGAGAACACGACCTGCAGGGTGCATGATCCACCGGCCGGCAGCACCAGAGCCTCCCGGATCACGATGTCCTCCAGGATGCAGCCGCCGCCCAGGAGCTCCTCGGCGGCGGCGTTCGCCATCTCCAGGTACGCGGCACCGGCCACCACCACCCGGCCGTAGACCTGGTGGTCCCGCAGATAGGCGAGGCGGTCCAGGTCGAGGCGCGTCTCGAACACCGTCTCGCTCACGAGGGGCGAGCGGAGCCGCCGCTCGAGCAGCGGGTGCCCCGCCGGCTCGAGACCGCCCCCGACCCTGCGGGTCGACGCCACGGTGCCCGGCGCCCGATACAGGGTCCGCTGGAACGGATACGTGGGCAGCGCAATCCGCCGCCTCGGGTAGTCCCGGTCGAAGCCGGCCCAGTCGATCTTCGCGCCGTGGACGTACAACGATGCCAGGCTCCCCAGAAGCTGGCTCCAGTCGTCCCGCTCCTTCCGGAGCGACGGCAGCCACAGCCCCGCGTCCTCCGGCAGGCATCGCCGTCCCATCGCGAGCAGCGTGGGGCTGGGACCCACCTCGAGGAACACCTCGCCGCCCTTCTCCCGGGCGGCGGCCATCGAGTCGGAGAACCGCACGGCTTCGCGGACGTGGCGGCGCCAGTAGGCCGCGGTGAGATCGCCGGCCGCGACCGGCCGGCCGGTCAGGTTGGAGACTAGCCCGATCCTCGGCGCCGAGTGGCTCACCGTGGCGGCGGCGGCCTCGAAGGCGTCGAGGATCGGGTCCATGAGGGGCGAGTGGAAGGCGTGGGACACCGTCAGGGCCCTGCTCTTGACGCGCTCCGCGACCAGCCCGGCCACGACGGCCTGGACCGCCTTCCCCTCCCCCGAGATCACCACGTTCTCGGGCCCGTTCACCGCAGCGACCTGCACCCTCCCAGCGCAAACGGCGATCGCCGCGCGTACCCGGGCCTCGTCCGCCATCACCGCGGCCATCTCCCCCCCGCGGGGCAACGACTGCATCAGACGGCCCCGCTCGGCGATCAGCTTGAGGCCGTCCTCCAGGGAAAAGACGCCCGCGACGCAGGCCGCCACGTACTCCCCCACGCTGTGGCCCAGCACGAGGGCGGGCTCGATCCCCCAGCTCCGCCACAGCTCCGCGAGTGACCACTCGAGGGCGAACAGGGCGGGCTGTGTGTACGCCGTCTGGTCCAGCGGTGAGGCCTCGCCGTCCCCGGGGTAGAGCACCGAAAGCAGCCGCCGGTCCAGGTGAGGCCGCAGCAGCTCGTCGCACCTCTCCAGCGCGGCGCGGAACGTGGGCTGGGTCTCGTACAGCATCCGTCCCATGCCGGTGTACTGGGATCCCTGGCCCGTGAACAGGAATACGACCTTGGGCCGACTGGGTCCCAGGGCCGGTCCGCGGCTCAGGCGCGCCGTCTCCTGCCCGGCCGAGAAGGCCTCGAGGGCGGCGCGCGCCTCCGCGGAGGAAGCCGCCACCACGGCCAGACGGTGGGAGAAGTGGGACCGGCCGGCGTTGGCGCTGAAGCACGCGTCCGGCCACGACGCGGACGGGGCTTCCTCCAGCCGCCGCAGGAATCGGAGCGACAGCTCGACGAGGGCGGCCTCGCTCTTGGCTGACAGCGCGAGCAGGTGCGCCGGGCGATCCACCGCCTCCGGGACCGCCTCCGGCTCCGGCGCTTCCTCCACGACGACGTGGGCGTTGGTCCCGCTGAACCCGAAGGAGCTGAGGCCGGCCACCCTCTTCCGGGGCCCGGCGGCCCAGGGCGTCGGCTGGGTGGGGACCGTCACCGGCAGCCGCTCCCAGGGGATGTGGGGGTTCGGCTGCTGCAGGTGCAGGTGGGGCGGGATCTCCCGGTGCTGGAGGGCGAGCACCAGCTTGATGAGCCCGGCCATGCCCGCCGCGGCCTCCAGGTGTCCGAAGTTGGTCTTGACCGAGCCGATGGCCAGGGGCCGGTCCTTCGGCCGGTCCCGGCCCAGCACGGCGGCCAGCGCCTGCACCTCGATGGGATCGCCCAGAGAGGTGCCGGTGCCGTGGGCCTCGACGTACGAGACCTCCGACGGAGCGATGCCGGCGCCCGCCAGGGCTTCGCGGATCAGCGCTTGCTGGGCCGGCCCGTTGGGCGCGGTCAGGCCGCTGCTGGGCCCGTCCTGGTTGACGGCCACGCCGCGGACGAGGGCGAGGACGTTGTCGCGATCACGCCGGGCGTCCGAGAGCCGCTTGAGCACCACGACGCCGCAGCCGTCCCCGGCCACGTAGCCGTCGGCCCTGGCGTCGAAGGTCTTGCAGCGCCCGTCCGGGGCCATCATGCGGGCCTTCGAGAAGGTGATGTTCGCCTCGGGGGACAGGACGAGGTTGGTGCCTGCGGCGAGCGCGAGGTCGCATTCCCGGGCCCGCAGGCTCTGGCAGGCGAGGTGGAGCGCGACCAGCGAGGAGGAGCACGCCGTGTCCACCGCGATGCTGGGGCCGTGGACCCCGAGCACGTAGCTGAGGCGCCCCGAGGCGATGCTGTGCGCCTGCCCCGAGGCGTAGTAGAGGTCGAAGCGCCTCGGGTCCTGCGACAGCGTCTGGAGCTGGGAGTAGTCGCTGCGGATGATCCCGATGAAGACACCGGTGCGGCCCCCCGCGAGGGCCTCGGGGGACTGCGCCCCGTTCTCGAGCGCCTCCCAGGCCACCTCGAGGAGCAGGCGCTGCTGCGGATCCATGTTGGTGGCCTCGCGGGGCGAGATGCCGAAGAACAGGGCGTCGAACGCGTAGACGTCCTTCACGAAGCCGCCCCAGCGGGTCGACATCTTCCCCGGGGCGTCCGGATCGGGGTCGTAGTACGCGTCCAGGTCCCAGCGGTCGGGCGGCACCTCGCCGATCCCGTCGACGCCGTCCCGCAACAAGCGCCAGAACGTGTCCGGGTCGACGGCCCCCCCGGGGAACCGGCATCCCATCCCGACGATGGCGATGGGCTCGCATCTCGCGGCCTCGGCGGCATCGAGCCTGGCCTGCATCTCCTCCACGGCCAGCAGCGCCTGCTTGAGGGGAGACAGGTGAGCGTAGCGCCCGGAGTTGCTCATGAGCGTCCGAGCCTCCCCAGCTTCTTCATCAGCAGGGCCTCGGCCTCCTCGTCGGAGAGCCGCTCCACGACCTCGACGCCGAGGAGCGGCTCCAGGGCGGCCACGGGAGCCGCCGGCACCGCGGGCGTCGGCGCTGCGCCGGGCTCGCCCGTCCCGAAGACGTCGCGCTCCAAGAACTCCGCGACGGAGTCGATCGACGGGTAGTCGAAGATCAGCGTCGCGGGAAGCGTCTGCGGCAGGCCGAGCGCCTGCTCGAGCCGGCTGCGGAACTCCACCGCGAGAAGCGAGTCGAACCCCAGGTCCATCAATCGATGCCGCGGGTCAAGGGCGTGCTCCGGGTCGCGCCCCAGCACTCGAGCCGCCTCCCTGGACACGACCCCGGCGAGGAGCGCCCGGCGCTCGCCGGCGGGGGCCTCGTCCCACTGCCGCCGGAAGGCGGGTAGCACCTCCTCGACCGGCGCGCCGGCGACGGTTGCCGTCGCCGCGGCGGGGGGGGGCTGCTCCTCCATGGCCGGAGACGCCTGCACCAGCCACAGCCGGCGGCCCAAGGACTCCGCCGGCGAGCCCGCCTCGGGGAAGCTCGCGGCCTGGTGGTAGCCGATGGAACGCAGGGTCTCCTCCCCCACGCGCTCACCGTCGACGCGCGGCCGTGCCTCCTCGACCATGCCGAAGGCAACGTCGTACCACAGTGGATGGCTCGCCGGCTCGTACAGGAGAAGCAAGCCGCCCCGCGCCAGGAGCGACCGCAAGTGGGCGAGGACCGTGCGGGGCTCCCTGGGTCCGAAGAGGGCGTTCGGAGCGACCACCACGTCGAACTCCTGGCCGGCGAGCCCCTGCTCCTCGGGGCTCCGTGCTACGTCCAACAGGCGGTAGTCCACGTGGGGCAGCGTGCCGAAGCGCTCGCGAGCCCGGGCCAGGAACGTCTCGGCCGTCTCGGTGAAGAGGTACGAGCCGCGGCCCGGGGGCAGCGCCGGCAGCAGCGACGCGGCCACGGCTCCCGTGCGGCCGCCCACTTCGAGGACCCGGACGCCGTTCCCGGCCCGCGCCCGTGCCGCCGCCTCGATCGCCGCCCGGGCGATCCCGTTGAAGTAGCGGGCCACCGCCCAGTCCCCGGCGAAGGCTTCCACGATCGCGAACGATCCGCCCGGGAAGAGCGTCTCCACGGCGCTGGCTCGGCCCGTCAGCACCGCCGCCAGGCTCGCGCCGCAGCGCTCGACGTGCTCCAGGAGGAAGGGAACGTCGGCGAGGGCGCGGCGCGCCTCCCCGCGAGCCGATTCCAGGAGGCCCGGGGCCGCGCCGCAGGCGTAGGCCGCCCCTTCCCGGCGCAGATGCCCATCGGCCACCAGCGCGTCGAGCCAGCGGGACACGAGCGCCGAGAAGCCGGGCTGGATGCCCAGGGCCAGCAGCCCTTCCAGGTCGCGGGACTCCCCCGCCTCCGAGAAGGCCCCCAGGCGCCGCAGGGCCTCGACGACGTGGGCGGCGGCCAGGCGATCGAGGCAGCGCCACTTCTCGGGATAGGTCGAGGGGGCCAGGTCCAGCGGTCCCTCCCGGGCCTGCCGCCGCGCCGCCGCGAGCGCCGCGGTCCAGGAGTCCTCGATCGGGACCGCGGCCGCCGGGCGCGCGGGAGAGGCGCCCTCGATCCAGTACCTCTCCCGCTGGAAGGGATAGGTCGGCACGGTCACCCGCTGCCGCCGGTAGTCCGCGTCGAAGCCCGCCCAGTCCACGGCGGCTCCGTTCACGTAGAGCGTGGCCAGGCTGTCGAGCATGGGCTCCCAGTCGTCGCGGCCCTTCCGCAATGAGGCGAGCCAGGTCGCGGCGTCTCGAGGCAGGCAGCGCTCGCCCATGGCCAGGAGCGTGGGGCTCGGGCCGAGCTCCAGGAACAGCCGGCACCCCTCCCGGTGCAGGGCTTCCAGCGAGTCCCGGAACCGCACCGGCTCGCGCACGTGGCGCCGCCAGTAGGCCGCCTGCGACACCTCGTCGCTCCCCGCTACGCGGCCGGTGAGGTTCGATGCGAGGGCCAGCCGCGGCGGCGAGTACTTCACCCCCCGGGCTGCCCTCTCGAAGTCGTCCAGAATCGGGTCCATGAGCGGGGAATGGAAGGCATGAGACACCGAGAGCCGGCGGGAGCGCACGCCCGAGGCTCCGAGGGTCCGCACCACGGCTTCGACCGCGTCCCTCCGTCCCGAGACGACGACGCTCTCGGGACCGTTGATGGCGGCGATGGACGCCTCGGCCGCGTGGGGTGCGACAACGGCCGCCACCCGCTCCTCGCCGGCGAACACCGCGACCATCTCGCCATCCCGGGGAAGCGCCTGCATGAGCCGCCCCCGTTCCGCGATCAGGCGGAGCCCGTCCTCGAGGCCGAACACGCCAGCGGCGCAGGCGGCGACGTACTCCCCCACGCTGTGGCCCATCACCGCCACCGGCTGCACGCCCCAGCTCCGCCAAAGCTCGTAGAGCGCGTACTCGAGCGCGAACAGCGCGGGCTGCGTGAAGGCCGTCTCGTCCAGCAGGGTCCCGTCGGCGCCCTCGCCGAAGATCATCGACAGCAGCGGCCGGTCCAGGCGCCCCTCGAGGATCTCGTGGCAGTGTTCGAGGGTGCGCCTGAACGTAGGCTGCGTCTCGAACAGCACACGGCCCATGCCCACGTACTGCGAGCCCTGGCCGGTGAACAGGAAGGACACCCCCGGCGGCGTCGTGTCGTAGGCCTCCCCCCGCCGGGCTCCACCGCGGCCCTCGGACAGGGCGAGAAGCGCCTCGCAGGCCTGGTCCGCGGTCGCCGCCACGACGGCGGCGCGCTGCGGAAAGTGCGACCGGCCGGCGTTGGCCGTGAAGGCCACGTCGGCGAGGGACTCGGAGGGACGCTCTCCCAGGCGCCGGGAAAGCCGGCGGGCCACCTCGCGGAGGGCCGGTTCTCCCTTGGCCGAGAGCGCCAGCAGGTGCAGCGGCCGCTCTCGCGCGGCCGGAACGGCCGAGGAGGATCCGTCGGGAGGCGAGGGGGCCTCCTCCAGGACCACGTGCGCGTTGGTCCCGCTGAAGCCGAAAGAGCTGACCCCGGCGATGCGTCGTTCGCCGCCCGACGGCCAGGGCGTGCGACGGGTGGGGATGACGATCGGGAGCTCTTCCCAGGGGACTTCGGGGTTCAGCCCGTCCAGGTGGAGATGGGGAGGGATCTCCCGGTGCTGGAGAGCCAACACCGCCTTGATCATGCCCGCCACACCGGCGGCCGCCTCCAGGTGGCCGATGTTGGTCTTGACGGATCCCATGGCGAGGGGGCTCCGCCTCGCGTGAGCCGGACCCAGCACCGATCCCAGCGCCCGCGCCTCGATCGGGTCGCCCAGCGCGGTCCCGGTGCCGTGCGCCTCCACGTATCCCAGCTCGGACGGTTCCACACCGGCCCGGGCCAGGGCCTCCCGGATCACCGATTCCTGAGAGGGGCCGTTGGGGGCCGTGAGGCCCCCGCTCCGGCCGTCCTGGTTCACGGCGGTGCCCCGGACCAGGGCCAGTATCCGGTCGCCGTCGGCGCGGGCGTCGGAGAGGCGCTTGAGGACGACGACGCCACAGCCTTCGGAGCGGACGAACCCGTCCGCGGCCGCAGCGAACGCCTTGCAGCGGCCGTCGGGCGCCATCATCCGCGCCTTCGAGAGCGTGATCGCGATCTCGGGCAGGAGGATGAGGTTCACGCCACCCGCCAGGGCAAGGCGGCAGTCCCCGTCGCGCAGGCTCTGGCACGCGAGATGGACCGCTACCAGCGACGACGAGCAGGCGGTGTCGAGCGAGACGCTGGGACCCCTCAGGCCCAGCAGGTAGGACAGGCGTCCGGAGGCGACGCTGTGTGCGCTGCCGGTGGCCAGGTAGGCGTCGATTCGGGAGACGTCGCCGGTGCGGGCGTGGAGCTGGGCGTAGTCGAAGCTGCCGATCCCCACGAACACGCCCACGGCGGCGCCGTTGAGCCGCGACGGCGCCACCCCGGCGTGCTCGAGCGCCTCCCAGCTCACCTCCAGCAGCAATCGCTGCTGCGGGTCCATACTCAACGCCTCCCGATGGGCGATGCCGAAGAAGTCGGGGTCGAAGCCGCCCACGTCGGCAAGGAAGCCGCCGTACCGCGTCGACATCTTTCCCGGGGCGTCGGGATCCGGGTCGAAGTAGGCGTCCACGTCCCACCGGTCCGGCGGAACCTCGGTGATGGCGTCCACCCCGCTCTCGAGGAGGCGCCAGAAGCTCTCGGGGTCGTCCGCCCCTCCCGGGAAGCGGCAGCCGATCCCCACCACCGCAACGGGCTCCCGCCGGCGGCCCTCGACCTCGTCGAGGCGCGCCCGCATCTCGCGGAGCTCCAGGATGGCCCGCTTGACCGGGGAGAGCTGATCGAGGGGTGGCTTCTCGCTCACGCTGTCAGGTCCTTCGCCTTCTTCAGCGAGGACAGCTCCTGCAGCAGCACGGCTTCCGCCTCCTCTTCCGACAGGCCGAGAACCTCGTCGACCGCGCTCGCGCCGCCCGTTGTGACCGCGCCGGTCTCGGCGGCCGGGGGCTCCCAGCCCAACACCTCCCGTGCGAGATGGTCGGCCACCGCTCCGACGGTCGGATAGTCGAAGAGCAGCGTCGCGGAGAGCGGCCGTTTGAGCCCCAGCCCGGCCCCGAGACGGTTGCGCAGCTCCACCGCCATCAGCGAGTCGAGGCCGAGCTCGTGGAGCGGCTGCGTCGGGTCCACCGGCCGCGAGGGATCGAGGCCGAGCACTCGCACGGCCTGCTCCCGGATGAACCCCACCAGCGCCTCGCGGCGCTGGGAGGGATGCGAGCGGGAGAGCCGCTCGGCCAGGTCGGGGGTCGGCGCTGCGGCCGGCGCCGCCGCGGCAGCCGGCCCCGATTCCCGGGCCAGGTCCGAGAAGAAGGGCAGCGGCACAGGAAACTGGCGCGCGAACGTAGGCCAGTGGATCGGAACGACCCCGATCTGGGGGATGTTGCGGGAGAGCACCTCCTCCAGCACCCGAAGGCCCTGCTCGGGGCCGATCGTGCCGATTCCGAGGGCCTTGATGCGCTCCCCCACGCCGCGCTCGGCGGCCGCCCCTACCTCGGACCAGGCGCCCCAGCCGATGCTCACCGCCGGCAGGCCCGAGGCCCGCCGGTGATGGGCGAGGGCGTCCAGGAAGGCGTTCGCCGAGGCGTGGTTGCCCTGCCCCCGCGATCCGATCAGCGCCGAGGCCGAGGAGAACAGGATGAAGGAGTCGAGAGGCAGATGGCGGGTGAGGCGGTGCAGGTGCCAGCCTCCCTCGACCTTCGGCGCCAGCACCTGGGCGAAGCGCTCCCAGTCCTGCTGCACGAGCGCGGCGTCGGCGAGGACGCCGGCGGAGTGGAGGATGCCGCGCAGGGGCGGCATCGACCGCAGGATGGAATCGAGGACGGAAGCCACGTCTTGCTCCCGCGAAGCGTCGCCCTGGACCACCTGGATCCGGGCTCCACGACCCTCGAGGGCCGCGATCGTCTCCCGCGCTTCGGCCGAGGGCGTGCTCCGGCCCATCAGGACCAGGTGTCGCGCGCCCCGGTCCAGCATCCATCCGGCCGCGAGCAGCCCGAGACCGGCCAGGCCGCCCGTGATCAGGTAGCTCCCCTCGGGGTCGAACCGGGCCGCCCTGGGAGCCACGGAGACGACGATCTTGCCGACGTGCTTCGCCTGGGCCATGAGGCGGAACGCGGCCGCCGCCTCCGCGAAGGGGAAGACCTGCCGCGCCAACGGCCGCAGCGTGCCCGCGTCGATCGCCGCCATCACCTCCCGCAGGATCGATCCGATAGCCGCCGGGTCGCGGCGGGCGGTCTCGGCGAGGTCCACGGCGTGGTAGGTCACGTCAGCGCGGGCCGCCGCCACCCGGGCCGCGTCCCAGATGTCTCGCTTGCCGATCTCGACGAAGGTGCCGCCGGGCTTCAGCACCGAGAGGCTGCGCGGAATGGACTCGCCGGTGAGGGAGTTCAGGACGACGTCGACGCCTTCCCCTCCCGTGGCCGCCTTCACCTCGTCGGCGAAGCTCAGGGAGCGGGAGTCCATCACGCGGCGGACGCCCAGGCCGGCCAGGAACTCCCGCTTGTGCGGGCTCCCGGCAGTGGCCCAGACCTCCGCGCCCACGCGCTGTGCCAGTTGCACCGCCGCCAGCCCGACGCCTCCCGAGGCAGCGTGGATCAGCACGCGCTGGCCCGGCGCCAGGCGCGCCAGGCCGCAGAGAGTGTGGTGCGCGGTCATGAACGCGCTGGGGATGGTGGCCGCCTCTTCGAACCCGATCGAGGGCGGCTTGCGCACCGCCAGCTCGGCGCGGGTGGTGACGTGGCTGGCGAAGGCGCCGGCGGCGATCGCCGCCACCTCGTCGCCCACATCCAGTCCTTCCACACCCTCGCCCACCGCGGCGACACGCCCGGCACACTCACCACCCAGCGGCCCGGCATCGCCGGGATACATCCCGAGGGCGCTGAGCACGTCGCGGAAGTTGAGGCCGACGGCGGCCACCGCGATCTCCACCTCGCCGGGCCCCGGCGGCCGACGCGGGGCGGGCCGGAGGCTCAGGCCGTCCAGAACCCCCGGCGTGGTGGCTTCGAGGCGGAGGGCGGAGTCTCCGGCCAGGCTACGATCCGGCCGGCGGGCGCTGCGGACGAGACGCGCCACGTGGCGCACGTCCCCGCGCACGCCCACCTGGTCCTCCCCGCTCCGCGAGTCGAGCTCGGCCAGCAGCGACCCTGCCACGTCCGCCTCGGGGGCCGGATCCAGGTCCACGCGGACGCATCGCAGCTCGGGGTGCTCGAGGGCGACGATCCTGCCCAGCCCCCAGGCGGCGGCCTGAGCCACCGCGAGCGGCGAGGCCGACGGGCCGACGGGTTGCGCTCCGCGGGTCACCACCCACAGGCGCGGGAGGTCCGACCCCGCCGCGGTGGCCAGGGCCTGGACGAGGTGCAGCAGGCTGCCGCACACCGCGGCCTCGGCCGCCCGCACCTCCTCCCCCGGGGCGTCCTCGGCGAGCGGTGCGTCGAGGGCCAGGAGGTGCACGACGCCACGGCACGGCGCCTGCCCGGCGCCGAGGGCCTCCGCGACCAGGCGCCGGAAGTCCTCGGGTCGCGTGGGATCGACGGCGTGGGGCCCCCCCGGCTCCACGAGCACGCTCGACTCCCCGCGCTCCTCGAGGCGCCCGGCCAGGCTCCGTCCGACGCCGCCGCGGTCGCCGAGGATGAGCCAGCGCCCGGCCGCGGGGGAAGCCGCCGCGGCTGCCGCTGCCGGCCGCGGGCCGCGGGCGAGCACCACGGTCTGGCCGAGGTCGTTTTCGGCGCCGCCGCCGGAGGGCACGGTGACGCCGCGGCTGAAGCCGGCGGCGCTCAGCAGCTCGAGCCAGCCCTGGCGGGACAGCAGCGCGTAGGACGGCCGCAGGTCCGGATCGGCGAAACGCCACCACCCCTCGGTCATGCCGAAGGTCAGGTCGACCCAGCGCTGCGGCCCCGTTCCTTCGAGGAGCACGAGCAGCCCCTCGGGGGCGACCAGACGCGCGACGTGTTCGACCGTCTGCCGCAGGTCGCGGGTGGCGTGGAGCACGTTGGCCGCGAGCACCACGTCGAACCCGCCGGGCGTGAGGCCCTGGCGCGTGGGATCGATTTCGACGTCCAGCAGCTCGTACCGGACGAATGGATACTCGCGGAACTTCTGCCGCGCCTTGGTCAGGAACGCCGGCGACACGTCCGTGAAGACGTACTCGGTGCCGTGGCGGGGCAGCAGCGGGAGCACGGAGGACGTCGTCCCGCCCGTGCCCGCCCCGATCTCCAGCACCCGCAGGGGCTGGCCCGGGGGCCGGCCGGCGAGCGCCCCCGCGAGCGCCTCGCTCACCAGGCCGTTGAAGAGCCGCGCGAACGGCGACCTCTCGTACAGCTCCTCGAGCGCCGCCAGCGAGCCCCCGGGGAACAGGAGCTGCAAGGGATCCTGCCGCCCCCGCAACACCGGCCCGAGCTGCTCCCCGCAGCGCTCCACGAGACGGAGCTGGGCCACGCACCCGGGGAACGCGGTGGCCAGTCTGGAGACTCGCGCCGCGACCTCCGGGCCTTCCGGCACCCGGGCGACCTCCCAGCCGTCACCGGCGGGCTTCAGCAGGCCGTCCTCGGCCAGCATCCCGAGGATCCGCCCCAGCAGGCGGCGGTGGCGATCCACGACGCCCAGTTCTGCGGCCACGAACTCGACGGAGATCCGCCGGCCGGGAGCGGGCTTCCAGCCCAGGCCGAAGAGGGCACGGAGCGCGTAGCCGCCGCTGAGCGACTCGAGCTCGGGCAGGAAGCGCTCGTAGTCCGGGACGCCGTGTTCGGCGCCGAGGGCGGCGTAGCGGTCCTGGAGGCGGGCGGCGATCCGGTGCGGCGAGAGGGCGTTCTCGGCGGCCGGGGCCGCGGCGATCCGTCCCTGCGGCCTCCACTCGACCTCGTACAGCCAGTGGTCGAGACGCTCCCCGCTCGCGCGGGCCACCGCGTCGCGGTCCGCTCGCTTGACCAGGAACCCACGCACTTCGCCCACGAGGACCCCTCCCTGGTCGAAGATGGCGAGGTCGCCCACGAACGTGTCGCGGTTCGCTCCGCTTCCCGGACGCAGCCGGGCGTGGCTCCACACGGCGCGGTCGGGCCGGCCGTGGAGCACGTAGGCCTCGGCCCCCAGGGGCAGGTAGGTCGCAACGTCCGGCGCGCCCGCCTCCAGGGGCGGCCAGGCCGCCACGAACACCTGCAGGCACGAGTCCAGCACCGCCGGGTGCATGCCGTAGCCGTCCAGCTCGGGGGCAAAGGCGTCGGGCAAGCGGATTCGCCCCACGGATTCGCCGGCCCCGCGCCACAGCGCCTCGATGGCCTGGAAACGGGGCCCGAAGTCGAGACCCCGGGCGCGCAGTCCCTGGTAATACGACTCAACCTCCAGCCTCTCCCCGCAGCGGTGCTGCGCGCCGGCGAGGTCCGTCGGCTCGTGCTCTCCGGGGGTCGACGCACGGACACGGCCCGAGGCGTGCAGCGTCCACCCTTCGGAGCCGTCCCGGTCGGCGCCGAAGACCTTGAACTCGGACGCGCCATCCGGCCCCGGGATGAGCACCACCTGGGCCGTCTTCACCTCCCCCTCGCCGATCACGAGCGGCTCCTGGAAGGCGACGTCCTCGAGCCGGTGGCCGGCGCCGCCGAGGGCCTGGGCGGCCGCGGCCGCCGCCATCTCGAGATACCCGGTGGCGGGGAACACCACCGTCCCGCTCACCCGATGGTCGACGAGGAACGGCATGGACGACGCGCCGACCCGCGTCTCGAACACCGCTTCCTTCAGCAGCGGCGATCGGAGGCGCCGGCCCAACAGCGGATGGAGCGCCTCGGTCGGAGCGCCGTCGCTTCCCGCCCGGGGCTTCACCCAGTAGCGCTCCCGCTGGAACGGGTAGGTGGGCAGGGCGATCTTGCGGCGGCGGTAGTCGCGGTCGAAGCCGCGCCAGTCCACCTCGACACCGTGCAGGTGCAGCGCGGCCACGCTCTCGAGCAGGGGTTGCCAGTCGTCCAGGCCCCTGCGCAGCGAGGGCAGGAACACGCCCGCGCCCTCGGGAAGACACCGGGCCGCCATGCCCAGCAGCGTCGGGCTCGGGCCCACTTCCAGGAACAGGCCGTGACCCTTCTCGCGGAGGGTCTGGATCGATGCCGCGAAGCGGACGGCTTCGCGCGCGTGCCGGCGCCAGTACTCGGGCCGGGCGACCTCCTCGCCGGCCGCTCGACCGGTGAGGTTGGAGACGAGCGGGATCCGCGGCGTGCGCAGCGGTACCCGCGAGACCGCGTCCTCGAGGGCCGGGAGGATCGGCTCCACCAGCGGCGAATGGAAGGCATGGGAGACAGTCAGGCGCTTCGCCCGGACCCCTTGCGCCGCCAGCGCGGCCACCACCGCGCCCACGGCCTCGACGCGGCCGGAGACGACCACGTTCGCGGGCCCGTTCACGGCGGCGATCGACAGCTCGCGTGCGTGGGGCGCCGCCGCCGCCGACACCCGTGCCTCGTCGGCCATGACCGCGGCCATGGCCCCGTTCCGGGGCAGCGCCTGCATCAGCCGCCCGCGCTCCGCGATCAGCCGCAGCCCGGACTCCAGGTCGAACACGCCGGCCACGCATGCGGCCACGTATTCGCCCACGCTGTGGCCCATCACCGCCGCCGGCTCCACCCCCCAGCTCCGCCACAGCTCGGCCAGCGCGTACTCGAGGGCGAACAGCGCCGGCTGCGCGTAGGCGGTGTCGTCGAGGGGCGAGTCCTGCTCGCCCTCCGGGTAGAGGACCGAGAGGAGCGGCCGCTCGAGGTGTGGCCGGAGCAGCTCGTCGCAGGCCCGTAGCGCGCGGCGGAAGGTGGGCTGGGTCTCGAACAGTCCCCGCCCCATCCGCACGTACTGCGCACCCTGGCCCGTGAACAGGAACGTCACCCGGGGACGGCTCCCGGTGAAGACCGACGACGACGCGGCGGAAGGCCGTCCGCCGAGGAACGCCTCGATGGCTTCGCGGGCCTGGGCCGTCGATTCGGCGACCAGGGCCAGACGGGACGCGAAGTGGGAGCGCCCGGCGTTGGCGGTGTAGGCGACGTCGGCCAGCGACAGGGAGGGCTCCTCGCCCAGCCGGCGCTCGAAGCGGGCCGCCAGGTCCCTGAGCGCCTCCTCCGTCCTGGCGGAGAGCGTCAGCACGTGGCGGGTGCGATCCGCCTCCCGGGGGCCTTCGTCGCCGGCCGCTGGCGCTTCCTCGAGGACGACGTGCGCGTTGGTGCCGCTGAAGCCGAAGGCGCTCACGCCGGCGATCCGCCGGCCGTTGTCGGGCCAGGGGGTCCGCGCCGTGGGGACCACGAAAGGCAGGCGGTCCCAGGGGATCTGCGGGCTCGGGTTCTTCAGGTGGAGATGCGGCGGGACCTCCCGATGCTGCAGCGAGAGCACGACCTTGATGAGCGCGGCGATGCCCGAGGACGACTCGAGGTGGCCGAGGTTGGTCTTCACCGACCCGAGGAGCACCGGGCTCCGCCGGGAACGGCCGGGGCCCAGCACCGCGCCCAGCGCCTCCACCTCGATGGGGTCGCCCAGGGAGGTCCCGGTACCGTGGGCCTCGACGTAGCCCACCTGCCCCGGATCGACTCCCGAGTTGGCCAGGGCCTTGCGGATTACGGCCTCCTGGGCCAGACCGTTGGGGACGGTAAGGCCGCTGCTCGGCCCGTCCTGGTTGACCGCGCTGCCGCGGATCACCGCCAGGACGCGGTCGCCGGCGGCGAGGGCGTCGGAGAGCCGCTTGAGGACCACGACGCCGCTGCCCTCGCTGCGCACGAACCCGTCGGCGGCGGCGTCGAAGGTCTTGCAGCGCCCGTCCCGGGCCATCATGCCCCACTTGGAGAAGCAGATGAAGGTCTCGGGGACGAGGATCACGTTGACGCCGCCGGCGAGGGCCATGTCGCTCTCGCCCTCGCGCAGGCTCTGGCAGGCCAGGTGGACGGCCACCAGGGAAGACGAGCAGGCGGTGTCGACCGCCATCGCGGGCCCGTGGAGACCGAGCAGGTATGCGACGCGACCGGCGGCGGCGTTGAGCGTGTTGCCGGGGGCGAGGTAGGCGTCGATGTCTCGCAGGTCCAGCACCCTGGTGTGGAGCTGCATGTACTCGGTGGTCGTGATGCCGACGAAGACGCCGGTCTGGCTGCCCGTCAGCCTCCCGGGGGCCTGGCCCCCGTTCTCGAGCGCCTCCCACGCCACCTCGAGGAGGAGGCGGTGCTGCGGGTCCATCGCGACCGCCTCGCGGGGAGCCACACCGAAGAAGCGTGCGTCGAACCGATCGACCTGGTCCAGGAAGCCGCCCCACCGGGTGCTGGTCTTCCCCGGCGCCGCGGGATCGGGATCGTAGTAGCGATCCACGTCCCAACGATCGGGAGGGACCTCGCGGATGGCGTCCACGCCGTCCCGGAGCAGCCGCCAGTAGGACTCCGGGTCGGAGACGCCGCCTGGGAAGCGGCAGGCCATGCCGACGATCGCGATCGGCTCGCGGCGGGCGCGCTCGGCCGAGTCGAGGCGCGACTGCAGCTCCTCGATGGCGCGGAGCGCGTCCTTCAGCACCGCCCGGCGGTCCGCCGGTCCCTCCGGCTTCGGGGTCTCCTGGGTCACGACGCCGCTAGATCCTATCCCACATGCGTCAGCCTCACTGGAGCCGGCGGAGGCGGTCCGCCAGCATCGCCGTCAGCTCCTCTTCCGAGAGATCCGTAGGCGAGGCCACGGTTTCCGGGCCCACGGGCGGCCGAGCGGCAGCGGGCGGCGGCGCACCCGGGATCAGGACCCCGGCCAGGTAGCCGGTGAGGGCGTCGACGTTGGGGTAGTTGAAGGTCAGGGTCGGCGGGAGCGGCCGTCCCAGGCTCCTCTCCAGGCGGCGTCGCAGCTCGGCGGAGGTCAGCGAGTCCATGCCGATCTCGAAGAAGCCGCGGTCGGTCTCCAGGGGATGGGAGGGATCGAGCCCGAGGACCCGCGCAACCTCGTCGCGGACGTGCTCGGCGAGCAGATAGGGCCGCTCGTCGGCGGCCGCCGCCTCGAAGCGGGCCAGGATCCCGGGCCGCGGAGGCGCCGCCGCCCTGCCCTGCACCTCGCCCCCCACGCGCGACAGGAACGGCCGGCGCCTTCGGGCCTCGTAGGCATCCTTGAGCACGACCCAGTCCACCGCGGCCACGGCCCGCTGAGCGGCCTCCGAGCCGAGCAGCTCCTCCAGGGCCGCGAGGGCCTGGGACGAGGCCATCGGGCGCAGGCCGAAACGCGAGACCGTGTCCTTCTCCTCTGCGGAGAAGGAGCGCATCTCGTCCCACGTCCCCCAGTTGATGCTCAGCGCCGGCAGGCCGTGTGCCCGCCGCCGATGGGCGAGGGCGTCCAGGTACTGGTTGGCCGCCGCGTAGTGCGCCAGCCCTGCGGAGCCCCACAGCGCCGTGGTGGAGGAGAACAGGACGAAGAAGTCGAGCTCCAGCCCGCGGCTGAGGCGATCGAGCAGGAAGGCGCCCTGCACCTTCGGGCGGAGCACCGAGAGCAGGCCGTCGACGTCCAGCTCGCCCAGCCGGCTCGAGCCGAGCTCGGCGGCGGCGTGAACGATGCCCTTCAGGGGCGGCTCCGTAGCCCCGAACCGGCCGAACAGGCCCTCCATCGCGGGAGCGTCGCCCACGTCGGCGGCCACCGCGGTCACCCGTGCTCCCATCTCCTCCAGGGACCGGACCGCGGCGACCCGGCGGTGCTCGTCCGTCCCGGCGACAAGGGCGGGCCAGTTCTCGCGAGGCGGGAGGCCGCGGCGGCTCACGAGCACGAGGTGGCGGCCGCCACGCTCGGCGATCCAGCGGGCGACCTTGAGGCCGAGCCCCCCGAGCCCTCCGGTCACCAGGTAGGCCGCATCGGACCTGAAGCGAGCGTCCTGGGTCCAGGTGGAGACGGCCGGCACCAACCGGGGCACGTAGCGCTGGCCGTCGCGTACCGCGGACTGGTCCTCGTCGTCGGCGCCGAGGATCTCCTCGAGCAGGGCCGCGGCGCTCTGCGCGGGTGAGGAGGCAGGGTCCAGGTCGACCAGGCCTCCCCAGACCTGCGGGTGCTCCAGCGCCACCACGCGACCGAGGCCCCAGAGGGGCGCCTGCGAGGCGCAGACCGGCTCCGTCCCCACCGGCTGGGCGCCCCGCGTGACGATCCACATGCGGGGAGGGCCCTCATCGTTCGAGGCGGCCAGGGCGCGGCCGAGGTGGAGCGCGCTGCCGCACAGGAGACGCTGGCTCGCCTCCAGCTCCGCCGGCCCCAGCTCGTCGTCCGACGGGGTGTCGAGGGCCCAGAGGTGGACGACGCCCGCGGCGCGCCCACCGACTCCGGACGCCCCTTGCACGAGGCTTGCCAGCGCCTCGGGGCGCAGAGGGTCCACCCGGGCCTCGCCGTCGTCCCGAGTCGTGTCGCCGGCGAGAACGAGGCGGGCGTCACGTCCGCGGGATCGCAGGCCCTCGGCCAGCGCGTGGCCGACCCCGCCCCGGTCGCCGAGGATCCACCAGGTCTCGGCGGCTGGCGGCGCGGGAGGGGTCTCGGCCCCCCCGGCGCGGGCCACGATCACCGCCTGGCGGGCGTCGTCGCCCGGCGGCAGCGACAGCCCGCCGGTGAAGCCTGCGTCCTGGAGGGCGCCGCGCCACTGGGACGGCGAGAGCAGGGGGTGCGAGGGCCGCAGGTCGGCGTCGTCGAACCGCCACCAACCCTCGGTCAGGCCGAACGTCGAGTCCACCCACCGCTGACGCGCCGTGACCTCGAACAGCACGAGCGTCCCGCCGGGCGCGAGCAGCCGCGCAGCGAGACGAAGGCTGCGCCGGAGGTCCCGGCTGGCGTGAAGGACGTTGGCAGCCAGGACGACGTCGTAGGCGTGGGCCTCGAAGCCCTGCTCCTCCACGCCGCCTTCGACGTCCAGGAGCGCATAGCGCACGAAGGGGTACGCGGCGAACTTCTCCCTGGCCCGGGTCAGGAACGCCGTGGAGACGTCCGTGAAGACGTATTCGGCTCGGTCTCTCGGCAGCGACGGCAACACGTGTGATGTGGTGCCTCCGGTTCCGGCCCCCAGCTCGAGCACCCGCACCGTCGCCTCCGGCGGCAGCGACTCCACCGCCCGGGCCACGGTCTCGCGGACGAGTGCGTTGAAGGCCCCGAACAGCGGCGAGTCCTGGTAGAGCCTCTCCACCAGCGCCAGCGAGCCGTCGGGGAACAGCAGTCCGAGGGGATCGCACCGGCCCCGCAGCACGTCGGCCAGGTGCTTCCCGCACCCGGCGACCAGGGCCAGCTCGGCGCCGAAGTCGGGAAACGCCTCCTCCAGGGCGCGACGGCGCCCCTCGGGATCGGCGGCCGCGGGCGGGCGGAGCACTTGCAGCTCGTCCCCGTCCGCGCGCACGACGCCGTCCTCCGCCAGCATCTCGAGGAACCGGGCGAGCAACCGGCGGCGAGCGGGGGGCACCCCCAGGGAAACGGCGGAGCACTGCCGGCCGGGCCGGAGCTCGAGGCCGAGGTCGCGAAGGGCCTCGGTGACGTACTCCGTGGCGAGGGCCTCCAGGCCGCGATGGAGCGCCTGGTATCGCGAGGCGCCCTCGCTCGCGAAGTGGCGCTCGAGGTAAGTCGGCGCGGATGCCGCGATCCGTTCGAGAGCGTCCGGGCGGCCGGAAGCGGATACGGCGGCGGAAGCCCGCGGCCGGGGCTCCCAGGCGACCTCGTACATCCAGTCGCGCGGGGCCCGGAGGCTGCGCAGGAGCTCGCGCCCAGCCCTGCGCATCGCGACACCCAGAGCCGCCGCCAACTCCCGGCCGTCCGCGTCCACGAGCCTCAGATCGGCGGTGATGCTCGACGCGTCCGGTGAACCGGGCCGGAGGCGAGCATGAGCCCATCGCGCCGCACCCAGCGGAGCCTCGAGGCGGAAGCTCTCGAGCCCCGACGGGAACCAGGCCTTCTCCCCCTCGCCTCCGGGAAGGACGGCCCAGGAGAGCTGGAAGGCGCTCATCAGCGCGGAGGCGTCGAGCCGATCGTCGACGCGGGGCGCTGCGGCGAGCTTCAGGCGGCCCAGCGCCTCGCCCTCCCCCTTCCAGAGGCGCTCCAGGCCGCAGCATGACGAGCCGAGATCGAAGCCCCGGTCCCGGAGGCGCCCATAGAACTCCTCTCCAGACTCCTCGATCCGACACCGCCGTCTTGCCGTGTCGGCGTCCCACGGATCCGCTGACATGGGGCGGCCGACGACGACCCGACCGCTGGCGTGACGGGTCCACGATTCCGAGCCGCCGGTCTCCGCGGATGAGGCGCTGAAGATCCTGAACGGCGTCCCCCCGGCCTCCTCTTCCCCGAGCATCAACTGCACCCTGCGGAACTCGCCGTCGGGGAGGGCGAGGGCCTCGTGGAGCACGACGTCGTGCAGCGCGAGAGCTCGCTCCCCCAGGACTTCCCGGGCGGCGGCCAGGGCCATCTCGAGGTACGTCGTCACCGGCATCACCGGTATCCCCCAGAGCCGGTGGCCGTCCAGCTCGGCCAGGGAGGCGGAGGCGTGGCGGGACTCGAAGAGCCCCACCGGGGCGCTGATCCGCCGCCCGAGGAGCGGATGCACTCGACTCCCGTCAGGGTGAGCCTCGACGGCCTCCGCAGGTCTGACGGTCGGCACGGCGGCCTCGAGCCAGTGGCGCTGGCGCTGCCAGGGGTAGGAAGGCAGCTTCACGCACCGTCCATCGGGACCGGCCACCGCCCTCCAGTCCACGGCGAAGCCGCGCACATGGAGGGCGGCGAGCGACGCGAGCAGGGTCGCCCGCTCCTCCTGGCCGCGCCTCAGCGAGGCGAGGACGAGCGCCTCCGAGGCCGGCCCGAGACAGTCGGTCAGGGATGCCCCGAGCACCGGATGCGGCCCGATCTCCAGATAAGCGCCTGCGTCTCGCTGCGCCACGGCCTCCACGGCGGCGGCGAAGGCGACGGGGGCGCGGATGTTACGCCCCCAGTAGGAGGCGTCGAGCTCCGGCCCCTCGACGGCCTGGCCGGTCACGGTGGAGATCATCGGCACCGAGCCGCGGCGGGGCTCGATGCCCCTGAGGGCGGCGACCAGCTCGGCCCGCACCGGCTCCATCTGTGGGCTGTGGAACGCGTAGTTCACCCGCAGCATGCGGACGTCCACGCCCCTTGTGCGAAGCCCTTCCAGCAACGCCTCGAGGGACGCGGTTTCGCCGGACAGGACCGTCGAGGCCGGGGCGTTCATGGCGGCGACCGACACCCGGTCCTCGAGGCCGGCCATGGCGCGCCGGGCCTCGTCGAGGCCCAGGGCCACCGAGGCCATCCTCCCGCCCCCGGTGGCGCGCTGCATCAGGCGGCCGCGCTGGACGACGACGTGGACGGCGTCCTCGAGGTCGAGGATGCCCGCCACGTGGGCGGCGGCGACCTCCCCGATGCTGTGACCCACGACGACCTCGGGGACGACGCCCCAGGAACGCCAGAGTGCCGCGAGGCCGACCTGGAGCGCGAAGATCGCAGGCTGGGCCACCTCGGTCTGGTCGAGCCGCGAGCGACCCTCCTCGGCACGGAGCTCCTCGAGCAGGGACCAGCTCGCGCGGCTGCCAACGAGGGCGTCGCAGCGCTCGAGGGCCTCGCGGAAGACGGGCTCCTGCGCCAACAGCTCCCGGCCCATGCCGTGCCACTGCGGCCCCTGACCCGAGAAGACGAAGGCCAGCCCCCCCCTCCGCTCGCCCGCCGCGCCCGCGGCGACGCCGGGACCTCGTTCGCCCTCGAGGAAGGCGCCCAGCCGCGCCGCCAGCTCCTCGGGCGAGCGCGCCACCACGGCCAGGCGGTGGTCGTGGTGAGTTCGCCGCAGCGCGGCGGTGCGGCACACGTCTCCGAGGTCCACCCGCATCAGGGAGAGGCCCGCCTCGGCCTCCCGTCCCAGGGCCTCGACGTAGGCGCCGGCGAGGGCGCGCAGCGCCTCGGGACTGCGGGCGGAGAGCGGGACCACCCGCGTATGCGGCTCCGGACGGCGCGGCGGCGGCGGCGCAGCCGGGGGCGCCTCCGAGAGGACCACGTGGGCGTTCGTGCCGCCGAAGCCGAAGGAGCTGACCCCCGCGCTGCGCGGCTCGTCGCCGCGCAGCCAGGGACGGCCTTCGGGCGCGATCGTGAACGGCGTGCCCTCCAGGCGGATGTGGGGGTTGAGGCCGGTGAAGTGCAGGTGCGGAGGGATCGCCTGCTGGCGCATGCAGAGCACGACCTTGATGAGCCCGGCGATGCCGGCGGCGGCCTCGAGGTGGCCCATGTTGGCTTTCACGGATCCCAGGGCGCACGACCGCCCCCTGGGCCGGGGGTCGGAGAACGCCGCGGCCAGCGCCTCCACCTCGATGGGATCGCCCAGGGCGGTGCCGGTCCCGTGGGCCTCGACGTAGGTCACGTCCGCGGAGGAGAGGCCGGCATCCTTGAGGGCCCGGCGGACCACGACCTCCTGGGAGAGGCCGCTGGGAGCGGTGAGGCCGTTGGTGCGCCCGTCCTGGTTCACCGCCGAGCCCCGGATCACCGCGAGGACGTCGTCGCCGTCGGCCAGGGCCTCGGACAGGCGCTTCAGGACGACGACCCCGCAGCCTTCGCCCCGCACGAAGCCGTCGGCACGAGCGTCGAACGTCTTGCATCTCCCGTCGGCGGCCATCATCTGCAGCTTGGAGAAGGCGATGGTCATCTCGGGCGACAGCACCAGGTTGACGCCCCCTGCGAGCGCCAGGTCGCACTCCCGGCTGCGCAGGCTCTGGCACGCCAGGTGGACGGCGACGAGCGAGGAGGAGCAGGCCGTGTCCACCGCCACGCTGGGGCCGCGCAGGTCGAGAAGGTATGAGAGCCGGTTGGCCACGATGCTGTGGGCGGTACCCGTCCCGGTATAGGTGTCGATGCGGCCGCGGTCGGCGATCTGGAGCCAGCAGTACTCGCTGCTCTGGCTGTGGATGCCCACGAACACGCCTGCCGCGCTGCCCGAAACCTTCTCCAGCGGCTGCCCGGCGTCCTCCAACGCCTCCCAGGCGACCTCGAGCAGGAGGCGCTGCTGAGGATCCATCCGGGCGGCCTCGCGCGGCGAGATGCCGAAGAAGCCGGCGTCGAAGCGGTCGACGCCCCGGAGGAAGCCTCCCCAGCGGGAGTTCATCTTGCCCGGCACCGCGTAGTCCGGGTCGTACAGGCCGGCCGCATCCCAGCGCTCGGAGGGGACCTCGGTGATCGCGTCGACCCCGTCGCGCAGCAGGCGCCAGAACGCCTCGGGGGTGTCCGCGCCACCCGGCAACCGGCACCCCAGGCCTATCACGGCCAACGGCTCTGGACCGATGGCCGGCGCAGCCTCGGGCGGTCCGGACTTCATCCGGCGGGCGAGGACCCCCCGCTGCTCCGGCGTCAGGCCCGCGATGCGCTTGGCGAGGTCGCTCATGCCGGTGGCGTCACGGCTCCTCGGCCAGCAGGCGGCGTGCTTCCTCGGGCGAGAGCTCCTCGATCTCGTCCAGGATCCGGTCCAGCTCCCGGCTTTCCTCCGGCGCCGGCGCGGTGCCGCGGTCCGGCTCCTGCGGGCCGTCCAGCGGGATCTGGAGGCGGGTGGCCAGGTGGGGAGCGAGGGCGGCGACCGTCGGGTAGTTCCACACCAGCGTCGCGGGGAGCGTGAGGCCCAGGTCCGCCTCGAGTCGGTTCCTCAGCTCGAGGGCCATCAGCGAGTCGAGGCCCAGCGTGCGCAGCGGCTTGCCCAGCTCGATCCGTGACGGCGCCAGGCGCAGGACCTGGGCGACGCGCTCTTGAAGGTGGGACTCCAGCAGCGAGCGCCGGCGGCGGCCCGGCTCGACCGCGAGCAGTGCCTCGCGGATGCCGGCCGGGCGGACCGGCCCGGTGCCCCGCTCGCCCAGGGCTCCTCCTCCCGCACGCAGCCGCTCGAACAGCGGCGCCCCGGCCGCGGCCGGGAGCGACTCGCCCCAGCGGGCCGCGTCGAACGGCATGACCGCGACGTGCGGAGCGCGAGCCTCGAGCACGAGCCCGAGCGCCTCGATCCCATCGGCGGGCCGCAGGCTCTCCAGGCCCTGGAGTGCCAGGCGCTGGCCGCGGTTCGAGTTGGCCGCGGCCAGGCCGACACCGGACCACGGCCCCCAGGCGATGCTGGTGCCCGGAAGCCCCAGCCGCCGCCGGTGCGCCGCCAGCGCGTCGAGGAACGCGTTGCCGGCGGCATAGTTCCCCTGGCCGGGGGTGCCCAGCAGGGCCGCCACCGACGAGAACAGCACGAAGTGCTGGAGGGGTCTTCCGGCGGTCGCGACGTGGAGGTTCCAGGCCCCCGCCACCTTCGGCGCCATCACGGACGCGAACCGAGCGGCGTCCTGCTGGAGCAGGATGCCGTCATCGAGGATGCCGGCTGCGTGAACCACACCCGTCAGCGGCGGCAGCTCGGCATCGATGGCTTCGAACACCCGGGCCAACTGGCGCGAGTCGGAGACGTCGGCACGGCCCACGAGAACCTGGATCCCCGCCCGCCGCAGCTCGTCGACGGCACCTGCGGCGGCGGCGGACGGCTCGCCGCGGCCCACCAGGGCCAGCGCCGGCACGCCCTTGGCCGCCAGCCAGCGCGCCACCTCGAGACCGAGGCCGCCCAGGCCCCCGGTCACCAGGTAGCTGCCCCCGTTGAACGCGGTCTGCTCCAGCCGCACCGCGGGATCGCGGACGTCTATCACGATCTTGCCCATGTGGCGGGCCTGCGCCATGTGGCGGAACGCGTCCGGGGTCCGGCTCGCGGGGAAGACCTGGTGCGGGATGGGTTGCAGCTCCCCCGCCGCGAAGCCCTCCATCACCTCGCCGAGGAGGGCCCCGGCCTGCTCCGTGCGCTCTCGGATGAAGCGGTCCAGGTCGATCGCCGCGTAGCTGAGGTTCTTCTGGAACGGCTCCAGGCCGACCTGGGCATTGCGGTAGATGTCCCGCTTGCCGATCTCGAGGAAGCGGCCGTAGGGAGCCAGCACGCGCAAGCTGGCCGGGATCGCCTCGCCGGCGAGCGAGTTGAGCACCACGTCGACGCCTCGGCCGCGCGTGTGCCGCAGCGTCTCGCGCGCGAACTCGAGGGAGCGGGAGTCCATGACCTGCGCGGCCCCGAGGGACTTGACGAGCGCGCGCTTCTCCGGGCTCCCGGCGGTGGCCAGCACCTCGGCCCCGGCCCGCCGCGCGAGCTGGAGCGCAGCCAGGCCGACGCCGCCGGCAGCCGCGTGGATCAACACGGTCTCGCCCTTCGCAAGCCGGCCGAGGTGATGCAGCGCGTACCAGGCGGTCATGAAGACGATGGGCACGGTCGCCGCCTGCTCCGCCGACATCCCCGGCGGCCGGTGACGGACCAGGCGCGCGTCGGTCACGGCATGCGTGCCCAGGCAGTCGAACGCCACCGCCACGACCTCGTCACCGACCCGGAGCCCGCCGACGCCCTCCCCGACGGCGGCGATCCGTCCCGCGCACTCGATGCCGAGGGGGCCGACGCCGTTGGGATAGCCGGGATAGATGCCGAGCGCCGACATCACGTTCATGAAGTTGAGGCCGGCCACCGCGACCTCGATCTCCACCTGCCCGGCCGCGGGGGGGCGGCGGTTACGGGGGCGCGCGGTCAGGTTGTCGAGCACGCCGGGGGACGACACCTCGAAGCGGTACGCTCGGCCCGCCGCGGGGACCGTGACGGGCCGCTGCCCCTCCGCGCGCGGCAACGACCAGGGCGCCAGCCTCGCCACGCGGCGCGTTCCTCCATGAAGGGCGACCTCGCGCTCAGGCGACGCGGCGCGCAGCTCGGCGGCGAGAGGACCGACCTCGTCCGGGTCGGGGGACAGGTCGACACTCGTGCACCGCAGCTCCGGGTGCTCGTTCCCGATCACGCGGGCGAGCCCCCACAGGGCGGCCTGCGAGACCGCCACCGGCTCCGCCTGAGCCGGGGCCTGGGCGCCCGCGGTCACCAGCCACAGCCGTGGCGGCTCCTGGGAGCCCGCCACCGCCACCGCCTGCACCAGATGCAGCACGCCGCCGCACAGGCGTTCGGGGTCGCGGGGCGGTTTCGCGCCGTCACGGCCGGCATCGGCCGCATCGAGGCTCCACATGTGGACGAGGCCACGGCAGGCGGGGCCTCCCTCGCCCGCCTCCTCCAGCAGGCGCGAGAGGTCTTCCCGTCGCGAGCCGTCGACCTGGTACGTCCTGGCGTCGAGCTTCGCGTACGCGTCGCCGCACCTCACCAGGAGGCATCGGTCGCCCCGCCCCCCGCCCTCCAGCAGAGAGGCGAGCCTCGAGGCGACACCGCGCGAATCGGCGAACAGGATCCAGGTTCCCGGCCCCGCCGGGCCCGGCCCGGCGCCGAGGGCCCGCTCCTCCCATTCCAGGCCGAAGAAGCAGCGGGCGAGGCCGCGCGCGCTGCGCGCCAGCCGCTTCATGCGCAGGCCCCGCGCCTCCAGCACAGGCCCGCCCTCGCCCGCGAACAGGGCGAGGTCCCCCTCGATCCCCTCACTGTCGCTCGGGACGTCGCGCAGGGTCGCCACTCCCCGGACCTCGAGGTCCGGGGGCAGCATGCCCCGGACCTCGAGGGACCGCAGGGCGACGGGCAGGTAGGCTTCGGTGGCGGAGGGCGCGCCGTCCGCCTCCGCGAGGGCGGCCAGCAGGAGCTGGAACCCGGCGTCGAGGAGGGTGGGGTGCACGCCGAACCCGGAGTCCGTCCCGGCGGCCTCCGGTACCCGCAGCCGGGCCGCGACGCCGCCTTCGGCCGGCCACAGCTCCTCGATGCCGCGGAACGCCGGGCCGTAGCGCAGGCCGCGCTCGGCCATCGCCGCGTAGTGTCGGGCCGCGGCCGCGGCGCCCTCCACCTCGGGCGAAGGCGGGCCGGGAGTGGCCGTTTCCACGGCGGCCGGAGCGGACCGGATCGACCCTCGCGCATGAACGGTCCAGGAGCCACCCTCGCCCCCGTCCAGGCTCGAGACGCTGAACGAAGCCGTCCCCGGCAGCGACTCCGCGACCACGACCTGTACGGTCCGGCCGGAGCCTTCGGCGGGGAGGACCAGCGCCTCCTCGAACACGACGTCCTCCAGGGTCAGCGCCTCCACGCCGAAGGCGGCACGGCCCGCGGCGATCGCCATCTCGGCGAACGCCGCCGCCGGCATCACGACGGCCTCGCCGACGCGGTGGTCGGCGAGGAGCGGCAGCACGTCGGTGCCCACCTCGGTCTCCCAGAGATGGGTGCCCGGCTGGGCGGACGAGCGGACGTGCGGGCCGAGCAGGGGGTGGCCGGATCCGCGCCGGCTCGCTTTCCGCCGGCCCCCGTCGTGCCAGAAGCGCTCTCGTTGCCAGGGGTACGACGGCAGCGCCGCGACCCGGCGGCCAGGGCCGAACAACCGCGTCCAGTCCGGGCCGCGCCCGTGGCAGTACAGGACCCCCACGCCGTCCAGGAGGGCCGCCTGCTCGTCCTCCTCGCGTCGGGTCGAGCCGAGGGCGAGCGCGTCACGGCCGAGGTGCTGGATCTCCTGCTGCATGGCCGGCACCAGGATCGGGTGGGGGCTGATCTCTACGAGGGCGGTGCAGCCGTCCTCGAGAAGGCGGCTGACCGCCGTGGAGAACAGCACCGGCTCGCGGAGGTTCCTGACCCAGTAGCCCGCGTCCATGGAACGGCCCTCGACCACGCGGCCGGCCACGGTCGAGTACACGGGGACGGCGGCGGCGCCCGGGGCCAGCCCCTCCAGGGCTGCGAGCAGCTCGCCGCGCAGCGGGTCCATCTGCGGGCTGTGGGAGGCGACGTCCACCTTCACGCGCCGGCAGAACACGTCTCGGGCCTCGAGTGCCGCCATCACCTCGTCGAGCGCGCCGGGGTCCCCCGAAAGGACCGTGGAGCGGGAGCTGTTGCTCACCGCGACCGACAGCCGTTCCTCGTAGCCGGCGATGGCACGGGCGGCCTCGGCCATCGAGAGGTCCACCACGGCCATGGCTCCCTGGCCCCGGGTGCGCAGGAGCAGGCGGCTGCGCCGGCAGATGACGCGCGCCGCGTCGGGCAGGCTCAGCACGCCCGCCACGTGTGCGGCCGCGATTTCGCCCATGCTGTGGCCCACCACCGCCTGCGGCTCGATCCCCCAGCCGCGCCACAAGGCGGCCAGCGAGACCTGCACGGCGAACAGCGTGGGCTGGATGACGTCGATCTGGTCGAGGCGCGAGCGGCCCTCCGGGGCGCCGATCTCGTCGACGACCGACCAGCCGTTCTCGCCACTGATCGCGGCGTCGCACGCCTCGAGGCTCTCTCGAAAGACCGGCTCCCGCGCGAGGAGCTGGCGGCCCATCCCGAGCCACTGCGAACCCTGGCCGGGAAAGACGAAAGCGATCCCGCCCGCTCCCCCCGGCCGCACGTTCCCCGAGGTCGTGCGCGGACCGGGCTCGCCGGCCGCGAACGCGGAAAGCTGCTCGGCAGCTTCACGGCCGCTCTGCGATACGACCGCGAGGCGGTGCTCGTGTTGCGCGCGCCGCGCCCCGGCCGTGTAGCCGGCATCGGCCAGGCGCTCACGCTCGTGCGAGGCCAGGGCTCCGGCCCAGTCCCGCGCGCGCGCTTTCAAGGCGTCGGCGGTGTGGCCGGAGACGACCAGCAGGTGGCAGTCGCGATCCGGGGGCGCGGCGGGCGCGCTGTCGATGGACGGCGCCGCCTCCACGACCAGGTGTCCGTTCGTCCCGGCGATGCCGAACGCGCTCACGCCCGCCCGCGCGGGCCCGCCGTCCGCCGGCCACGGCGTCGGGGCGGTCGGGATGGCGAGGGGCAGGCGTTCCCAGGGGATCGCGGGGTTGGGCGACTGGAAGTGGAGGCTCGGCGGCACGGTGCGGTTCTCGAGCGCGAGCACGACCTTGATGAGGCCGGCCAGGCCCGCCGCGCCCTCGGTGTGGCCCACGTTCGTCTTCACCGAGCCCACCAGACATTCGCTGCCGGCGGGGCGCCCCTGGCCCAGCACCGCGCCGAGGGCGGCCAGCTCGACGGGGTCGCCGGCGCTGGTTCCCGTTCCGTGGGCCTCGACGTACTGCACCGATCCCGGCGGGATCCCCGCGTCGCGGTATGCCTTACGCAGCAGGTCTTCCTGGCCCGCCTGCCCCGGCGTCCCCATCGAAACGCTGCTGCTGCCGTCGTTGTTGACGGCGGTGCCGAGGATCAGGGCGCGCACGGGGTCGCCGGCGGCGAGCGCGTCCGAGAGGCGCTTCAGCACGACGAGCCCCGCGCCCTCGCTCCGGACGTATCCGTTCGCCCGTGCGTCGCCGAACTTGCATCGGCCGTCTGGCGCCAGCATCCGGGACTGCGAGTAGGCGATGCTCACGTGCGGCTGCAGGATGGTGTTGGCCGCGCCCGCCAGGGCGGCGGAGCACTCGCCGCTCCACAGGCTCCGGCAAGCGAGGTGCACCGCCACCAGGGAGGACGAGCAGGCGGTGTCGACGGTCATGCTGGGACCTTGCAGCCCGAAGACGTATGAGAGCCGCCCGGAAGCCGAATAGCGGCCGCTGCCCGTCGTCATGTAGAAGTCCACGCCGTCGGGGTCGGAGAACAGCCGCCCTTCGTAGTCGTTGATCCACATCCCCACGAAGACGCCCGTCGGGCTGCCGGCCAGGTGCTCGGGGACGCTGCCCGCGTCCTCGAGCGCCTCCCAGGCGACCTCCAGCAGCAGGCGCTGCTGGGGGTCCAGCCGGTCCGCCTCCCTGGGGGAGATCCGGAAGAACCCCGCATCGAAGCGGTCGATGCCGTCGAGGAAACCCCCGTACCGGGTCGCGACCCGCCCGGGAACGCCCGGCCGCGGATCGTACAGGCGGGCGACGTCGAACCGGTCGGCCGGGATCTCGCCAATGGCGTCGACGCCGTCCAGGAGCAGCTGCCAGAAGGCCTGCGGCGAGTCCGCGCCCCCCGGGAAGCGGCAGCCGAGGCCGACGACGGCGATGGGGTCGCGGTGGTCCTTCATCGCCCGGCTCGCACGCGAGGGGAGGTCAAGTCGAGCGCTGCGGGTCGCTGCGACGCAGGCTGGCCGGCCGCATGTCGGTCCAGACGTCCCTTATGTAGCCCAGGCACTCCGACCGCGACCCGGACTGGCCCGCCGCCCGCCATCCGGCAGGAATCTCCCGGTCCGCGGCCCAGATGGAGTACTGCTCCTCGTCGTTCACGACCACGACGTAGGTGCCCAGGTCTTCCTGCTCGTCCTGATCCATGTTCCTCCTCCCGCGTCGATGGATGGGCCGCGTCGGGGCCTACGGCCCTGAGTTCCGAGAACGGCCCTGGGCGGCCGAGAGCCCAGGGCCGGAAGGGTACCGTCCTCACGGACCCGTCTTGACGGTTGCCGTTGCCGCGGCCTCGCTCATGCGTTCAGCCAACGCCGGAAGCAGGCGCGGCTCGGCCTGCTGGAGATAGAAGTGCCCTCCTGGGAAGCGACGGGTCACGAAGGAAGCGCTGGTCTCCTCGCGCCAGGCTTCGAGCTCGTCCTGCGTCGCCCACGGATCGTCCTCCCCGCCGAAGGCGGTGATGGGACAGTCCAGCGGCTCCTCGGGCCGGTAGGTGTAGGTCTCCAGGGCGGCCATGTCCGCGCGCAGGGCCGGCAGCAGGAGCTGGAGGATCTCGGGCTCCTGGAGGATGGCGGGGGGGATCCCGTCGAACCGCTCGCGGATCTCTGCGACGAACTCCGCGTCGGGGAGCCCGTGCATGGCCGGGCCCGGTTCCGGCAGGCGGGGAGCGCGCCTCCCGGAGACGAACAGGTGATCGGGGCCGGGCGCACCGCTCCGCCGCAGCTCGCGTGCGACCTCGAAGGCAAGCAGCGCGCCGAAACTGTGGCCGAAAAGGGCGAAAGGCGGCACCATCTCGGATTGGAGGGCGCCGCAGGCACCGGCTGCCAGGTCCGGGAGCCGAGAGGAGTGCTCAGCGAGGATGCGGGCGCCCCGACCCGGCCGCTGGACCGCGCAGACCTCGACATGCTCGAGCTGCCGCTGCCAGGAGCGGAAGACGGCCGCGCCGCCTCCGGCGAACGGAAAGCAGAAGAGGCGCAACCGCCCCGGGGGAACCGACCGTGCAGCGAGGATCCACGACATGAGCGTCCGCAGCTCTCACCGGAGGGAGGCCAAACTCTAACCCAGCCACAGTACGCGTGCAAGGCGACCTGGGCCTGTAACCGGGCGCACCGACCGGGCGGAGTTCCCGGGAGACCAACGTCGCCGGCCCTACGCCCGTTTCCGCGGCGGATCGTAGAACGGCAGCGCTGCCACCGCGACCCCGACCTGCCGCCGCCGATGCTCCACCGTCACCTCCATCCGCAGGCGGGACCCGACCGTGGAGGCGTCGGCCAAGACGGTGGCGAGGGCGATCATCTTCTTCAACGTGGGCGACCAGGTGCTGCTGGTGGCCTTGCCGACCTGCACGCCGTCGCGGTACACCGGAACGGACAGCCGTGACGCCGTCGAGGGGAGCTGCGGGGCGAGGCCGGCCTCGTCGAACAGGCGCTCCAGCTCGTCCCAGTCGACTTCGAGCCCGACCAGGCGGCGGGCAGCGGTGTCCGTGGACGCGCGGCGCAAGGCGGCCTGGCCGACGAACGGCGCCTTATCAAGGTGGACCAGCCGGCCGAGGCCGATCTCGTACGGCGAATACCTCTGGGAGGGGATCAGCGCCTTGCGCGCCCCCACGTAGTCGACGTCCAGCAGGATCAGCCCCGCCTCGATGCGAGCCACGTCCAGGGCCAGCATGCCGGTGGGCGTGACGTCGTAGGGTCGGCCCGCCTCCATCAGGGCGTCCCACAGCCCCAGCGCCTGCGCGGCATCCACCCACACCTCGTACCCGAGGTCCCCCGTGTAACCGGTGCGCGAGATCTCGACCGGGATGCCGGCGATCCGCGCGGGAGCCACGCGGAAATAGCGCAGCCCGCGCACGCCCTCCGGGGACTCGGCGCAGGCAGCGAGGACGTCGCGGCTGGTCGGGCCCTGCAGGGCGACGGCGGCGAGGGATTCCGAGACGTCCTCCACCCGCACCTGCAGCCCCACCGCGTTCTCCGTGAACCAGCGCAAGCTCGGCTCGGCGGCGGTCCAGCGGTACGTCTGCTCCCCGAGCCGGGAGACGGTGCCGTCGTCGATCACCTTCCCCTGCCCGTCGCACCAGTGGGTGTACGCGACCTGGCCGACCTTCATCTTCGGAACGTCCCGAGTCACCACGCGGTCCACCAGGCGGGTGGCGTCCCGACCGGTCACGCGATACTTGAAGAGCGGAGAGACGTCGATGAGGGCGGCGGCGTTCCGGATCGCGTTGTACTCCCGGTCGTGGTTGACCTCGTACGTGCTCGCAGCGAAGTACCCCGCCCAGTCCCGCCAGCTCATGCTCGCGCAAAGCGCGGCGGTCCGGGGGTGGAACGGCGTTCCGATCGGCATCGGAGCGGAATCTTAAGCCCGACCTCCCAGCTCAGCGAAGCGGCGAGCCCGGCGTCCCCCCGGGAACCGGCACCCCGGCGAGGGCGTCGAGCTCCGACAGGATGTCGGCGAGGCGCCCTTCCGTCACCGCCTCCCCCTTCTGCCAGGTGGCCAGCGTGGGGTCGCCGAAGACGCCCGACGGGGAGTAGTGGCCGCCTTTCCGCGCAGGGTCGCGCGTCAGGGGGCCGGGGGCCTCCAGGCCGCCGTCCGCGGCCGCCCGCTCCATCCACACTGCCCCCGGCCGCATGTACAGGATCATCGAGGTCTCCAGCTCGTCGGCGTGGGTCCCGAACGCCTGGCGACGCACGGCGTCCTCGGCGGCCTGTCCGGCCACGCTCAGGTCCGTGAAGCCCATCACGATCCCTTCCCGGGACAGCAGCTCCTGGGCGACCTTCAGAGGGCGTGCGGTCGACACACCGGTGTTGAGCACGTAGAAGCGCCGCGGGCCGTAGCGGGCCATCGACCGGCAGATCTGGACGACGACGTCGCGCTGGGTGTCGAACGACAACGACGCCGAGCCGGGATACTCGAGGAACGCGGGGTAGAAGCCGTAGGTCAGGGTCGGCAGCAGCGCGACCGGCCGCGCCTCCACCACGCGAGCGGCCAGGTACTCGGCGAGGATCTCGTCGTTGCCGAGCGTGAGGTGCGGCCCGTGCTCCTTGGCGGCGGCCCCGAGCGGGAGCACGACGATTCGCTCCGGTGTGAGGACACCCTCGGCCTCGGTCCAGGGGACGTCGCGGAGACGCCAGCCACGCGAGCTCGACGACGCGGCCCGACCGGGAAGGAAGCGCTTGGGGAACTTGGCCACGACCGTGTAGACCGGGTCGACCATGTTGGCCACCCGGACGACCGCGGTCTGCGACACGAGCTGATAGGCGTCCGCGCGGTCGAACCCGTGTTCCGCCTCGAGCCACCCGATAAGCTCGACGAAGGCGATGCGGAGCGCGTCCGAGAGCGGCCGCGCGCTCCCTGCCACCATCAGGTGCTCGGCGTCCTCGAGGCGCGGCCAGGCGATCGGCTTCTTCTTGAGCAGCCCGAAGCGGAAGGCGACCTCCATCGAGGTCTCGAGCCCCGAGCCGCAGACCTCGCCGTCCCCCTGCAGGGCGTGCCCGTCCCCGAAATAGAAGAGCGCGCCGGGGTGGAACACCGGAAGGTACACGGTCGTCCCGTCGCGGACGTCGGCGACGTCCATGTTGCCGCCGAACCTTCCGGGCCACAGGCCCCCGAACGCCTCCTCGCCTTCCGGCGCCACCGCCACACGGCCGAGCATCGGCCGGAGGGGAACGGTGACAGTTCTCACCGTACTCCCGGGAAGCTCGACCGAACCCGTCATGGCGGCGCGATCGAGGCGCCACACGTAGCGCCCCCGCGGGAAGTCCGGATTCAGCATCGCGGTACCGCCGTCGGGGACCAGGGCGCCGAACCGGCCGCCCTGGGTCGAGACGGCCGTGTCGCGGTTGGGCCGGACCTTCAGGACCTCGACCACTAGCGTGTCCCCCGGCTCGGCACCGTCGATCGCCACCGGTCCCACCTCCCCCGGCCACTTGCCTCCCGGCTTCTCGTACCAGTCCCCCCAGAGCGTCTCGCTCTCGAGCACATCGCCGGGCTTCACGGTCAGGACGGGCGCCCGCACCGCGAAGGTGGCGTGGCCGCCGGACGGCTTCAGGTGGTGGGTGGCCGCAACGAGGGTCGGCACGACGCCGAGCAGAGCGGCGGCGGAGAATGCGGCGATCTTCGGTGCCATCGGAGCCTCCAGTCGTCTGATCGATGCGTTTCGACGCGGACCCCCCTGGGAGTCCTGCGCGCCGGCCCCCTATCTTGGCAGGAGGGGCTCGACGGCGTATAAGTCAGCCTCCGCGGAACCCGGTCGAGCCACCGGCGCGGCGAGGTCCTTGGGGGCGAGGTGCTGAAGAACATCCTTTGCATCGGGGCGGGATACGTGGGGGGCCCCACGATGGCGGTGATCGCGAAGCACTGCCCCGGGATCGACGTGGTGGTCGCCGACGTCAACGCCGAGCGGGTGGCGGCGTGGCAGTCGGGCGAGCCGCCCATCTTCGAGCCCGGCCTCAAGGAGGTCCTGGCCACATGCCTGGGCCGGAACCTGCGCTTCACCACCGACCTCGACGCGGCGATCCCTCGCGCCGACATGATCTTCGTGAGCGTGAACACCCCCACCAAGACGTTTGGCCGCGGCGCGGGCAAGGCCGCCGACCTGCGCTACTGGGAGAAGACCGCCCGCAGCATCCTGCAGCACGCCAACGGGCACACGATCGTGGTGGAGAAGAGCACCCTCCCCGTGCGCACGGCGGAGGCCGTCGAGCGGATCCTGAAGAGCGGCGACGGGGACGCCCGCTTCGACGTCCTTTCGAACCCGGAGTTCCTGGCCGAGGGGACCGCCATCTCCGATCTCGAGCAGCCCGACCGCGTGCTCATCGGGGGCGCGGAGACGCCGCAGGGCCGCGCGGCCATCGAGGCGCTGGCCGAGGTGTACGCCCACTGGGTGCCGCCGGAGAGGATCCTGACCACCAACGTCTGGTCCGCGGAGCTGTCGAAGCTCGCGGCGAACGCGTTCCTGGCGCAGCGGGTCAGCTCGATCAACGCGGTCTCGGCGATCTGCGAGCGCACCGGCGCCAACGTGCTCGAGGTCTCGCGGGCCATCGGCTCCGACCGACGCATCGGCGCGCGGTTCCTGGGTGCCGGGATCGGCTTCGGAGGGTCCTGCTTCCAGAAGGACATCCTGAACCTGGTGTACCTGTGCGAGCGCCTCGGGCTCGACGAGGTGGCGCGCTACTGGGAGTCGGTGGTCACGCTCAACCACTACCAGAAGCGGCGCTTCACCGAGCGGATGATCCACGCGATGTTCAACACGCTGGCCGACAAGCGCATCGCCGTGTTCGGCTTCGCCTTCAAGGCGGACACCGGCGACACCCGCGACTCCCCCGCCATCGAGGTGTGCCGCGAGCTGCTCGCCGAGCAGGCCTTCGTCTGCGTCACCGATCCCAAGGCCCTCCCCGCCGCGCGGCGCGACCTGGCCGGGGCGGGACCGCGCCTGAGCTTCACCGAGGACCCGTACCAGGCGGCCCGGGGGGCCGACGCGATCGCGCTCCTCACCGACTGGCGCGAGTACCGGGAGCTGGACTACGACCGAATCCACGCCGGCATGGCCCGCCCGCCGTTCCTCTTCGACGGACGGAACCTCCTCGACGCCGAGCGGCTCCACGACGTCGGCTTCAACGTCTACGCCATCGGACGCCCGGAGCTGTCTCGGTTGTAGTCGTGGGCTTGCGCGCCGAAGCTGCGAATCGCCGGGGCTGCCCTCCGTGGCGCCACAAGGGAGCACCTGAAGCCGTCCTCGCGGCGACCGCCTCTCGCGAATACCTGCCCGGCCCGGCACGCCGAGTGACGGCCGTCACATCGCTCGCCCCCGGGCATTGGCACTCGGCGTAGGGAAGTGGCATTATCGTCTGTTCGTTGCCTCCCCTCCCTCCGCTCCGGAAGGAGCTCGCCGTGGCTCGGTCGAACCTGGACCCCCACCCCCCTGCCCCTCCCCGGGTCCGCCGAAGGCACGGATCCCGGCCAACGTCCGCGTGGATCCCTCTTCAGCACGCTGCTACAGTTAAGGCCCGGTCCATGAAGAGCTCCGTTCGCATGCCGAGCCACTCGGGGAGACTCGCCCTCGTGGGTGTCCTGGCGGTGCTCGGGCCGCCGACGGCCGCCCGCGCCGGCATCTTCGGCGTCCCCACCGGGGTCAACTACACGACTGGCGCGTCCGGCGGCTCGAATCCGCCCGGCTGGCTCCTCGCCCAGGGCGTCAACCCGCAGTTCGGGGACTCCACCGGTCAGCAGCGTTTCTTCATCGAGGTCACGGGCACCACCCTCGACATCCTCATCTTCGACCCGGGCCTGAGCGGAGGCCGGGACATCAACGGGGATGGAGACCTGCGGACGACGTACACGCTCTACAGCCCGTCGGGCACGGTGCTGTCCACGGTCCCCAACCTCAACAACGACACCGCGGGGACCCAGAACCGCCTGGCCCGGTTCACGCCACCGTGCGGTGCCGCGCCCTCGTCCTGCGGCTTCTTCCAACTGGACAGCGGCGCGGCGGGCAACGTGTCCTTCAGCGGCCTCAGCCCGGGCCTCTACGAGCTCCGGGTCACGGTGCCGGTGGCCACCGACGAGGCCAACGGCTACGGGCTCGACATCCGGGCCTCGACCAACGGCGCCCACTACAACGTCTACACGATCGGCGACACCCAGGACCCGGACAGCGGGCTGCTGGTCGGAGCCCTCAACGGCTCCTCCCCCGACGCCGCCATCACCCAGCCGCTCACCTTCTTCACCTACGTCGACCGCGGCTGCTCGGTGCAGAGTCTCAACTACGACATGGACATCGACAACTCCGTGGGCAGCGGCGCGACCGGGGGGCTGACCGACACCCTCGGGGCGACCACCGGGCTCACGATGAGCGGCGAGGGCGACGGGTCCTCCGGGACCCCCGCCCACATCGAGGACGTCGGCGTGGTGGAGGACCCCACGACCACCAACCTCGATTCCGTGAACTACGGCTTGTACCGCCTGAGCAACGACATCGGCAGCCAGAACAACTCGCTCCAGTGGAGGATGGCCGACTTCCAGGGTTGGAACGACAACCCCGCGAACCTCCCGCGGGATCCCGTCAACCCCATCCGCATGTACCTGCCCAACGGCTACACGGTCTCGGGCGGCAGCCTCGGCGCCGTGACCGCCCCCGCCGAGCCCGTGCTCGGGACCAGCACGCGTGCGGTGAGCGGCGCCAACCCCCCGACGGTGGGAATGACTACGCGGTTCCTGATCACGACCACCGCTTCGAACCCGACCGGAAACACGATGACCGGGGTCCAGGTCACGGTAGGCCAGCCGGCCGGCGTGACCTACGTCGCGGGCAGCCAGGCGGCGTCCATCGACGGGTCCGCCGCCACCTGCACGGACAGCTCGGGGGGCTCGTTCCGCCGGTGCACCTTCGCGAGCCTCGGCCCGGGCAGCGTGGCGAGCCTCAACGTCGAGGTGGACGTCACCCCGGGCGCTCCGGGGCTCCTCAACCTCACCGGTCCTCCGGTGGCGCTCCCGAGCACCTCGACCACCTCGGGACAGTACACGCCTGCCTTCAGCTCGGCGGCGTTCCCGCGGACGGAGACGCTCGGGCCGGTGTGCCAGCTCGTGGTCACCGTGGGCGGCGCCGTCATCCCGACCCGCGCCACCATCCGCGGGCTTCGGGTGGACCCGGCGGGTGTGGTGGCGTTCGCGACCGGGTCCCAGCAGGAGACCGCCGCCTTCAACGTCTACGCGGCCGAGCGGGGGCGGGCCCCGGTGCGGCTCAACGCCACACCCATCGCCGCGCCGGTACCCACGTCCAACACGCCGATCCTGTACAGGGTTGAGACGGGACCGGTCATCGCTTCCCACCTGATCATCGAGGAGATCGACACCCGCGGGCGCCGCCGGCTGCTCGGCCCGTTCCTCTCGGGGGACCGCCGGCTGCGCGCCGCTCTGGAGCGGATCGAGTCCCGCCTCGACGAGGCCGGAGCGCCGCCCGGGTCCGCGCGGATGGCCTCGGGGCTCCGCGCCGCGCGAGGGGCGCCGGCCGCCGCATCGCGCCCGCGAGCTCACGGCTCCGTCAGGTCCGGCGGCGTGAAGATCGAGGTCGCGGCGGCCGGGCGGGTCCGCGTGTCGTTCGCCGACCTGGGGCACGAGGGTCTTTCCCAGGGAACGCCGCCTCGACGACTGCGGCTCACCACGCAGGGCCGCGCCGTGCCGTTCACGGTCGAATACGGGGACGGCGGACGGCCCGAGGTCCTGGTCTTCCAGTCGGAGACGATCTCGACGGCCTACACGGGGCGGAACGTCTACGTTCTGACCTGGGGGGGATCGCCTCCGCGAATGGAGGTGCCCCTGGCCTACTCGGACGACCCGCTGCCAGCCGGCTTCACCCGGGCCGAGCGGAACACGATCTACGTGCCGAACGCGCCGGAAGACGCCGATCCCTGGGTCTGGGACCTCCTCTTCGGCGACGGCTCCTCGTGGCCCTACGGCCACGCACCCGAAGCCGGGGACTTCGATCTCCCGGGTCTTCGCGAAGGAGCCTCGGGCCCGGTCGAAGTCCGGATCCGCCTCCTCGGCCGCACCGCAGATCGGCACACCGTGGAGGCATTCGTCAACGGGACGCCGGCAGGCGCGCTGACGTTCGATGGGGCGGTCTCGGGCGTGCTGGTGGGCGAGGTACCCGGGGAGGTCCTCCGGCGCTCCGGCAACCGGCTGTCGCTCACCTACCACGCCGGCGGCTCCGGCCCAGACGCCACCGGGCTCGTCTACCTGGGAGGGCTCGACCTGAAGGTGCCCGTCGTCCCGCCCTCCGATCCTGTCGAACCGGTCGCGCTCACCGCGTACGACCCGGCGCTGCCGGCCATGCGCGGCGCAGACTACCTGGTAGTCACCCATCCCGCGTTCCGGGAGCAGGCCGAGCGGGTCGCCGCGTACAAGGAAGCCGAGGGTCACCGAGCGGTGGTCGTGGACGTGGAGCGGGCCTACGACCGCTTCAGCGCCGGGATCGTGGAGGCGGGCGCGGTTCGAGCCCTGATTCGTGGCGCAGCCCGGGGCCGCCGGCTACGCTTCGTGCTCCTGTTCGGCGACGACACCTTCGACACCCGGGACTACGCTGGGCTCGGCGCGGTGAGCTTCGTCCCGTCGATCCTCGGCTGGGACGGCGAGTTCGGGAGGGTGCCCGCCGAAGGCCGCTACGCGGACGTGGACGACGACGGTCGTCCCGACCTGGCCATCGGCCGGCTGCCAGCCCAGACGTTCGACGAAGCCTCGGCGCTCGCGGACAAGGTCGGCCGCCAGGCCGCCGCCCTCCGCGAGTCCGCGGGGCGGCACACGTTCGCGGTGGACAACCAGGGGCCGGGCGACGTCGATTTCCGCGCTCTCGCGGAGAGCGTGGCGGCGCTGCTGCCCGGCGGTACCGGCGTCGACTGGGCCGACGTGGGCCAGGGAAGCGCGCAGGCCCACGAGGACCTGATGGCTGCGTTCCACCGCGGGTCGGAGGTGGTCCACTACTTCGGGCATGCCGGTCCGGAGGTCTGGGCCGACGAGGCGCTGCTGACGCGGGAAGACGTCGCCGGCCTCGCCGGCTCGCGGGAGTCCGTCGTGTTCACCTGGGCCTGCGAGTCGCAGTACTACCCGTACCTCTTCGGCTCCACCGTCAACGAGGCGCTCGTGCTCCTGCCCCGCGGCGGTGCCGTCGCGAGCTTCGGGCCCGGTGGCATCACCGACGCCGCGCTCCAGCGGGCGCTCTTCTCGAGGACCTACCGTCATTTCCTGGTCGGACGACTGCCGCTCGGGGAGGCGGTCCGCCGGGCCAAGGGGGAGGCGCTCCTCGAGCAGCCGGAGTCGCGTCCGGTGATCGAGGGGTGGAACCTCCTGGGCGACCCGGCGCTCAGGCTGGAGAGCCAGGCCGCGGGTCACCGCCGCGGGCGCTAGCGGCCGGGGAGCGGCCGTACCCTGGACTCGCCGTCGAACCGGTGGCCGGCATCCGTGACCGCCGTCCCGCCACCCGGCCGCGCGTCTCAGCTCGACGAGAACACCCGCTCGAGGGCGGCGGCCAGCTCGTCGAGGATCGCCTGCTCCTCCTCGTCGCGGTACCTCGTTCCGACGCCCGGGAGCACGCGCGTTCCCAGCTCGCTGGCGGGCCACGTCGTCACCTGGAACTCCGGGGACACGGCGAGCGGTTCCGGCACCGTCGAATACCGGTCGACGTTGGAAGTGGGGAGTATGTTTCCCGCCACCCACAGGCGTCCCATCCGCGTCCCGGTCAGGACTGTCCCCTGCGGTGGGGGGCTGGCTGGACCGCCGTCGTCCCGGTCCGCTCCCGGCGAGACGCCGTAGACGAGGCCCCAGGCCGTGCGACGCGACGTCGGGACGAAAGCGTTCGCGACGATGTTGGCGTTCACCGTGGGCTCTCCGGCGACGCTGCGGATCCGGACCCCGTAGCCGCTCCCCTCGCCGAAGTAGCCCCAGTCGTAGACGACGTTGTTGACGTAGTCCAGGCCCCTGACGTCGGCACGGAGCTGTGGGTTCCGTTCGCCGTTCTTGGCGTAGACGTTGTGGTGCATCGAGATCCGCTGGCGGACCTGGAACGGAGCGGGGTTGTGGGAGACGGTCGTGGGGTGCCAGTTGTAGAAGAAGAAGCACCACGAGACGGTCACGTCGCGGACCTCGCCCCAGAGGTCCGGCCCTCCGTCGACTGCGCCCCGGCCGGTTATGTGGTCGAGAACGATCCGCTGGGCCACGTGGTCCGGACCCGTGTCTCCATCAACCAGGAACGTAGCCGCGTTCTGGCTGTGCTTGCCCCCGGCTTCCCACACGCCCCTGAACCGTAGGTGGCTGACGACGACGTCGTGGGTGCCGGCAATGATGAAGTTGTCGGTCAGGGTGGACTGCCGGACCGTGATCCCGGGGGGCGGAGCGGTCGAGCCGTCGATCGTGAGATAGGGTCGCCGGACGACGAGGTCACCCTGGAGCAGGATCGTACCGGCGACGTCGAACACGACGGTGCGGGGCCCGGCGCGGTTCTCGATGGCGTCCCGCAGCGTGCCCCGCCCGCTGTCGTCCAGCGAGGTCACGCGGTAGACGTCCCCGCCCGTGCCACCGGTGGCCGCACGGCCGTAACCCTCGAAGGCGGGCGTACCCGCTTCGGCCGAGACCGCCGACGCCGAGGCCGGCCGAGCGATCGCCGGGGGCGGTTGCTCGGCGGGCGGGCCGCTGGCGAGGGGCATGAAGACACAGGACGCCAGGACGGCGCCCAGCGGCCGGGGGCGGAAGGGCCGCCGTGGCCAGTCTACCGTCCGGTGGATCTGCGTTGCATCGATCGGCACGGGCCCTCGGCAACGGTAACAGCAGAAGGCGCACCTGGGCAACGGCGGTCCGTCTGTCGCGTCTGGCGCTTGCCCTTGACAATCCCCGGAACGCTGTCGTCTAATCCTCGAGTCGGCTGCACCTGCGCACCCCTCCATTCACGCTTCAGGCGCGCGCCCCATGCGGCAGGAAGGTGTCCCTCCACGGAGACGTTCCCACGCGGGGGGCGAGTGTGGACGGCGTCGGTCCCGAAGGGGCAGCCGGGAAGCTTCCCGGCTGTGTCGCTCAGGGGATGCCGGCTCTTGACGCGCGCTCCTCGCGGCGACGACGCGGCCGCCGCACGGATCGCCCAGATGATGGAGGCTCGGCGCAAAGCCCATGTACCGAAAGCTGACGACCGACGGTCACGCCCCACCGACCCCTTCCGATGCTCGCCGGCCAGACGGCGGTCCCATCCGCCTGGCCGGTCCGCGAGGCCTCGCCCTCGCGGTGCTGGCTGGCCTCGGGCTCTTGACGCCCGCCGCCGCCCAGGACGCGCCCCCGGCGCCGAACACAGCCGATGCCGCAAGGGAGGCGGTCGGATCGGGAGACTACATGATCGGAGCGGGGGACGTACTCCAAGTCTTCGTCTGGAAGGAGCCGGAGCTGACGCGCGAAGCGGCCGTCCGGGTGGATGGGAGGATCACCGTGCCCCTGCTCGGAGACATCCAGGCGGCCGGCCGCTCGCCGCAGCAACTCGGAAAGGAGCTGGGACGGGAGCTGGGACGCTTCCTGGAGGCACCCCAGGTCACCGTAGGCGTATCCCAGCCGAACAGCAGCCGTTTCTACGTGGTCGGCAACGTGGCGAGGGCTGGCCAGTTCCCGCTGGGCTCTCGGTTGACCGTCCTTCAGGCCCTCGCGATCGCCGGCGGGTTCGGAGAGTACGCCAAGACCGACAGCATCGTCGTCATTCGCGACGAGAACGGTACCCAGACCGTCATACCGGTGAACTACAAGAAGCTCGAGAGTGGTCGCGACCTCGCGAGTCAGAATGTCGCTCTCAAGCCCGGCGACGTGATCGTGGTTCCCTGAGCTGCGGATCGTGTGGTCGGGGCGGTACTTTTTCCCGGGGATTCCGGCGTCCGGGACAGCCGAATGATGCGCGGAAGATACGCGGCTGTATCTACGGTGCCCCAGCGAGGCGCGGACGGAGCCAGGCTCCCAAGGGTCCGATGTAAGTTTCGCAATCCCGAACCCCCGTCGGATACGTGCTGAATCCCGATCCATCCCACGGAGCGCCCCTCCGCCGCCGTGGCCCTGTGTCGTGACGCGGCAGCACCTGGCTTCACGAAACGCAGTCCCGCGGAAGAAACCGCTTGGTTCCAGTATCCAGCGCCGATCTGGTCTGTCTCCGCGACTCGAGGCGCAGTCGCTTCCGTCCGGGGGGAAATCGCCGGTCGGATCGAAGACGGGTGATGCGTGACCATGGCGTGAGGCTTGCATGCTCCGGGGGCTCGGAGTTGACAAGGCAGAGAATCGGCGGCGACCGGGACGGGAACCGGGGCGCTGCGGCTTGAGGTGCATCAGGTGACCGCGACCGGGACGATCAAGGTCGACGCTTTCCCGGAGAGTGCTTCGCGGTACCTCGAGCACGACGCGATCGTCTGCATCGACATCATCCTCGCCACCACGACGCTGGTTACCGCGGTGGCTCAGGGCCGGCGGGCATACCCCGTTCGGACCGAAGACGACGCCCGCGGGATGGCCGGACTGCTCGTGGACCCCCTCCTCGCCGGAGACGTCGCGGGCCGGCGGCCGGAGGGTTTCGACGTCTGGAGCGGACCGGCAGTGCTGGCCCGCCGTGCGGACATCGGCCGGCCGTTGGTCCTGTTTTCGGCTCCCGGAACGCCGCTCATCCTCGCCTCGGCGGGGGGCCCTTCCGTCTACCTCGCCTGCTTCCGCAACCTGTCCGCCACCGCGGGGGCGGTGGTGGCGTCAGGCCACGAGCGCATCGCCGTCCTCGGCGCGGGCTACGGAGGGGAGTTCCGGTGCGAGGACCAGATGGCCTCGGCCTGGCTCGCCCGCAGCCTCATGCAGCGGGGCTTCGAGCCCGCGGACCACGCCACCGCCGACATGGCGAAGTGCTGGGCCGACGCCGACCTCTCTCTCGCCGGCTGGGGCAAGAGCGCCGAGTACCTCCGTCGCCTCGGCCAGCGGGAGGACCTCGAGTTCGTGCTCAGCCGTCTCGACGACCTGGAGCTGGCCTGCCGCTACGAGCAGGGCGAAGTCCGAGCCGTCGAGCTCGGAACGCCTTTGGATGGGTCGCCCCCGGACGCCGCCGAGCACCGGTGGCTGCCGGCGCCGGCCGGGAAGGTCGTGCCCTTCGAGAGGGGCCGGCGGCGCAGCTCGTCCCCACGCTGGGGCGAGGCCGTCCCGACACCTCGAGCCTTGAAGAGGAGCAATGGACCGAACGAAGCCTCGTGAGCAGTCGCTGCCTGCGCCGGAGATCCTCGAGTACCTGGAGGTGCCGCTACGGCGTCCCCTCCACATGTTCGTACCGCTGGTGCTGTTCGTGTCCGCCGCCCTCGTGGCGAGCTACACGTTGCCGAAGCAATACCGCTCCTCCACGCTGATCATCGTGGAGAGGGAGCAGGTCCCCGATGGCTTCGTCCGGAAGGCGACCACCGAGAACGGCCGTGAGCAGCTCGCGACCATCAAGCAGCAGATCCTCTCCCGCACGCGCCTCGAGAAGGTGATCCGGGAGCTCGATCCGTATCCCGAGAAGATGGGCAAGCAGCCGATCACGCAGATCGTGGAGGGGATGCGCCAGAGCATCGCCATCTCGGTCAAGGGCCTCGACGCGTTCAGCATCGATTTCGTGCATCCCGACCCGCGCAAGGCGATGGCGGTGGCCAACCGCCTGGGCACGCTGTTCATCGAGGCCGTGGTCGAGGAGCGCGAGGCGCAGGTGGAGGGAGTCCACGAGTTCATCGAGGCCCAGCTCGACGACTCGCGCCGGGAGCTGGAGGTCAAGGAGGAGGCGCTCCGCAAGTTCAAGGAGCGCCACATGGGGACCCTCCCGACGCAGATGGATGCGAATCTCTCGACCCTGCAGCGGCTCCAGTCGGATTACCAGAACGTGGGTGAGCTGCTCCGCGCGGCCCAGGACCGCCAGGCTCTCCTCGAAAGGGGTCTGGTGGACCAGGTCGCGGCGGCGGGAAGCAGGGGCCAGGTCGTGCTGGGGCCGGCCGCCGAGCTCGCACAGCTCAAGGGCCAGCTCCAGTCGCTGCGCGGGCGCTACACCGACGAGCACCCGGACGTGAGGGCCCTGCTGGCGCGGATCGACCGGATGGAGAGGGCGCTCGCGGAGGTTCCCGCCACGCCAGCCCCCGTAACCGCCACGTCCGGCGTCGCCGCCCGCACGCCGGTGCAGCGGACGAGCCACGAGATCTCCGGCCTGATGACCAGGCGCGACAACCTGGAGCAGCGCATCTCCGAGTTCCAGGCCAGGGTCGAGCAGGTGCCTCGGACCGAGCAGCAGCTCGCCACGCTCACACGTGACTACAACAAGCTTCACGAGAACTATCTCGCCCTGCTCAACAAGAAGCTGGAGGCGCAGATGGCCGAGCGGCTGGAGAAGCGGTGGAAGGGGCAGAACTTCCGGATACTGGATCCCGCCGACCTTCCGGAAAGCCCGTTTTCGCCGAACCGTCCCCTCCTGCTGGGCGCCGGGATCCTGCTGGGGCTGCTCGCCGGCCTGGGCGCGGCGGTCGGAGCGGAGGTCCTCGACCACTCCATCAAGAACGTCCGGGAGCTGGAGTCGGTCCTTCCCTATCCGATATTGGCAACGGTGCCGCACATTCCCGACACCCAGCCTCCGTTGGCGGAGGCGAGCGTGGCGGACGCCGCACGTGACCTCTAGGTGCGGCGGGCCGTGATGGTTTCCTTCCGTTCCGCGAACGAGGGACTCGAGAAAGGACAGAGGCGGAGGCCATGACCCGCATCCTGAACGCTCTAGGCAGAGCCAAGCCGGTGGAAGCGCGCAGCGTGGAGACCGACTTCGACGTCGACCTCGCGAAGCACGCCTTCGGAGCCGACGACCTGCCGATCTTCGAGGAGGTAGCGGAGGCGGTCCCCCAGCAACTTGCCGGGGTACCCGCCGCGGCCATGACGCCGGGCTCGCTGCTGGCGGAGGAGTTCCGCATGCTGCGGGTCAAGATCCGCAACATCGGCGAGCAACGCCCGTTCCACTGCGTGGGTCTGGTCAGCGCGGCCAGCGGCGAGGGCAAGACAACGGCCGCCCTGGGCCTGGCCCTGGCCATCGCGCAGGACCGCGACAAACGGGTCCTGGTGATCGAAGCCGACCTCCGGAAGCCTTCGATCGACGGCTACCTGGGACTGCCCCGGGTGGCGGGGCTGGGCGACTGGCTCGAGGAGGCCCAGGGCACAGTGACGGTCCGGCGGCTCGCGCCCCACGGCTTCTTCCTGCTCTCGGCGGGACGGCCGGCGCCGCACCGGCCCGAGCTGCTGGGCTCCGAGCGCATGGGCCGCCTGCTGGAGGCGTCACGGCGCTACTTCGACTTCGTGGTTGTGGATTGCCCGCCCCTGGTCCCGGTGGCCGACTCCGTGATCCTACAGGACCTCCTCGACGGGTTCATCTTCGTGGTGCGGGCGCGGCACAGCCCGAGGGAGACGGTCCAGCGGGCCCTGTCGCGGGTCAAACCGGACCGCATCCAGGGGGTGATCTTCAACGACTACCGCGACCTGCTGCCCAACTACTACAACTACGGTTATCGCCAGTACGGCCAGTGGCGGTGAGCGGGACAGCGCCCACCTAGCCGGTCCGGCGCCGTGCTCGGGTTCGTGCTGGAGCGCCTGAACCTGAAGGTGCGGCTTTCTCCATCTCCTACGCCTTCGGGAGCTGTCTCAAGGGCTCTCCTCGACCCACCAGCCGCTGGTCAGGCACCAGCCTCGGCCCTGCACCGCGACCGCGCCCACGTACCCCGGCCCCGGATCCAGCTGCTCCAGCGACCAACGGGCCGCCTCGGCCTCGTCGCCCGCGACCCGAGCCAGCCGGGCGGGCTCGGCGGGCAGGAGGGTGACGTCGAAGCCGTCCAGCGGACGGGCGAGGCCGTCTCCGAGCGCCTTCAGGTACGCTTCCTTGCGGGTCCAGCAGTGAAAGAAGGCCTCGAGCCGCTCGTTCGCCGGCAGCCGCCGCAGCGCCGCGCCCTCGGCCGCTGAGAAGAACCGGGCGGCGATGTCGTCGGCGTCTCCGAGATCGCGCACGGCCTCCACGTCCACGCCGATCTCGCTTCCCAGGCACAGCGCGCAGGCGGCCCGCTCGCCCGAATGGGAGAGGTTGAAGCGGAGACCGCTGCCCTCCTCGGCCAGCCGGGGCTTGCCGTGGGACCCGTAGGCGAACTTCACCTCCTGGGGGTGGACCTCCAGGCATCTCCCGAGGACACCGCGCAGGAAGCCACGGGCCGCCACGAAGCGGCGCCGGTCCCGCGCGAACCGGAAGGCGGCGGCCCTCGTCCGCTCCTCGGTGGAGAGACGGCGGTCGAGCGCGGCGAGGACCGGAGCCGGGCAGTCCAGCCGGGCGAGCCAGACCCGAACCTCGCCCGGCGCGGGCATCCGCGGCGCCTCAGGACTCGTCGTCGGCGCCGAGGAATCCCTCGCGGCGGACGTGGAGGAGGACGGCCTGGGCGGCCTCCTCGGCGGTCATGGTGC
>Ga0268386_10000036_pt1 | contig 64602 bp, 61 predicted proteins | sample RVTome_15_FD_200260 | JGI IMG/M metagenome (GOLD analysis project Ga0268386, IMG submission 200260) | Soil microbial communities from uranium-contaminated site in the Upper Colorado River Basin, Wyoming, United States - RVT150D86... ... | reverse complement strand
GTCCATCTCTGACGATAAGTCAAACTGCGTTGCCTCGGCAAGATCGTCTTGGCGTGGCGGTTGTGCGGGTGGGGGGCGGCCAAAGGCCGTCGTGCGAAATGAATTTCGCACGACGCCCTGAGATGGGAGCAGCGGCGACGACGATTTCATTCCCAGGGCCGGATTGCGCGAGTCGTTTCGATTGCCGGGCTTGTCGGAGTTTCACGGATGAAATCATTCCTGCTGACGTTGTCGCCGCTGTTCGCCGTGGTTGGGCTGGCGGGCTGCCAGTGTTGCGGGCTGACGGAACGGTACGTCGACGCCGTCGACTGCATCAACGACCATTCGCCGGAATTCGACTGGCTGTATCACCCCGGCTTCGACCTGACGCGAATCGGCCAGCCGGACTGGTGCGGCTGCGGCATCAACCGCCTGTGGTGCCGCCGCGGTTGCTGTGCGGCACATTGCGGCGAGCCGTGCCCCGAGTGCCCTTGTCCGTTCTGCCTGGAGGAGAAGCCGATCGCGACGACGGCACCGGCCGAACCCCCGCCGCCCGCGGATGCCAAACCAACGCCCAAGCTGCCCCCGGCGCCGAATCCGCCCGCGGAACCTCCCCCAGCACCGGGAAAGAAACCCCCGACGTCGCAGGACAACGAGCTGCCGACGCTGTGAGAGCGTAGTGCGAAATGCCCCTGTTAACGAAAAGAGGGGCGCACTACGTTACGCCTGCGTGCCTTAAACATCGTCGTGGCATCTGCTATTCTGGCGGCGAAAGCAGGTCCGGACGGCCCATCCGGACCTTGGTGGGCGGGAATGCGTCAATTCACACGCATTGGCGAATCGAGGTCCGGTCGGGCCGACACGGACCTACTTTGGCGAGTCGCGGGGCCGAAAGGAGCATCGTTCATGCAGACGCCGCCCAAAACGGGGACCACGCACGAGAAAACGCTGACCGTGCTCAACAAGCACGCGGTCGACTTCGCCGTTCCCGAATTGCCGCCGGTGCTCTCGACGCCGTCGGTGATTCTGCTGCTCGAGCGCACCGCCCTGGAACTGATACAGCCGTACCTTGAGCCGGGCGAACTGACGGTGGGTGTCAGCGTCGAGGTCGAGCACCTGGCGCCGACGCCGGTGGGGGCCACGGTGAAAGCGACCGCCCGTGTCGTGCAGACGGACGGCCCGATCGTCAGCTTTCAGGTCGAGGCCCGCGACGAGCGGGACCTCGTCGCCAAGGGGCTGCACAAACGCCGCGTCGTCAACGCCGCGCGACTGGGGGATCGGGTGCGGAAGAAGATGGAGGCGTTGCGCGCCAAGCCGTAGTGTGGAATTTATTCCACACGAGCCGTCGCGACGTTGCCTAATACAGCGTCCGCTTCCAACCGGGAACGAACCGTCGCATCGTTTCCGCGTCGCCGCGTTCGCGCATGCCGCACTTCTTGTAGACTTCGTGGGCTTTCGCGAGCTTGTCCCGGTCGAGGGAAACGCCCAACCCCACGCCGCTCGGCACCTTGATCTTGCCGTCTTTGATCGGGATCTTCCCGCCGGCGATGACGTCGTACCCGTCGGCGAGCTGCACGTAGTGCGTGTCGCCGGCGAGGGTGAGCTGCGGGACGACGGCCCCCACGTGCGTCATCGCGGCCATCGTGACCCCCGCGTGGTTGTTGCTGTGCTGGCTGAGTTTCCAGCCGACGGTTTCGCAGATGCGGCCCAGCTCCTGGAACGCGGGGATCCCGCCCCAGCCGTGGTGGTCGCCGAGGACGACGTCGATCGGTTCGACCTTCAGCGCCGGCGGAATGTGCTCGAATCGCGTGACGCACATGTTGGTCGACATCGGCAGCCGCAGCTTCTTCCGCACCTCGGCCATCGCCGCCTGCCCGCGGACCGGGTCTTCGTAGTATTCCAGCGGGTACGTCTTGAGCTTCTCGCCGATCCGCAGCGCGGTTGGCACCGTCCAGCGGGCGTTGGGGTCGATCCGCAGCGGGTACTTGCCGCCGAACTTTGCGTTCATCGCCTCGATCGACGCCAGTTCGACGTCCGGCTTGAGCACGCCGGCCTTCAGCTTGAAGTTGCGGAAGCCCCACTTCTTGCGGAACGCCTCGGCGTGCTCGGCCATCGCTTCCGGCGTGCGGACGTCGCCCCATTGATCGAGCGCCTTGCTTCCCTTGCCGCGACCGTCGACGAGCCGCGGGTCGGTGAGCACCTGCTTGTGGTCGGCGGGGAAGCGGTAGAAGAGGTACGCCGAGAACTCGACTTCCTCCCGCACCGGCCCGCCGAGCAGCTCGCACAGCCGTTTGCCGACGGCTTTGCCCGCGGCGTCGAGGCAGGCCAGTTCGATGCCGGCATAGACGTCGTTGCCGAGCTTGGAAACCGCCCCGCGGAAGGCGCGGTAGGCGAAGCAGTCTTTGCCGACGACGAGCTTCGCCGCCCTCCGCAGCGCGTTGAGCTTGCGCGCCCCGCCGCGGGTTTCGCCGATGCCGGTGATGCCGGCGTCGGTTTTGATCTCGACGATGTTCCGCAGGAAATACGGCCCGTGGCAGCCGGAGGCGGCGAGAATCGGCGGGTCGGGGAGCGCGATGGGGGTGATCTTGATGGCAGTGATTTTCAGCGAGGAAGACTTTCGTGCGATCGGAGCGGGGTTGGTCGTTTGTGCGAAACCGCAAGTGTGCGGAAGGGCGAACGCGGCGGATGTCGTCGCGACGGTTTGCAGGAATTCACGGCGAGTCGGCATTGTTCACGTCATGGGGTCGGGTGTGGAGAATTCAAAATTGCGGCGGCTGCATCGTATTCTGCTTCCGACACGGTATCGCCGCAATTTTGAATTTTGCACACCCGACCCCGGTATGTCACCCGACCCCGGCCTGTCACTGCCACATCGCCAGCGGCAGCGTGATCCACAACAGATACGCCACTGGGCCAGCGAACAGCACGCTGTCCAGCAGGTCGAGCAGTCCGCCGAAGCCGGGCATCAGTTGCGCGGAATCCTTCTTCCCCACGTCGCGCTTGATGAGCGATTCGCACAGGTCCCCCAGCAGCCCGGCGACGCCCATCGCCGCGCCATAGAAGACTGACAGATACCACGCCGGCGGTTGCCAGTCGGCGTTGAACAACGGCGTCGCGAATTGCAGCCACGCCCAGCCGGCCAGCGCGGAGAACAGCAGGGCGCCGAGGCCGCCCATCCACGTTTTGCCGGGACTGAGCCGCGGGGCCATTTTGCGCTTCCCGAACAGCCGGCCCAGCGTATACGCGCCGATGTCGCCGAACTTCGTGGCGATGACCATCGACGCCAGCACGAGATACCCGGCGTCGGCCCCGGCGACCCACCGCAACTGGGCCGTCATCGCCAGCAACAGGCCGACGTAGCTGACGATGAGGATGCCGCCCGAAAGTGATTCCATGCTGCGGCCCTGTTCGCGAAACCGGGCCGCTTCCACCAGAAACAACGCCAGCACCGCTGTCGCGAACCCCAGCAGAATCGGCGCCAGCACCAGCCCGCAGGGGAACACCGGCTGCCCGGTCGCCAACGGCAGATACCACGCCGAGAGCACGACGCCGACATTGCACGCGATCGCCGCGGGCGACCAGACGGCGATGTTCCGCACCCGCAGCAACTCGCACATTTCCCACGCGCAACGCGCGGCGAGGAACAACGTCAGCCCCAGCAACAACCACGCCCGCGGGCCGAGATAATGGTCGGCAACGAACAGGCCGATCAACGCCGGAATGATGACCGCCGAAAGCGTCAGCCGCCAGAAGAGCGCGGATTTCGGAGGCTTGGCGGACGATGGGTCGATCATTGTGCGGCCGTCCTCGCACAGGCCGCATCAGAGCAGAAATTGAGAATTGAGAATTGAGAATTGAAAATTGAAAAATGGAAGAAGCGAAGTCGCCAGATCGGTTCAATTTGCAATTTGCAAGTCTCTATTCTCAATTTTCAATCCTCCCCGCTGCCAACATTTCGCGCGCCTTGTCCCGCTGTTGCAGGGCCCACCGCCGTTCCTTCTCCGTCGGCGGCCGCTTCGAGGCCCACGCGATCTCGTAGGGAATTGTTTCGCCGATCTTCAGGACTTCCCAACTGTTGAGTTGGTCATACAGACCGATCGCTTCCACAGCGGTCCGATTCCAGCACGAATCGATAATCTGCGTGACGATCGCGATCTGTTCGGAAGTGAAAGCGCTCAGGTCCGCCTCCCGCAGTGCGAACGTGCGCTCCTGGTGCCGATTCAGAGCTTCCGCTTTGCGAATGGCGAGCGAGCCATCGTCGATCAACTGTTGCCGGACCTGCAGAATCCGCCTCGGCGCGGGGCCGTCAATCAGCCTGCGATAATCCTGCCCGGTGATCGAAGAGCCGAGTTTCAGATACGCGATCCAGTCGGAATAAAACAGCAGCTTGTTCAGCTTCGCGGCGCCGAAACGGTCGTCCCCTTCGGATCGCTCGGAAATGAAGAGGATCAATTCGGCGAGCGGCTTGTCTTTCGATCGGATTGGCATATTCAGATGCTACCGTGTCCAGTGGGCGGTGGAAAGAGTTTCGCGGTCGGTTCTGATGCCGAAGGTAAGGTATTGACTCTCATCCACGTTCGCAGATACAAACCCACCCCGTGACTTTCCGAGGTGTTTCGATGCGTTCCGTATTCATTGTCCTCGTATTGCTCGTGATTCCCAGTTGCAATTCTCTCGGATTGCAGCGCTCCGATTCTGTCGCAACGGTAGTGGAAGCAACCCCGCCTCCACCTGCGGTTCCGCACGATGATTCAGCGTGGTCGTCCGTGGCCGACTTCTTCCTGTGGCCGCTGAACCTCCTGATCTACTGTAAGTGACGCTCGCTGGCTCTGCAGCGATACGTCTCACGACACCGCCGGCACCGCCGTCAGCCCGCCGAAGCGCCGGTCGCGGGCCGCGAAATCCCGGCAGGCCGCGTGCAGTTCCGATTCGCGGAACTCCGGCCACAGCGTTTCCGTCACCCACAGCTCGGCGTAGCTGATCTGCCACAGCAGGAAATTGCTCAGCCGCATTTCCCCCGCCGTGCGGATCACCAGGTCCGGGTCGGGCATGCCGGCGGTGTAGAGGTGGGCTGAGATCGTCTCTTCGTTGATGTTCTCCGTGGACATCTCGCCGGTCGCGACTTTCTCGGCGATCTGCCGGACGGCGTCGACCAGTTCGCCGCGGCTGCCGTAGTTCAGCGCCAGACACAGCCGCATGCCCCGGTTGTCGCGGCTGCAGTCGATCGTCTTCTGCAGCTCGCGGAGCACCTGCGGCGAGAGTCCGTCGCGGCGGCCGATGACGCCGAACCGCAGGTCCTGCCGGATGATCTCGGCCCGCTCCTCGATGACGTACTGCTCCAGCAGCGCCATCAGCATCGTCAGCTCGTGCTGCGGGCGTTTCCAGTTTTCGCTGCTGAGGCAGTACAGCGTGAGCTGCTCGATTCCCAGCCGCGAACATTCCTCGACGACGAGCCGCACGCTCTTCACGCCGCGGCGATGCCCCTCGATCCGCGGCAGCCCCCGCGTGCGGGCCCAGCGGCCGTTGCCATCCATGATGACGGCAATGTGCCGCGGCAACGACTCGGACGACAACCCGAGCCCCGCGAGTTCCCCTGCGGTGTAGCGATCGACGGTGGGCATGACACGCCAATTTTCGCGTGTCGCGCGGCTCCCGCCAAGGGCAATCAGGCTGCCAGCGACTCCGCGGCGGGGTACGTCGGCCCGTCGAGCGAATCGTCGCGCAGGAGCGATTGAATCCACTCTGCTTCGAACAGGTCGTGAACTTTGCGCTGCACTTTGCGTTGCGCCCGTCTGTGATTCAACGGCTTTTCGGCCGCCACCGCCGCGGTGCCGTGCGCCACGTGGAAGACATTTTTCGCCATCTCGCGGGCCGGGACCATTCCCATCGAGTAGCCGGCCTCGATCAACCGACGGGCGATGGCATGTCCGCCGCCGCGGTACTCGCCGTCGGGGCAGAACGACAGCCGATGTTTGCGGATGAGGTCGGTACGATACATCGCGCAGTAATCGCGGGGGTAATGCCCCTGTTTCCAGGAGACGTCCTTGCGGCGGCCGAGCAGCGTCTTGAACTTCGCGGAGGCGTATCCAAACACCCGCTTCTGCCACAGATACAGCGGGTGTGCGGTTTCCAGCTTCCACGCGCCGGCGGCGGCGACGCTGGAAGGTTGCGTCGTCGCCGTGGGTTCGTAGTGACCGGCTTCAGCCGGTCCCTCGACCGGCTGAAGCCGGCCACTACGAACAGTGGGGCGGCCGATCTCGCGCAGCAGCGGGTCGAGCCAGCCGTCGGCCTTCACGAACACGTCGGAGTGCAGCGTGAGATAGAAATCCCCGGTGGCCTCGGCCAGCCCGCGGTCCCAGGCGGTAAAGACGTTTCGCGGCCAGTTGGTGTGGGTTTCGTCCGGCCGTTCGATCAGCCGGATCCACGACAGCGACCGCAGATAATCGAGGCTGTCGTCGCGCGAGCCGTTGTCGACGACGATCACCTGCAGGTCGTACTTCGCCGAATGCCTGCGAATCGACCGCAGGCAGGCGGTCATGTAGGTGCGGACCTGCCAGTGCGGGATGCAGATCGTGACACTGGGCTTGTGAACGTTCATCGGGGACTCCCTTCCCGGCGATGTCGCCTTTCGCTCCGCGAAAGGGCGCCCGTCCGCGGAGCGAAGGGCGACAACGAGCGGGACTATACGGCAAGCCGGAACGGCGGTCAATCAGCAATTGGCGAGTCAGTCTGCTTGGATTTCCACGAATCCGCGCAGCCCGGCCGGGAACCCGTTGGACAATGGTTGCCGGCCGCGATACGATAGCGCTTTCATCAGCCGCCAATCGAGCGGCTCGGGCCGACTTCGGAGGCGGCCCGCCGCGGATCTGGTTTCTGGCGGTTTCATTCTCTTCTTCTTCAGCACGCATCGGTGCCATCCGCTGCTGTTGCGAAGGGACGCAGTGCGGGACGTTGTTCCGCGCCGTTCACAGTGGCGGGCGGGGCGTGACCTGCACGGCCTTCCCCGATCGCGGTCCGCCGATCCTGGCGAGCGGCCTCGTTGTTGTCGTGCGAAATTCAATTCGCACGGCCCGCTTCGTGCGGGCAGATTTCGCACTCCATGCTTTCACAACCTTTCAGCACCGCCCCGCGCCGACGGCCGGCGGCGCGACTCGATCGATCGTCAGACCCACAAAAGGAACTCCATGCGGAAACAATCACGGCCTGCCCGGAAACCGATGCGCCAGACAGGATGGTTGGAATCCATCGCGAACCGCAGGTGTTTCGTGACGGCCGGGGTCATTCTCGCCTGTTGCCTCCCGGCATCGGCCAATGCGCCGGTGGGAATCCGCAAACCGGCGAAGTCCGAACCCTCGCGGCCCTCCCGGCTGAACGGCATCGACCTGGACGGCAAACTGCACCGCCTCGGCCACGGACGAAACGAAGCCGTCGTCGCCGTGGTCTTCCTGTCGACGGAATGCCCGATCAGCAACGGGTATGTGCCGGTGCTGAATCAGCTTGTCCGGCGCTTTTCGCGGCAGAAAGTGGAGTTCTACGGCGTGATCGCCGAATCGACGGTGACTCGCGCGGCCGCCGTCGCGCATCGCAAGAAATACGAACCTCGGTTTCCGATGTTGTTCGACGCCTCCGCCGCGCTGCGGCAGGCGCTGCGGCCGACCCACTTCCCGCAAGCCTTCGTTCTCGACCGGGACGGACGGACCGTCTACTCGGGGCTGATCGACGACCAGTACGCCGAAATCGGCAAGAAGCGGATCGTCGTACGCCAGAGGTATCTGTCGAACGCCGTCGCGGCGGCGGCCGGCGGGCGCACGATCCGGGTCGCCTCGACGAAGCCGATCGGCTGCCTGGCCGAAACAACCCCTGGCACGACCAAGCCGGGAAGCGTGACCTACAGCCGCGACATCGCGCCGATCGTGCTGGCGAACTGCGCCCGTTGCCATCGTCCGGGGGAATCGGCCCCCTTTTCGCTGCTGACCTACGACGACGTCGCGAAACGCTCGCAACAGATCGTGCACGTCATCCGCAAACGTCTCATGCCGCCGTGGAAAGCCGTGCACGACTTCGGCCGCTTCCAGGACGAACGCCGTTTGACCGATCGCGAAATCGGGCTGATTGCCGCTTGGTCCGCGACGGGGAAACCGAAGGGGGACGCGGCCGATCTTCCGCCACAACCGAAGTTCGCCTCCGGCTGGCGGCTGGGCCCACCGGACCTGATCGTCAAGATGCCGCGGGCGTTTTCAGTCCCCGCCGCGGGCAACGACATCTACCGGCATTTCGTGATTCCGCTGGGGACGCGGGAGGACCGGCTGGTCTCGGCGATGGACTTCCGTCCCGGCAACTCCCGCGTCGTGCACCACGCCGTCGTGTTCTTCGACGACACCGGCTCCGCCCGGCGGTTGGAAGCGCAAGGCGGCGGCAATGGCTACAGCAGTTTCGGAGGCCCCGGTTTCATTCCCGCCGGATGCCTCGGCAACTGGACGCCGGGCTGCACGCCGCACCGGCTGCCAGTCGGGGCCGGACAAGCGATGCCCAGACGCTCCGACCTCGTGCTGCAGGTCCACTACCAATGCACCGGTAAGCCCGAAACCGACCAGTCGCAAGTCGGCATCTATTTCTGTCGCAAGCGGGCGCGGCAGGTCGTGGGCAGCTTTCATGTGCTCAACGGCAAGCTGCGAATTCCCGCCGGGGCGGCCCGGTTCCGGCATCAGGCTTCGTATACACTGCCGACCGACGTGATCCTGCTCGACGCGGCCCCGCACATGCATCTGCTCGGTAAGGAAATGAAAGTGACGGCCACGCTTCCCGACGGGACCGTCCAACCGATTGTGTGGGTGAAGGACTGGGACTTCCACTGGCAGGGGGCGTATACGTTCCTGAAACCGCTCTCGCTGCCGAAGGGGACCCGCATCGACGTCGACGCGTACCTCGACAACTCCGCCGGCAACCCGCTGAACCCGTCGTCCCCGCCGCGGGACGTCGAATGGGGCGAGCAGACCCGCGACGAGATGGTTGTCTGCGAGTTCCGGTTCACGACCCGCACGCGGCTGGAATTCCTTGTCGCGAAGCGGCATTACCAGCAGACGATGTATCGGGAACTCTACCGGTACTATCGCCAGCAGGCTCAGCAAGGGAATTCCCCGGGCCGCTGAAGCGGGCGGGCGATTGGACGTTGCGGTGCCTCTGCGGTATTCTCGGCGAACGGGCGCGCTCGCCCCGCGCATCAGGAGAACGCCGTGCTCAAACACCGCTTAATTCACCCCGAAGTCCTCGCCCCTCTCGGCGCCGCCGGCCATCACGCGACCGTACTGATTGCCGACGGGAACTATCCCGCCTCGACGAAGCTCGGCCCGACCGCCGAGATCGTGCACCTGAACCTGATGCCGGGCGTCGTGACCTGCGACCAGGTGCTGCAAGCCGTGCTCTCGGCCGTGCCCGTCGAGGAAATCAACACGATGATGTACGAGACGACCGGCCCGTACGCGCTGAGCGAAGACCCGCCGGTGTGGGCCGACTATCGCCGCACGATCGCCGCCGCCGGCTTGGCGCTGGAATTGCAACCGCTGGAAAAGTGGGACTTCTACGACACCGTCACGACCGACGACCACGTGCTGACCATCCAGACGGCCGACGTGCAGCGGTACGCGAACGTGCTGCTGACGATCGGCGTGCGGATGGACTGACCGCTTGCGGCTTAGCCGTCATCGAACGCGAGAGAATCCCCATCATGCCAAACCACGCCAACCCCGATCGCCGCCGGTTTCTGCAATCCACCGCCGCCATCGGCGCAGGTCTCTTCGCCGGGTACGGCTTCACGCCGGAAACCCGCGCCGCCGGCATCGCCGCGCAATATGCGGGGCTGAAATCCGACGACTTTCTCCGCGAGGTGAAGATCGAAACGGAGATCAAGGACAAACAGGTCTTCACCGAAGGCCCCGCCGTCGATCGCAACGGGCACGTGTTCTTCACGAACGTTCCGGTCGAGAAGATCCTCCGCTGGGATCCGGAGAAGAAGACGCTCAGCGTCTTCCGCACGAAGAGCAACAAAGCCAACGGCCTGTTGTTCGAACCGGACGGGTCGCTGTTGGCCTGCGAGGGCGGGGCCGGGCGGGTCACGCGAACCAACATGAAAACCGGCAAGATCGCCGTCGTCGCCGACAAGTACAACGGCTTCCCCTTCGCCGCCCCCAACGACATCGCCCGCGACCGCGAGGGCCGGCTGTATTTCACGTCGCGACCGGGGACCAGCGACCCGAAGAAAGGCAATCCCAACGCAGTCTATCGGATCGATCCCAATGGAACGGTCACGCAACTGCTGCATTCCAGGTTCCCGCGCGGATCGCGATTCGGTTTCAGGTTTACCGAGATGCCCAACGGCATCGTCACTTCGCCGGTCGACAAGTGGCTGTATCTCATCGAGGCCCATCCCGATGCCGGGCATCAACGGAACATCAAGGTTTACGGCCTCTCCGCTGAGGGCAAACTGAAAGGTGTCCGCACCCTCATCGACTTCTCCCCCGGCCGTAGCGGCGACGGTATGTGCATCGACGCCAAGGGCAACCTCTACGTCGCCGCCGGCCTGCACAAGACCCGCAAGACGAGCGAAACGCTCGACACACGGCCCGGCATTCACGTCATCTCGCCGAAGGGCAAGCTCCTCGCCTACCGCAAGACGCCGGTCGACACGATCACCAACTGCACGTTCGGCGGCGAGGATCTGAAGACGTTGTACGTGACCTGCGGAAAGTACCTGCTCAGCCTCCGCACGACGATCCCCGGCAAGTCGGACTACCGTCCGGCGTAGTCCGGATTATTCATCAGCCCGCGGGCGCTAGTGCTGCGTCAATCCTAAGTTTTCGGGTTCCATCCATAGAAGCCTGAAGCGCAAGCGAAGGGCGAGTCACGAGGTCCTTCGCTTGCGCTTCAGGCTTCGATCCCAAAATCAAGAGTTGACGAAGCACTGGCCCTCGGTTCCGTTGATTCGCACGCCAAACCGGTACGGCTTCAATGAGGACTTGAAGGATGCCGTTTGACACGAAAAAGATCCTCGCCGACATCGCGAAACTCCGCGAGCGCGATCCTGGATTTCAATTGTTCGGTGCCAACGAGCATCGGTACGCACTGAACGCCCCCCTTTCGGAAGCGCAGATTTCCCGATTTGAACGACAACACGACGTCGTGCTGCCGGCGGACTACCGCCGGTTTCTCAAAGAGTTCGGCAACGGCGGGGCCGGACCATTCTACGGCGTCTTCAAGCTGGGCGAGATGGATGAAGGCTGGGAATACCGCCGTTGGAAGGAAGGGGACGACTTTATCGGCGATTTGTCCGCCCCGTTTCCACATGCCCGACGGTGGAACAAGCGGCCGAAGATGCGCAACGTCCGCGAGGACCACCCGGACTTTGAGAAGGCGCTGGCGGAATACGAGCGCAAATACTGGGACCCGGCCAATGTCAACGGGGCAATTCCCATCTGCCATCTCGGCTGTTGCATTCGCCACTGGCTCGTCATCACCGGCAAGGAAGCCGGCCACATCTGGGTCGACCAACGCACCGACGACGCCGGGCTGTTCCCGCTTGCGAAACTCCCCAAGCGGCGATTCACGTTCGCCGATTGGTATTCGCGATGGCTCTCGAACTCGCTGCGGGAGGCCGCACGGCTGAAGCAGAAGACGTGAAACTCCGCATTTCAGGACTCACCGACCACGCAGCAGGTCGCACAGCGCTTCCGTCAGCGGCAGGCCGCTCCGCTGCTCGAAGCCGAGGAACATCGGGCTGGGGTTCGCTTCGAGGAACACGTAGCGGCCGTCGGGGGTGCGGCGGTAGTCGATGCCGGTCCACAACAGGTGCAGCTTGCGAGCGATCTGCACCGAGCGGTCGGCGACGTCGTCGGGCAGCTCGACCGCAGCGATGACCGGGTCGGGGTCGTCACGGAAATCCAGCTCCCCCGTGCGAACCTCGCAGGCCAGCACGCGGCCGCCGGCCACGAACACCCGCACGTCGGTCCCTTCGATTTCTTCCTGAAGCGTCACCGGCGAGTAGCGCAGGTTGTCGAGGTTTTCGTCGGCGAGGTGCCGCAGCTCCAGCCGCCGCGTGTGCGCGCCCCCCTGCACCGGCTTGAAGATGCACCGCGAGTGCCGGTCGATGAAGGCGATCAGCCCGTCGGGGTCGTTGGTGAGCACGGTGTCCGGCACGGGGACGCCCAGCTCGGCCACCATCGCCAGCGCCGCCGGTTTCGTCTGATGCAGGTGAAAGGCGTCCCACCCGTTCACCCACCGCGTCTTCAGCCGCACCAGCAGCGACTCGAACAGCCCCCGCGCGTCGTTCTGGGCAATGTCAGCCTGCTCATCGTGCGGCAGCGGCGCGGCTGGCACGCCGGCGTAGCTTCGCCAGTAGACGGCGGCCACGTCGGCGAAATCGACGACGGCCCCGTCCGGGAAGCCGAAATGCCCCCGTTCCGTCACCGGGTCGTAACAGACGCGCAGATTCGCGGGGAAATCGGCACTATTCAGGAACCGAACCGTCTCCCCCTGCGTCTCCAGAGAGCCGCGGACGTGCTCCGCATGGTCGTCGTCCGGCGGGCTGAGGATGAGAATTGTCATTTGTCCGTAGTCAGTGGTCCGTCGTGTCCGTTGTCAGTTGTCAGTTGTCGCTCGCACGCGGATAGAGATCACAACGGACAATTCTCGCAGGTTCGTCAAGTTCAGACATCAGGAGCGCACTCATGCGGCATCCGTTTGATGGGATTCTTCGTCCGGAAACCGAACAGCCGGAAGTTGCCGTAGAGATTCGCCAACCCGCCGCGACGGATGAATCCCGCCGCGATGCGTTGAAACAGTTCGTCGCGGGCGGCGCCGCGATGTTCGGACTGGCGGAATCGCCATTGCACGCCGACGAGGCGAAACCGCGGACGCGCAAGAAGCGGACCGCGGTCGGCGGCTACAACCGGTATCTTGTCGTGCCGACGGATTTCCGCTCGCTCAAGACGGAACGCCGCATCCAGTTGGGCATCGGTGGCGGTTATTTCCGCCGCGCGATGAAAAAGGAAGAACGATTTCCCAAAGCGGGCTTCCTGGCATGGCTCACGCCGGACGCGGCACAGAAGCTGGCCGCGCAGACAGGGGTCCGGGAAGTGGTCGCGATCAAGGCGGACGACGTCCCCAGCCCCGGCGCGCGTCCCGCAAGCGCATCGCAGCTCGCGGTGCAGCTTGTGCCGAACGGTTTCACCAAGGTCCGGCCGCCGAAGCATTCCTTCGTCGAAGCAACCGACCTGATCGACCAGTGGTCGAAGAAGTTTCCCGACGTGAAGTTCAAGGCCGGCGCGTCGGCGGGTATCGTGCTCGTGAACATCGGCCCGGCCGGGATGCCCGAGTCGCTGCCGGCGGAATTGAAGAAGCATCCGCAGGTGGTCGGCATTCAATGGCACGGCACGCCGACGACGCTCGCCATCGGCGAAGAAGGCGCCACGACGAAAGCGCTGGGCGAAGAAGGAGCGTCGACGCGACGACGCGGCGAAGAAGGCGGCCCTCCAGTGACGACGGCGCTGCGCGAGGCCGGCAAGGTTCCGCCCGGCACGGCGACTACGACAGCGCAGCGCGAAGAGGGGGCGAAAGGGCGGTAACGGGGCTCGCACAGCTTGCCCCAACGATGCAGCCGGACCGCTCAGATTCGCAAGTCATTGCAAATAAGCGACTTGTGGATTCCACCTGAACAGCCCGCAAATTCCCACTCCCGCGAGAACGGGTCGCTTCGCGCGCCAACTGCTCGCAAACTGCGGCGGAATGCCGGGTTATCCCCGATGCCGCTCTTCGCTTTGAACGTCGGGGTTTCGGAACATTTGTTCGCCAAGAGCTTCCCCCCTCTCTCAAACCCGCCCCCCGACGCCACTTATGGTGTACACCTTGTTCCCGGCCTCCCCGCCTCTCTAGGATGGATTCATCAGCCGGCGGGCGCTTGCCCCCGGTTTCGGGGATGAAACGACGAACCGGGGACTAGCGCCCGGCGGCTGATTTGTGTGGCGACCCAGATCTGCGGAAAAGTTCAGGTTCGGCATGCACCACGAAAACTCAGTTCCCCTCCCGCCGAAACGGATTTCACGACCCGGTTGTCCGAGGCCGTGCAGTGAGCCGCAACAGCAATCGACATTCCCGACGTTCCTCCAAGCGGCAGATTCAGAGCCGCCCGGCAGGTGTTCGCCGCCGCGCGCAGCGGCCGGGGGCCGCGTTCCGGCAGCGCGGCACCGGTTCTTATCGCCTGAAGGAACCGTTCAACGCGCCGGAAGACTGGCACGAGCCGACCGGCCGCGATGACGTGCGGTTGATCGTCCGACCGCCCGGCAAGGGGTTCGTTCACGCCGTCACGCCCGAGGAAGTCCGCGAGCGAATCGAGCAACTGCCGCGAAAGTTCACCCGCGGCCTGGAAGTGGTGCAACTCAGCGGCATGACCCGCAAGCGGGTGCTGTTTCCGTTCTACGGCATGCAGTGGGGATCGGCAGTCTATCTGTATCCGATCGAAGACACGTTCGTCGAAACCTACGTGCGGCCCCCCCGCCCGCAGCAGATCATCGACGCCGAAATGTACGGCGGGAAATGGATGCGGGACGGCAACGACTGGCGGCTGGAATGGACGGCCGACACGATCCGCGACTTCTATCTCAACAACGTGCTGATCCACGAAATCGGCCACGTCCACGACGACCGCAACACGAGCTTCGAGGACCGCGAACGGTACGCGAACTGGTTCGCGATCGAGTACGGCTACCGGGCGTCGCGGGGGCGTCGGTAAGGCGTCCGGGGTCGCGGCCGTTTACTTCCGAACGACTCGCGTTCCGCCGCGAACGGGTTGCCAGCCGGCGTTCGGGTCGACGACCTGGCGCGACAGCCGCGGGTGCGATACGCGGGCGTGGATCACCAGCCGCGTCCGGGGCAAGGCCGGCTTCCAGGCGACCTTGTCGTCGAAGTTGGGCCGGATCAGCGCCGGCAGTTCCTTCTTCTTGTCCTTGTCCGATTTTTCGATCGGGGTCCTTGCCGGGACCGGTTTCTTCTGCCGGATGACCGGGCCGGGGGCGTCGTTGTTGGGGTCCCCCGTCGGCACGCGCAACGCCTCGCGTTGCGCTGCCGTCTTGCCGGCGACCCCGGAAGGATGCGTCGCCGGCGGACCATCCAGGCCGGCGCCGTCTTTGCCGTCCCCTTCTCCCGCCGGAGTCGGGAATTCCGAGTTCTTCCCGCCGCCGTTCAGTTTGCTCTTGTCGGTGGGCCGGAATTTCTTGGAATCGTCGCGAGACTTGAACTTCGAATCGGGCATGGGCGGGTCTTCGTTCGTTCCCGCCGGCTTCTTGAACGTCTGCGGCAATTGCCCGCCGGCCGCCGGGGCAGTCGCCGTCTCACAACTGCCGGCCACGCAGGGATTGCAGACTGTCGGACAGGGATCGCACGGCTGGCAGCAGACCGGCGCGGGCCGGCAACACACGCTGCTGTATGCGGGGGCGTAATACGTCGTCACCGGATAGGTCGGCCCATAGTAGGTGGCGTAGGCGCCGGTGTAGTACGGCGTGCCGGGCGGACCGAAGAGGGCGTACCAGGTGTCGGCGATGAGCCCTGCCCGGGCGACGGTGGGTTGGGCGGCTGAAGCGGTGAACAGCCCGGCAATCAGGACCAGCGCTTTCCAGGTGTGGCGATTCATGTCGATCCTCGTTTGTCTTCCGTCGGCGAGCGGGATAGGGCAGCACGCAACGGCCGCGCCCGTGCGGCCGGCAATCCGATCCGTTTGTTGTACTGCCGCCAGACAACCAAAGTCAATTATGGAAGTTGGTGAGTGGTGAGTGGTGAGTGGAAGACGGCGACTGACGACTCACGCGACTCGACACTCACCGCTCACCAAACCCGTCGGGGCGCAATTCCGGAATTCCAGCCACGGCCACTGCCGGGATTCACGCGGAACAGTTACGATGTGGCGACTGTTTCCGCCTCATCATGAGCCGACCATGAATGCGCCCCGACGATCGTCCAACTCAGGCAGTTCGGGAACGCTGCTGGCGCTGGCCGTGTTGATGATTCTGGCCGTCGCCTTTCTCGCGCTGACGGCGATGATCATGCCGGGGGCGTTCGGCTTTCTGGCCGTGCTGCTGGGGATGTTCCTGTTCGTGTCGCTGCATTACCTGTTGTGGGGCTGGTGGCTGGGAAAATCCGAACCGGGCGGCGACCCCGGAAAGATGCGTCGCCGCCGCACCATCCAGGGCAGCGACCCCGGGAAGATGCGTCGCCGCCGCACCATCCAGGGCAGCGACGACGAATCGCTGCGCGACGCGCCGGAGAGCCGGCCGGAATCGGTGGATTGACGGGCGGCGGCCCCGGAAGGATCCGCCGCCTGGGATGTTCGTCGTGACCGGTTTCAGCCAGTCAAGGGACCGGCTGAAGCCGGTCACTACGAACCGGCGACGACGACCTTGCCGAGGGCGGAAACGGGAATTCTCGACGAAGTTTCAAATGCCGCGAGAAACGCTTGACAAAGTCTCCGGAGTTGTAGTAATTGGGAATCCGTTTGCCGGGGCTTGCGGACTTAACTTCTTATCGGTTCGGACAAAGCGGCGTTTCGACATCGGGCGGTTCTCTCTTCGGCCTGGCACAAAACAGGCGGTCGTATCAACATCCCTCTCTGCGTCTCGCGGCACAACAAGGACCTCAGGAATGCGAAGTTTACGGACTGGGAGCGGCATCGGACTTGCGGTCGACATTCAACCGGGCCTGCCGCTGGCGCCCTGTGACGACGACGTGCTGCTTCCCCTGCAACTCGATGACGAAGACGACGACGTCGGGGATGGCGACGAAGATGACGAGGACGACGAATTCGAAGACGAGGACGACGACTTCGACGACGATCTCGATGACATCGAGGACGATGAGGACTTCGACGACGACTTCGACGACGACGAAGACTTCGACGACGACGAAGACGAAGACGAGGACGACGAAGACGAGGACGAGGAAGACGACGAAGAGATTTGACCGTCGCCGCCGTCGGGCGAGGTGAAGCTCAGCCCACATCGAATCAGTTCGGAGCAGCACGATGCGTCATCTGAAGGAGCAGATCTCGGCTGCCGTCGCCGCCATCCGCGAGCGGGACCGGTCGGTCCCGAGCGTGGGGATGATCCTCGGCACCGGGCTCGGCGGGCTGGCCGAACAGATCGAGACGTCGTCGGTCATTCCCTACGAGCGGATTCCGCAATTCCCCCGCTCAACGGTGCAGTCGCATGCCGGCCAGCTCGTCTCGGGCCGGCTGTGCGGCGTTCCTGTGGTGGCGATGGAAGGCCGCTTCCACTTCTACGAAGGCTACTCCATGCAGGAGGTGACCTTCCCCGTGCGGGTGATGAAAGCGCTGGGCATCGAGTTTCTCATCACCACCAATGCCGCCGGCGGCATGGACCCGCGCTACAACCTGGCCGACATCGTCATCCTAAACGACACGATCAACCTGATGGGGGACAACCCGTTACGGGGAGTCAACGACGACGGGCTCGGCCCCCGTTTCCCCGACATGTGCGCCCCGTTTGACGTCGAACTGATCTCCCTCGCGCAGCGCACCGCTGAGGAGCTCGACATCGCCGCTCACACCGGCGTGCTCGTGGCCGTCGCCGGGCCGAACCTCGAAACCCGCGCCGAATACCGCATGCTGCGAACGCTCGGCGGCGACGTCGTGAGCATGTCCACGGTTCCCGAGGTGATCGTCGCGGCCCACGCCGGCCTGCGAACGCTCGGGTTTTCCGTCGTCACCGACCTGTGCAACCCCGAGGAGCTGGAACCGGTCGACATCCAGAAGATTCTCGCCGTCGCCGCGGAAGGCGGAGCGCGGCTCTCGCGGCTGATTCCCGCGATCATGCAGCGGCTTTCGTAGGCGAGCCGGGAGCGTCAGCGACCGGAGGGATGAGATTCGTGCGGCACCAACTCCGGTCGCTGACGCTCCCGGCTCGCCCGCCAAGGAGCGTCACGCATTCGGGCCGGAGACCGCCTGCTGCAAGACCCGCAGCGAATCTCCTTCCTTGCGAAAGAAGCAGACGTAGACGAACTCGTCGGTCTGCCACGCGAAGGAGTGATACGTGCCCGATGCCCGGCGTGCATAGTTCTCCGCCCGGTCTTCCAGGAGGGGCATCGTGCGGGACGGCGGATCGTCCAGCCTCCGTTTCGGAATCGCCAGCAGCACGCCGCGGAGACGGTCGCGGCCGTTCCGGTCCCGTACCCGGAACTCGTACAACGCCACCCGGTGGTAGCCGTTGGCGTCCGGCAGGTCGCCGCGGGGGCGGCTGTCAATGTCAATGCCGGGGCGATTCCAGATTCCGCCGGGGGGCTTCGCGGCAAAGTTGCCGTCGAACGGCTCCAACTCGGACAGGCCTCTCAGCGTTGCCTGCTGTCGCAGGTCGGCGAGCGTCAGCGGCGGTTCCGGCTGCGACGCCGCCGGCCAGAAGCGAACCGCCAGCGCGGTCAGCAGTGTGGCGGCGATCGCGCCGATGCCGGCCAGAATCCAGCGTCGGGTTCGCAATCGTTCGCGTCGGGAAGCCGTTGTCGGCAGTTCGTGCTCGCCGATGGGTTTCGCTGCATCAGCGGCCTGCAGCGCGTCGAGAATGCAGCCCTTCAAACCGACGGGGACCGCGACGTTCCGCATCGCCCGGCCGACGTTGCGGTCGAACCGCTCGCGGTCCCGCACCACGTCGCGGCAGCCCGCGCACTCGGCCACGTGCCGCATCGCGGCGGCGAACTCCGAGCCTTCCCGGTCGGCAGGTCCCGGCCGGGCGGCGTCGAGTTGTTCGCGGGCGTCGCGGCAGTTCATCGCACAAACCAAGGGTCAGGTGTTCGTTGTCGCACGATGTTGATCGAGAGGGGAACGTCCGGGTTTCCTACGGTTTCCCGCGTAATACTGCGGGGGTGTTGTCGGAGGAATCGTCCGACGGCTCGTCCGATTCCGGTTCGTCCGCATGGAGTCCGGTCAGTCGCCGGCGGAGAAATGCCTTTCCGCGGGAGAGCCGGCTCATGACTGTTCCTATGGGCACGTCCAACTGGTCGGCGATCTCCTTATAGCTGAACTCTTCGAAGTAGAACAAGATGATTGGCGTTCTGAACTCCTCGGGCAGTTCATTCAGCACGCCCTGCAACTGCTCGGAATCGACCGGCATCTCGCCCGCCGCCGCGTCTTCGGGTTCGCCGACGACATCCAGCGAGACGTGCGGCGCCGCCGGCAGCGACCGCACCGATTTCAGGTAGGCGTTTCTCGTGATCGTGAACAGCCACGAACGGGCGTGCGACAGGTCGCGAACCTGGTCCAGTTTTTTTTGGGCCGTCAAAAAGGCTTGCTGGGTCAGGTCCTCGGCGTCGGCGGTCTGCCCGCTCAGCCGGTAGGCGTAGCGGAACAGCTCCGCGTAGTGCCGCTCCACGAGCTCCACGATGTTCAGGTCTGGTCCCGATGCGCTGCCCATTGTGGACGCTCGAAAGTGTGATCCCGTTCACGCGCGGTTTATTCCCCGCGGCCCGGCAAAAACCGGTCCGGACGGCCCGTCCGGACGTCGCCGCTTGCGGCTTGGCCTGCCCGGTGGCACCTGGACGATCGGCTAAGCCGCAAGCGGGCGGACGCAGAAAACAGTCCAGAGTACGGCCCGCGGCAGCGGCGTTTCAAGGGAGTTCGTACTCGCTGCCGGTTCCTTGGAAAGGAATTCGACGGCGGCGCCCGATGGTGCGATCTCCCTAAATCCAGCGGGGGTTACGAATTTTTCGGGAATATTTCGCCGCGAATCGGCATCACACCCCATGTGACGGAAGGGAATCCCGTGTGTACAAACGGCTGTGGAGTAGCAATTCCGGACCGCGAAGTTCGACGAAACAGGAGTACAAAGGATGAAACGTGTTTTCGCAATTCTGATGATCGCCTCCCTCGCCCTGCCGCTGAGCGTGGGTTGCGGAAAAACCAAAACCAAGACCAAAACGCCGGTGACGGACACGAACGGCAAGAAGACCGACGAGAACAAGACCGACGAGAAGAAGGATGACGGCAAGAAGGACGATGGCAAGAAGGACGACGGCAAGAAGGAAAACGGCAAGAAGGACGATGGCAAAAAGGAAAACGGCAAAAAGGAAAACGGCAAAAAGGACGGGAAAGAATAGTCCCTCGACCGCGTCCGCCTGAAATCCATTCACGGAGAAGTCCTCACCGGTCTTCTCCGTGCTTTTGCGCGCTGATCGCAGGACCGGAGTCCGGGATTTTCCGTTTGGAGAACCTGCGACGATTCTGCCGATAGTGTCGATGAGGGAACCTCATGCCGCACACTGTCCGCATCGTCTGCGTTCTGCTCGCCGCGGCTGTCCTGCCGGGCTGCCTGATCGTCGACGTCGGCGTCACGAACCCGGTGCCGGGGATTTCCACCGTCGCCGTCGTCCCATTCTTCAACCAGAGCGACGAGCGGACCGTCAACGGCCGCCTGCTGGCGTCGCACTATACGTCGGAACTCCAGAAGACACCGGGACTTGAGGTCATCCCCGTCGGCGTGGTCGAAACGACGATGCGGCAGTACGGCCTGCAGGACCTCGCCGGCCCCGAAGACGCCGCCAGGCTCGCGCTGCTGCTGAAAGCCGACGCGGTCGTCATCGGCACAGTCACCGAGTACAGCCCGTACTATCCGCCGCGGCTGGGGTTGAGCGTGGCCTGGTATTCTCCGTTTCGCCAGGAATTCCGCCCCGGCATTCCCGTCGATCCGAAGGCCCGCCGGCGGGTGCACGACGACCTGAAGGCCCGCCGCAAGGCCGAGGCCGAAGCCCGCAAAGAAGAGCGTCGGCTGCGGAAACTGCTGGAACGGGGGGAAATCGTGACCGATTCACCGGGATGCCACCTGCGGGACATGTCGGCCCCGACGATTCCGGTCCTTCCCGATTCGGGGATGCCCGACCGCCCCGGCGGACCGCGGCTTGAGCCGTTCAACCCCGATCCGGACGATGCGCGGTTTCTGCCGCCGATCATCATCCGCGGGCAGTCAGCCGCGCCGAGCGTGGCCGCAACGACACCGGGCCGAACCGGGAAGGGGGCCGTCGATGCGATCAAACTTCCCGTTTCCAAGCGGCTCCAGCCGTTGATGACCTACACCAGAGTCTTCGACGGGTCGGATTCGGCAACCACGGCCGCCTTTCGCGATTATCTGGAATTGCAGGGTGACGGGCGGGAGGCCGACTGGATGGCCCGGCTGGAATGGGCCGACGAATTCCACCGCTTCGCCTGCCACATGATGATCGTGGAGATGTTGACGCTGCACGGCGGCGAAGGACGGCGGCGGGTCGTGTTGAAGTGGCGAAAATACAAATAATCGCCCCGGCATCTTCCGATAAAGGAGAGGCGGAAGAACTCCGCGCTCCCCCGCTGGTGTCCGCCGCTTGCGGCTTAGCCTCGTCATACGGCTAAGCCGCAAGCGGCGGTACACCAACTTCGCCCAGGAAGGGTCCCCGCGATGTCCCGCAGCATGAACGTACTGGCGCTGGTCAAGGAGTCGGAGCGGTACATATTCCTTTACGACGACGAAAGCCCCGCCGAACTGCTGCAGACGCTCGGCAAATACGCGGCCGACCCCGAATTGAGCTTCACCTGGTACGACGCCGCAATTCTCAGCCAGAAAGTCCGCCGGCTGACCCGCAAGCGCGAAGCCGCCCCGGTGTCGCGACTGCCGGACGCGGAGTAGCGGCACTTCCCGTAGGACGGTTTTTCAAACCGTCCGTCAAGTCGCCCTCGATACGCGAATCCGTCGCGAAAAGGCACGCAGAGTGAAGCCGAATACACGGACGGTTTGAAAAACCGTCCTACGAGGACGCGAAGCTCCGTCGCCATGCACGCCGAAATCGACGCCTTCCGCCGCTATCTCGAAATCGAGCGCAACGCGTCGGACCTCACCCGCAAATCGTACACCGAAGACCTCGACAGCCTGCTGGTCTACTTCACCGAGCAGCTCGGCGGCGTGCCGGACGTGAGCCAGGTTACCGTCAGCACGCTTCGCGGCTACCAGGCGTATCTGCACGAATGCCAGTACGCCCGCACGACGATCGCCCGGCGGCTGGCGTGCCTGCGGAGTTTCTTCCGCTACTGCCAGCGGGAAGGGCACGTCGACCACAACCCGGCGAAGATGCTCCGCACGCCGCGAATCGGCCGCAAGCTGCCGCATTACCTCACCGAGGACCAGTGTGCGAAGCTGCTCGAAGCGCCGCCGGCGAATGAGCCGATGGGCCTCCGCGACCGGGCGATTCTGGAAACGATCTACAGCGCCGGCCTGCGCGTGGCCGAACTCGTCGGCCTGAACGTCACCAACTGGGACCGGGACGCCAACGTGCTCCGCGTCTTCGGAAAAGGCCGCAAGGAACGCATCGCCCCGGTCGGCAGCTTCGCCGCCAAAGCACTCGGCCGCTGGATGGAAGTCCGCGAGCTCACCGAGAAATCCAGCGACGACGACCAGCAGGCGCTGTTCCTGAACCGCTTCGGCCAACGGCTCACCACGCGGAGCATCGGCCGCATGCTCGAAAAGTACATCCAACAGACGGGGCTGGAAAAGCTCACGTCGCCGCACACCCTGCGGCACTCCTTCGCCACGCACCTGCTCGACGGCGGCGCCGACCTGCGGAGCGTGCAGGAACTGCTGGGCCACAAAAGTTTGACGACGACGCAGATCTACACGCACGTCAGCACGAAGCGGCTGCGGGAGACGTACGAAAAGGCGCATCCGCACGCGGCGAAGAAGGGATGAGAGATGAGGAATGAAGGATGAGGGATGAAGCCTCGTTGCCTGGCGTCGATCCTTCATCCTTCATCCTTCATCCTTTATCATTCACGTCGTCTCCATCAACCCTTCAATGCGATCCCATGTCCGACCGCGAGATGCTCAATTACGTGAAGCTCGCGGCCCTCTCCGCCGGGAAGGGGCAGCCGCTGGGGCGGGACCGGTTTCTGCTTCTCGCCGGGGCCGCCGCTTGTCACGCCGGGCTGCTGGACGTCGCCGAGCGCTGCAGAGAACTGGTTGTGCAGGAGAACCCGCGGCATCTCCTCGGCCGGTTCGCCACGTTTCCCGACGCGCTGCGGAGCGAGGAGTTCACGCCGCTGCTGAAACACCTGCAGCGGTTGTGCCCGGTCGAGCAGGCGGAGTATCTTCTGCAGTCGAACGTCGTCGCGGATGAGACGTCCCCCGACGAACCGCCCGCCGACGCGGCCCGCGCGCTGCTGGATGGTCTGTGAGCGTTCCGAAAACAGGGACACGTTCCGTGGGGTAGCGGAATTCGTGAGAATTCCGCCGTCAATGGAGGATCGTGTCCAGAATTCTCACGAATTCTGCTACGAATGGACCTGTCCCCTTTCTCGCAGCCGCATTCACGCACCCAAGAGGACCCACCCATGAAACGCATCGCCCCCTTCGCCCTCCTGGCCGTCGTGGCCGTCGCCTTCGGAATGGCGCAGAAACCGGGAGCACTCCAGAGCAGTCGCAAACCGCGGCTCCCCGGCGCGCGGACCGTCGTCGACGCGGCGGACTACCCGTCGCTGCAAGCGGCGATCGACGCGTTGCCGGCGGAAGGGGGCATGGTCAAGCTGCCGCCGGGGATGTTCGACATCAAGCAGCCGCTGGTCGTCACGCGGTCGGACGTGCTGATCCAGGGTTCCGGGACGGCGACGCACATCCGCAACGTCAACGATGCCGGGCAGCCGGCGCTCGTCATCCGGCATGCTTCCGGCAAGGCCCCGAAGAAAGCGGCGAACCGCGTGTGGCGGGTGATGCTCAGCAATCTGCGGATCACCGGCAATCCGAAAAGCGGGCACGGGATTCTCGCCGAGTACATCAACGAAGTTTTCCTGCAGGCGGTCACCGTCAGCTACCACGGCGGCGACGGCATCCGCCTCGACCACTGCTACGAAGACCCGCGGATCAACGACTGCCTCATCACCTACAACAAGCAGACCGGCCTGAACCTCATCGGCTGCCACGACATCGTCGTCTCCGGCAACCAGTTCGAAGAGAACCGCGACGCCGTCCGTTGCGTCGACGGCTTCAACCTGTGCATGACCGGCTGCTGCGTCGACGACCACCTGCGGCACGGGGTCGTCATCGAGAACACCTACGGCTCCGTCGTGTCGGGAAACATGATCGAGGAATGCAACGGGACCGCGGTCATCATGGACCGCCAATGCTACGGCAACACGGTCTCGGCGAACGTCATCGCCCACAACGGCGGCGGCGTCGACCTGCGGGGCGCCCACGGGTGCGCGGTCTCGGCGAACACGTTCACGATCCTGAAGGCGAACGCCGTCCGCATCGGCCCCGGCAGCGGGCGGATCACGGTGACGGGGAACAACTTCAGCAACAGCTACATCGGGGGGAACAAAGTCCGCCGCCGCAAGAACGACCTCGCCGCCGCGGGAATGACGCTGGAATCGACGCAGGACGTGGCGATCATCGGCAACGTGTTTTCCAGCGTGAAGCCGAAGGCCGTCGAGCTGAAGGGAACGCCGTCGAGCCGCGTGATGTTCACGGGAAACGTCCTGACGGACGTCGCGAGCGACCACGGGAAACTGCGGGATTCGGTATCGGGACAGAACGTGAATGGGAAGTAGCACAAGCTGGCGTACCGCCTTCAGGCGGGCCGTTGTGTAGTGTCAGGCCTGAGAACGCACAACGGGCCGACTGAAGTCGGTACACCAGCGGGCCGGCTGAAGTCGGTACACCAGCATGTACGATCTCACGCTCTTCAACCTCGCCGTCGCCGCCGCGCTGATCCTTGTCAACGCGGCGATTTCGCTCGCGCTGCGGCTCGGGCTGGAGGGACGGCTGCTGTGGGCGTCACTGCGGACCGTTGTGCAGCTCTCGCTGCTCGGGCTGCTGCTTAAGGCGATCTTCGACGCCGAGCATCCGCTGCTCGTCGGAGCGATGATGCTGTTCATGACCGTCGTCGCCGGGTTGAGCGCCGTGCAGCGGACGGAACGCCGCTATCCCGGCATCTGGATCAACGGCGTGATCGCGGCGGCGAGCGGGGCGTGGTTTGTGACGTTCATCACGCTCACGTTGGTCGTCCCGCCGCACGTCTGGGGGGAACGGCCGGCCCAGTACGCGATTCCGCTGCTGGGGATGGTGCTGGGGAACACGCTCAACGGCCTGTCGCTGGGGATCGACCGCTTCACCGAAACGCTGGCGACCAAACGGGACGGCATCGAGCTGCGGCTGTGTCTCGGAGCCACGCGCTGGGAAGCGGCCCGCGAGGCGATTCAGCATGCGGTGCGGACGGGGATGGTGCCGATTATCAATTCCATGACCATCGTGGGACTCGTCAGCCTGCCGGGGATGATGACCGGCCAGTTGCTCGCCGGGGCCGACCCGGCGGCGGCGGTGAAGTACCAGATCATGATCATGTTCGTCATCGCCGCCGGCACCGCGCTGGGGACGGTGACGGCGGTCCTGCTGAGCTTCCGCCGGCTGTTCAGCCCACGGCATCAGTTGCGCGGCGACCTGCTGCGGTCGGTGAAGTAACGAAGTCGCTCAGTACGGATGCGTGTGGTAAAGTAGGTCCGGACGGCCCGTCCGGACCTCGCGAGTGGATTCGCAACTGCCAAAACACGCCTGACCAGAAGCTAGCGTCGTAGTCTGGGATCGCCGATTCGCAATTGAACGCTCTTCGGCCCATCGAGGTCCGGACGGGCCGTCCGGACCTACTTCAAGCCCACTCAAATCGCATGACCGAAAAGACCGCACTCATCACCGGCGTCACGGGGCAGGACGGGGCGTTACTGGCGGAATTGCTGCTGGATGAAGGCTGCACCGTCCACGGGCTGGTCCGCCGAAGCTCGTGTTCCAATACGGAACGCATCGATCACCTGACTCGCGAGGATGCGGAATTCGCCGGCCGGTTCCACCTGCACTTTGGCGACATGGCCGACGGCGACAGCCTGTTCCGCGTGCTCCGCGACACGCAGCCGGATGAAATCTACAACCTCGCCGCCCAGAGCCACGTACACGTCAGCTTCGCGACGCCGGAGAGCACGGCAAACGTCAACGGTCTCGGCCCGCTGCGATTGCTGGAGGCGATTCGCGGCCTGCGGTGGGAAGACCGCGTGCGGTTCTACCAGGCTTCGACCTCGGAGATGTTCGGCGATTCCCCGCCACCGCAGAACGAGGAGACGCCATTCCGCCCCCGCAGCCCGTATGCCGTCTCGAAGCTGTTCGCTTACTGGCACACGGTGAATTACCGCCGGGCGTACGGGATGCACGCCAGCAACGGGATTCTGTTCAACCACGAGGGGCCGACCCGCGGGGAGACGTTCGTCACGCGGAAGATCACCAAGGGGGTCGCGGAGATCGAAGCCGGCCTGCGGAAGACGATCCGCCTCGGCAACCTCGACGCCCGCCGCGACTGGGGGCACGCGCGGGATTTCGTCGCGGGCATCCGCCGGATCGTGCGGCACCCCGAACCGGACGACTTCGTGCTCGCCACCGGAAAGACGCATTCGGTGCGGCAGCTCGTGGAGGCCGCGTTTCAGGAAACCGGTGTGGAAATCGCGTGGGAAGGAAACGGCATCGACGAGCGCGGCGTCGACGCAGCCGGCGGCGAGGTGCGGGTGCTGATCGATCCGGAATACTTCCGCCCCAGTGAAGTCCATCATCTCGTCGGCGACGCATCGAAGGCGAAGCGGGAACTCGGCTGGCAACCGACGACCGGGTTCGAGGAACTCGTCCGCGAGATGGTGCGGGCCGACCGCGAGCGCGTCCAGCGCGCCGCTTGCGGCTTAGCCGACGAATGAGGAATCGCCGGACATGACGACAGCCTCAGACGTGCCGCCACCGCCGACCGGCAACGATTCCGCCGGATGGCTGGAACGAACGGCGGCGCGGCTGGAGTTCAACCGGGCGGTGGCCTACGCGCTGTTGCTGCGGGGCTGGCAGCTTGCGGCGGGGGTCGTCAGCGCGGTCCTCATCGCGTTGTACTTCACCCCCGACGTGCAGGGGTATTACTACACGTTTTCGAGCCTGCTCACGCTGCAAGCGCTGTTCGAGCTGGGCTGCGGGCAGGTGCTGGCCAACCTCTGTAGCCACGAATGGGCGGCGCTGCGGCTCGACGATCGCGGGCGGGTCTCGGGCGACGCGGCGGCGTTGTCGCGGCTGGCGCACCTGTCGCGGCTGATGTTCAAGCTGTACGGCACGTTGCTGGCGGTGTTCGTCGTCACCGTCGGCTTCGGCGGGGCGGCGTTCCTGGCGCTGCAGCCGGCGAACGGCGTCGAGTGGCGGGGGCCGTGGTTTGCTCTCGTGGCGGCCAGCGGGTTGCTGCTGTGGACGATGCCCTTCAACGCGATGCTCGAAGGCTGCAACCAGGTGGCGGCCGTCAACCGCTTCCGGCTGATTCAAGCCGTCTGCGCCAACGTCACCGTCTGGATCGCGCTCGTACTGCACGCCGACCTGTGGGTCGCCGTCTTCGCGACCGTCGTGCGGGTCGCCGTCGAGCTGTCGCTGCTGCTGGTGCGATACCGGCGGTTCTTCGCGTCGCTGCTGATGCAGTCGAGAGTCGAGAGTCGAGAGTCGAGGGCCGGAGAGAGAAACGCACCACCCACCACTCACCAGCCAGACGTCGGAGGTCGGAGGCCGGACGTCGGAGGTCTGACGTCCGGTGATCAGCCGTCTGACTCTCAACTCTCAACTCTCAACTCTCAACTCTCCACCACTCACCACTCGACGTTTTCGTGGAAGCGCGAAATCTGGCCGCTGCAATGGCGGCTCGGATTGCAGGCCCCGTTCGGGTTTCTCGCCTCGTCGCTGTACGTGCCGGTGCTGTGGTACTACCAGTCCAAGGCCGTCGCCGGGCAGATGGGGATGACGTGGATGATGCTCTTCGCCGTCCAGGCCGCGGCGCTGGCATGGGTGCAGGCGCGGATTCCGCAATTCGGCGTCCTCGTCGCGCGGAAGGAGTACGGCGAGCTGGACCGCCTGTTCCGCCGGCTGACCGTCATCTCCGTGGCCGCCGTCACGCTGGGGGGCCTCGCGTTGTGCGCGATCGTCGTGCTGCTCAACGAGCTGGGGGTCGGGCTGGCGGAACGCATCCTCCCGCCAATGGAGACCGCCGCCTTCGCCGCTGCCTTCGCCGTTCTGCAATGGTCGCACTGCCTCGCGGTCTACCTCCGCGCCCACAAACGCGACCCGCTGTGGACCGCCAACCTGCTGTACTACTCGGCCAGCGGCGTCGCGGCGTGGTACTTCGCCAGCCGCTTCGGCCCCCTCGCCGCCGGCCTGGGATATCTGGGGACGATCCTGATCGTCAACTCGCCCTTACAGACGGCGATCTGGGTGGTCTGTCGCCGGGAATGGCATCGCCAGTAGGTCCGGACGGCCGGTCCGTCCCGACTTCCGTAGGACGGTTTTTCAAACCGTCCGTCAAGTCGCATCGATGATTCCTACCGGATGACTTCCAACGTAGGAAACACGGACGGTTTGAAAAACCGTCCTACGAATCGAATCGCCGGACCTGCTTCACGCCGGCTCCAGCAGCCCCGCGCCGCACAGGTCGCGGCGGCACAGTTCCCGCAGGCCGTCGTCGGCGATCAGCACCAGAAACACGCCCCGCACTTGACGGCAGGCGTCGCGCAGCGATTCCTGCAGTGATTTCAAGCGACGGCTGTACTCGGCGATGGAAGCCGCGTTCAGGATCACGTCGGCTTCGTCCCCCGTCTCGACGTCTGCCAGCCGCCGGCCGCCGAGCGGCGTCGGGGACGATTCCCACCGCGACAGCAACTGAAAAACCCACAGCGCGCCGGCCCCGTCGGCGCACTTGCGAATCAGCGGCTCCGGATCGCCGTCGAACAGGAAATCGCTGATCACCACCCGCACCGCCTGCCGCCGCAGCGTGAGGCGCTGCACGCCGTCCGCCGGCGAGCCGCGGCCGTCGAACCCAATCGCACCGAGCCGGTCGAGGTCGTTGACGGTGATTCGCGCCGGAACGCTCGCGTCATCGAGCAGCGTCACGGCCCCACCGCCGCCGAGCTGCGACGACCAGAGCACGAACGCCGCCGCGAGTTGCCGGGCGGTCTGCGATTTCAGCGGCCCGGTGGTCATCGACCGGCTGCCGTCGAGTAGCACTTCCACCTGCGGGCTGATCTCCTCGCGATACAACCGCACCATCAGCGCATCCGACCGGGCATACGCCGCCCAGTCGAGATGCCTCACGTCGTCGCCGGGCAGGTACTCGCGGTATTCCTGAAATTCCAGCGAGCTCCCCGCCCCCCGCCCCAGCAGATTCCCCGTCCGCCCGCTGGTCCGCACGGTGGGCATCAGCAGGTGGAAGGCGTTGACGGCGTGCTGAACGTCGGGGTCGGTTCGCATTGGAAATGGTATAATCGGCGGCATCCATTTCCGCCACACAGGCCCATGTCCGACGTCACCCACATCTTGCAGTCGATCGAAGACGGCGACCCGCAGGCCGCCGGCGAGTTGTTGCCGCTCGTCTACGAGGAATTGCGAAAGCTCGCCGCCGCCAGAATCGCACACGAGAAGCCCGGCCAGACGCTGCAGGCAACCGCGCTGGTGCACGAGGCGTACGTGCGGCTCGTGGAAAGCGAGCGGCGGGGTTCATCCCCACCGAGTTGGAGCAGCCGCGGCCACTTCTTCGCCGCGGCCGCCGAGGCGATGCGGCGGATTCTCATCGAGCAGGCCCGCAAACGGGGCCGCCGCGAGGCCCTCCGCGGGGCGCAGGTTCCCCTCGAACAGCTCGCGCTGGGGACGGCGTTACCCAACGAAGATCTGTTGCGCCTCGACGAGGCGCTGCAGCGGCTGGAGGCCCGCAACCCCCGCGCGGCGCAGCTTGTGAAACTGCGGTTCTTCGCGGGCACGACCACCTCGCAGGCAGCCGACGCGCTCGGCATCCCGCTGCGTACCGCCGAACGCGACTGGACCTACGCCCGCACCTGGCTGCACCGCGAACTGGAAAAACCCGACTCGTAGGACGGCCTTCCAAGGTGAATGACGAATGACGAAACCCGAATGACGAAAGAAATCCGAATGACGAATGACGAATGGCTGGAAACAGACGACTTCGTCATTCAGACTTCGTCATTGATTCGACATTCGGATTTCGGAATTCGAGATTTTTTCTGGCGGGTTTTGGCCGGCTCGCGACGCATTGAGAGTTGACGGCCACGATGCGAAAGCCAATTCCATGATCCACTCACCAGACCAGGCGCAGAGCATCTTCCTCAACGCCCTCGAAATCGCCGCCGACGGCAAGCGAGCGGCGTACGTCGCCGCGGAGTGCGGGGACGACGCGAAACTGCGGGCCGAGGTCGACGAGCTGCTCGACCACGCCGGCCGGCTCGGCCGCTTTCTCGACGACGGCTCCAACGCCGCCGCCCTGGATGGCCCGGCGGCGGCGCACCCATCCAACGCCGCCGCCCTGGATGGCCCGGCGGCGGCGGACCCATCCAGGGCCGCCACCCTCGACATGCCCCCCGCCCCCGAACCCCCCGGCACCCAGATCGGCCCCTACAAGCTCCGCGAACAGATCGGCGAAGGCGGTTTCGGCGTCGTGTACGTGGCGGAACAGGAAAAGCCCGTCGCCCGCAAGGTCGCGCTGAAGATCATCAAACCGGGCATGGACACCCGCGAAATCATCGCCAGATTCGAAGCCGAACGCCAGGCTCTGGCGCTGATGGACCATCCGAATATCGCCAAAGTGCTGGACGCGGGAACGACGGGGGAATTGCGGAATGCGGATTGCGGATTGCGGATTCCGCTTCCATCCCACCTGCCCGATTCCGACGCAGAAGATCCGCAATCCGAAATCCGAAATCCGCAATCTGGTCGGCCGTACTTCGTCATGGAACTCGTCCGCGGCGTCCCCATCACCGAGTTCTGCGACGAGCGGAAGCTCCCCACGCGCGAACGGCTCGCACTCTTCATTGACGTCTGCCGGGCCGTGCAGCACGCGCATCAGAAGGGCATCATCCACCGCGACCTGAAGCCGTCCAACGTGATGGTGACGCTGCACGACGACAAACCGGTGGTCAAGGTGATCGACTTCGGGATTTCGAAAGCCCTCAGCAGCAAGCTCACGGAAAAAACTGTCTACACCGCCTATGGCCAGATGGTGGGCACGCCGTTGTACATGTCCCCCGAACAGGCCCAACTCACCGGCCTCGACGTCGATACCCGTAGCGACGTGTATTCGCTGGGTGTGCTGGTGTACGAACTGCTGACCGGGACGACGCCGTTCGACAAAGAGACGCTGCAGAAATCGGGCTTCGACGAAATGCGCCGCATCATCCGCGAAGTCGAACCGCCGCGGCCGAGCGCGCGGATCAGCACGCTGCGGGCGGAGATGCTGTCGACCGTTTCGGACAAGCGGAAGATCGACGCGCGCAAACTCGGCGCATCGCTCCGCGGCGAGCTGGACTGGATCGTGATGAAGGCCCTCGAAAAGGACCGCAACCGGCGGTACGAAACCGCCAACGCCTTCGCGATGGACGTGCAGCGTTACCTGAACGACGAGCCGGTACTGGCGTGCCCCCCGTCGCTGGCGTATCGGGTACGAAAGTCTGCGCGGAGGAACAAGCGAGTGCTGGCAACCGGGGCGCTGCTGGGCGTGATGCTGCTGGCAGCGAGCGCGGCGGTGGTTGCCAGCGCCCTGTGGGCGGCATCTCAGGCCGATGCGCGGGCACAACTCGAAGCCAACGCCAACGAAAAACTCGAATTCAACCTCTACCTCCGGAACATCCCACTGGCACAGGTCGAGGCGCGAAATCTCAACTGGGGCGGAGTCGAAGACCTCCTCAAGGACTGTCCGGAGCACCTCCGCGGATGGGAGTGGAATTACCTCAAACGGTTGCCCAACGCGCCACTTCACAACGCGACGGCGCCAGTGACTGGAGGCATCAGCGCCAATCTGGATCTGGCTTTCAGCGCCGACGGGCGGTTCCTGGCCGGACCTGGCCCCGACAAGACGGTCACGATTTGGGACCTGATCACGGGAGAAGTGAAGGCGCTGAAGCGACACGCGGATGGCCACGCTAGGCACCGCGTGCTGTGCGTCGCCTTCCGCCCCCCCGATGGGCGGCAACTGGTGACGGCGGACAGTGAGGGGACGTTGACGTTCTGGGACCCGGAATCCGGGCGCAAGGTCGGTCGCGAAGTGAAAGGGCACGTGGGAGAGATTGTCGGCATGACGTTTCGTGCGGACGGACAGCTCCTGGCCACCATCGGCGCCGACGACAAGACGCGGCTATGGGACGTCGCTAAGCGTCAGCCACGCTACCAGCTCGACACGGTCTACCGGGGTCAAGCCCGCATGCTGCGGCGGGCGGCCTTCAGTCCCGACGGACGCCTGTTCGCGTGCGGCGCGGGCAGGACGGTCAAGGTCTGGGACGCGACAACCGGCCGTCCTCATCTCTCGCTCCAGGGCCACAAGGATCTGGTCCACAGCGTTGCCTTCAGCCCGCAAGGTGATCGGCTGTTGTCTGCAGGTTGGGACGTGGCGGCGAAGGTCTGGGACCTCGCGGCGGGCGGCCGGGAGCTGTTCACCATGCACGGCCACGCCGGCGCGGCATGGGCCGTCGAGTTCAGCCCTGACGGCCGCATGGTTGCGGTCGCCGGCGGGGTGGCGGACCCGGCGGTTAAGGTCTACGACGCGCGAACCGGCGCCTTGATCCACAACCTGCGAGGCCATGCCACTCGCGTCGGCTGCGTCGCGTTCCATCCGGGCGGGCGACGCCTCGTCTCGTGCAGCATCGACCAGACCGTGCGTATCTGGGAACTGAGCCGCGGGCGCGAGGTGCTCACCCTCCGCGGGCACTCCGACCTGATTACCCGTGTCCTGTTTGACCCCAAAGGCTGGCGGCTCGCCTCGTCCAGCGATGATGGCAAATTGCGAGTCTGGGACGGCACCCCCGAGAGCGACGCCCCCGGTCGTTCTTGCCTCAGGCTCAGCGGCCACACGGGGCAGGTCTTTGGCGTGAACTTCAACTCTGACGGCGGGATTTTGGCTTCAGCCAGTCAGGACCGAACGGTGCGAATCTGGAACGTGGCCGCCGGGCGCGCGATTCACACGTTGACGGGCCACACAGATACGGTGTTCACGGTGGCGTTCGGCCGTGACGGACAGTTGGTTTCGGGCAGTTACGACGGCACTACCAAAGTCTGGAACGCGCGGACGGGGGCGCTGGTTCAAAACCTGGCGGGCCCCGAGGCCCGTGCCCGCGGTTTGGCGCTCAGCAACGACGGGAAGCGACTCGTCACCAGCAGTATCACGCCTCCGTTTCCGATGTGGCGCTGGGACGTGCACCGGCGCGCAAAAGGGCCGCTGATCGAAAGACGGCCTCCGGTCCTGGCAGGTCACAACGGGCCGGCTTTTGTGGTTGCGTTCAGCCCCGACGGCAAGTTCATTGCCAGCGCCGGGACGGACGGACTGGTCATCCTCTGGGATGCCGACAGTGGGAAGAAGGAGATTGCGTTGGCCAGGTCGCAGAGCCGCGAACGCGCCTGGGCGGTGGCGTTTCACCCCCTCGACTCCCGACGTCTCGCCGCCGGCTATTCCGAAAACCGGGTCATGATCTGGGATTACTCGCAATCCAGGAACGAGCCCACGGCGATCCTGACCGGGCATACGAACGATGTCTATTGCGTCGCCTACAGCTCCGACGGACGCTGGCTCGCGTCGGCAAGTTGGAATGAGGTCATTATCTGGGACGTGGCCACCGGCGCGGAAGTCCGGCGCCTGGGCGGCTTCCCCGGCTTGATCTGGAGTGTGGCCTGGAGCCCCAACCGGCAGCTCCTCGCCGTGGGAGGCGGCCACAAGGACGTCGGTACGATCGAGCTGTGGGACATGACGGACCTGCCGGCAAGAGCCGTCGCGGCCCCTCGGGAGCAGGTAAACCGATGACGGGATCGACTGCCAGAAAACTTCGTCTACGAAAAGAGGTGTGCCAATGTCTCGACCTCGCGACATCAGCACTCGGCATGGCTTCACGCTGATCGAGCTTCTGGTGGTCATCGCCATCACTGCGATCCTCATCGGGTTGCTGCTGCCGGCGGTGCAGAGAGTCCGCGAAGCCGCCAGGCGCATGCAGTGCGCCAACAACCTCAAGCAACTGGGACTGGCATTGCACCACTATCACGACACGAACGGCAAGTTTCCACCGGCGTTCGTCAATAAGGGGCCTTACGGGACGTCCGGTTTCAGCTTCACGCACGGGTGGTCGCCGTTCGTGCTCCCGTTCATCGAGCAACAGGCGATTTACAACCTCTACCGCTGGGACCTGCCGCTGTACGAAACGGGCAACCAGCCCGTCATGACGACGCATTTGCCTGTATTTCAATGTCCCTCGACGCCGGAGCCGAACCGGTCCATGACGTTCGGGCCGTTCCAGGTGTTCGGGACGCGGGGCGCCTGCGGGGATTACACGATCGTTCTGGGCGTGGATGCAAGACTGGCTCAACTCGGCTGGGTGGATCCGGCAGCGGACTACCGCGGCGCTCTGACGCACAACCCGACGCTCGCCCTGGCGCCGAACCCCACCGCCAGCCCCACGCGGTTTGCAGACATCCTGGATGGCGCCTCGAACACGATCCTGCTTACCGAAGTCGCCGGCCGGCCCAGACGCTGGCTCGCCGGGCAAGGCGGCCCGGACCAGGCGCTGGAGGGGGGCCCTTGGAACCACTTCAAGGGCGGGATCGTCCTCCAGGGCAAAACGGCCGACGGAACCGCCAATCCGGGAACGTGCCCCATGAATTGCACCAACAACGGTGAGGTCTACAGCTTTCACCCCGGCGGCGCCCACGCCGTGTTTGCGGATGGTTCGGTGCATTTCCTCCCGGCGAGCATGAATATTCGCGTTCTCGCCCGCTTGATCACGCGGGCCGGCAGGGAGGTCGTCGGTGATTTCTGACGGCGTTGTAGTGCGGAATTTATTCCGCACGAGATGTCGATCGTGTGGAATGAATTCCACATTACGTCAAAGAAAGCAGCCGGTAAGTCCCAACCGCGAAGTAGGACGCTCACCGGCCCGGCACCGCCCCGGCGCTCGGTCTGCGCGCCGGGAACGACGTCTTTCCATCTTAACGCAGACCGCCTCCTCGGGAGAACCGACGATGTCTCTTCACACGCTATTCGGATTTCTGAAATCGGCTCCGCGCCGCACGACGCGCCGGCGCGCGCGGCGACGAACCGCGCATCGCTTCCCCGTTGAATCGCTCGAGCAGCGTCTGCTGCTGTCGGCCTACATGCAAACCAACCTGGCGGCGGATCAACCCGGGCTGGCGGCCGTTCACGATCCCGAACTGATCGACGCCTGGGGGATCGCCATCAATCCCAACGGCACGTTCTGGGTTTCGGCTCGTGCCACGGACGTCAGCACGGTCTACAGCGGGGACGTCACGCAGGCGGACGGCACGCGCACTCCCTTCGTGAAGAGCGCATTGACGGTGACGATCCCGGGAGGAGCGCCCACCGGCCAGGTCTTTAGCGGCAGCGGCGACTTCGTCGTGACCTCGGGCGAATTCAGCGCCCCGGCGCGGTTCATCTTTGCCTCGGAGACGGGTCACATCACCGGCTGGAACCCGGCCGTCCCGCCGCCCGCTCCTTCGCGTAACGCACAACTGACGGCCAGCATGCCGGGCGCCGTTTACACCGGGCTGGCGATCGCCAACAACGGCACGGGGAACTTTCTGTATGCCGCCGATTTTGAGAATGGTGAAATCGACGTCTTCGACCGGACCTATGCGCCGACAACGCTGGAGGGGTCCTTCACCGATCCGACCATCCCGGACGACTACGCCCCCTTCAACATCCAGGAGCTGGGCGGACAGCTCTTCGTCGCCTACGCCCGGCAGGACGGCGATGGGAACGGCTTGCCCGACGGCGGCGCCGGTTTCGTCAGTGTCTTCGACACCGACGGAAATTTCCTGAACCGCGTCGTCACCGGCAGGAACCTGAAGGCGCCCTGGGGACTGGCCCTCGCGCCCGCTGATTTCGGAGAGTTCAGCAACGCCCTGCTGGTCGGCAACACGGGCAACGGCCGGATCAACGCCTTCGAGGTCACGACCGGCGCCTTCCTGGGCCAGCTTCGGGATCAGGCCGGCGCGCCGATTACGATCGACGGCTTGCGGGGCCTGGACTTCGGCAACGGCACCGTCTCCGGCGACCGCAATGCGCTGTACTTCTCCGCCGCTCCGGACAACCAGGAGCACGGACTGTTCGGCTCGCTGCGTGTGGTGACCGATCCGCCGGTCGCCTCGGCAAGCGGACTTTCCGAGAGCGTTGGAGAGCAGAGCGGGGACGGGATTCTGCCGCCGGCGTCGGTCGGCAGTCGTGTCGAACTTTCCACCCTGGCCGGAACGACGCCCATCGCAGGCGACTCAGTCGCGACGGCCGTCTCGTCCGTCCAGTCGGTGGGATCAGGCCGAGCTTCGAGCGATGACTGGCGTCTCGCGGGAGAGGATTCTCTTCTTGCCGATCAACCGGAACACGATCTCGACGACTTGTTCGCCGACGTCGAGGGGGAATTGCTCGCGAGTCTGCTGACTGTCTGAGTCAAAGAGCCCGGCAGCGCTCCGGCGCTCAGTCTGCGAGCCGGCGCGTCATGCCATGATCTGATCGCATGCTCGAAATCTTGAAGGCCGGTGTCGTCAGCGTCTCAAGTTGCAACGGAAGCTGCCCAATATCCATCACTCGGGAGACACCCCATGCTGTTCGTTCTTACTGATAAGTCGGACCTGTACGTGGCCAGGGAAGAGACAGTGGTCGGCGTCGAAGACCTGTTGGGGCCGAGCTACTTCATCATCCTGAGGAATTTCGAACTCAACAGCCAGAGACTCAAATCACTGCACCGGGAGGCGCTGAGTGAGCGGGTCCTCGGCTTCGTCAAAACGAGTGGGGGATTCGCAGAGATGTATGCCATGACAGACCGCAGTGGCAGCCGCAAGGTGAACTATCAAGTCTCCGGCATGCGCCTGGCGCAGGTTCAGAACCATCTTCTGGGGCTTGGAGCGCCGCTCGCCAAGGTGAAGCATTCCTTTGCGAAGGCGATCGGCGAGGATTTCTTCGAGGACCGCTTCGACCGCGGGCACAGCCCGATGTTCCAGGACGGCCGTCAGCTCGGGCACCTGCGAAGCGTCGCCATCGCCCTGACGCCGGCGCCCATCGGCGTGCCGACGAGGATCTTTCGAACGAAGCATATTGCCGAACTCGTCAGCTTCTGCCGTTGGCATCGGCAGAAGGCGTGATGTCAATCATGGCCGGCGGGGTTCTGACCGCGAAGCAAACCCGCCCAACGGCCCGCGGACCCACGACATCGTGTCGCGGGTTCTCCCAGCCGGCGCTCGGTCTGCGCGCCGCCTGCGAGGTCCCGCATCCTGTCGCAGACCACATCACGAAGGAGACACCCATCTGGGTTCGTTTTTTGCCCCACTTCCGGACAGACCGTCGAAAACGAACCGCTGCTCGTCGCCGGGGGGCGGTCGCCCCGCTGAGGATCGAAGCCCTCGAAGAGCGCAGTTTGCCGTGCAGCTACGTCTTGACCAACCTGGGCACCCTCGGCGGCGATACCAGCGTCCCCCTCGACATCAACGCTTTCGGCCAGATCGTCGGCTCGGCCAGCACCGTTTGCGTCTCTGAACGCGCTTTCCTCTGGAACAACGGCGTGATCACCGACCTGGGCACGCTCGGCGGGCAGGGTGGTTGGGTCACCAGTGGCGCGGAGGGAATCAAGGCGAGAGATCAAAGGGGTCAGGACGAATGGCACTGCCGCTTACAAAACAAGGACTTACTTCAAGGCGTTTTCCGCAACCACCATCACGTTGCCGCAGCGTCGCCACATCCGGCTATACGTTGTGATAGTTGAAATCCGAGGCGTTTCACTGCCGAAAAGGAAATCGCCGTAACTGCAAGCGCAGTAAGCGGCAGTGCCATTCGGGTCAGGACTCTTTGATTCACCGGACGACGGAAACGGGGACGCGGCGGCGAGACGGGATGGGGCGTCAAGAGGGCGCAGCTTTTTGCACTCCAGCACGTTCTGACGCCGGCCGCCGGATTCCTCCAACCACGGCTGCCACCGATCGCGCGGATGCGTCGGAGAATCGATCGCTCGAACCCGCGGCAGCCGTGCCATCCGAGGTCTGCGATTCCTCTTGGCGCCCGCCTACCAGACCCACGATCTCGCCGAATTGTATCTCGCGGGCGGTGAATTCCGAAAGGAGGCTTTCACGATGCAACAGCGTCGCGGCGATGAGCGTGCGCGCGGAGAACCGGGAATATGCGACCGGATGCCGGCGAGCGGGGGGACGTTGCGTCGGGGCCTTCAACGTCATCAACAACATGCCTCCGCCATTTCGGGCCGTGGGCGGCATGATGTTGATGCTGACGAAGTTCATCATCATCCGACCGGCGACGGATTCCGTCGTCCGGCGTGCCGCGGACGTGTCGCCGAAAAATGGGACCAGTCCCTTCCCCACCGGAACAGCAGCCGCACTCAGTCGCTACTTTCGCTTCTTCCTGCGATTCTTCTTCCGCCGATTGACCGGGTCGCTGAACGGCGGCTTGTCGAACGTGCTGCCGTCGCCGGTGACGCGGGGGTCCTTCGCCTTCGTCAGCACGTCCATCAGCCGGCCGGAGAGCCGTTTCCGCGCGGCGGCGTATTCGGGATCGGCCGCGACGTTGTGAATCTGGTGCGGGTCTTTCTTCAGATCGTACAGCTCTTCGCCGGGGCGTTTGCCGAAGGCGTACTGGTAGAACTTCTTCATCCCCGGCTTGTGTCGGTTGAGGACGATCCACGCTTTCGTCGGGCTGGCGTCCATGTCGCCGAAGGTGACGAACGTGTTGTTCGTCAGCGCGTCTTCGCCGGGCGCGGTCGTCGCGGTGATGTTGCGGTCGTCCCCCAGCGGCCAGCGGTCGGGCTTGAAGTTGCGGATGTAGAGGAAATCCTTCGTGCGGATCGCCCGCTGCGGATACGGCAGGTTCCCCTTCCGCACCGAGGCCACGTGCCGCTCGCGGCCGACGACGACGTAATCGCGCGTCGGATCGACGAGTCCGTTTTTCGAAGATTTCAGCACGGGCAGGAAGCTGCGGCCGGTCATCACGGCCGGCGGTTTGACGCCGCCGATGTCGAGGAACGTCGGCGCGAGGTCCATCAGGTTCACGAAATCGTCGACGACGCGGCCGGTCTGTCGCCTTTCGCTCCGCGAAGGGGCGCCTTTCCGCGGAGTAAGCGACGACGGCAGCGAAACGTTCTTCCCGACGCGGACCGCCAGCGCCACGTGCACGCCGAAGTCATAGAGATTGCATTTCCCGTAGGGGAAGCCGGGCGCCCCGTGATCGCCGCTGACGACCACCAGCGTGTTCTCCAACTCGCCGATCGCTTCCAGCTTCTTGAGGACCACGCCCACGCCCGCGTCGAACGCCTGCACTTCGCCGAGATAGTCCGCCACGTCTTCACGGATGACCGGGACGTCCGGCAGGAACGGCGGCAGCTTCCCCTTCAGCGAATCGGGGTCGATCCCCCACAGCTTCATGCCCGACCCGCGAATCCATTTGCGGTGCACGTTCGTCGGACCGAACCAATAACAGAACGGCTGCCCCGGCTTGCGGTCGTTGAGGAACCGCTCGAAGTTGCCGGCGACCTCGGCGTAGAGTTGCCGCTTCGCTGTCTCCTTGTCTTTCGCCCTGCTGACGACCTGCGAGAACTGGTTGAATCGCCGGCCGGCCTGAGTGTAGGCGTACTTCGCCGCCCCGTAGGGTGCGTTCGCGGGCGTGCCGGGGCTCCAGACTTTGTACGTGTGGCCGATGTGATAGCCGGAGTCGCGGAGGATCAGCGGGTACGACGGAATCTTCGCATCCCAGATCGCCCCCTGCAGAATCGCCCCCCGCCCGGTGCGGAAGAAATACTGCCCCGACAGCAGCGAGCTGCGGCAGGGCGTGCAGGACGGGGCCGTCACGAACGCGTGGTTGAACAACACCCCTTCCTTCGCGATGCGGTCGAAGTTCGGCGTGTTCACGACGGCGTTGGGAGTGTCGTCGTGCGGCTTGCGGTACGCACTGGCATAGCGGCCCCAGTCGTCGGCGAAGCAGAAGACGATGTTCGGCCGCTTCGGTGCGGCCTCAAGTCTTGCGGGAGTGGAAACGAATTGGACGGCGGCCGCCGTGATGAGAAAAAACGGCCAGCATCTCAGTACGAGCAGAAGTAACATGGGAACCTCTTTCGGAACATCGGGGTCGGGTGCACCCGACCCCTTCATACGGTGGACTGGCAGACGACGGGAAATGCGAGCATACTGCGAAACCGGTTCAATTTGAATCTACCCGGATACCAAGCCTCAGGGGCGGACGGATTGAAAATCCGTCCTACGAGGATCGCTCATGCCGCTGCTGACGCTCGCGTCGTTTGCCTTCTTCACCGGCCTCGTGGGGCTGGTGACGTATCTCCTCACCCGCAAAGACGACCACGGCAGCTCGCAGGGCTACTTTCTCGCGGGGCGGACGCTCACCGGCGGTTACATCGCCGGTTCGCTGCTGCTGACCAACCTGTCGGCCGAGCAGCTCGTGGGGCTGAACGGGGCGGCGTTCGCCGACGGCATCTGCGTGATGGCCTGGGAAGTCATCGCCGCCATGTCGCTCGTCGTGATGGCCCTGTTCTTCCTGCCGCGCTATCTCCGCAGCGGCATCACCACCGTGCCGCAGTTCCTCGAAGAACGGTTCGACACCGGCACGCGGACGATCACGACGTTGATCTTCATCTTCGCTTACGCGGGCATCCTGCTGCCGATCATCCTCTACACCGGGGCCACCGGGATGGCCGGCATTCTCAATATGAAAGAGATCACCGGTATCGAATCGGACGCGGTCGTGCTGTGGGGAACCGTGTGGCTCATCGGCCTGATCGGCTCGGCCTACGCCATCTTCGGCGGCTTGCGGACGGTTGCCGTCTCCGACACCCTCAACGGCTTCGGACTGCTGGTCGGCGGCGCGTTGATCGTCGTGTTCGGCCTCGCAGCCGTCAACCGCGACGGCATGTTCGCCGCGCTGGAAACGCTCGCGACCGAGCACCCTGAGAAATTCAACTCGCTCGGCGGGCCGGAGCAGTCCGTGCCGTTCTCGACGCTGTTCACGGGCGTGCTGCTGCTGAACCTGTTTTACTGGACGACGAACCAGCAGATCATCCAGCGCACGTTCGGGGCCAGCAGCCTCCGCGAGGGGCAGAAGGGGGTGCTGATCGCCGGCCTGTTCAAGGCGCTCGCGCCGCTGATTCTCGTGCTGCCGGGGATCATCGCGTTTCATCTTTACGCCGGCGACGACATCAAGAACGACCACGCCTACGGCACGCTGGTTCGAAACGTGCTACCGGCCCCGCTGGTCGGCTTCTTCGCCGCCGCGGTCGCCGGGGCGATCCTCAGTTCGTTCAATTCCGCCTTGAACAGCACGGCGACGCTGTTCAGCCTGGGGGTCTACAAACCGATGATCAACCCGGCCGCCGACGAGCACCAGGTGATTCGCTCCGGCAAGATCTTCGGCTGGATCATCGCGCTGGCCTCGATGACCGTCGCCCCGCTGCTGGCCGGGCAGGAGAGCATCTTCGGCTACCTGCAGAAGATGAACGGGCTGTATTTCATTCCGATCTTTTCGGTGATGCTCGTCGGCATGCTGACCCGCCGCGTGCCGGCGTCGGCCGCAAAGGCCGCGCTGGTCGTCGGCTTCACGGTGATTGCCGCCAAATACTTTGCTGCCGACTTTTGGAGATTCGTCCCGCTGCTTTCTGTGCTGCTCATCGCATTGTGGGCTCGCCGGATCCCGGGAGTTTTTGCAAAGACGGCATTGGCGATCATCTTCCTGGTGATTGCCGCGAGCTATTTCATTCCCCGACTGTGGGAATCTGTCGATGCGATGCACGAGTTCCACTTCCTGGGGCTGGTGTTCGCGTGTCTGATCGCGATGATGTTGATCATCGGGGGTGTCGCTCCGCAAGCGGAACCGTGGCAACCCCGCGAATCGCACGCCGTCGACATGACGCCGTGGAAACCGGCCTGGCCCGTCGGACTGGCGCTGATCGCGTTCGTGCTGGCGTTGTATGTGTGGTTTGCGCGGCCGGAGTTCCTGTAGCCCGTGAGATCGAACTGCCGGCGGGCGCTAGCCCGGATTATTCATCAGCCGGCGGGCGCTAGCCCTCGGTTCTCGTGAATCAGACGCCGAACCGGGGGCTAGCGCCCGCCGGCTGATTTGCGTGCCGCCTTGCGGCCACATCACGCAAGTCATTCGACCAGCAGCAGTGGATCGATCGTTCCGTCCGGCAGGAAGCGACCGATGACCGTTTCGTGCTTTGTGTGCATGCCGAGGACGGTCCGCGGCTGGTCGGTCTGCCGCAGGCTGCGATAGACGACCAGATGCAGGTCCCCCACGCGGAGCCGGTAGCCGCCGGCGTTTTCCAGCGGGACCCGCCGGCCGTCGGCGGCGACGGTGAGCTGCCGCCATTCGGCTTCCTGCTTGCGGCGGGAGGAGGACCAGTCGAGGACGACCGGCGCGATCAGGCCGCCGACGGACGTCTGCGACAGTGACAACCCGGGGAATTTTTGAAATCCCCGGATTGTGCCCGCGTCGTCGAACCGGCCCGCCGCGCCGTGCACGCGGTCGCACGGCAACGAGAGCGGATAACAACGGACGGCCGTCCCAGCCCGCTTGCAGCGCAGCTCGCGTGTCTCGGTGTCACCGGCGACGTGCATTCCCGGCGCGACGGGAAGCTGCGAGCGGGCCGTTAACGGCTTTCCCGTGTCGCCGACGATGCAGTCGACGAACACCGCGAATTCCCCTCCCCGCGACAGCAGGACCTGCCGGTCGATGATGACGCCGCGTTCCGCCTTGTGCTGCAATTCCATGAAGTCGACGTCGCGGTCGGAAAACCAGCAGGTGCAGTCCCAGTGGCCGTTGATCGCGACCGGTTCGCCGTCGAACGTGACTTCCACCGGCCACGCACCTTCGAGGATCGAAACGCCCGCGACTGACAGGTCGACCCGCGGCGCGACGTCGTCGTGGGCGACGACGAGCACGGCGGCCCGCGGCGACCAGTCGGTGCGCAGGCACGCCAGCCGCGACGCGTCGGACTGCATCCCGGGCCGGTCCCTTTGCGCGCGGATGCCGGCGGCTTTGCGCGACGCCTTGAGCGCGGCGCGGGACGAAAACTCGTAGCGGAATTCGTGAGAATTCCCACCGGCGTCGCCTTGCACTCCAGAACTCTCACGAATTCTGCTACGCCACAGCGCGGCGAGCAGTTTCGCCGGCGGCGATTTACGGCGAAGACCGGCCGCCGCTGCCGCCTCGCGCAGAATCGGCACGGCCGAAACGGTTTCGCCGTTGCCCAGGGCCAGCCGGCCGTCCGCGCGGCACAGCGGCGCGACGGCGCGAATCAACTGTTCCAGCCGCTGCCGGGTTTCCTCGCCAAGTTCGTAGTGACCGGCTTCAGCCGGTCCCTTGACCGGCTGAAGCCGGTCACTACGAACGTGCATCGCGGCGGCCCATTGCCGGGTCCGCACGATGGGGGCCAGCCACAGCGGCAGCTTCGCGACGAGTTCCGCCGCGGGCGCGCCGTTGTCGTCGGTAACGTCGTTGAGCGCCCGCGAGAGGACGTCAACCGCGGCGCGGCGGATTTTCGCGGCCGACTTGACGCCGGCGAAGACGAGCCCCGCCCGAAACGGCAGTTCGCCGCGCTCGATAAGGACGCGGTCGAGCGTCGGGTCGTTGCGGTCGCCGGTCTGGATGTTCGTAGTGACCGGCTTCAGCCGGTCAAGGGACCGGCTGAAGCCGGTCACTACAAACCTGCCGCACAGACCGATCGCCGCCGTCAGCGCGGTCCGCCACAACGTCCAGCGCACCGCCGGGGAGAGAGCGCGACCGAGGGCGGGGAGCATTTCCAGCAACAGCAGCAGTTCAAACTCACGGATCGGAGCCGTCGCCGCGCCTTCCAGCCAGTCGAGAAGCCGGCGTTCGCTGGATGACCACCGCGCGGAGGGGGACCTGGCCGACCCGTTCGAGGCGACGGCTTCCGCCCGCGCTCGCCCGCCGAAGGACTCCCACAATTGCACAAGCTCAGCCGTGCGCTGGGAATCGTCGAACGCCCCCGCCGACCACAACGCCGGCCGTCGTTCGGCGATCTTCGCGACACGTTTACCTCTCCCGCCGCGGCGGACGACGCACTGCCGCGGTGCGAGCTGCCGCGTGAAGCGCGCCACGTCGCCCGCCGTCGCCGCCTTGACCATCGGGGGCGGCGCGTTTCGGTTGAAGCGAATGGCCCGCAGAAACTCGCTGTCGCTCAAGCCGTGCAGAGGGACTGCGTCCTGTCCGAAGTGGGCGTCGGGGAGCGTCATGGGCACTTTCATCTTTCTTCACCAGCCGGAGTCGGAAACCGATGTTACCGGCGCAAGGTGGATTTGCAATCCCGCTCTGCACGCGGAATTCATTCCACATTACGGATCGCGCACGATCGCCGGCGCCCCGGTCGCGACGAGCCGTTGCAGCGTTTGCGCATCGGGTGTTCCGGCCGTGGCGCCCGGTTGTTGCACGCAGCAGGCGCCCAGCACGCCGCCGCATTGGAGGGCCGCTTCCCAGTCCCCGCCGTTAAGCCGCGCGTGCAGTACGCCGGTCAGAAAGGCGTCGCCGCTGCCTGTGCCGTCCACGCATGGGACCCGCAGCGCGTCGACCCGCAATCGGCCGTCGTCGCCGACGAGCACGGCGCCGTCGGGGCCGCAGGTCACGATGGACGTTCGCGCGCCGTCGCGGTGGAATCGCTCCGCCTGCCGCACGGCGTCCGGCTCACCGAGCAGCAGCCGCGCTTCGTCGGTGTTCGGCAGGAAGACGTCGGTTAGCGGCAGCAGCGGCTCGACCCATTCGGCGTAGTCACGGGGCTGCGCCAGCACGACATCGAGCACGGTGAGCACGCTTTGCGACCGCGCCTCGGCGAACAGCCGCCGCACGCGGGTGGGGGAGAGCGACTCGACCAGACCGTACCCGCCGACGTAGACCACGCGACTGCGGGCGATGAGTTCCGGCGTGATGCGTTCCCCCGTGAAGACCGCGTTGGCCCCCAGGGTGTGGATGAAGCGGCGATCCTCACCGGCGACGTTGACTACCATCGTGCAGGCAGTCTCGGTTTTCGGGGTGACTTCGAGGTAGTCACAGCAAACGCCGGCCTTCCGCAGGATTTCGTCCACGTACAGCCCGAAGATGTCGTTCCCCACGCAGCCGCACACCGCCGCAGTCCGTCCGAGCGTCGCGAGATTGACCGCGACGTTCGCCGCGCAGCCGCCGACCGTCAGGTCCATGCCGTCGGCCAGCGCCAGCGCTCCCGGCGGGGGGAACGCGGCGATCGGCCGGCAGACGTGGTCGGCGACGATCAGGCCGGCGCAGAGGACGTCGTAATCGATTCTCATGTCTCTTGAATTGCACTCTGGAAGAACTCCGGTCGCTTACGCTCCCGGCTCGCCGGCGCGTCGGGCCGGCATTCGCTTGTGAAACCGCTTCAGCAGCCAGCGCATCGCGGGATAGGTCGCCACGGCGCAGACCGTCGCCACGACGAACGACCCGACGAGCAATGGCACGCCGATATCTACGAACAGCTCGACGATCGTCCGCCACCATCCGGCAAAGTCTTCGTAGTGCAGAATCTTGCGGAAGTCGTCCATCGTGAGGTCGCCGTGATAGAACAGCGTCCCGATTTTGTAATTCACGTAGTAGATGGGGACCATCGTCAGCGGGTTGGAGATGTAGACGGTGATCAGGGCGGCGACGCGGTTGAAGTGAAAGAACGGCTTCGTCAGAAAGGCGACGATGACGACGATGATCATCTGGATGCCGACGGTGGGCGTCATGCCGATCCACATGCCGACGGTGGTCCCCATCGCGATCGCGTGGTGAGTGTCGTCCAGCCCCAGGATGTACCGCAGCAGGGTGCGGGGGCTGCTCCACCATTTCAGTTGGGAAGTTTCCGGCATGGCGTCGGAGGGTGCAGCCACGGAATCCGTTGGGGCTTTCGGGAGACGGACGCGAGCAGGAACGAGGCACAAGCAAACACGCCCCGAGAAACCCGGGGCGCGCAGTGCAGTACGGAATTCGACCACATCCCGCCGCGGGAGTCTAGGGCTTCTTGCTGTTGACGAGCTTTTCGACCACGGGGTTGACGTGCTTTTCGTAGGAGACGTCTTTGCCCCCCGCGGAGTTGACGTCAATCCGCTTGTGCAGCTTGCCCTGGCGGTCGAATACCAGAATCGAGGGGACGGAATCGAGCTTCGTCAGCTTGTAGGCCTGCTCGTCGGTGTCGCTGGAGACGATGTTCCGCACTGCGACCGCGTTGACTTTCTTCAGCGTCTTCAGGGCATTGGGAAGGACCGTTTTCTTCACGTCCTCGGTCCCGTCGTTGTCGAGGTTGAAGGAAATCGCCACGACGTCTTTCGGGTACTTCTTCTGCAGCGCCACCAACTCGGGCAGCTCCTTCACGCACGGCGCGCACCACGTCGCCCAGAAGTCGACGACGACGACCTTCCCCTTCTGCTTGGCGATGAATTCCTGCGTCTGCTTCCAGCTCTTGACGACGGCGTGCACTGCGGTGTCCGGCTTGCGCTCGGCGGGGGCTGGCTTCTCCTTCGTTCTGGTCGCCGGTGCGGCGGTCTTGCGGCGGTTGTTCGTCGCGGTGTTGCGTTTCCCTGGCTGCTGGGCCGCCCGCCGGCGGGCCTGCTGGATCTTTCGCAAAAGCTGTTTCCGCCGCTGGGCGGGGGTGGTCCGCCGCCGCTTCTTCTTTTTCTTGCGGGCGGCTTCGGCCTGTTGCCCGAAAGTGGACGGCACGTCCGGCGCGACGACGGCGACGGCCAGAAGCATCAGCAGAATTCGAATCGCGATGGGTCGCATGGAGGGACTCCCGAAAGCAGGTCCGGACGACCCGTCCGGACCTTGGCTGGCTCGAATGCACGATCCACTGCGTCTGTTGGATCGAGGTCCGGACGGGCCGTCCGAACCTACTTCAACATTTTCTCCAACACCGGCACGACTTGCACGTTGCAATCGATGACTTTTTCGCCCCCCAGAAAGATTTTCGTCCGCTTGCCGCTTTGATCGTACACGAAAATCGTGGGGAGCGCCTCGATCGAGTCGGCGGCTTTGTAGAACTCTTCGTCGACCTGGGTGGAAATGAACAGCCGCACGGTCGCGTCGCCGGGCAACTCCGGCCCGACCCACTGCCGGACGAGATGTTCCAGTTGCGGTCGCTCGGTCTCCGGATCGACGGCCGCCTGAAGAACGATGATTTTCCCCTGATATTTATTCTGCAACCGAGCCAGTTGGCGGATCTGCGGGACGATTTTGTCGCTCCAGGACGCCCAGAAACCCGCCACGACGACCTTCCCCTTGTGCGAATCGACGAGTTTCTGGAAGGCGTCCCAGTCGCCGGTCGTCACTTGCGGCGTCCCCGACCAGGGGCTGCCGGTCGGTTTGATCGAGGCGTCGGTCCAGGGGGCCGGCCCGTCGGTGACATCGCCGTTGCCGGCCGGGTCTTGCGTCTTCGACTTCCCGTTACAGCCGATCCACAACAGGGTCGAGAGGACGGAAAGGACTGCAATCCTGCGGGTGCGTCGTGTTCGTCCGGAGTCGGTCATCCAACAACCCCAATCCGAGCTCAGGTCATTTCAACGGGAGTCGTGCCTTGTGCAATTCGGCCTGAACCGGGATTCTCCCGCCGCCGGCCTCCCGTCGCAAGTGTCAGACGGCGAGGCCGTGCGTCCGGGTGTGTTCGCTGGTTGGCGGGACGTGGCGGATGCTGCCAGCATCCGCGCGGACGCTGGCAGCGTCCGCCACGGAGTCGATTGGCGGCCGGCAGCGGGCGCCATTTCGATTCGCCCATCGTTCTCTGGTACACACTCCGACCCGTTTTCTTATAATCGCCGTTTCGACTCGGCGTCGCGGATCGTTTGTGGATCATCACACCCGTTGGAGGCTCGCAACAGTGCTCCCTGGAATCAAACAATTTGACCTCACCGGCAAAGCGGCGATCGTCACCGGCGGCTCCAAGGGGCTGGGGCACGCGATGGCTGCCGGGCTGGCCTCGGCGGGGGCCGACGTGCTGGTGATCTCGCGGCACGGCGACGAAGCCGCTGCCGCCGCAAAGGAGATCGCCGCCGATTTCGGCCGCAGAGCCGTCGCGATGGCCGTCGACGTCACGCAGCCCGAGCAGGTCGAGGCGATGACGAAGCGGGCGCTCGACGAGTTCGGCAAGATCGACATTCTGATCAACAACGCCGGCGTGAACGTCCGCGGGCCGATCGACGAACTGACCTTCGACGACTTCAAGAGGGTGCAGGACATTAACGTCAACGGCGTCTGGCTCTGCACGCGGTCGGTCGTGCCGAACATGAAGCAGCGGAAGTACGGCCGCATCATCAACCTCGCCAGCACGCTGGGGGTCGTCGGCCTCGAAAATCGCACGCCGTACACGTCCAGCAAAGGGGCCGTCGTGCAGATGACGCGGGCGCTGGGTCTGGAACTGGCCCCGTTCGGCATCACCTGCAACGCGATCTGCCCCGGCCCGTTTCTGACGCCGATGAATGTCCCCATCAAAGACGACGAGCAGACGAAGAAGTCGATCGTGGGAGCCGTCGCGCTGGGCCGCTGGGGGGAATTGCGTGAAATCCAGGGGGCGGCGATTTTCCTGGCGAGCGAGGCGTCGAGCTACGTGACGGGAAGCCTGGTGACGGTCGACGGGGGGTGGACGGCGCGGTGAACGCTCGGGCTATGTCTTGTCGTACTCTTCCGGTTCGACGTCCGGCACGGCGTTGAGCACTTTTTCGAAATCCTCGCGCTTCGCCTGCGCAGCTTCCCGCTGCAGGTAGTCCTGCGTGAGCAAAGCCGCCATTTTTTCCGCGGCCGCGGTTGCCAGGAATTGGTTGACGGAAATGCCTTCCGCCTTCGCCAACTCTTCAATCTTAGCGTGCAGGGATTCCGGCAGTTGCAGGGTCAGTGTACTCATTCAAGCGTCCTCGAGTATCGGCAAGGCGAGAAACGCGGCCGGAGTAACGACCGAGATTCCAAAGCTCTGCACATCGGTGTAATGGCGCCGATTGTATGTGATGATGTATTCGCTCCTCGATGCAACCGCTGCCTCCAGCACCATTTCGTCTCGCGGGTCCGTCAACCACGGACGCCAGAGAAAGTAGACGTCCTGTTGATGCGAGATACTGCAGAAATATCGCAGAAATTCCTTGATGTCGTCCGCCGAACTGGCACCGGTCATGTTCCCCGGTCGTGTCAGGACGTCCTGATACTCGAAATACAGAGGAACGCTGACGACCGGTTGGAATTTGGTGGATGGTAACCGCGAAACCAAAGCATACGACGCGCCCCGCCTGGATCGCAGTGCCGCAAACAAGACGTTTGTATCGATCACGACTCGGAGTTGGCTGTCCATCCAATGCGATTCTAGTCTCGCAATTGCGTGCAATCAATCCGCCGGTATCTGACGCGGAAGCAAAAGCAAAAACGCGGCAATGAGGGCGACAAACAGCGTCGAGATCACGATTCCGATCAAACGAAACATCCGACTACCTCGCTTTCAATCAAAGCCAAACGTTGCTACCACAATTCCAAGCGGCAGATTCTGCGGGTTGTAACCGGGAAATCTCCGGAAATCGGGGATTCGCCTCAAATCGGGGCTGTCAATTTGGCAGATTCCGGCCCTACGAGTCCCGGGAAAGCCGTTTTTGGCAGCCCATGCAGGGCAGCCGCATGACGTAACACGCTGTGAATTAGCGATTTACGTGTTGCCTCCGGATTGGCGCAGTCTTTGCATGCTGGCCACCCATCCCCGCGGACGGTCTCGCGAGCGACCGCCGCGGCTGCACAGTGTGTGAGATAAGTAGGTCCGTGTCCTCCCGACCGGACCTCGATGGGCGAAGTCACGCAAATAATACCTTCCGGCCCACCGAGGTCCGGACGGGCCGTCCGGACCTACTTCACACCACCGTGATCGTCCACCTGGTTCGCATCCCAGTCACCGGCAAGAAGGCATCGGGAAGACCCCCATGGCGAAGAAAGACGGAAAGCCCAAACTCACCCCCCTCGGAGATCGCGTCGTCCTCAAACGGGCCGAAGCTGAAAAGCAGACCAGCGGCGGCATCGTGCTGCCCGATTCGGCGGCGGACCGTCCGCAGCAGGGGGAAGTCATCTCCGTCGGCGAAGGGCACGTCAAAGACGACGGCACCAGAATCCCGCTGACGGTCAAGCCCGGCGACAAAGTCATCTTCTCGTCTTACGCCGGCGAGGAAATCAAACTCGGCGACGAGGAATATCTGTTGCTCCGGGAGAGCGACATTCTCTGCACCTGCTGAGTCGAAGGTCTGAAGGTCGAAGGTCGTCGTGATCGCAGCTTTCCGACCTTCGACTTTTCGACCTTCCGACTGAACAAACCAACGACGACGTGACCACCTGAAACGTCGACTGACCGGAAACCTACCGACGGAGACCCCGATCCATGTCCAAAATCATCGCCTTCGATCAGGAAGCCCAGGAAGCCATGCGGCGGGGCGTCAGCAAGCTGGCCAGGGCCGTCCGCGTCACGCTGGGGCCCCGCGGGCGGAATGTCATTCTTGAGAAGAGCTTCGGCTCGCCGACCGTGACCAAGGACGGCGTCACCGTCGCCCGCGAAATCGAGTTGCCCGACAAGTTCGAAGACATGGGCGCCCGCATGGTCCGCGAGGTCGCCAGCAAGACGTCCGACGTCGCTGGCGACGGGACCACCACCGCGACCATCATGGCCGAGGCGATCTTCAACGAAGGGCTCAAGGCCGTCGTCTCCGGCGTGAACCCGATGCAGATGAAGCGCGGCATGGAAAAGGCCGTCGAGGCCGTCGTCGGCAAGCTCAAGGGCATGTCGATCGAGTGCAAGTCGAAGAAGGCGATCGCCCAGGTCGGCACCGTCGCCTCCAACGGCGACGAAGAGATCGGCAGCATCCTCGCCGACGCCATGGACCAGGTCGGCAAGGACGGCGTGATCACCGTCGAGGAAGGCAAGAGCCTCAAGACCGACTTCGAGGTCGTCGAGGGAATGCAGTTCGACCGCGGCTATCTCTCGCCGTACTTCGTCACCGACCCGCAGACGATGGAATGCGTGCTCGAAGATGCCTACGTGCTGGTGCACGAGAAGAAGATCTCCAACATCAAGGACATGGTCCCGGTGCTGGAGAAGGTCGTCAACGCCGGCAAGCCGCTGCTGATCATCGCCGAGGAAGTCGAAGGCGAGGCGCTGGCGACGCTGGTGATCAACAAGCTTCGCGGCACGTTCCGTTGCGTGGCGGTGAAGGCCCCCGGCTACGGCGACCGCCGCAAGGCCATGCTGCAGGACATCGCCATCATGGTCGGCGGGCAGGCGATCTTCGAAGACCTGGGGATCAAGCTGGAGAACATCCAGCTCTCCGACCTCGGCCGGGCGAAGAAGATCGTGGTCGACAAAGACAACACGACGATCATCGAAGGCTCGGGGAAAACGGCGGACCTCAAGGCCCGCATCGACCAGATTCGCAAGGAGCTGGAAAACTCCACCAGCGACTACGACAAAGAGAAGCTGGAAGAGCGGATCGCGAAGCTCTCCGGCGGCGTGGCCCAGATCAACGTCGGGGCGGCCACCGAAAGCGAAATGAAGGAAAAGAAGGCCCGCGTCGAAGACGCCCTGCACGCGACCCGCGCGGCCGTCGAGGAAGGCATTCTCCCCGGCGGCGGCGTCGCCCTGCTGCGGGCCTCGGCCAGCCTGAAGCCCAAGGGCCTCGAGCACGACGACGAGATCGGCTACAACATCATCCTCCGCGCCTGCCGGGCGCCGCTGACGCAGATCGCCGACAACTCAGGCAAAGACGGCGGCGTGATCTGCGAAAAGGTCTCCGAGATGGAAGGCAACAAAGGCTACAACGCCGCCACCGAAAAGTTCGAAGACCTGGTGAAGTCGGGCATCATCGACCCCACCAAAGTCACCCGCACCGCCCTGCAGAACGCCGCCAGCGTCGCCACGCTGCTGCTCACCAGCGACGCCCTGATCGCCGAGAAGCCGAAAGACGACAAGAAGAAGGGGGGCGGGGACAACGACATCTATTGATGCCGTTTAGTCGGTGGTCCGTTGTCCGTGGTCAGTTGCCTTCAGCAACCGTCGCCTCTCGCAACTGACAACTGAAAACTGACAACTGACAACCATGCCCGACGCCGAGACGAATCCCAGCGAGTTCGCGCCGATTTCGCAGCCCGAGCTGTGCCGGTTCCTGCGCGAAAACGCCGAGGGGGACCGGCGGCCGCTGGTTCCCGTCGGCGGCCGAACGGCGCTGCATTACGGGAACCCCGTGCCCGATGCCGCGATCGTCGTCGAGACGGCCAACCTCGCGCGGACCGTCGATTACCCCGCCCGCGACATGACCGTCACCGTCGAAACCGGAATGCGGTTCGACGTGCTCGCCGAACTGCTTCGCGACGAACGCCAGCAGCTTCCGATCGACGTGCCGCAGTCCAACCGGGCCACGCTGGGGGGAATTATCGCGACGAACGTCAGCGGTTCGCGGCGGTTCGGCTATGGCACGCTGCGGGACTACGTGATCGGCGTCTCGGCCGTCGACGCCGGCGGGCGGCTGTTCAAAGCCGGCGGCCGCGTCGTGAAGAACGTCGCCGGCTACGACCTGTGCAAGCTGCTCGTCGGCTCGCTGGGGACGCTGGCGGTCATCTCGCAGGTGACGCTGAAGCTGAAGCCGGTTCCCGAAACGTCCGCCCTGTTGTGGACGGCGTTTCCCGACCTTCCCGCGATCGACGGCGTGCTGGAGCGCCTGCTGACCTCCGCCGCCCGGCCGGTGATCGTCGACGTCCTCACCCCCGCCACCGCCGCCCAGATTGCCGCCGAGATTCGCTGCGATCTTCCGTCCGACCGACCCGTGTTAATCGTCGGTGTCGAAGGTGGGGAACATGAAACGAGCTGGCAGGTCGAAACGCTGCGCTCGGAGCTGGCGGCCGGGTCGCCCCAATCGATCGACGTGCTTTCCACCGACGACGGGTGCCGCCTGCTGCAAGCACTGACCGGGTTTTCGGTGCATTCGGAAGAGCCGCTGATCTTCCGGGCCACGCTGCCTCCGTCGCAGACGATCGCGTTCCTGCGGCAGGCGGAACGGGCCGGTGTGACGCTGCTTTCCCATGCGGGCAACGGCATCGTGACCGGGCTGCTCCCCGAAGACGTCGCCGGCGTGGACGAAGCCCTTCGGCTGCTCTCGCCGCTGATGGAATCGGTGCGGAAGGCCCGCGGCGGGTTCACGATCCTGCACTGCGACGAATCGTGGAAAGCCCGTTTGCCGGCCTTCGGCGACGATACCCCCGGCTGGCGGCTGATGCAACGGGTGAAGGCCGAACTCGACCCGCACGGGCTGCTGAACCCCGGGAGGCTGTTCGGCGAGGTGTGACAGAAGGTGGAACAGAAGGGAACAAAGCGAACGAAGCTTGAAGAAGGTTGAAAGGGCTGACGGCGGCGTGGACGTAATGTTGGGATTTGCACATTCGACGGCCAACTGTGCGCACCTCAGTACTCAGAGCTTGTGAAATCATCGTGGCGGATGCTGCCAGCATCCGCAAAACAGCGGACGCTGGCAGCGTCCGCCACGATGATTTCCGATTGATTCACATTCTCTCAGTACTCAGTACTCAGTTTTCCTGCCTTCCGATCTCCGACCTCCGACCTCCGACCTCCGACCTCCGACCTTCGACCTCCCGCCCCGTTCGTGGTACAACCGATCCATGACCACTACCGCGACCAACCCCGAACCCGGTCCGCTGGGAGCCACGATTCCCTACGACCGCTTTCTCGACTGCGTACACTGCGGCTTGTGCACGTCGGCCTGCCCGACGTATCTCGAAACCGGGAACGAAAACGACAGCCCCCGCGGGCGGATTTACCTGATGCGGGCCGTTGCCGACGGCCGGCTGGAAATGTCCGGCTCGGTCCGCGAGCACCTCGACCTGTGCCTCGACTGCCGCAGTTGCGAAACCGCCTGCCCGTCCGGCGTGCAGTACGGGCGACTGATCGAGCCGTTTCGCGTCGAATTGCAACAGGCCGATGCGAAACAGGGAAACGACGTCACCGGCGGGTGGTTCCATCGCTTCGTGCTCTACGGCCTGTTCCCGTACCCGAACCGCCTGCGGTGGGCGCTGCTGCCGGCGCGGCTGATGCAGTTGCTGCGACTGGACCGCGTGGCCGAAACGCTGCGGCTCACGAAGCTGCTGCCGGAGAAACTGCAGCGAATGCAGTCGCTGCTGCCGCGGCTGAAGCGGCGGCCGAAAACGCTGCCGGAAGTTCTGCCGGCATTCGGGCGGAAGCGGGCCCGCGTGGCGTTGTTCACCGGTTGCGTGGCCGAAGCGATGTTCGCCGACACGAACCGCGCGACCGCCCGCGTGCTGCAGCACAACGGCTGCGAGGTCGTCGTGCCGCGTTCGCAGGTCTGTTGCGGAGCGATCCACTATCACAGCGGGGCCGGCGGCCCCGCACTGCAGTTCGCGGAGACGAACTTCGCGGCGTTCAATCCCGACGACGTCGATGCGATCATCATCAACGTCGCCGGCTGCGGGTCGATGCTCAAGGACTACGGCCACATCGCCGAGGAACTCGTCCCGCTGGAGGGGGTCGGGTGTCCAGAGTTAAATTTTACGCCACACGCGCAGGAGCGTTCCTCGACCCCCGAGGGAAAATTGAATTCTGGACACCCGACCCCAGCCCCAATCCGACAGGAACGCCTCGCGAAATTCGCCGGCAAGGTGAAAGACGTCTCCGAATTCCTGATGCAGCTCGGTCCGATCGCGCCCAAAGGGGAAGTCAAGCTGCGGGCGGCCTATCACGACGCCTGCCATCTCGTCCACGCGCAGAGAATCCGCGAACAGCCCCGCGAACTGCTGGCGCTGGTGCCGGGGTTGGAACTCGTGCCGCTGGCCGAATCCGACATCTGCTGCGGGGCGGCGGGAAGCTACAACCTGACCGAGCCGGAAATGGCCGACCGGCTCGGCGAGCGGAAACTGCGAAACATCCTCGACAGCGGCTGCGAGGCCGTCATCATGGGGAACGCCGGCTGCTCGCTGCAGATTCAGTCGATGATCCGCAGGGCCGGGAAGAGAATCCCGGTGTTGCATCCCGTGGACGTATTGGACCGGAGTTATACCGCGAGCGGGTTGAAATGCGACGTTTAGCCGCGACTCGGAGTCTTCGGAGAGGAGCGCTCTGCGTCTATCCCGCGCAATCGCCGCGCTCCTCTTCGCAAAGCCTTCGAGTCGCGGCTAAACGAAAAACGTCTCATTCACGCCCGCGCGGAGTTTAGCCGCGATTCGATCGGGAGACCCCCCCCTTTGCCGACCATCGCACGCATCCACGCCCGCGAAGTCTTCGACAGCCGCGGCAAGCCGACGGTGGAAGTCGAAGTGCAGTGTGCCGGAGCGCCGCCGGGGCGGGCGATCGTCCCCAGCGGGGCCAGCACCGGGCGGTTCGAGGCGCTGGAGCTGCGCGACGGGGACGAACGGCTCGACGGCGACGGCGTGCTGAGGGCCGTTGAATACGTGAACGGCGAAATCGCCGCGGCCCTCATCGGCGAAGACGCCGCCGACCAGCCGCGAATCGACCGGCTGCTGTGCGATCTCGATGGGACGCCGAACAAGTCGCGACTGGGAGCGAACGCGATCCTCGGCGCATCCCTCGCCGTCGCCCACGCCGCCGCCGAAGCCAGGGGGGAATCCCTCGCCGAACATCTTTATTCTCTTTGGAATACACTCGCGGTTTCGCACAAGCCGCCGGCGATTCCATTGCCGATGATCAACATGATCTCCGGCGGCCTGCACGCCGGGGGGAATCTCGACATTCAGGACGTGCTGATCCTCCCCGCCGGCGCGGAATCGTTCCGGCAGGCGATGGATTGGACCGTCACCGTCTACCGCCGTCTCGGCAGACTGCTGAGCGAGGCCGGTTCCGAAGGCCGGCTCGTCGGCGACGAAGGGGGATATGGTCCGAAGTTGTCATCCAACCGCGAGGCGCTGGAGTTCGTCGTCCGCGCGATCGAAGCCGCCGGGTTGAAACCAGCGGACGACGTCGCGATCGGTCTCGACGTCGCATCCACCCACTTCTACGACGACGACCAGAAGATTTATCGTTTCGCCTCAAGCTACCACCCAGCGCTGACTTCCGATCAGATGATCGACATGCTGACATCCTGGGTCGACGAATTCCCGATCGTCAGCATCGAAGACGGCCTCGCTGAAGACGACTGGGCCGGCTGGAAGAAACTCACCGTCCGGTTGGGAAACCGCGTGCAGCTCATCGGCGACGACCTGTTCGTCACCAACCTGCAACGGCTGGAGCGGGGAATCACGGAAAGCGTTGCGAACTCCATCCTGATCAAACTCAACCAGATCGGCACGCTCACCGAAACGCTGCAAACCATGTCTCGGGCCGTCGCCGCCGGTTATCGCCCGGTCGTCTCCGCCCGCAGCGGCGAGACCGAAGACACGACGATCGCCGACCTCGCCGTCGCCACCGCCGCCGGCCAGATCAAAATCGGCAGCATCGCCCGCAGCGAGCGTTTGGCGAAGTACAATCGGCTGTTACGGTTGAGCGAGGAGTTTCCGGTTTATGCTGGCGGATCGGATTTGAGGATGGATGAGAGATGAAGGATAAGGGATGAGGGATGCGGGTCGAGAAATGAGAGAGTAACCATGTCCAAGTATTTCGCCCACCACCGCGACGGTTTCCATCACGAGATCTTTCCCGGCGTGGAGATCTTCACCAGGGCCGGCAAGAATCTGATGCTCAGCCTTGTCGAGTTCCAGCCGGGGGCGGTCGTCGAGGAGCATTCGCATCCCCACGAGCAGGCCGGGATGGTGCTGGAAGGCCGGGCGCATTTCTTCGTGGGGGATGAAGACCGCGTCCTCGGCCCCGGCGACATGTACACGATCCCCGGCAACGTGAAACACCGCGTCGTCGCGCTGGACGGCGTCGTGAAGGCGCTGGATATCTTCCACCCGATCCGGGAAGACTATCTCTGAAAAGGCGGCCACCGTAGAGTGGACTTCAGTCCACACGAGCCGTTACAACATCGGATTGCGAATTCTTTCAGCGGCAATCGTGCCGCTGTCGTCAATCGAACTGCGACCTTCGAGTGGACTGAAGTCCACGCTACGCTTCCGCAGAGTCGTTATTCTCCGGCCGCCCTTCGGTATAGAACCAGTTGTGGATCGGTTCCAGCACCGTCAATACCTCGGCGAGCAACAGCTCGTCGATCGGTTCGGCGGCCCATTCGGCCCACTGGGCGACGCGGCCGGGGTTGGCCGAGCCGGTGACGCAGGTCGTGAAATCGGCGTTCGCTATCGAGAACTGCAGCGCGAGCTTGGCGATGTCGGAACCGCGCTCGGCGCACAGTTCGGCGGCGGCGCGGGCCACCTCGCGGACGTGCGGCGGGGCCTTGTGCCACGGCGGCAGCGGGGCGTTCGTCAGCAGCCGTGCGGAGAACGGAGCGGCGGTCATCAGCCCGACCCCCTTCGTCTGGCACAGCGGCACCAGCTTCAGGGCCATGTCGTTCTGCAGCGTGTAATGGTTGTAGGTCAGCAGGACGTCGATCTCGGCGTTGTCGAGAAAGTACTGGAACATCTTCATCGGGTAGCCGCTGACGCCGACGAACCGCACCTTCCCCTTTGCGACCTGCCGCCGCAGCGCGGGAAGCGTTTCGTCGACGATCTGCGACATCTCGACGAACTCGATATCGTGGCAGAGGACGATATCGAGATGGTCGACTTTCATCCGTTCCAGCGACACGTCGACGCTCTCTTCCACGCGGCGGGCGCTGAAGTCGAAATGCGTACCCGAATACCGCCCCAGCTTCGTGCCGAGGTAGTAGCTGTCGCGCGGAATCTCCGGCAGCACGCGGCCCAGCAGGATTTCGCTCATCCCGCGGCCGTAGAAGGGGGACGTGTCGATGAAGTTCATCCCGCAATCGACCGCCACCCGCACGCTGCGGAGGGCCTCGGCGATGTCGACGGGCCGGAACTCCTGCCCCAGCGACGATGCGCCATAGCTGAGGATGGTGAATTCGAGGCCGGTCGTTCCGAGCGGGCGTTTCTGCAAGGGTTTTCTCGATAGGTTGGAGTTCAAGCTCGCTCGTAGTGACCGGCTTCAGCCGGTCGATGGTCAGCGGTCGCTTCGCCGCCGCAGACCGGCTGAAGCCGGTTACTACGAACACCGGCTGAAGCCGGTTACTACGAACACCGGCTGAAGCCGGTCACTACGAGCCTGAAGGCTGAACTCCAACGCATGATGACAGATCGCGCGATCGACCGCCACTTTCGCCGATTGGCGAGTTTCCCCATGAGCCCGTATACTCGACCAGCGAACTCCCGACCGGGTTTTTGACAGGAACCGCTAGATGCCCGCCCCTGCCCTGCCGACCTACGCCGTCGCCGACTTCACGACGGCGGCGATTCCCGACGATGAGCGGCTGTGGGTGCCGCAGGCGGAGAACGTCTGGTTCCGGCCGCTGCTGCTGAACACGGTCACCGGGGAGTGGGTCAACCTGCTGCGGGTGCGGAAGTCGGGGGTGCTCAGCCGGCACCGGCATCCGGCGCCGGTGTACGGGTACGTCATCAAGGGGTCGTGGCGGTATCTCGAGCACGATTGGATCGCCCGCGAGGGGATGTTCGTCTTCGAGCCGCCGGGGGAAGTCCACACGCTGGTCTGCGACGAAGGCGCCGACGAGATGATCACGCTGTTCCACGTCTGCGGGGCGCTGATTTACTTCGACGAAGACCACCGGCCGTGCGGCTACGACGACGTGCACACGAAGATCGAGATGTGCGAACGGCACTTCGCCGACGTCGGCCTCGGCACGGAAGAGTTGCGGCGTTACGTGCGGTGACGAGTTCGTAGTGACCGGCTTCAGCCGGTCGGCGGCGAAGCCGCCTTTGGCCATCGACCGGCTGAAGCCGGTCACTACGAACGGGCGAAACTACGAGAACGACGCCGATTCGTAATCGTCGGCGGTTTCCCGTTCGCGTTTCTTCCCGTTTGACGCGGCGCCGTCGCGGGTTTCGTCCGAGCGAATGTGCAGATCGCGTTGAGGGAAGGGGATCTCGATGCCGGCCTTCTTCAATCGGCGGTGGATTTCCGCGTGCAGGTAGTGCAGCGCGGGCAGGCGTTTGTCGAGACTGGGGAGGCAGCAGCGGAGCACGAAGTTCAGCGAGCTGTCGCCGAAGCCGTCGAAGATCGCGTGCGGGGGCGGGTTTTCGAGCACGTCGGGATGGCTTTTCGCGGTATCCAGCAGAATCTTCTGCACGAGATCGGCGTCGGTCCCGTAGGCCACTCCCACGTTGATGACGACGCGGTTCGTGGTGTCGGAGAGCGTCCAGTTCATGAACTTCCCGGTCATCAGGTCCTTATTCGGGATGATGTATTCCTTCTGGTCCCAGTCGCGAACCGTGGTGGCGCGAATCTGAATGCGGGTGACGGTCCCGGTGACGTCGCCGACGGTGACGATGTCCCCCACGCGGAGCGGCCGCTCGAACAGCAGGATCAGGCCCGAGATAAAGTTGGCCACGATTTCCTGCAGGCCGAAACCGATGCCCACGCTGAGGGCCGCCACCAGCCACTGCACCTTGCTCCAGCCGATGCCGGCGATGTTGAATCCCCAGATGATGCCGACGGCGTAGATCAGATACCGCGCGATACTCGAGGCGGCGTAGCGAGCCCCGGAATCAATCGGCAGCTTCTGCAGGACGGCCACTTCCAGCAGGCCGGGGAGGTTTGCGGCGGCGATGAACGCCACCACGAGCACCGCGACCGCGATGAACAGGTCTCCCAGAGTAAAGACCTTGACGGTGGGGACGCGTTGGGGAACGGCATTCACGACTTTCGTCACGTCCACCTGAGTCGACCACAGCGGGAATTTCAGAAACTCCAGCGCAGGCAGCACCTGCACCCAGATCAGCCACAGACCGACGACCGCGGTCGACGCGATTGCGATTCGCAGCAGCCGTTTCGTCTGTGCGTTGATCGTGGCGATTTCCGCCGCGGTCTTCTGCTTGATCTCGCGGTCGGTCGCGACGGCCGGCGGGGGAGATTCGCTGGAAGATGCCGACGTGGCCGCGGCGGCCCTCCCTTCCGAAGGCTTGCCGTCTTCCCGCCGGTCGTCACCCTCTCTATTCGTCGAGGCCTCGGGTTTCGCGACCGATTCGGTGGAGGCGGCGACGGCGGCCGCGGCGGCCGCGGCTTCCTGCACGCGATCGAGGGCCAGCCGTCCCCGCGCGTGGTACAGCCAGCGGATGGCCATCGCGTGCACCACGACCAGCGCGATACTCAGCCAGGCGGTTTCCGTGAGCTTCCACGTCAGCAACCAGGCGGTGTACAGGAAACCGGTCGCGGCCATGATCGCGAGAACGACCGGAAAGAGGACGGCGATGAAATAGCCGGCAATCCGCAGGAAATGCGACTGCGTTTTCGCGACGGTGTGGTCGGCGGCCGCCGCCGAAACCGGCGTTCGGGCACGCGGCTTCCGCAGGACGAGCGCCAGAAAGGCGCTCCCCACGAACAGCAGCCCCATCAGCGTCAACCGTCCCAGCGACCAGTTGAACTCCTCTTTTCCCGATTCCTCGAGCATCGTCATCACGAACACGCCGGGCAGGACCAGCGCGGTGAACCACCGCAGGTTGCCTCGGAACATCTGCATCCGCGCGTCGCGCCAGCGGAAGTGGGCCTCCGCCAGCCCCCGCTGCCGGAACAGCCGCCGCAGGAATTCCAGCGTGAACAGCATCACCGCCACCGCCTGCAGCGAGTTGCCGACCGCGGCGGCGAAATCCTTCGTGTCGGTGAATGTTTCCAGGTGCCAGCCCACGAAGCCGAGCACCAACGGCCAGATGGCCGCCAGCAGCAGCGTCAACGCGAGCGCCTTGAGAGTCAGCAGGTACGGCGCGGTGAAGCCCTTGGCGGCCTGCTCACCCGCATCCCGCAGCCGCCGCTTGAGGTCCGATTCCTTCAGCACCACCAGCGCCAGCAGGAACACGGCCAGAGCGCTGACGATCGGGCGGCTGAAGATCGAAGTCTTCAGCACCTTCCACGTATCGGCCCAGTCCGATGCCGAAATCAGCCACAGGAACGCGCGGCCGGTACTCCGCAGGTCGTCCAGACTCAGCGGCGTCGTGCTGGGAATCCAGAGAATGTGCTTATCGATGAGCTGTTGCAGGTCTTTCGACGTGTTGATGAGCAACCAATCCTTGGTGTTGAGCTCGACGAGGTTCTTGTGCAGGCTGTTGTAATCCTTGACGAGGGATTCGAGCAGCTTCTGCCGCTGCTCGAGCGTCTTCTTGACCGTTTTGTTCAAGTCGTCCCTGGCTTCTCCCTCCAGCGTCGGAGCGATCGACTCGACCAGCCTTTTGACCCGCGCGTCGAGATCGACGTAACCTTTGACGCGTTCTTCCTCCCGCAGCTGATCGAGGTTGACCTGGGCCAGGTCGCGACGCCGGGAAGCGATCCGCCGCTGGATCTTTCCCGCGCTCGGCAACCGCCGTCGCAGCCTGAGCAGTTGTGGCCCGATGACGTCGTCGATGCCGGGAATTTTCAGTTTTTCTTCGATCGATATGCGGTCCTTTCCGAACTGTTCAAGTTCGTTCTCCCGCGACGTGAGCTCGTCGACCGACTCGCGAATCCGGGCCACCGTCCCCTTGGAGCCGGTGCGGCGACGGGCCAGCGCCAGGTTTTCTTCGGCGATGGAAATCAGCTCCCGCGGGAGCCGCTCGTTCCGAAGGCGGTCCAGCAGGTCGCGGGCCGCCCGCTCCTGCGCGTCGGCTTCGTCGCCGCGGCTACGCTCGACCTGTTTCGTCCAGAAAGCGACGGCTTTGTCGGCCCGTTCGACGCGGCGGTTGGCCGCCTTGATCTGCAATTGCAGCAGGTCGGCCGTCGCCTGATACGTGGGCAATTCGGCTTCGAGCGCCTTGATCTCGGCTTCCAGCGCCTGCTGCCGGGCGAGCTGGAACATCCGCTGGGCCTCGGCGGTCTCGGGCAGTTCGTTCGCGGCCGGTTTGGCGGCCAGCGCGGCCTGCAACCCCTTGAGGTCCTTTCTCGCCTCTTCCAGCCTTTTGGGAACTTCCGTCTGCCGCGAAATCCGGTACTTCTGCTGTTTTTCGAGTTCCTGAAGGGCGCCGCGCGCCTTGTCTCGCTCGACCGTCGCCTTGGCGAGCTGGGCTTCGTAATCGGACAGCTTGGGATCGGCAGGGAGGTCAACCGGATCGGGGTCGCCGATTTCCTTCTTGAGTTCCTCGTTCAGTTCCCGGGTCAATTTGTCGATGTTGGAACGCAGCGCTTCGTACTCGGCGAGTTTCTTCTGAAAGGCCTCCGCGGCCTTGAGCTGCTCTCTGCCATCGCCGTAGAGTTTCAGGATCGGGTCTTTGACTTCCTTCTTGAGCGACTCGTTCCCTTCGATCTGCTTGATCTTCGCGTCGATCTTCGCCGCCGTGACGGCCGGCTCGGTGCCGACCTTCGGCACCACGGCGGACGGTTTCGGACTCGTCTTGGGCTTCGTCGCCGCCTTCGAGTTCTGCCCGAACAGCAGGCCGGGCCAGGCGACCGCCAGCAGACACAGCGTCAAAACGGCCCCCGTGGCACTGCTTGACGGACGCGACAAGGCCGCCTCGACTTGGGAGAGCGTCACGTCGCGTCCGTCAAGCAGTGGCACAGAGGCAAGGATTGAGTCACGCTGCATGGTTCACAGACTCCCGCATTGAACCTGTCGGACGAATCGCGGGACAACACGCCGCTCCCGCGAACATCCGGGAAGACGTCGTCGTCCGGACTGCGAGCCGGCCGCATCGGAGCAATGCATCCCTTTCGCGATTCTCTTGAGAAACGCCTTCGGCGTACAGGGGAATTCTCCGCGCGAGTCGATTCACCGTGCAAGCTGCACCGTTCACTCGCGATCGCCGCTCGATTTCAACGCGGCCACGAATTCCGGCGACAGGCCCGCATCGAGCCGCGGGCCAGCGTGAAACACGTCGCCCCTGGCCTTCGACGGACGCAACGGCCATTTCAAATGCCGGCAGAACACGTCCCAATCGCTCTCGCCCGGCGGTTTCAGCTTCCGCAACCAGTCGATCCCGAACCGCACGTGCTCGATTTCGTCGCGGTGAATGGCCCGCATGACCGCGGCGCTTCGCTCGTCGCCGACGGACTCGAATGCGGCGGCGAACGCCAACGTGTGGTCGAGGTTGCGGCCCTCGAACGTCAGCGGCAGCCCGGCGAGGTAATCCAGGATGGACGTGAACGACTGCGCCTTATTCCAGATGTAACAGTTCACCGGCAGGCTCCCGAACGGAACGCCCAGTTCCGCGCACCGCTCGGCGTGCATCCGCGTGTGCCGTTGCTCGTCGTCGATGATCCGCGCCAGCCCGTGTCGGAACTGCGGCGGCGCACAGGGAAACGCCAGCAGCACGAACGCCATCACTTCCACCGCCTGCAATTCGTGATTCGCCATGATGTGGTGCGCGACCCCCCGCTTCGCCGGATCGGCAAACGCCCCCGGCCGCGGCATCGCCGGGGCGGTGCGGCGCGGTGCGAACCGCAGATTCTCCGGCCGGCCGGGCGTCTCCGGCCGAACGGCCGGACCGGGGGCCGCGTCCGTCAATTCCTCGCGGCATCGCTGGAGTTTTGCCTCCAGCGACTCGGCGAACAGAATCTGCTCTGCGAAAGCCCTGATGTCCATCGCGTCGGTTCGCGGCAGAGGTAGAGTAGGACGGCCTTCCAAGGCCGTCCGAGGCGATGTCAATCGTTCCCGACGGCCTTGGAAGGCCTTCCTACGAGGAATCGCTCCACTTCAGTTTCAGTGAGTTGTTACGAAAAAGCAAACGCCGGACCGAGTCACGTTCCGGGGAAGCGGAACGGGCACGGGCCGGCGCGATTGCCGTGGGAGCTTCGAGACCGTCAGGCCTTTTTCGGGGCCGGCGGCTTTTCGCCCCCGTTCTTCGGAGCGGGAGCGCCTCCGGCTTTCGGCGGCGGCGGCGTCTCTTCATACGGAACTTTCGGAGCGGGAGCGACGCCGTTCATCGGAGCGTAACCGCTGCAGGTCGGCGCGGGAGCACAGCACGTGGGAGCTGGGGCGCAGCAGGTCGGCGCGGGCGCGCACGCCACGGGCGCAGGCGCGCAGCAGACCGGAGGAGCCGGAGCACAGCACGTCGGGGCCGGGGCACAACAGCTCGGCTCCGGTGCGCAGCAGCCGCTCCGTCTCCGGCTGAAGCAGTCGAACAGGCCGGCCTGCGATTCGAGTGCAAAACTCAGAACGAACGCGGCGGCCAACGTCAGCAGTGCAAGTCGTCTCATCAGTGGGGTCCTCCATCCAGACGGTCAATGCGAGGGGAAATCGTCGCCGTTGCGCGATTCCGACCCCCATGTTGCCCTTGGAAGGCTGGGTAAACAAGTAGATTTATGTCGATTTTTCGGATTTTGGGGAATTTGGGGAATCACCCCCGTCGAACCCCTTGACCACCGCAACTGTCCCCTCCTTGAACCCGTTCCCCCCACCATCGATAATCCCGCTACGTAGTGCGAAATTCATTTCGCACGGTTCACAACTCGTG